>Ga0180220_1000851_pt1 | contig 27051 bp, 24 predicted proteins | sample eDN5th37CBELigBY_FD_151335 | JGI IMG/M metagenome (GOLD analysis project Ga0180220, IMG submission 151335) | Enriched backyard soil microbial communities from Emeryville, California, USA - eDNA 5th pass 37_C BE-Lig BY (version 2) (version 2) | ecosystem: Environmental > Terrestrial > Soil >... | reverse complement strand
GCTCATAATGCTTACGGGGCAAAGCCGTTCCGTTGGACGAAAAGTGCTGAAGTCATTTTGGCCAAGGTCGAGCGCGCTAAACAAAGCATCGCTCGTAAGAATCACCATTAATCAGACAGCACACTAGGGGGATAAAATTGCCGCATGAAAGCAGAGGGCAAGCACTCTACTCATCCCGATATCGTGAAGCGTCTGAAACGTGCCGATGGGCATCTTCGGCACGTCATCGGGATGATCGAAGGTGGCGACTCGTGTCTCGACATCGCCCGTCAGCTCGCGGCGGTAGAAAGCGCTGTCACGGCGGCAAAGCGCGTTCTCATTCACGATCATATCGATCACTGCATTGCCCATGACAACGACTCCGTGCTGGCCGAAATGAAGGCGCTGACCAAACTGCTTTGAGGCCATCCGATGCTCTCTGTCCTGAAGAACAGCACGTACCGCCACCTGTTCGCGGCTCAAGTGATCGCCCTTATTGGCACCGGACTGATGACGGTGGCGTTGGGCCTGCTTGCCTACGACCTTGCTGGTGCAGATGCTGGCGTGGTTCTCGGCACTGCGCTCGCCATCAAGATGCTCGCCTATGTTGGAGTTGCTCCGGTGGCGCAAGCGTTCGCAGATCGGCTGCCGCGGCGATCTTTGCTTGTTGCTCTAGATCTGATACGAGCGGCTATTGCGCTGAGCCTGCCCTTTGTCAGCGAAATCTGGCAAATTTATGTGTTGATCTTCGTTTTGCAGGCGGCATCGGCAGGCTTCACGCCGACCTTTCAAGCCACCATCCCGGACATCCTCCCCGATGAAGACGAATACACGAAGGCACTGTCTCTTTCGCGGCTGGCCTACGATCTAGAAAGCTTGGTGTCCCCTATGCTGGCCGCCGCGCTGCTCACGGTCATCAGTTTTCACAACCTGTTTGCCGGAACGGTTCTCGGCTTCCTTATTTCCGCGGCGCTCGTGGTAAGCGTGAGGCTGCGCTCAACCGTTCCAGGCCCGCGTCGTGGTATCTGGGAGCGCATCACGCGCGGTACGCGGATTTATCTTGCCACGCCCCGCCTTCGGGGCCTGTTAGCGACCAGCCTCACAGTGGCAGCTGCTGGGTCAATGGTGATTGTGAATACGGTGGTCATCGTGAAGGCTCGCTTCGGTCTGGGTGAATCCGAGGTCGCGTGGGCGCTAGCTTCTTTCGGAGGCGGCTCGATGATTGCTGCCTTCGCACTGCCTCGTTTGCTTGGCAAGCTTGCCGACCGACCCGTGATGATTGCGGGCGCGGCGATGCTGGTGCTGGGAACTGCAGCCGGTGCGATGATTTCCAGCTATGTTGGTCTACTGGTGATCTGGGTCGTTGTCGGCTTTGGCTACAGCATGGCGCAAACACCTTCCGGTCGATTGTTGCGTCGCTCAGCACATCCCGAGGATCGCCCTGCGGTCTTTGCCGCGCAGTTCGCGCTATCTCATCTATGTTGGCTCATTGCCTATCCTTTGGTCGGCCGTTTTGGCGCTGCCTTTGGACTGCAGTCAACCTTCGTCATCATGTCGCTCATCGGTCTCGCCGGAGTGGGGCTGGCATTGCGGCTCTGGCCCGCTAGTGATTCTTCTGACATCCCTCACGATCACCCGGATCTGCCACCAGATCATCCTCATTTGCGCGAATACACAAACCAAGGTGTGCATCGCCACCCCCAAATCGTTGACGATCTGCACCGGGACTGGACGCGCGTTTAAGTGCGGTCCGCCGCTCATACCCCTGACACAGAAAGACAAGCCACAGCAGCGCCGAATCTAACCGCGCCTTAGTTTCCTGACTGGGCGGGTGGGCCCTATTTCAACGATAGTCCACACGCGTGTCCCTCCGCCTGTCGGCTGCGGGCCGGGCTGTCGTGCTTCGCAACAAGCCGCCTGCGGCGTCTTGCCCCTTCGGGCTTCCATCCCTCACGTCTTCGCGCCTGCCGGCGCTGCGCGCTTCGCTTGCTCTGGGCCGGTGGCCCAGGTGAGAGCCGCGCCGTGCGCGGCTGGGGCGCTCGCCGCGCGGCTGCCGTTCGGGGTCATCGCTCGGGCGGGCCGCTGTTCCGTCTTCCGTGAGTTCCGTCGCCAAAACCGCCGACGGTATCACTGCGCTTCTCCCTACAAGGGGTTCGCTTCGCCGGGTACTCACCCGATCCCTCCGCTTCGCTTCGGGCTGCGGCTTCCGTTCCCGCCTCTTTCCGGTCGGCGCTACATGATCCAGATCGGCACGGCGACGGAACTCACGGAAGACGGCGGCAAGACCGGAGAGCCTGCATAAACCCCACACGGCGGATTTACGTTTCGGCTCAAGAATCTTCGGATCCGGTCAGCTGAAAACCCAAAACCTCATTTGGAGATCAGATCATGAACACCTATGAAGCGAAGCAGGCAGCACGGAAAGCAGGGTATCAGGCTAAGGCCGCACAGGCCGAACGACAGGCAGACGCGGCACACGCCCAGGCGCACGATATGGCACAGGCCATTCCCTTTGGTCAGCCGATTCTAGTGGGCCATCACTCCGAACGTAGCGACCGTCGGTATCGGGAACGCATTCATCAGGGCTATGAAAAGTCCTTCGATCTGCAGAAGAAGGCCGAACACTATGCAGACAAGGCCGCAGCGGTAGGGAAAGGCGGTATTTCCAGCGATGACCCCGACGCCATCGAAAAGCTGAAGGCCAAACTGGCATCGTTGCAGGCATGGCAGGACACCATGAAGAAACTGAATGGCATTCTTCGCCGCCATGCCAAGGTAGACCCGGAAACCCGCATCAGCGCTCTGGTAGCGACTGGCCTGGTGGACGACTCCCGCGCCCGCGAACTCATCAAACCCGACTTTATGGGCCGCATCGGTTTCGCACCATATCAGCTGCAGAACAACAACGCCAACATTCGCCGCATTGCCCAGCGTATTAAAGACCTGGAGAAAGTGGCCGACCGGCCCGAGTTTGAGCGCAGCGGCCCCGGCTACACCTACCGCGAGGATCCGCAGGAAAACCGTGCCATGTTCCTGTTTGACGGCAAACCCGCCAAGGAAACCCGCGACTTGCTCAAGCGCCACGGATTCCGCTGGAGTCCCACACGCAGCGCCTGGGTGCGGCAACTGACCGGCAACGCCCAATGGGCCGCCATGGATTTCATGCGCGCCCTGGAACTCGCCCAGCGACAGCAATAAGCCTTTCCTGTCTGGGCGGAGGGTCGCCCAGACATTCCCCCCGACTGACACAAAGGAGAAGTCACCATGGCATCGTTGAACCGCGCCACTCTGATCGGCAACCTTGGCAAAGACCCCGAAGTCCGCTACACCGCAGAAGGTGCAGCCGTCTGCTCAGCGTCGATTGCTACGACTCACCAATGGAAGGACAAGGCCACAGGCGAGCGCCGCGAAGAAACAGAATGGCACCGCGTCGTTTTCTATGGCCGACTGGCTGAAATTGCAGGCGAGTATCTGCGCAAAGGCCGCACGGTATTCGTGGAAGGCCGCTTGAAAACCCGAAAATGGCAGGACACCGACACCGGCACAGACCGCTACACCACGGAAATCATCGCAGACCAAATGCAGATGTTGGGCGGCAGGGAAACGGCCAAGGATGACACTGCACAAGCCGCGCCAGCAGCCCACCCGAAAGGCCGCAACAGCAAGGCGAAGGCACCCGCTGCAGCACCTGAAGAAGTCGAACCATCAGATATTCCATTCTGATCGACAGTTCATCACAGGCCGGGTAACACCGGCCTGGTAAAAAACACGACTGGCCCGGCTATGCCGGGCCTTGTCGCGTGTGGCACCTCAATCCCCGCGCTGACGCGCACGCACCATTAAATCAGGCTGGACTGCTGCGGTAGTTCTAGCGGCAGGGCATCAAACGCTGCAGCGGGTGGCAGTGTAAACAGGGCTTGTGCGTCATCCTCGCTGCCGTTTAACCATTGATCGACATCGGCCAGTTCAATCGGAATGACCGAGCGCTTATCTTGTGCGCTGTCAGGCTTGAAAGGATCCGGCTTGTGCATTCTGTTCATCAGGGGGTGAGTGTCCGCGTTCAGCGTGAGCATGCTGTAGCTTTCCACGACTTCGCCGGTATCTCGACTGACCCAGGTATTCCACAGACCGGCCAGCCCCCAGGGCGCACCATCGGCGCGCCGGAACCGCCACCACACATTGCTGCCGCTTTCCCAACAGGGTTCATCGAACGATTCCGCTGGAATGATGCAGCGCTGCCCCCGCGCCCAGGCTTGCCGGAAGGTGGGCTTTTGCGCCAGTTCTTCCGCGCGTGCATTGTTGGTGGAATAGGGCAATTTGGCACCCTTGGCGAAAGGGGGAATAAGCGCCCACTGACCCACAGCAATTTCCCGGCCTTGGTCACCGGCACGAATGAATGGCCCCATGCTCCGAGGATGCACCTGTGGCACCCAGAGCTTTGGTGGGTTCTGGCGCCCTATATGCCAATAGCGTTCAACGGCCGCCTGGTTGGGTGTCACGTAGCGATTACACATAGGGAAATTCTCGCGTTTTTGCTGCGGGTGTGCAATGTCGGACTTGCTGTTCTCTGCAGGTGGTTTGCTGTTAGGGGGCATGTCAGAGCAGCTTGTGCTGCTGGTGCCGTGCAGTTCCCAGGCTGCGCCTGGGACCCAGTCCGGTGACGATGCCAGCCCGGTTCCCGCTCTGGCTGGGACTTTCCGTCCCCAAATTCGCCTTCGCTCATTTGTGGCCTTAAAAGTCCCACACATGACGCACCCCTGGCGGGGTAGGGAAAAGGTTGATTTTTCAATAGCTTAGCGCGAACCTGTTGTGGCCTTCAATGCAGGACAGACAGTGCTACAGAATTGCATAAGCCATTGATCGGAAGGAAGAAGGGAAGGCCACGCGTGTGGCCTTCCGGGGTGTAGACGGCTGGATGAGTATTTCCTGCGGCCACGCGGCTACATTTCGACGGCTGGCTTTATACCCTTTCATAACTGACCGGCTGCAGCGGGGATCCAGCATGGCGGCAAACGGACTGCCCGCCGACTGCGAGTTGACTACAACCTGCCTGCACAGTTGCGTCAATCCACCTCAAGGTCAGATTCGACAGGGAGCGTCAGTGCCGACAGTTCGTTTTCTTCCCGGCTAAAGACCTTTGTGGCTGCTGGCTGCAGGTCATGAGCAAGCCCCTTGTAAGTCTGCCTGTCCACTCTTTCCGGCAGCTTCTCTGCATCGTCGGTGAACACCGTCACCTCATGCCGTTCCCGCGAGATGCTGACATAGTAGGTGTCTTGAGCGGTGGTGCGGCTGAAGCTCTCGGCGTTGTAAAGCACCCGGTCGCAGGTCAGCCCCTGAGCGCTATGCGCGGTGGTGGCGTAGGCGTAGTCCATATTCAGAGGGCGGTCTGTGGGTAGCTGGACATGGCGGCCGTGGGTTTCCAGTGTGACGCTGCTTGCGTCAATGGCCACGACTTTCGCCTGCTGCCCGTTGACTAGATCATGCCGGGCATCATTGCGCGTGATGCGGACATGGTCGCCCACAGACAACTCTGCCGTGTTCAGGTGATAGACCGATAGCTTACTCATGGTCTTGGGGATGATCTCTATGGGCTGCTCGTTGACCGCGTCTCCCTGGACCGGCATCACGCTGATACGGTCATGGCTGTTGCTGCCGGTCACACGGTAAAGTTCGCCGCGTTTCAGGCCGCATTTGTAGTCACGCTCTGGAATGACAATGTCGCCTACTGTGTAAAAGCGGGCGACACTGCGTTCGGCACGAGTGGTGTCATGCCGGGTGAGTAGCTGGCACGGGCGGCCTTTGCCCTCGAGACCGAGCAGGGCGTGGATGCGTTGATTGATCTCATTCCTAGAAGCGTTGGTGCCAGTCACGACAATGGTGTTGGCCTGTTCTGTGGTGGTCATGCTGGTGTAGGTCTTTGCGATGGCCTCATAACGGGCCGAGCTGTCGCGGGTCTTCCTGCCATGTTCGTCCGTGGTGAACTCGTCTGGAATCACGCGGATGGCGTCGAGCAGCGGCAGGGACTGGCTGGCCCGGCCTGTAGCGGTAAGCTCAACCGCCTTGCGCAGCCGTGCCGTGCGTTGGCGCTGGATGTCGCCCATCAATATGGTCTTCATTCCTTGCTCCTGCAGCATAGCGAAGGCGCGACCCGCCTCGATGGCCTTGGTCTGGGCCGTGTCGCCCAGCAGCACTACCTTGGCTCCTGTCGGCTGGATGAGAGACAGCAGCTTGTCCATCTGCCGCACCGGCACTACTCCGGCTTCGTCAATGACCACGACGGATGTCGGCCCCAGGGAATCCAGGAAGGGGCGCTTGTCGGCTGCGGCAAGAATAGAGGCAATGGTATTGGCGGGAATGCCTTCGTCACGCAGGTTGCGCACCATGTTTCCGTAGGGCGCGAGCGCGGTCATGGTGTGGCCTTGTTCACGTAGAATGGTTTGGGCGTTTTGCAGGGCGAAAGATTTCCCCGTACCGGCCAGCCCCTGGATGCCGGCCACTTGGTCGGTGCCGGTGGTAATCAGCATGACCGCTTCGCGCTGGCCGGGTGTCAGCAGAGTGTCCAGGGCTTTTTCGGCGTCGGCGGCACTGATCGTGGATTGCCAGGCACCACGCCCAGCCTGTTCAACTGTCAATATCCTGGATTCGGCTTCATGGGCCTTGCGGGTGGCGTATCGTGGGCTTTCCATCAACAGGCGGCCCTGGGCAATGGCGTCATCAACCAGCTGCAGAGCAGTGTCCTGGTTCAATCCGGCCAGCCGGGTGACTTCTGCAGCCCATCCTTCTCGGGTCATGGGCTGTGCTTCCTTGTCCTGTGTGCTGCTGTAGTGCGGCGCTTCTTGGATCAGCGCACCGGATGCCACCCGGCCCTGGATAGCTGCCTGGATAGCTGTGATGTCGGTATGGCCACCGGCATGACGAATGGCACTGTGCAGGATATCGGCCAGGGGCATGACGGACTCCCGTTCAGCCAGATGCTGGATGGCCCAATCCAGCGAAGCGTGTGCGACAAGATCGGCAGACGCTTCCTGTGCTTCGGGAGCCTGTCGTTCAGCGTCGTGGCGGGCCTGGTCAAACTGCATCCCGATAGCAGCAGCGGCTTCCCGCCACTGCTGGTGCAGTTCCGTGCGGCTGAATGCCTGGGTTTTTTCCTGCCGGTGCGCAAGATTGATACCCTGGCGCAGCGCATGAGGGGCGTTGTCGCGGGTCGTGCCGCGTGCAGTCAGTTCAGCCGTGATGCCGGCGCTGCGCTTACTGAAGAACTCGATCTGTTCACGGGTGATATGGGCCAGCTCGATATGGTTCTTCTCATGACGAACGGCATACCCCAACGTCCGGACGTTCCGTTCCAGTTCTGCCTGATAGATGGCGTCTGTCACCCGCAGCAACTTGAAAATCGCCTCGTTCGAGAGCGACACCCAGTCGCCGTCGGCGCGCTGAGTCAGGTTCATCAACAGGGCGTGAACATGCAGGTGAGGGTCAGGGGCTGCGTCTTCCGTAGGGCGGGCGGTTTCGTGGCGGAACTTTGCAATGATGAGGTTCCCTGTCTGTTCCACCCGAGACTTACCGTTTTCCTTGCGGCGACCCATGGTCAGATGCTGTTCGACATAGGCGAGGGCTGCAGCCACTGCCTGATCGTTGGCGTGGATCAGGCGTTCATCACCACCGATCAGCGCCTGCAGCGTGATGCTCTTGGGCGCACCAAAGGTCAGATCGAGTGCCGCGCGGGCCTTGGCATCCTTGCGGATCGACCGGCCAGCCGTCACATTCCGGCCAAAGTCGCCCTGCAGCATGGCTTTGAAACGAGCGGGGTCAATCTTACCGACCGCGCCCAGGCGGCGGGCGCCTTCGCCTTGCCAAGTCGCGGCGCCACCGTCGCGGCTGTAGTAATCGTCGGCCTGGTCGGCGTAGTAGTGGGTGGCAAGGGACGCGCGAGCGCGATAGATCTGGCTATGGGAGATCATGGGGGCTCCAAATGTCGGCATTGAAATGCATAACTTATCGAAAGGGGACTGACTCATGGCGCGACATGAGCTAGAACTTGTGTAAAGGCAGTGTCGATTTGGACTTCAGTAGTATGACGACCCAATATCTTCAGAGCTTGTTGAGAAAAATCGTCAGGGCCTTGCTCGTTCAACTAGACACTCAACCAACTGTTACGATATGTGCGTATTTTTATCAACGGAGGAGTACAGATCATGCCTTTGGATTTGAGCAAGCTTAGCGGAACGTCTTTGTTGGATTCGGAGACAAGCCCCCGCGAGATATTCAATCTTCTTCCAAATAAACATGCGAAGTACAAGTACCCGCGAGACGTTCAAACGCAGGTATGGGATAGGTGGCGTGAGCGCAGAGGTGAGCGTGATCTGGTTGTAAAAATGAATACGGGCGGTGGAAAGACAGTGGTCGGCTTGCTCATGCTAAAGAGCAGCCTAAACGAAGGCGTAGGGCCAGCTGTTTATGTCGCACCAGACAATTATTTGGTTAGCCAAGTCATACGCGAGGCGACGGAGCTTGGAATTTCCATTACAACTGATCCAACTTCTGGAAATTTTCTGCAGGGAAAGGCGATTCTCGTTATTAACATTCACAAGCTTGTGAACGGCTTGTCGGTGTTTGGCACTTCTGATACAGGTATTAAAATTCCGGTGGGGGTCTTTCTAGTCGACGACGCACACGCATGCTTGTCGACAACCGAATCACAATTTACTTTGACTGCATCGCGCGGTTCTTCAGCGTACAACGGTTTGTTGCAACTATTTCGCGATGAGCTGCTAGAGCAAAATAGCACGCGGCTTTTAGAGATCGAAAGCGGAGAAACGGACCAAGAGTTACTTGTACCGTTCTGGGCATGGCATCAAAAAAATCGTCAGGCATCACAAATTCTTACGGAACAGCGAGGCCACGACGAAATAAAATTTAGCTGGCCGCTTCTCAAGGATCACTTGGCTCAGTGTCGATGTGTGATGACCGGTGGTCGAGTAGAAATATCGCCGCGTTGCTTGCCAATTCAGTCAATCCCCTCATTTACTGAGGCAAAACGGCGAATATTTATGACAGCAACTCTGGCCGATGACTCGATTCTTGTGACTGATTTCGCGGCCAACCCGGAATCAGTTAAGAGGCACATCACCCCGAATGTGGCTAACGATATTGGCGATCGTATGATTCTTATACCTCAAGAGATCGATCCCGATATCACGGAAGCTGAACTCAAGGAGTTCATCAAGATGAAATCGTTGGCATATAACACAGTTGTTATCGTGCCTTCTGACTACAGGTTGAGGTTCTGGGCTGATGCAGCGGATCTAATAGTAAAGGCCGAAAATTTGGAGGCTGCAGTCGATCAACTTAAAGCAGGTCACGTTGGGCTTGTAGTGATGCTCAATAAGTATGATGGTATTGATTTACCTAATGATGCTTGTAGGATCCTCGTAATGGATGGGTTGCCACAAGCCCGTCGCTCGTATGAACAAGTGGAAATGAACATGCTCGCAGGCAGCGAGCATTTTATCGGACGCCAAGTACAGCGCATTGAGCAAGGAATGGGTCGTGGCATTAGGGCCAACGACGATTATTGCGTTGTTCTGCTGATGGGATCCTCGCTCACTAGAGCAATGTTCACCATGGGAGCAAAGGAAATGCTGTCGCCGGCTACGAGGGCGCAGCTCAGCAAATCATTGGAGATTGCAGAGCAGTTGGGGAGCGGGTTGGGTGAGCTCGACAGCGCTGTTGATGTTTGTTTGCAACAAGGTCTAGATTGGAAGAGGGTCGCAAGGGAAGCTGTTGCAAATGTCACCTACGCTCCGACCGGAACTGTGAGATCCATTGCCGTAGCTCAGCGAACTGCATTTGATAGTGCGAGTATTCGGGATTATGCAAAGTCGGAAGAGGCACTTCAAACCGTCATTAATGAAGTCGCACCAAAAGAGCCTGATAGCGTTCTAGGGTGGCTGAAATGGCAGCTCGCCGAGTATGTACAGTTTTCCGATGCAGTTCGAGCGCAACAAATTCTCAAAAGCGCGTTAACTAAAAATCGTCGTCTCACATTGCCCATCGATGGGCTCGATTACGAGAGATTGGACGCACGCGAGATGCAGCAAGCCAATAATGTGGTGTGGACGTATAGGCCATTTTTAGGAAAAAAGACAGAGTTGCTTGTACGCCTTAATGCAGCATTGGATGATTTGGTTTTTATTCCGGACAATGCCAACGTGTTCGAGGCAGCAATGCAAGAAGTCGCTGCATTTATAGGATTTAAGGCTCAACGTCCAGAGTTGGAGTTTAAGAGAGGTCCGGACGTCTTATGGGCCGTCGGAAATTTGAAATATTACGTCATTGAGTGCAAAAGTGGTGCCATCACTGACAAGATCGCTAAACACTATGCCAATCAGTTGAGCGGCTCAATCGACTGGTTCCATCAGCGGTATGATCATACTTGCACAGCTACTCCCATTTTAGTCCATCCTAGCCGAGTGCTGGAGCCTGCCGCTACCGGACATGCAGATATGCGCATTTTGACAGAGGAAGGGCTTGCTTCTTTTAAGACTGCGATAAAAGCATTTTGTACTGCAGCAGCGGGATCGTTGGATAATTTGAATGCGGCTCGGGTGCAACAGCTGCTCGAACATCATAAGCTTACTAGTGATCGGCTATTGGCGGCCTACACAGTCACTGCAGTGCGAAAGTGACCGTGGGGGCTACGTGTTTAGGCATGGAACCCTATAGCAAGATAAACCGTTATAAGGGTGCCGGAAACGTAAGTTAGGATTCTTGCTTACTGTTGTGCCACTGAGTCCTGAAATTCGATCGTGGTTCTTTTCAGCGTTTTAACGGGCAATACCACCTTAGAAATTGGATAATTGCCCGCCAACGCCACATACCCACCTAACGCCGGCAGCGCCTGAATCTGCGCTGCTGTCACTACTTCCTCCGTCACCCGTTCCATGTTGTCCGACGTGTTGCGGTTATCCGCACTGCGGCTGATGCTGAACTTTGGCCGTTCTACTTCATGCTTGCCCAGGCTTTCACTCATGTCCTTCGCCGTCTGCGGGTCGGTGCGGGAACCGCCCAACACCGCCAGATTGCGGAAGCTGGCACGGATGGTTGTGGCCATGGTGCGCCCGTAAATGTGTTCCAGCTGTGACGTGCTTTGCAGGCCCGCCACGATACGCAGGCCGTTCTTGCGGCCCTTCGTCAAACCGGCTTCCAGTGAGGGTAGGGCATCCAGACTGGCGAGTTCGTCAATGAACAACCACCAGCGCCGCAGAGCGCTTTCGGGCATGGACAGGATGGACGTGATGAAAACGTCGGCCCAGGAAGACACCAGGGGCTTCATGGAACTCATCATGTCTTCGCGCCAGTTGATATACAGGTTGCCTCCGTCTGGCTTTGCCAGCCAGTCGCGGATGGAGAATCTGCCGGGTTTCATGCCGGTATGTTCCGAGAGCTTGTTCGACAGCACGAAACGGGCGGAGGACAGCGCTTTGCTGGCTTCGCTGGAACCGACAAACAGGGATTCGGCCAGGGTGCCTTCCAGAAACTGCTTCAGCACCTTGGGGTCTTCGATGGTGCAAAGCCGGAACAGATCCATGATGCTGGCTTCCTCACCCTGCAGCTCATAGAGCTTCTTGGCCGTTTCGCGCAGCAGCAGGCGACCGAAATCGTTCCATTCTTCCGCGTTGCGGTCCTGGCTCATGGGAACCATGGAGCGGGCCAGACGCTTCCAGTCGTAATCGGCGCGCACCTCGTTGAAGAAAGACCAGCCCTGGCTGCGGGCGTCATAGGGATTCAGGATGACATCGTTAGGCTGCCAGAATTTGCTCAACAGATCGCCATTGGGGTCAATGACAATCATGCGGTCGTTGCGTGCAGGCGTTTGGCCGGGTAGATGCCTGGCCATATCATGCTGCGAGCGCTTGAGCACGGATGCGGCCATATTCCGCAGCAGCACTGATTTCCCCGAACCGGTGGCGCCGCTGATAAGCAGATGCAGGTTCTCATTGGCGGTCGGCATGGGAATGCCGCCCACGTCTACCTGCATCTTGCCGCGCTCTTCACACTGGCGTGCCAGGTTTTTGGCGCTGGTGGTGCGCGTCCCGCGTACAAAGCGTTTGTAGGCCGCGCCCTCAAAGCCTTCGGTTTTGGCGGTGCGTCCAATGAAAATAATCAGTGCCAGGGATAGAACCAGGCCGACACCCAGCGCACCGTAGAGCAGGGGGTATTGCGGTGTGAGCATCACAAAATGCCGGAAGGTGCGGGCGTTCCAGTCGCGCCAGTGCATCTGGCTGGCCCAGGTGGCTGCCAGCATCCACGCTGCGGTAGGGAAAATTGCCAGGGAAAAGGCGGCGATCCGCCGCCGGGTGATGGGTGAGATCAGAGTGGACATGGGGGATGAACCTCAAGAGATCAGAAGTTGGCCGAGGGCCAGCCCGGCCAGTAGCCCACCCAGCACACCGGCAGCGCCGCCCACCGCCAGGGCGATGAAGGCCATGCGGCGCGCTGACTGGTGGGCAATGCGGGCGTATTGCGCGGATTCCTGGCTCAGTTGATCCAGCCGGGTGCCGGTGTCGTTCAGCATGGCCTGTATGGCCTGCTGAAACTGCTGGTTCACCGGCTTGGCGGCCGTTTCCAAGGTGGCGCTCAGGTGGCGGCTGAGTTGCTGGGGCAGCATCTGCTGGGTCTCGCTCATGGACTGCATCTGCTGCTGGGCGGCATCCAGGTTGCGGGTGACGGCTTCCAGTCTGTCCACCAGGCCGGCGACTTCGCCCAGGACTTCGTGATACAGCAAATCCAGTTTCGAACGGGGGCCGCTGGGCGGGGTGTGGGCGTCCATGACGAATCACGAGAATAAGGCAGCGAAGGCTGCATTCATCTGCCTGTCCACCGGCTTGGCCAGGGCGCGCAGGGCGTGACGGTTACTCAGCTGCGAGATGCGGGCATGGTCGTCAGGGTCGGCGCTGCGCAGCAGAGCGCGGTAGTCGGTCTGATCTGCCAGCACGTCGGCAATGGTGGTGCGCTGGTCGGCCAGCAGCTCGAAGACTTCGTTTTCGTAGACGGCAGCCTGGGGGTTGGCCTGCACGTCGCCCGACTTGGCGGCATAGGCCAGGATGGAGGGAAATTCTTCCTCGACGCTACTATCAACCCGATTGAAAAGAATCCGTACCCGATCCGAGTCCACTCCCAGCGCAGCCAGCGCGGCCACGGTTTTGATGGTTTCGCGCTGAGCTTTGCCGGTGTTGATGACCGGCAGCACGAAGTAGCTCATTTCTTCGTGTGCGCCTTCGTAGCGCATCATGTGGGTCAGAAAATCTTCGATGTTGCTGGCCCCGACATCAACAATGGCATCATCGCGGGTGAGCAGTTCGCGGAACAGGCGTCCGAAGTGTTCACCGCGCAGCTGATCCACGTTCAGGCCCAGGTCGGCCCCGGTTTCGTTGGTGGATTCCACCGCAAAAATCTGCGCTCCGTTCATGCGGGGTGCGAGCAGGTGGGAAGCAACAACCGTCTTGCCAACGGAGCCGGTGTAGTTGAGAACGGCGACTTTCATGGTTTATTCCTTGTGGGGTGTTGTCAGTGGAAGAGGGGTGTTACTTGCCTTCACGGCGCAGGGCTTCCAGGTCGATACGCATGTCGCGAATCTTGCGCAGGTCGCCGGGCGTCTCGATGTTGCGGGGCCGGCCCTGGATGGCATCGAGGGCTGGGACGGTTGCGGGTGGCGCTTTAGGGGCTGTGGTGGGCGCAGCGTGCGGCTTGGGCAGCGCGGCAGGTTTGGCTGCAGCACACCGCTGGGCCTTGCGCCAGCGGTACAGCGTGATGGCGTAGGTGCTGTACTGGACCGACAGGCCCGCTGCAGCCAGATCATCCAGCACGGCAGCATGGGGAACGCCGGCGGCGAGCTCAGCTTCGATCAGAGGAAAGAGCGCACGTAGCTGGGCGGCGATGCTGATGCGGGGGTCCAGCTCAGCGAGCGCGGCCCGATAGCGTGCGACGGGAGCGGGTTCAGTCATAGGATTCCAGGAGTTGGTTGGGCGCCGCTTATCGCGACAGTTCGGGAAAAGCGGCAGCTTGCTTGGCTACCAGCCAGGTGCGGCCCGTGGCCAGCGCTTCGTCGTAGGCGGATTGTTCGTCTGTGAACGGGGCAGTCTGGCCGTGGGTAGAGAATTGACCGCCGCCGACTTCATGGCCGTTTTCCAACAGGCGCAGGGTGAAGCAGCCCGTGTCGGCTGGGTGAGGAAGAATCTCGAAATTGAAGCGCAGCCGGGCCTGGGTGACTTCGTCGTAGAACTGTCTTTCGACTTCGCGCAGGCGGGCCGTCCACTCGGGGCCGATGCGGTCCAGCGCTTCAGCGATGCTGTAGCCGAGTTCGCGCAACCAGTCGCAGCGATTCAGAATGAGCGCAGCGGTGAGTGCTTCGCCCAGGCTCATGGTGCCTATGCCACGAAGGGCGGCTTCCTGTGCGATGTTGAGCATGCGGGTGTCGATGGTCGAGTGCATGGAATCTCCTTTGCCCTGTGACTTGACGGGCAGTGCTTGGGGTGAAAAGAAGGGGGCGCCCGGGTGGGCGGGTGCCGGTTTCGTTGCTGACCGACAGCCGCTTTGCGGCTGTGCAGCGTGGCGATGCAAGATGGCCTGGCGTTAACAGGCACGGTGCGGCGCGTCAGGCTGGCTGATGACGTGACTTGTTCACAGGCTGGTTTGGTAGAAGTAAGGTAGAGATAAGGTAGAAGGCGTCGCGATGTCTGGAAAGCCAGTATTCATGCGGGTTTCAAAAAATCTTGCGCGATGCTGTGACGACAAAGCGCGATGTTCTGACGAAAGGCCGCGATCTTATGACGCGCCTGCCGCGATGCTATGACGATGTTCAAAGCTACTTATCCACAGGCTCAAAATCGGGCCTGAAGTATCTGCATCCGGGTCTAAGGCGCGATGCTATGACGACGAAAAACTATCGATCCGGGCGTGTCCAGACTGCCTGTTCATGGCCCCGAATCGCAGCTTCAATTCGGGGTTCTGCAATAACTTTCAGAGCTTCCAATTCGTCCAGGCTGCGCTCCAGGGTGACCCGGAAATCCCGCATGCGCCCGGTGTATTGGGCGCGCTGCTTGAGGATGTCCAGGCTGTATTTCTGCTGAATATCGGCAGAGGTGCCAATCAGCCGCTGCAGGCTTTTGGAGAGGTCATGACGCATCTGCAGGCGCTTGGCCCAGTCCACCAAGGCGTATTCCCGGTTGCCGAAAATCTGCGCCCAGCGCGGGTCGGCGTACAGGGTGTAGCTGCCCGTGGGTTCGTGGTAGTCAAAGCCCCCGATCATGGCAATCACACGGGTGGACGGGTGGCGGCCATAGCTGTATTTCACTGAACCGTCTTTCCTTCGTGCCTCGATGCACAGGGTAAAGCGTGCCAGGTCTTTCATGCCTTCATGCAGCCATTCGTAGGCGCTGCCGCCTGTGGGCCGGCCCATGCCGCGCAGGAAGTCTGCGCGGTTGATAACTGGTGCTTCGCCCAGCAGGGCCGTGGTCTGCAGATACATGGCGTGCATCCAGATATCGGCATGGTCTTCGCTCAGCTGCTTGCCCGAGCCTTTGAGCAGAATGTGGCTCCCCTCCAGGAACACGGTTTCATCGTGGAGAGGACGCCACCCGCGACGCACTGGCGCAAAGATGGCGCTGCGGGCAATGTAGTTGGGAATGGCCCGGACGGTTTCGTTCATGCCGGGCAGCATGAACGGTGTTGGGGTGGTGGTCTGTTTTTCTGCGGCGTCAGCCATGGCTTGTGAGGCTTTCTGCATGGCGCGCTGCATAGCCGCTGACAGCCGCTGCAGGTTGGCATCCTTGTGAAAAGGCGTGCGGGTGGGTGTGGTCATTGAAGATGCTCCGGGCGAGCCCATGCAAGGGCCGCCCGGAGTGTGTGCAGCGCCTCACACGGGTTCAGGGAAGGGTGACCCGGCAGACTGCCGGGTCGAATGGATCGGGTGGGGCGCTGCTGCGGGAACTCAGGCGACGACGTGGCGCCGGGGTTCAAACCAGATTTCTTTCACGCGGAACTGCTCGACATGCACAACAATGTCCACGGTCTGTTGCAGAAAGGTCTGAATCGTGGGCAAGTCCAGATTGCCGCCGGTGGGTGACTGCTTGGTAAGGATGGCCAGACGGTCGAAGGCGTCGATTGCGCTGTTGGCGTGTGTCGTGGTGACGGAGCCCGGGTGGCCGGTGTTCAGCGCGGCGAGATAGTCCCAGGTTTCCGGGCCGCGCAGCTCGGCCAGAAAAATCCGGTCGGGCGACAGGCGCATGCAGGCGGCCAGGCAGTCGGTGGCGGACACGCGGCCCCGTGTGCCGCCGTACATCATGTGGACGCGGTTTTCATGCCAGGGCAGGATCAGTTCATGTACGTCTTCAATGGTGATAAGGCGTTCATGGATGGGTATTTCATTCATGAGAGATCGGGCAAAAGTGGTTTTGCCCGAACCTGTAGCACCGGATATAACGATGTTCTTGCGCGCGCGGATGGCGTCCACCAGAAATTCGAAATAATCTGCCCTGTTCTTCAGTGTTAGCAGCCGCTGATCGAGTTTCGACAGGCCGTCAGCACCATATTTGGCGGTCGCATCCATGGTGCCATGGAACGCCCCGCCTATCGCTAACAGCTTCAGGTAGGAAATTTCCGTGGAGTGTTTACGGATGTTGATGGCGATGGTGTCGTCTATGCAGGCCGGCGGCAGAATAATCTGGCCGCGTTCCCCATCGGGCAGAACCACCGACATGATGGGGCTGCGCGCCATGTGGTTGTAGGCTGCAAGGGCCGTCGCCAGCGCTTCCAGGTGCGGGTAGCTCAGTTCCTCGCAGTCGTACGACACCCAGTGTCCGTCTGTGCGGGCGTACAGATGGCCTTCGCGCACGATGGCGATCTCCGTGACTTTCGGGTCCTGCAGATGCTGGGCCAGGGGCCGCAGAAAGGTCCGTACAGAAATGGCGCGATCAAAAGGGACCACTTCAAGGGGTAAGTTCAAGGTCGTAGACATGGCTGAAATCCAGATCACGGGCGACCATGATGCCGATGCGTTCGCCCTGGTTTTTATAGAGGGTGGGGGGTATGTCCAGAGATCGTTCCAGAATCTTGGCGATGGCTTCCTGCCCGCCTTGCGCGGTATTGTCGAAGCGGATGTTGTTGTCGCCGGACTGTCCCTGATTCGATGCCCAGTTGCCGAAGTCGCCCACCAGAGACAGCAGGATGGCGTTGCCGAAGCGTTCCCAGAAATGGTTATCGACATGGCCGTCCAGCCCGGCTTCGCCCAGGGGGCCAGTGCCGGGTGAAGCCAGTTCCACGATGACACCAGCGGGCGTTTCCAGCCGGTTCCAGGTGACAAAGGCGCGGGCCTGGCCCTGCTGAATGCCGCCGGACTGGTAGCCGGTGAACTTGGTGCCGGTGTCGATCAGCTTGACCTTGCCGTTGGCACTCATCACATCGTGGGTGGCCAGGCAGGTGAGCAGCCCCGGCTGAGTGCTGACCAGTTTGGTCTGCAGCGTGCAGTCGATCATGGTGCCTTGCGTAAGCAGAAAGTTGCGATCCCCCAGCAGCCCGGCCACAGAGGGTGCAAGCTCCAGGGGGCGCAGCTTGTCGGCCAGGGGGCCGGCGTCGCTGTAGGGGCCGTTTGGGGCGTTGGCTTGGTTGCTGCCTGCGCTTCCCCCATCTGCGCCGCCCGCCTGTAGCGGGCTGGCCAGGCGCCGCTGAGCCACTTCATCGACACGCGGCGGTGCTGCGGGCGTCGGTGGTGGAAGGACATAGGCGGGCGCAGGGACCGGCTCAGATGCCGGGGGAGGCAAAGGCTTAGGTGGCGCGGGTCGCTCCACCCTGGGCGGTTTCAGCCGGTTGGTGATTCCGCTTTGATCGGCTTCCAGGCTGCTGTCGCTGGCTGACGCCGGTTCCCGGCTCCAGGCTTTCAGCAGTACACCGATGGCCACGGCAATGGCCACCAGGATGGTGAGCCACAGAAAGGCGCGTGCGCCACGTGGGGCGCTGCGCCCGGCGGTTTCCAGGTTCAGCGCTTCACGCTCCAGGCTGGCCGGGGTGGTCTGCTCCTGGTGCGGGTCGGTGTCGTTCATGGGCTGTTCCTTCATGGCGTAATCTCCCGAATCCTCAACGTTGGTACAGGCGCTGCCGCGCCTTTCACCGTGCGCCGGACGGCGGGAGAGGCTGTGCCGGTGTGGGCGGGTACCGGGGTCAGGCCGAAGGCTTCGTTATGGATGGCCAGCACCTGGTTACCCAGACGCAGATGCCAGCGTGGTGAGGTGCGGTGCAGCACCATCGTCCGTTCATCGGCCATGTGATAGTTGGTGATGACTTCCTGGCCGTCAGGGGTCACGCGGTACACCGTGGGCATGTCGGTTTCCGGCGGGAATTGCAGCCAGGTGTGGCGGCCATCATCCCAGGCGTGAACGGGCGCGATGCTGGCGTCGCCACTGCGGGTGTATGCCTGCCAGTTCATCGTGCCGGCGGATGCCTGCAACGAGCGCTCAACCGCTGCCTTCTGTGCAGCTTGTGCCTTCATGCGGGCTTCCACTTCCGGGTAGCGCATCACCAGCTTGTAAAGGGCTGGGGCGCTGAGGTCATGGCTGTAGGACAGCCGGAAGCTGTATTCCCGCCGGTCGGTGATGACAATGAGGTTGGTGTCGGCGTCTTCGGCGGTGGGCTTGAAGAACAGGTGGTGGTTCTTGTACGTGAAGGCGTAAGCCTGGCTGTCGCCAAAGACGTGATACTGATAGGTTTCGCCGGGTTCCAGCATGATGTGGGTGGCGACGCCAATCACCGCATCCAGCTGGATCACGTTGGCCGGGTCATAGTTGACATAGCGCACCCGATGGTCGAGCCGTGAGGGGCGGGGCGTCTCCAGCGCCCAGGCGCTGGCTGGCAGGGCCAGGCACAGCAGCACCGCCACCGCCCGCCTGCGTGGTAAGAGTTCAAACATGGGGATTCCTTCTGATCCAGGGCGGGTCAGCGCGACAGGTCGGCAGCCAGGTCGTAACGCACAACCTGAAAGCCCAGCGGGTTGCGCCGGGCGACGGCTTCGGTGAGAGGAACGTCGGCGTACTGGTAGGCCATAGTGGCGATCAGGTGCCGCGTCCTGGTGATGTTGCCGGTGGAGACTTCACGTTCCGTTTTGGTAAAGCGGACAATGGCCGCCTGATTGGCGCCCAGGGTGATGGAATGAACCTGAACATCCACTGTACCCAGGGTGCCAAGCCGCGTGGTCACGGCATCCGGCCCTTCGAACCGCTTGCCGTACTGCACCTGAATGTGCGGCGAGGACAGGAGGGCGCAGGTGTCGAATTGCTCCTGGATGGTCTGCCAGCTGTAGCCTTCGCAGTTCAGCACATAGGTGTTCAGGAAATACTTGGCGATGCGCTGGCCATAGTCTTCCATTGGTTCGCCGAGGGTGCTGACATGCTCGATGCTGCCGGTGGCGTTGTCCACGCGCACTACATACATTTCAGGTGGTTGCTTCAGGGGCGTCAGGCCCGCCACGGCGGCGACGGCGGCAAAGGCGATCAGCCCCGCGCCCATCGCAACCTGCCAGGCACGCTTGCGGCTGGTGACCAGTTCGCCCAGGTGGTCGCGCTCCAGGCCGCGCGATTGTTCCAGCCAGGCAGCGACATCTTCAGACTTGAGAGGTTCTGCCACGGTTCAGACTCCTTTGAAAATCGGTGCGCTGGCGTTCACCGGCACACGTGGCCCGTCAGCAGGCTGTGGGGGTTGGGGCGCATGAAAGGCGCAGCCGGCCAGCAGCCCGGCCAGCGCCAGGGCGCCAATGAGTTTGTGCATGGGATGGGCTCCTGTCCTGCCGCACGGGCAGAAGGAAAGGTGTGGTGGCCCCGCTGAGCAGCGGGTGGGAAAGGCTTACTTGGCGCGCAGGCGCAACATGCTGCGCAGACGCAGAACAGAGAACGCGCCCCGGGCGGCGGAACCGACACCGAGTTGAGCGCCGAAACCGTTGGAGAGGCCGGCGGCAAGCCCGGGAATCAGAATCATGATGACCAGGCTGGCAGCGCCGACAAGAACTTGGGCGCCGAACAATGAAAGTACATCGGCCATCCCTGTTTCTATCTGGTCAGCAATCATGCGGATCAGCTGGATGTTGAGCTGCAGGATAAGGCCGAAGACCAGGCCCGCAAGCAAGGCCAGGAAGATAAAGTTCAATGCCTGTGAAACCCAGTTATTGAAGAGCGGTTTTGTCGGCTCGAACAATGTCGCGGCGATAAAGAGCGGCCCTGCTGCAACCACCAGTGCCATGCCGACTTTGCAGACCACCACAATGACCATGATGATGCTGCCAACGATGGCCGCATTGATCCGCAATAGCGTCGCCAGGATGCTGACCAGCACTTCCCTGGTGGAAGGCATGAAGTTGTACCAGGGCCGGTCGCTGGAACCCAGCATGGCATTGGATGCCTCACTGGTCTCGTTCTGCAGCTTATCGACTTCTGCCGCCACGTTGCCCGTGCCGAGCGCGAGCTGGGTGACATCATCAGGCAGTGCGATCATGGTTTTGGCGATGTCGTTCTGATACAGGCCGCCGGCCCCAAAGATCATAGACACAATCGCCACGAGAATAGCCTTGCGGAAGAACTCGGTGACGGTCATATTGCTCTGACCATGCATGAGTGCAAACGCATACACAACGAATTGCAGAGTCAGGCCCACTACGATGACCGGCATGAGTGCTTCGAACAGTGCCTGCATCGGCCCGTTGATGGCATCGCTGAGGATGCCTTCGGTTTGCGTCATGACCCACTCAGCTATGTTGCTTGGCGTAGTGGGTGCCGCGACGGATGGAGTTAGGCTGGCCATGGCGCGCCAGCCTATTCAGCTGCGCCGGGGGATGAGTCTGACGCTGGCTTGTTCCCAAACCATCCGCCATAGACACGTTCAGCCCGGGCCTGCAGCAGCTGTCGTTCCGCATCCAGTTGCTGTGCAGCAAGCTGAATGCGGGTCTGTTCGGCTGAGATATTCGCTTGCTCAATCTGAATCCGCGCCTGCAGTTCAGCAATTTCCTTGGGGTTGGTCGTCTGGTTGATCTGATCCTGCAGGGCATCGACGTTGGCCAGCCGCTGAGTCATCGAATCGTAAGCCCGTTCACTCATCGCCTTCGCGGTGGCCTCAATGTTCAGTGACCGTTTTGACAGCTCCTGTCTGTCTTCGGCGAAACTCACCGGGGCCATGACATTGTCTGTGATGCGGGAGACATCCCCGTTCAAGCCTGAGCTACCAGATCGGTTCAGCAGGTCCTGGGCGCTGGAGGGTAGCGCTGCGCGAAGCTGATCGCGGATGGCGTAATCGTTGGGAATGACACCGTAGCCGCTGGACTGCGTGAAGGCGGCAAGCTGCTCCCTGGCTGTTGCCAGTTGATCCGTCAGGCTCTTCAGCTGGTCGCGGGCGGTCAGCAGCTGTTCTTGCAACTGGGCTATGGTTGCAGCATCGACCGTAGGGATGCCGCTGGCGCGGGCAGGGTTTATGAAAACAGCGGCCAGGGCAATGCCCGCCGCAAGATGCTTGTAGCGTGTCATGGGAGAACTCCGGGGGGGAACGGGGGCGGCGTGCTAAGTCGCCGGATGGGGTGGCGCTTCAGACGAAGCGGTTAGATGCGTAAAACACTGCCAGTTGAGTATGATTCTTCGGCCAAAAGCCGTCATTTCGACCACATTTAGTAGCCCGTCTTACTGATGGTTTTTCTAAGCTTAATCTTCCTCCCGAATTTGAGATTATTTTCTTATGAAAATCAATGAAAAACGGACTCCAGAGAAAATCGTCGATGGCGATTTTGAGAAAGAAGCCATCTCCTCGAGCGCCAGGCTTTTCTACATCCTGATAACAATGACAATCATCTATGTTTTCGCGGGGATGAGTAAAATTGACAGAAATCAGGCGATGGATAATCTTAGGTCTATGAGTATTATCCATGCATTGATTGTTCTTGCTGAAGGGGGGGCGCCACACAGAGAGATGCTTCGTCTGGATCTGACAAAATTCCACGCCCGCGCGAGGGCCGAAGTTGCCGAAAATGAATTTATTCTTCCAGAGAAATTCGGGGATGGGTCAATTCAAAATGCAGGAATCTATGAGGTTTCGATGAGATTTGCTCCAGCTGCCACTTGCAAAGTCTCAGTGGTTGAAGCTAAGAAGGGAGTGGAGTTCTATGGCGCCAGTAGTTATATAGCAGGCGGCCTACACAAAATTTCTAGTGAGGATTCTCGTTTAGTCAGCTTTGGACGCTGTGGCGTCGGGTATGGTCAAGATTTTCATGCTTGGATTTTTAAGGATAAAAAAAACCAGATTCTTGTGGGGATTCCCAAATCATTTCAAGATTCATTCCCATATCTAAGACCGCCGACACCTGCGGAGCTATTCGTTATAGAAGAAACCGAAGAGATTAAGGGGCTGCTTCCGATGCTTGTGCAGGAGTACTTGGAAGTTAACGAGCCGTTTGTGTTGATCCACGTTCAAGCGCTACGACATGCTATCTTGCGCTACGCAGCGGAGAGACGGGGGGTTTATTACAGTGCCGATGAATTAGAAACTGCAGTATCTCGGCTCTACGAAGAAGTAGAGGCACGGACCGGTTTTATAGGTATAAATGCAACGCATACAACGATCATCCGATTTGGGCCGATAGTAATTTTTATCGTTGCGTGGGAGCTGTGGCGCCGTGTTCGCCGAATCGCCCCGACAGTTAGACGCGATTCAACTTGGTTCCCGTTTGACGTACAGCTTCCCGTAGCAGAAGTGATGGCATCTCTGTTCGCTTTGGCGCCGTTCGTTTCAGCGCTGTTGATCACATATTTCTTTGTTGAATCTCAGGAACTGGGGGTGGTGATTTTTGATCGAATAGTAACGATCTCTGGCATTTTGGCTTTCGATTTTCCGTTGGCTCCGAGTCCAGGGTGGATCAGTAAAGACTATTGGGCGCTTACGCTTATCCCTCTCTTCGTTTCTCTGGCTGGTTTGTTGTTATTTACTTCACTTCGGCTGCTTGCGATTATCAGAGTCAATGCGAAAAATTTCGCGGAATGATTCCTTGGGTTCGTCTGCGAAAAATTCGTTGCTGTCACGGAGGGCATGTTTCGCTAGCCATACGATCAACTTTCACTATGGGTAGTGCTCTGCCTCTCATAAGTCGATGAATCCAGATTAAATCCAGGCTTTTACGACTTACCGCTTGGAAATGGCGGCTTGGTATTCGGTCTCTGAAATACGTCGGGCTTTTAGGTTGTTCGAGACAATTTCATCGTCAGCTTCCTTGTAGGCAATCTGTGCGCTGTCGCCCACAACCAGGATGTTGTCCGCGCCGTTTAGTGTGGCCGGCACGGTATTGGACCGGTATCCAACTTTGCCGAAGTTGTTCCATGCTGTTTCTGTGAACAGGAACGTGTCGTCGTTCCGTTCAATGTGGACCAGGGTTGGTGGGTAGCGACCGTTATCCGAGAACCAATGGCCGATGAATTTCTCGCCCTTCGGTTCGGTCTTGCATCCCGCCAGGATGCTTAGCAGGGCAGTGGCTCCGGAAGCGGCGATGAAATGTCTTCGATTCATTGGGTGTTCCTATGGTGGTCGGTTATCAGTAATTCCCTGGCTGCGTTTGTACGCTGCCCAGGCGTCGGCCACGCTGCAAGCGTGTCCGGCAGTTGTAAGCCAGGCAGCACGTTCGTCTTGTTTCTGATTGTTCCACCAGGCCATGCCGGCTATCTCATCGGCAGAGGGCTGAGTTTGGAGGTTGGGAAGGTTCACAGGCACAGGTCTGGTCCCTCCTGTTCATGCCGTGGGGACAGCCTTAGCGCATGGTCGAAGCGCGCGCCGATTAGGTCGGCCACCCGCTGATAATCCTCCGGGGTGGGGCGCTGCCCATTCACTTCATGAACGTGCAGGCTGTAATACTTTTGCACACCTTGCTCAAAATAGGCACGATCCTGGCGCGGGTAGGTGGAGGAAAACCAGATATCAGGACTCTGGCGCGGGTCGCTGCATGACGGTTCGGTCACGCCGTAATCCTGGCTGTGTCGTTCGAGGTCGTCAGCGTCCACCGTCACCCGGTCAAGCTCGATGTCACGGGTGTTGGTTTCCCCGGCTTCCAGGTTTTCATGCGTCCAGTGTTCGCTGTAGACCGAGATCAGGAAAGTGTCTTCCGGGGTGTCTGCGTCCGGGCCGTGCAGGCTCAACCGCGTGTAGAAGTCCTGATCTTTGGCCGTCTGCAGATCATCACGAACCTGTATCTGGCGCCGCTCTTCATCCAGCGCCTGCTGCTTCGCACGTTCGTTGGCGTTGTGTTTCATGGGGCATTCCTATGAAGTGGCCGGAACGATGCGGCCTTGGCGAACCGCATCCAGATAAACGGGTAGCCAGTTCGCTGGGTCAGGCCCGGCCTGGGCGACTGCCTGCTCCGCAATCTCTGCCATGTCGGGGCTGCCGGAGAACACCAGCAATTCGTCTTCGCAGCCGGAGAGTTCCAGCTGGGCTACCGTGACGCTGGAGCCTTGCTTGACGAGGAACTTGCGGCTGGCCTCGCCCAGCGTTTTCAGTAGCTCGAATTCAGCGGGGGTGAGGCCGAAGCCTTCGATGTAATCGCGGGCCTTAGCCCTAGGGTTGGGTAGCAGAATCAACGTGGCTGTCTGCTGAACCAGTGAGGGGCCAACCGGGTTTTCGGTGATGGCACCCGGTTCCTGTGTAGCGAAGGCGAGTACCCCATTTTTCTTGCGGATGGTGCGGCTGGCGTCCTGCATGTCATCCTGGAAGTGCTTATCTTTCAGGGCGTGCTGACATTCGTCGTACAAGTTGATGATGCGCCGGCCATCATGCAGGGCGTCGATGCGGTGCTTCAAATACATGGTGGCCGCGCCGCGTACCGCGTCATCGTCCAGCAGTTCGGTAAGGTCAAAGCCAAAGATGGCCGGTTTGCCGTCATCCGTTGCGAGGCTCAGCTGATCTGCCGGGTTGTCGAACACCCAGCCATATTCACCGCCCCGGCACCACGGTGCCAGGCGTGCATGAATGGTGCTGGTGCTGTCATCCTCGCTATAAGGGTTGGGCAGCAAGGTGTTCAAGGTGGACAGCGTGCGGGCTTCGCGGTCGATCAGTGTGGTCAGCTGCTGTACGGCTTGGGTAATGTCGGCATGTTGTCGGGTGGTGACTGTTTCACCCCGGCGTTCCGCCAGAAATACAACCAGTCGCACCATAAAGGCGACGTTGCCTTTCGTGGGTTCCATCTGAAATGGGTTCCAGCCGGTCGCTTCGCCAAGGCGGATATTGAAGTATCGCCCTCCCAGCGCCATGATGAGTACCTGCATACCCTGGTCTTTGTCCCACACCACACACGTAGCACCGAACTTCTGTGCCTGGGTGAGCAGCATGCCCTGCAGCACGGTTTTTCCGGTGCCGGTCATGCCGATAATCATGGTGTTGCCCGGGCGTCGCTTGCCCGTTTCGTCCAGGTCTTCCACCGAAGCATGGAAGTTGAAGAAGAACGGGCTGCCGGTCTGTGTCTTTAACATCGTCACGGCTGGCCCCCAAGGGTTGCCTGCGGGCTTACCGGTCAGCTGGTTATGCAGACTGGAGAAGCACAGGAAGTTGAGCGACGTGACGGGCACCGGGCGCGGACGCCAGTGCCAGTTGCCGGGCAGTTGCGCCCAGAAGCCAGCTTCCAGGGCTTTTTCCAATGGCCTGAAGCCGATGGCTTCTTCGGCCAGGGCGGTGGCTGTATGCGCCAGTGCCTGGCGCACGCCTTCCGCCGTGTCGCCATAAATGAGCAAGGTAGCGTGGTGGTCACCCAGACCAAGGCGGCCAGAGGTAAGGTCATCCATGGCCTGGGTCAGCTGGGCCACCTGGCTGCCGGCATCATCGCCGGAATCTACCAGCAGCTTTTGATGGCGCTTCACCAGCTTCTTTGCTGCGGCTCCGGTGTGGCTGCCCCAGGATTGGGTCAGTACAAACTCATGCGGCAGGCCCAGCAGCCGATCCAGATGGCCGGGCTTGCTGGCTTCCGGGTAGTCGCGCAGCTCCATCATGCCGAAGATGCGCGAGTCTGCCACAGTACGCAGTTCGCCAAGCTCGCCATGTTTGCCGAAGATGGGCCGGGCATAGGGCAGGGTGTCGCGTAGTCGTTCCCGCGAAACTGGCACAGGCCGTTGTCGTCCCGAAAGCAGGAAACCCAGAAACTCAGCGGTTTCGCTGAAAGCAAAGCCATTGCGATCCACTATCCCCAGCGTTTGGGGATCGTAGCGGTACAGGCCCGCCTTGAGCGTGCGCAGAATGTCGTTCAGGCGGGCGATGGATTCCGTCTGCCAGTGCGCGATGCGCTGGCTGTCAGCCTTTTCCAAGCTGGCGAAGGTGCCAAGTATCGGATCCTCGACCGGGTGAATCAGCACTGACAGGTACAGGTCATTCATCATCAGGCCGCTTGCGTCGAAGGTGGCGCGATAGGCCGCGTCGAACCGGGAGGCGAAGGGTTGGTTGAAGGCGCTTTCCGGGTATTCGGTGACGCGGCGGCGGATGATGTGGGAATAGAAGCCGACCGACCCCATGGGCAGGCCGCGCAGCACGTTATGCAGGGCTTCAATCCATTCCTTCAGTTCTTCCTGTGCGTAGGCATCCGGTGCGCGCCCCGCCACCTTGATGACGGCCAGGTACTCATGGTTATCGCAAGCGATGATCTGATCCGTGGCATGGTGGGAGTAGGGCAGATAGCGCGAAACCCGCCGTTCATCCACGGCAAGAGTGGCTGCAGCAGTCATGGTGGCGTCCTTTATCGGATGAGGGCGCGCCAGGGGCGGCGCCGGTGGTAGCCGTGCAGGGCGTAGCTGGAACCTTTCCAGAAACGCTGATTACGGTTGCGTTTACGGGTCCTGAGTTCCAGCCAGAGCACATCCAGGGCTTTGTCGTCGTCGCGGGTGAGGATGGCCAGGGTGCCCCCTGCGTCACAATAGATGTCCGCTCGTTTTTCGTTAATATTTGAGGGAGCGGTCGGAGTGAAGAAGTGCCCAGTTACAGCCCGGAATTCAAAGAACAAGCCGTCAGGAAATTGATGCCGCCGCA
>Ga0180220_1000846_pt1 | contig 27249 bp, 23 predicted proteins | sample eDN5th37CBELigBY_FD_151335 | JGI IMG/M metagenome (GOLD analysis project Ga0180220, IMG submission 151335) | Enriched backyard soil microbial communities from Emeryville, California, USA - eDNA 5th pass 37_C BE-Lig BY (version 2) (version 2) | ecosystem: Environmental > Terrestrial > Soil >... | reverse complement strand
GTTGGAGGTGGAAGTGCAGCAATGCATGGAGCTGACCAATACTAATCGGTCGAGGGCTTATCCTAAAAATTCTAAAAACAAATTCGTTTCGTATCTAGTTTTCAGGTGATCAAACATCTGAACGATTTTGAAGCTGCAAGTCCTTTCTGAGGATGGATATTTTGCTGGTGAGTCATCATCGGAGCAAAAGCAGCGCAAAAATCCCGTTTGGTGGCGATGGCGGAGGGGTTCCACGCGTACCCATCCCGAACACGACCGTTAAGCCCTCCAGCGCCGATGGTACTTGGACCGAAGGGTCCTGGGAGAGTAGGACGCCGCCAAGCATACATATTCCCTGATAGCTCAGTCGGTAGAGCACTCGACTGTTAATCGAGTTGTCACAGGTTCGAGTCCTGTTCGGGGAGCCATATGGCCCGTTGGTCAAGGGGTTAAGACACCTCCCTTTCACGGAGGTAACAGGGGTTCGAATCCCCTACGGGTCACCATTATTACTTTTCAAATTTACGGAGACTTAGCTCAGCTGGGAGAGCATCTGCCTTACAAGCAGAGGGTCGGGGGTTCGATCCCCTCAGTCTCCACCATTATTCCTCAATCATAGAGGATACTATTAATGACGCGGGGTGGAGCAGTCCGGTAGCTCGTCGGGCTCATAACCCGAAGGCCGCAGGTTCAAATCCTGCCCCCGCAATTTATTCCCAAAAGTGAAGATGTGCCTTGAGGCATGTTCCGAATACTTTAAGGGAATTCCATAAGGCCCTGGAACCGTGGTGTAGAGGCCTAACATGCCTGCCTGTCACGCAGGAGATCGCGGGTTCGAATCCCGTCGGTTCCGCCATTTTTCTTCGCTTCAGGAACGATATCCTGGAACGATGCAAACAAAAGTGAGAGCCATTAGCTCAGTTGGTAGAGCACCTGACTTTTAATCAGGGTGTCGAAGGTTCGAGTCCTTCATGGCTCACCAGTTTTCTTTTCACTTGCGGACGTGGCTCAGCGGTAGAGCATCGCCTTGCCAAGGCGAGGGTCGCGGGTTCGATTCCCGTCGTCCGCTCCAATATTTGCGCCCTTAGCTCAGCTGGATAGAGCGTTTGACTACGAATCAAAAGGTCAGGAGTTCGAATCTCTTAGGGCGCGCTTTTACAAGCCGGTGTGGCGGAATTGGCAGACGCGCGCGACTCAAAATCGTGAGGGAAACCGTGGGGGTTCGAGTCCCTTCACCGGCACCAATATCATAACGGGATGTAGCTCAGCTTGGTAGAGCACCTGGTTTGGGACCAGGGGGTCGCATGTTCGAATCGTGTCATCCCGATCACGAAGCCATCGAAAATTTCGGTGGCTTTTTTGCTGTATAAATATGTAATCCCCAGGTCACAATAAAAGAAAAAGACAGGGAATAGAAGGGGATTATCGTGAATGCAACTCGGATCAAGAAACAACTGCAAAAGCAGTGGCGGCGTTTGAAACGCCGGTCGTTAACGTTAGGACTATCTTCGTTGTTGATCGCGATCGTGTGGGTCAGCATGTATTTGCCGGACAAGGTACAAAGCTTACTAAGCTCCAAACCGCCGGTGGCCATAGAAACGCTGCAGTATTATCAGCAATCGGAGGGAATGAGCGATCCGACGCAGGATGCGAACTTTTGGAAGCTTCTCAACAAATCCAAACAAATCAATGAGGTGGTCGTTCGTCACAGCTATGTTTGCGGGGAAGAGGAACGATCGTTAGGAAAGCTGAATGTGGATGAAATCTATAATTTGCTGAATGAACACCCCTCTTGGAAAGGACAATTTGAAGGGCAGGGCAAAATCGTGCTAAACGAAACGATTCACGATCTTTCGCCGGCCTGCAAACAACGGGCCTACATGAGCCTCGACAAGGACGGCAACTTGTCTTTGTTTGATGGTCCGCCTGAGCAAGACAAGGTCATTAAGACGTTTTTTCAACTGGATATCAACTCCATGGAGTCATCGCTGCCGGACGATGCGTTAAGGCATTTGTACGACGGCATTCGCATTCAGGATATCGATGAATATAACAGCGTCCTGTCCACGTTTAGCGACTATGCGCGTGAAGGATGAGAGCTTCTGCGAAAAAAATGCTAAAAAAGGATCCCTCTGTCGTAATGACAGCAGGGATCCTTTTTTGTATCCTTGCATTCGATTAAGCGAAATTAAAACGTAATGGTCCAGTTGCGCGGATCCGGGAGATGGCCGGACTGCAGACCGGTAATGGTATCGTACAGCTTTTGCGACAGCTCGCCGATTTTGCCTTCGTTGACATGCATCGTATGTTCGTTCCAGTGGAGCTCGCCAACCGGCGAAATGACCGCTGCCGTCCCGGTTCCGAATACCTCCTCCAACTGCCCTTGCTTATAGGCCTCGTAAATTTCCTCAATGGAAAGCTTCCGTTCTTCGACCGGAACTCCCCAGTCTTTGAGCAGCGTAATGACGGAATCGCGCGTAACGCCCTCCAGGATGCTGCCGTTAATTTCCGGCGTAATGACCGTTCCTGCAATTTTGAAGAAAATGTTCATGCTGCCCACTTCTTCGATGTATTTCTTTTCGATGGCATCTAGCCAAAGTACTTGCGAAAAGCCTTCTTTTTTGGCGTTTTCTTGGGCTTTGATGCTGGCCGCGTAATTGCCTGCGGCTTTGGCATACCCGATCCCGCCGCGAACCGCGCGGGTATAGGAGCTTTCAACGTTGATTTTGACCGGCTCCAGGCCTCCCGAGTAATAGGCGCCAACCGGCGACAGGATGACGATGAGCTGATACGTGTAAGAGGATCGTACCCCTAGGCATGGCTCCGTGGCGATGATAAAAGGACGTACGTACAAAGAAGTTCCTTTTTCGGTAGGAATCCAGCTTTTATCGATTTCGATCAAAGTTTTGATCGCTTGGATGACAAAATCCCCGTCGACTTCAGGGATCCCCAGCCGGTCGTTTGATTGGTTCAAGCGTTTCATGTTTTTGTCCGGTCTGAACAGCAGCACCTTGCCGGAGTCGGTCAGGTAGGCTTTCAGCCCTTCGAATACGGCCTGCCCATAATGAAACACCATCGCTGCAGGGTCCAACGCGATCGGGGCATAAGGAACGATTCTCGGATCATGCCAGCCCTTCTCGATGTGGTAATCCATGATAAACATGTGGTCGGTAAAATATTTCCCGAAACTTAGACTGCTGCTGTCCGGCTTCTTCCCCGGAGTGGTGGTTAATTGAACTTTGATCTCATCGCTCATAGTCATGCGCTCCTATCGTACTTATATAATAATGTCTACTATAGATAACAAAAAATGATTGGTCAATTCAATGTTATCAATTACAATAATAGTTATCAACTATCATGGAGGGTCGGTCCATGGATTTTCGTCTGCTTGAATATTTTCTGGCGGTTTGCGAAGAGCTTCATTTTACCAAGGCCGCCGTTAAACTGGGCATCAGCCAGCCAACGCTGAGCCAGCAAATCCGGTTGTTGGAGGAAAGGATAGGAACGCCGTTGTTCCAGAGAATCGGCAAGCGAAATTATTTAACGGAGGCCGGTTTGATGCTCAAAGAGCATGCATTAAACATTTTTCATGAGCTGGAGCAGGCCCAGACGGAAATTAACGAGCTCAAGGGCATGCAAAGGGGAAAACTTACCATTGGATGTTCAGGCAACCACCTGCTTACGCAAACGCTTATATCCTTTCATCAAAAAATGCCGGGCATCTCGATCTCCGTGCTTGAACTTGCGACCGAAGAGACAAAAAAGGGGCTTCTCGACAATAAGCTGGACCTGGGGGTGGTATTTCTGCCGCTGGATGACGAACTACTGGTCAGCATGGAGCTTTATACCGAGGAGCTTTGCCTGGCGGTTTCCACCAAACACCGGTTGAGCGGACGGGCTGCCGTCAAGCTGGAGGAGCTTGCCGAAGAGTCGTTGGTCTTGTTCCCGGAAAAATTTTTGGTTCGCCAAATGGTTGACGCTTACAGCAAAGAAGCCGGACAGCGGCTGCATCCGATCATCGAGCTGTCGACCATGGATTCGATGCTGCAGCTGGTGAAGCTGAACGTGAGTTGCACGATTTTGCCGAAATCGTATTTGAATTCGATGCTCTATTCGGATATTGCCGTCATCCCGATCATTCATCCCGTTCCTCAGAAAAAAGTGGGTATCGTATACCGCAAGCAAAAATTTTTGAACGCAGCGATGCTCGCCTTTATCCACGAACTTACGCAAACCTACGATCAAGCCGATCTGCTGCGAAATATGTAACCCATCGTCGGTTTTTTTCCCTGATATATGCGCGGGCACATTCAAAACACCACATCACGATATTTTCGACAATTTTTGCTTTAGAGCATGCAGACGGCCTGGAAAAGTCCATTGATAGACGTTTTTCTGCTAGGGTCATAGACTTGATATGAAGTTTTACATTATAATGAAAAGAACGAATACATATGTTCGCTTTCAACTTAGGGGAGAGAATTCATTTGCGTATATTAGGTATCGACCCGGGGATCGCGATCGTCGGCTTTGGTTTCATCGATCAGGCCGGCAGCAAGCTGACCCCGGTGCAATACGGCTGCATACAGACCGAAGCCCACACGCCCGACGAGGAGCGGCTGCTGCATGTGTACGAGGCGATGCTTCAACTGATCGACAAATACAAGCCCGAATGCGTCGCTTTTGAAAAGCTGTTTTTCAACCGGAACGTCACGAATGCGATGCTTGTCAGCCAGGCCCGCGGGGTTCTCATCTTGGCGGCCACCCAGCGCGGCTTGCCCGTCGCGGAGTACACGCCGATGCAGGTGAAGCAGGCCATCGTCGGCTACGGCAAAGCGGAGAAAAAGCAGGTTCAGGAAATGGTGCGCATGTTTCTGAAGCTGCAGGCCGTGCCCAAGCCCGATGACGTTGCGGATGCTTTGGCGGTGGCGATCTGCCACGCCCATTCGTACGGGTTAAATTCGAAAATAAACGAGGTATTGCGAAAATGATCGATTTTTTGAGAGGACCGATGGTCCATCTGGAGAATGAGTATATCGTGCTGGACGTTCAGGGGGTAGGATACCGCGTATTCTGCCCTAATCCTTTTGTATTCGCCAAAACGGAAGGGCCGGTGACCGTATATACCCACCACCATGTACGCGAGGATGCGATCCTGCTTTTCGGTTTTCCGACCCGGGAAGAGCAGAAGTTATTCCGCAAGCTGATCGACGTTTCGGGGATCGGGCCTAAGGTAGCCTTGGGCATTCTCGCGGGTGGGACGCCGGACCAGCTGGTGACGGCCATATATCAAGAAAACATTACGTTCTTGACGAAAATGCCGGGAATCGGCAAAAAAACGGCGCAGCGCATGGTCCTCGATCTGAAGGACAAGCTGGACGGCTTCGGCACGGCTTCGCTGGCGACCGGATTGTTTGCCGTGCCTGAGCCGGAGGAAGGGGACGGCTCGGCGTGGTCCGAGGCGCGGGAAGGTCTCAAAGCGCTCGGTTATACCGATGCGGAGCTGGACCGGGTATGGCTCAAAATCAAGGATCAAACGGCGTTTGGGGATTCGGTGGACGTATTGATGAAAAAAGCGCTGAAGCTGCTTTATGCGGGTTAACCGAAGCACTAGGCTGCTGAAAGAGGGGCGACACGAATGGAAGACCGGATCATATCGGCAAATTTAATGATGGATGACCAGGCGGTGGAGCTAAGCCTTCGCCCCCGGTATTTGAATGAATATATCGGACAAAACCAAGTAAAGGAAAACTTGAAAATTTACATCGAGGCGGCCAAAATGCGCAACGAGGCGCTGGACCACGTGCTGCTGTACGGGCCTCCGGGGCTCGGCAAAACGACTTTGGCCAATATTATCGCCAATGAGCTTGGCGTGAATTTGCGCACCACTTCCGGGCCCGCGATCGAGCGTCCCGGCGATCTGGCGGCGCTGCTCACCAATCTGCAAGAAGGCGACGTGTTGTTTATCGACGAAATCCACCGCTTGCACCGTACGGTGGAAGAGGTGCTGTACCCGGCGATGGAGGATTTTGCCCTCGACATTATGATCGGCAAAGGCCCGAGCGCCCGCTCCGTGCGTCTGGACCTTCCGCCGTTTACCTTGATCGGGGCGACGACAAGGGCCGGCCTGTTGTCGGCCCCATTGCGCGACCGTTTCGGCGTCGTAAGCCGGCTCGAATTTTACAATGTGGACGAACTCAGCTACATCGTGTCGCGGGGAGCGGATATTTTCGGCATCGAAATCGTGGGGGACGCGGCAGAGGAGATCGCTTTGCGTTCCAGGGGAACGCCCCGGATCGCCAACCGCCTTCTAAAAAGGGTGCGGGATTTTGCCCAGGTACGGGGGGATGGCATGATTACCCCCAAAATCGCGGAGGAGTCGCTGAAGATGCTTCAGGTCGACCCGCGCGGCCTGGACCAGATCGACTACAAGATGCTTACTTCGATGATTAGCAGCTTTAAGGGCGGGCCGGTCGGACTCGATACGATTGCGGCTACCATCGGCGAAGAAAGCCAGACGATCGAGGATGTGTACGAGCCTTATCTGCTTCAAATCGGTTTTCTGCAGCGGACTCCCCGGGGAAGAGTCGTGACGCCCGCGGCCTATCAGCATTTGGGGCTTCCGATGCCGGAAATCGGTTAGGGCTTTTCATTTATTTATTTCGACTTCATGGGATGCAAGGGGGAACATAACGAGTGCGAAATTTGACGGTACCGAAGGTTGTTGCATGGTGTGGCAAAAGTCTTTTGGCCGCATTCCTGGCTGCCGGCAGCTTGCAGTTTTCCGGCAAGGCCGAGGCTCTTGCGGCCGATCATATCCGGGTCGGGTTGTTCATGGATTTGGGCAGCACGTATAAATCTACGACGGCGGCGGTGACGCTTTCCTCCGTACAGGCTTGGTCCGTGGGATTCAATGCGGCCGGGGGACCCTCCTCCTTCATGACGCTTGCCGCCGGAGAAGAGGCGCGATTCAGCATCGACGGCTTTCGCGTGAAGGTTCTAGAAACCCAGGATCTTTCTGCCGCTTCCGCGGCCTATAAAAAGCTGGCGGCTACGGCGGACAAGCCGGTTTTGTTCGCGGCGCCGACCTCCGCCGGACAGGTGTACCAGTTGTACACGGGATATTATGCCAACGAGCAGACGGCGTCCGCAGCCGCCTCGAGGGTGGCCAAGACCGCTGCCGCTTATCTGGATGGACAGACGCCTGCGGTGAAGGGCCCGAAACATTTGGCTGCAGGTTCATACGCTTCCGAAGCGCAGGCGGCAGCTGCCGCAAGCTCCATCAAGGATGCCGGGTTTGACGCGCTGGTCGTATTGGAGCAGTCAAGTGACGGCGGCGGCCAGTATGCTGTATGGGTCGGGGAAGCGGCAAACGATCAGGATTTGGCAGCGCTGCAAAGCTCCGCTGGACTACAGTTGCCGCAGTTTGCGCTTACGATTGCCGACGCGAGCCTTCCGGCTTTGATCATTCGACAGGATGTCGGCCAAGGGCAAGCCGTCAAGCATTTTCAGGTCAGCGGCCAAAATGCCAAGGCCTGGGCCGAAAGCGGCGGTTCGGAATTGAAGGTTAAAGAAAGATCCGGCCGCTCATATCGGGGCGCGATGGAAATCAGCTCTCTGAACGGGCAGCTGGCGCTTGTCAATGATCTGCCCTTTGAACAATACCTGTATTCGGTCGTCGGCGGCGAGGTGCCTGCCTCATGGCCTGCGGAAGCGCTGAAAGCCCAAGCGGTCGCGGCGCGCAGTTATGCGGAGTTCCAAGTCGGGCAAAGCAGCAAGTTTAAAATCGCCGATGTTGTCGACACGACGCTGAGCCAAGCTTATAACGGGGTTTCCTCCGAATCCCCCAGCGTGATTGAAGCGGTTGACGCTACTCGCGGCGAAGTGATCCAGAGGGACGGCAAGGTGGTGGAAGCCGTATTCTCTTCGAATGCCGGAGGCGCTTCGGCAGACCCATCCGAAGTATGGAACAGCGGCGGGGACGCATTCGCAAGCGTGCCGAGCGAAGGAGACCAGGCGGCCGTCAAGGGGCAAAAAATGTGGTATCATGTGCTGCTTCCTTCCGGCGTAAGCGGATATGTGCGCGAAGACAACGTGAAAGAGACCGGCACGTTTACCGCCGGGGGGCTCTCGAAAGTGACCGTGACGTCCAAAGATACGAACGTTCGCCCGCTCCCGCTGATCCAGTCCGACAAAAGCCCGGTTGCCAAAATGAATCCCGGCGATACCGCCGTGATGCTGGAAAAAGTAAACGAATCGGGAACTTATTCGTGGGTCCGCGGGCCGTTTACGTCAGCTGAGCTGCTTAAGAGCCTTCAGGGCAAAACCCAGACATCGCCTCCTTCACCGATCCTAACGCTGGAGGTCACCAAGCGCGGGCCGTCGGGCCGGGCGACGGAAATCAAGGCAAACGGCCAGATTCTCGACGTCAAATATCCTGACTTGTTCCGCTCGGCGCTGGGCAGCCTTCCAAGCACCTTGTTTGATATTGTCCAAACCGGAAGCTATACTGTACTGAGTGCAAACGGCACGACGACCAAAATGGCCGGCTCGTCCACCGCAACCGTGTTATCGGCTTCCGGCGAAAGCACCCTTGCCGGCAGCGGAGCGGTCATCCTGAACGGGGACGGCAGCGCGCGCAGCGTCGATAAGAGCAACGGCTTTTTATTTGTCGGCCGCGGCAACGGGCATGGCCTCGGACTCTCGCAATGGGGAGCGAAGGGGATGGCGGATGAAGGGTATGGTTATCAGGATATATTGAAACACTATTACCAGAACGTGACTATGAATAAGGAATGACGCAATATGAACGTAGATTTGTACGATTTCGAATTACCGGAGGAACTAATCGCGCAGACGCCGCTTATGGAGCGTACGGCATCGCGGTTACTGACGCTGAATAAGCAAAACGGCGCCATTGCCCATCATACATTCAAGGATATCGTCGATCAGCTTCACTCCGGAGATACGTTGGTTCTGAACGATACGCGGGTCATCCCCGCGAGATTGTTCGGGACCAAAGAGGACACGGGGGCCAAGGCTGAAGTGCTGCTGCTGAAAAATCTCGGCGAAGACCGCTGGGAAGCGCTTGTCAAGCCGGGCAAAAAGCTGAAAGCCGGCTCCGCGATCGTTTTCGGCGACGAGCTGAAGGCCGTGATCGAAGACGAAGGCGACATGGGCGAACGCGTGCTGAAGTTTTATTATAAAGGGATCTTTCAGGAGATTTTGGATCGGCTGGGCCAAATGCCCCTTCCACCGTATATCAAAGAAAAGCTTGATGACAGGGAGCGTTATCAGACCGTTTATTCCCGTCACGAGGGCTCTGCGGCTGCACCGACGGCAGGGCTTCATTTCACGAAAGAACTGTTGGAGGAAATCGAGCAAAAAGGCGTCACGATTGCCTATTTGACGCTTCATGTCGGGTTGGGCACCTTCCGTCCGATGTCCGTCGACAAGGTTGAGGATCATGTGATGCATGCGGAATATTATTCCGTCTCGCAGGAAACGGTCGACATCCTGAACGCCGCGCGCAGCCGGGGCGGACGCATTATTGCGGTAGGCACGACTTCTTGCCGGACGCTTGAAACGCTGGGCACCCGATTTGAGGGCGGACCGCTGGAGTCTTGCAGCGGATGGACGGATATTTTCATCTATCCCGGTTACGAATACAAGGTCGTGGACGCCCTGATCACCAACTTCCATCTGCCGAAGTCTACGCTGGTGATGCTGGTCAGCGCGCTGGCAGGCAGAGAGCATATTTTGCATGCGTACGAAGAAGCGATCAAGGAGAAATACCGCTTTTTCAGCTTCGGCGACGCCATGTTTATTTATTAAGTCCGATCGAGCGGAATCTAAGAGGATGGTAGATATATGACTGCAGCAGTTTATTATGAGCACATTAAAACATGCAAACAATCCGGAGCGCGCCTCGGCCGCGTCCATACCCCCCACGGGGTCATCGAAACGCCGACATTCATGCCGGTCGGAACGCTGGCTACCGTTAAAACGATGAGCCCGGAAGAGCTGAAAGCGATGGATGCGCAAATTATTTTGAGCAACACCTATCATCTTTTCCTGCGTCCGGGCCATGATATCGTACGGGAAGCGGGGGGACTGCACAAGTTCATGAACTGGGACCGTCCGATTTTGACCGACAGCGGCGGATTCCAGGTGTTCAGCTTGAGCGAAATGCGCAAAATCACCGAGGAAGGCGTGCATTTCCGTTCTCACTTGAATGGGGACAAGTTATTCATTTCTCCCGAAGTGGCAATGGAAATCCAGAACGCCCTCGGTTCCGATATCATGATGGCATTCGATGAATGCCCGCCTTATCCGGCCGAATACGATTACGTTAAAAAATCGCTGGAACGGACGTCGAGATGGGCCGAACGTTGCCTCAAGAGCCATGCCCGTCCTCATGATCAGGCCTTGTTTGGGATCGTGCAGGGGGGCATGTACGAAGATTTGCGCAAACAAAGCGCGCGGGATTTGACTTCCATGGATTTCCCGGGGTATGCTATTGGTGGACTCAGCGTTGGAGAGTCCAAGCAGCTGATGTACGAAGTGCTGGATTATACCGTTCCGCTCCTTCCGGACAACAAACCCCGTTATTTGATGGGCGTCGGTTCTCCGGATGCCCTGGTCGAAGGTTCGATCAGAGGAGTGGACATGTTTGACTGCGTTCTTCCGACGCGGATTGCCCGCAACGGAACGACCATGACAAGCCAGGGACGGATCGTGGTTCGAAACGCCCAATACGCCAGGGATTTTGGCCCCCTTGACCCTGCATGCGATTGCTACACTTGCCGGAACTATTCAAGAGCCTACCTTCGTCATTTGATCAAAGCCGACGAAACCTTTGGCCTGAGGCTGACGACGTACCACAACCTGCATTTCCTTATCAATCTGATGAAGCAAGTGCGGCAGAGCATCATGGAAGACAGGCTGCTTGATTTCCGCGATGAGTTTTTTGAGCAGTACGGTCTTCATGACAATGATAAAGGTTTTTAATCCGAAGCTTTTTCGGAACAGCTGAAATTAAAACGACGGGGTTAATCCATGAAAGGGGGGAAAGGGATGTTCGAAAAATTCGAAAGTTTTGAAATTGCGGCAGGCGGAACCAATGCCGGCGGCGGAAACAGCATCATCAGCTTGATTCTGCCTCTCGTTTTGATGTTTGCGATTTTTTATTTCCTGCTCATTCGTCCGCAGCAAAAGAAGCAAAAGACCCGGAACTCGATGCTCAGCGCATTGAAAAAAGGGGATAAAGTCGTAACGATCGGCGGTCTGCACGGTACCATCATGGAAATTACGGACGACATCGTCGTTTTGCGCGTCAATGACGTCACGAAACTGACATTCGACCGCAATTCCATCAGCCATGCGATCAGCACGGCGGCAGAAGGCGAAAAATAAGCCGAAGCGACATAAAGAAAAACCAGATTACTTATGAATCTTTTTCATCATGATATATAAGCGACAATGGAGCGCGCTATATGGGTTTGTATCCTTATTCCGCCTTTCTTTGGAGCGTCTAACGGCATGATGAAATGGATTCTTTATAGCGAGGATAAAACATCCTGTAGCTGCACAAAAGAGGCGGTTCCCGATTAGGGAGCCGCCTCTTTTTGATAATATCAGAACGTATAAACTACAGAGCCATTGCATCCTGATATTGCAAGAAAAACTTCGTTTAAACGCGGTCTGTCTACTGAGAAAGTATGTCGATAGACGTTTTTCTTATAATATCAGAACGTATAAACTACAGAGCCATTGCATCCTGATATTGCAAGAAAAACTTCGTTTAAATGCGGTCTGTCTACTGAGAAAGTATGTCGATAGACGTTTTTCTTAATAGTTGATCATCCGCCGAACATTTTGCGCTGCTGGTTAAGCAGGGCTCCTTCTTTGTTCCCCAAGGAAAGCTTGGCAAACAGAATGCCTGCATTCGATGCAACGAGGCCCAAAATGGTGCCGGCGATCATATCCGTCAGCCAGTGGATGCCCAGATAGAAGATGCTGAAAATAACGATAATGGCGCTGATCGTCGTCATGATGCCAAAGCGGCGGTTGCCGGAACGCAGACCCAGAACCATCATCGTAACCGAAATGGACGTATGAAGGCTTGGAAAGCAGTTGTTGATTCCGGATAAAGGCCGATACTCCTGCTCGAAGTTCGGGAATACCTCCAGCATCAGGAACGACGCTCCGGACGGCGGGTAAGACCACACCTCATTGACAGGGAAGAACAGGTAAAACGGAATCGCAACGACGTAGTTGATGATGATCGCGAAACAAGTGGCAAGGACGAAAACTTTGTTTTGGTCCGAAACATACACGCCAAGCGATGCGACGAGCAAAGATTGAAAGACCACCACATAAAAAAATACGAGGACGGGCGTAATATACCCGCTATGGAAAAAGTCCTGCAAATGCTGTACGAAATGTCCCTCCAAGCCGAACACCCAAGGCGTGAAGTCTTTATGGTAATTCATGTTCTCTTCGATCTGCAGCTCGTATTTATTGAGCAGAAGGATCCCTACCATGATGCAGAACAGCAGCAAAAACTTGCGCGAAGTCAGCAGTTCTTTAATAAACAGGTAGGCCGCTTTCAACGGATTGCGGAGCGTACCCAGCCAGATCAGCAGAATCACCGTGATGGCCGATGCGATGGATATTCCCTGCATGGATTGGTATATCAAATCAGAAAAAGCCTCCTCTTGTAAGAATCAAGTGAACATAGTGTACCATATTTCAAGAGAAGAGACCCTATCGACTCATTTATTTTTGAGATTCACGCCGAACATGCCGCCGATGGCCGCCGAAGCTAAAACCGTGGCAAGCAAAAGCAAATCCCCTGTACGTAAATGGCTGTCGAGCGCAAGAAAACCGATCATGATGATCAGCGCGCCATACAAAATGCCCGTCAGGCCGCCTTGATACCAGCCTCTTTTTCCCGCCCGTTTGCCTGCGACAATCCCGCCGAACAAGGATGCAACCGCATGAACCACATAAATGTAGCGGGAAAGGCTTTGCTCGTTCATGCCGCTGGACCAAAGCAGGAGAGAAAGGACAAGCGCGCCAAGCATCATCCAGAAAAAAGAATAATAGAGCCCGGACAGAATCGGATTTGCGATCCGAAAAGAAAGCACGCGCCGGATCATGTGCATAACAGGAACCCCCTTCGTCATTCTAGGAATTTTGCGTTAATCCTCTTTTCCATAAGTTAATGTAAATCTATGTCCAAGCCTTTCGGGGTAGTACAAGTAATTTTTCCAATTATTAACCCATGCGGAAGTGCATGGCGAAAATGGGCAGAGGCCAAAATACCAATACATCTTCCATCAAAATCGCATGAAAGGGAGGTCTTGGATATGGCAGCTCATCTTTTGGTCACCATATTTCGGACGGTACTCATGTATTTTGTTATTTATCTCACCTTAAGGATCATGGGAAAACGCGAAATCGGCAAATTATCCATTTTCGATCTCGTCATATCCATCATGATCGCCGAGATCGGCGTTTTCGTGTTGGAAGACCTCAGGCGGCCCGTTTTCGACGGGATCGTCCCGATGGTGACATTGGTCATCATTCAATTGGTAATCGCGATCGTCAGCCTAAAGAGCCGGAAAGTGCGTTTATGGTTCGAAGGCGAGCCGAGCATTCTTGTTGCCAAAGGCAAGCTCAATCGGGAAGAGATGCGAAAACAGCGCTACAATTTGGATGATCTGCTCCTTCAACTGCGCGGCAAAAACATTCAGAATATCGCGGACGTCGAATTTGCCATTCTGGAAAACTCCGGACAGCTGACAGTGATCCCCAAGTCTCCATCTCCTTCACAGCAGGGATCACGACAGCCGTTGGATCGGCGCTATCCAGGAACAAGCGGCAGCAAGTCTTGGGCGCAGCCCGATAACCTGTCCTCATTTCCGCAGCAGGCAAAGAAAAAGCTTGACGCAAACGGGGCCAGATCGAAAAAGCTCATTTTCGCCCCGGCCGGTACCTTCAGCTTCGGCGTTCTTCCCGTTCCGCTGATCATGGATGGCAGGGTACAGGACGATAATTTGCACAAACTGAAAAAAAACCGGTTTTGGCTCAAACATCAAATACAGCAGCAAGGCGTAAAAGAGTTTAAGGACGTATTTTTATGCTCGATCGACCATAACGGAAAGGTGTACGTCGACCCGAAATAATCTCATGCCGCCGGTCTTTTCGGTTCGTCCCCGCCGAACCATTTGCCGATGAGGGGCATTCTTCTCAGATCACGCGGCGAAACCAGCTTCATGGCAAAAACGGTGACCAGGAACGCTGCCACGCCTACAAACAACGAGACAAAAAACGGAATCCAGCTTAAACGGCCAAACGGAAGATAGCGGAAGGCATATGTAGTTATGGCGGCCATGATGATCATAGCCCCAAGCAGCTTCGCCATGTCGAAAAGTTTAAACCGGTAGGCGAGCAGACGGCTGATGCTGTATCCGTGCAGGACAGTGACGACGATGCTGTTGATAATGATCGCGATGACGGCGCCATAGATCCCGTACTCCGGCTGCGAGGACAAATACCAGATCAAAAAAAGCTTGATCGTTGCGCTCACCAGCGTATTGAACAGCGCTCTTCCGGGGCGATCCAATGCTTGCAGTGTGGCCTGGAGCGGGGCCTGTACATAGACGAAAAGCGCAAACGGGGCCAGCATGCGCAGCATCCCCGCGATGTCGGTACTGTTGTACAAAAGCCGGCAAAGCGGTTCGGCGAGCACATACATGATGACGGCGAAAGGAGCTCCGGTAACCAGGGCGAGCCGGATCGTTTGATTGAGCCGCTTATGGATCGTAAGCCGGTCTTTGCGGGCAGCAGCTTCGGAAAGGGAGGGTACGAGCGATACGGCCAGCGAAGAGGTCAAAGCGCCGGGCAACAGCAGGACGGGGATGATCATGCCCTGCAGCGCGCCGTACTGCGCCGTGGCAACGGAGGTGGCGATGCCGGCGATGGCAAGGCTTTGGGCGGTAATGATCGATTCGAACAAATAAGAAAAGGAACCGACCAGTTTGCCGGCCGTAACCGGTATGTTGATGCCCATCAAACGCGTAAACAACCCGGGGCTTGAGGCTTGGGCGCGGGAGGATTTTTCCGCTTTTGCCGCTTTCGGGCGTTCTTTGCGGAACTGCCATAACAAAGCGAGAAGCCCGAAAAATTCGCCGGCCGTCACTCCGAGCATGGCCCCCGCCGCAGCATAAGCGATCCCCTTAGGCAGAAGCAGATAAGCAAACCATAACGTGCAGGCGATTCTGGCCACGGTCTCGATAATGCTCGAGGCGGCGGACGGAATCATGTTTTGCTTCCCCTGAAAATACCCTCTGTAGACGGAAGACACCGCAACGATGACAAGCATCGGGCTCATGCTGATAAAAGTGTAGTAGACGCGCGCATCCGTCAGGATCGTGCGGGTCACCCACGGCGCAAGCCAAACGGAAAGCACCATGAACAGAATGCCCAAACCGACGGTCAGCATCAAGCTGACGCGGAGGACGAATTCGGAGTTTTGCGGCTTATTCTCCGTCTCGGCTTCGGATATCAGCTTGGCCACCGCAAGGGGGATCCCTCCGGTAATGATGGTGACCAGCACCAAAAAAAACGGATACCCAAGCTGGTAGATTCCGACGCCCTCGGCTCCGATGATGCGGGGCAGGGCGATCCGGGGAATAAATCCCAAAATCCGGTTGATGATCCCCGCCGCAAGCAAAATCATCGTGCCTTGGATAAACGTCTGCTTTTTCGATGTCCGCGTGCTAGGTGTTAGCTTGTTCAAATGCGCCACTCCCTTTTCCGTGCCAGGCTCTTTTGCTGCTGTTAGTCGTTGCGACAGACCTTTTGTATATGGATATGCCGGACTCGTCCATTCATGCCACGTCATTTTACGCAAAGATTTCGAGATTTTAAAAAAAGACACGGACGGCAAAAGAAGGAATGGGACCATCCGAAGTCGAATGTGGTAATATGAAACTATGGCTTGGCAGTAAAAAGCACCAGGGAGATGGAGAGGAGCGTGTGCCAGTGAGCCCGGAGAATATGAGCGAAAGCGAGATGGATGCCGTCATTGAGGCGTTATGCCGCAGCAAGGCGGAGGAATTCAGGCTTGTCGGTTATGAACATGTGACCAGCAAAGACATCTGGAACTGCATCAGCAGCAAATACGAAAAGGAAGGCATTCCTCCTTTGTATAAGCTGACCAACGATATTCTCTCTCTGAAGGTATTGACGTTTATGAATTTTATGACAATATCTGCATATAAAGGTTCCTCTTTCGATTAAGGGAGAGGAACCTTTTCAGGTCGGCGGCCATAAGCGAAAAGGCATTCTTTGACGTTCCGGATCAGCGCCTGACGAACGGAAACGACAAATATTGATAAATTGACTGCTTTTTGACGCATGGCTATAATAGGAATATTGAGAATGAAAGGGGAACTAGGAACGGCATGAAAAGAATTGCTACTTTCATCATCGTCGTGCTCGTTGCTGCGGGAATCATGGCCTGGTCGACTCCTGGATTGCTGAACGGCGTCCGGCTTGGTCTTGATCTTAAAGGGGGCTTCGAGATTTTGTACGAAGCTTCGCCGCTGGAAGCGGGACAAAAGATTACGAAACAGTCCCTCACGCGTACGGCGGAGAGCCTGGAGAAGCGCGCCAACGCGCTTGGTACCAGCGAACCCGAAGTGACTACCGAAGGTACGAACCGGATTCGCCTTAAAATCGCAGGCGTAACCAACGAAGCCGAGGTCAGAAAGAAAATGAAGGAGCCGGCCTCGCTGACTTTCCGCAGTGCGGAGGGTTGTAAGGCGCCTGCGGAAAACGCGCAACCGAAAGATATATATTGCAAGGTCGAACTTGTCGGCAGCGACTTTGTCGAAAACGGAGCTTCCGTCGGATACGACCAGCTGAATCAGCCTGTCATCGATATCAAGGTGAAGGACAAAAAGAAATTCGCCGATGTAACCAAACGCTTGATCGGACAAAACCTGGCGATCTTCCTGGATGACAACATGCTGTCCGACCCGACGGTTCGCCAAGAGCTGACGGACGGCAAAGCTCAAATTTCCGGCAGCTATTCCATCGAAGAAGCCAAACAAATCCGCGACACGATCAACCTGGGTGCCCTGCCTTTGAAGTTGACCGAGAAATACTCTCAAAGCGTAGGCGCGACGCTGGGTAAACAGTCGCTGCAAAAAACGATCGAAGCCGGCATCATCGGCTCCATCGTCATTCTGATCTTTATGATCGCGATGTACCGATTGCCGGGCATCATCGCCAGCTTCGGACTGATCGTCCATACCTGGCTGCTCATTCTCGTGTTCGTCTGGGCGGACTTCACGCTGACCCTCCCGGGCGTGGCCGCGTTCATTCTCGGTATCGGCATGGCCGTCGACGCGAACATCATTACCAACGAACGGATTCGGGAAGAAATCCGCAACGGCCGGAGCGTCACCTCGGCGGTCAAGGCAGGGAACAAATCTTCCTTCCGAACGATTTTGGACTCGAACATTACGACCATCATCGTCGGTGCGGTGATGTTCGCGTTTGGGACAGGCGCCGTCAAAGGTTTCGCCCTCGTCCTGATCGTCGAAATCGTGTTGAGCATTTTGACGAACGTGTATTTGACCCACTTCCTGCTCAGTTTGCTCGTCAAGGGTGAGCTGCTCAAAAAACCGAAGCAGTTCGGGGTAAAGGAGAGTGAAATCAATGCACTTTAAGAGAGAATTCGACTTCGTGAAGCTCAGCAAGTCCGCCTTTATCTTTTCGATCGTGCTGACGATCGCCGGGATTATCGCGCTTGCCGCTTTCGGCTTGAACTACGGCGTTGATTTCCGGGCAGGCTCGAACGTGGACGTGAAGTTATCCAAAAACGTAACGGCAGAAGAAATACAGCCGGTGCTCAATGCCATCGGAGTCGCCAAAGAGGACGCGCACATCACTCCTGGGGATAACCGGGTGAACATCCGTTTCACGAAAGTGCTCAAGGAGGATCAGGACGAAAAGCTTAAATCTGAAATTCTAAAGCTGGACAAGAATGCATCCTTCGAAATCAATACCGTTGATCCGGAAATGGCCAAGGAACTCGGTAGGAATGCAATCTATGCCGTACTCATATCCTGTATCGGGATCATCATATACGTAAGTATCCGGTTTGAATGGCGGTTCGCGTTAGCGGCCATCGTCGCGCTGCTGCATGACGCGTTTATGGTCGTGGCGATCTTCTCCATCTTCCGCCTGGAAGTCAGCTTGACTTTCATCGTTGCGGTGCTGACGATCATCGGTTACTCGATTAACGATACGATCGTCATTTTCGACCGGATCCGCGAAAACCTGCGTTTCGGCAAGCAGAAGACGCGCGAGGATTTGGCCAAGCTGCTGAACCACAGCGTCAACCAAATGCTGATGCGTTCCCTGTATACGGCGTTTACGGTATTTATCGCCGCGTTTTTCCTGTTCCTGTTCGGTGGGGAATCGATCAAAATGTTCTCGCTCGCCATGGTCATCGGCCTGATCTTCGGGGCATATTCTTCGATTTTCATCGCAAGCCCGCTGTGGCTGCTCTTTAAGTACAAGCAAAAACCTAACCGGAAAGCGGCCAAGCCTTCCAAAGCGTAAGGTTCTTGTACAGGTGAAAGCCGCGTCCCATGCGACGCGGCTTTCGATCTTCCATGTGGAACTCATCATTGGCTTATTCATCTCGAAGAAACGGATGCGTAAAAACCGCGCGGATCACATCCATTTCATAGAAAAGAATCGGCATGTTGGGACTGCCGGAGAGGAGGCAAACATGAGCATAGCGCGTTCACACTCTTCCGATACCGTCACCTGGACGGGAATGATCGGCGATTTGTCGCTTGCCGTTCTGAAAGGGGCTTTAGGTTATTTTGGAGGAAGCAAGGCGTTGCTTGGCGATGCCTTGTACTCCGCTTCCGATGCGGTGACTGCTTTGAACCGGCTCATTCCGCGCCGCATGTCCGCAAAAACTTGGGGCGCAGGCAAACAGCCGAGCCGTCCGCACCGGACGGAGCCGTTATTTGCGATCATTTTTGCGGTGCTTGTCCTGATGGGAGGGCTGCAGATCGCGATCGCTTCCATCCGGGAAATCGCTTCGGGAACCATCGAAATACCGGAATCGTTTACGCTCATCGCCATTTTTGTGTCGCTGGCCGTAAAGGAAGCCATTTTTCAATTTCAATACCGTTATTCGAAAAAGCAAGGCGACGGGAATCATACCGCTTATGCAGAAGAACATCGTTTCAGCTTGTATACCTCATTGACCGTATGCATCGGCGTATTTCTGTCCTTGGCGGGTGAAGGTTTACACTGGAAAGCGTTGATGTACATGGATCCGGTTTCCGCTCTGATCGTGGCATGTTTGGTGCTTCGCAAAGGGTACCTGATGATCGTCAAATCGGTTTACGGTTCGCTTGTTCAGGAGACCGAGCAGGAGGATTCGTTGAATTTCATCGAGACCGTTCAGCGGGTACACGGCATCATTACCGTCGACGATTTGAAAGCCAGGGAGCAGGGGCATTACGTGACGGTTGACCTGAAAATCAGCGTCAATCCCCGCATTACGGTGCTTGAAGCAAACGAGATCGCGGAGCGGGCCAAAAAACTGCTGATGAACCGCTTCGTGCATATCAGTGACGTCAATATCCAAGTCGTTCCTTATGATCCCGGCTATCCGTACAAATCCAATCATCAGCTTACGGATAATGATATGCCTACGCTGCTTCAGTGAGTGTTTTTCGCGCATCGAAGGCGCAAGCAGGCAGGGAAAGAAAGGTGAAGACGATTGTTTGAATCAAAATATTCGTGGCAGACTCCTTCCGGACATGAAGAGATTGCACGAAGTTTGGCAGAGAAGCTTTCGGTATCCCCATTGACCGCTTCGCTGCTCGCCTCAAGAGGCATCGCCAGCATGGACGAGGCGGAAATGTTTCTCGGCGGCAGCCTTGAGGCACTGCATGATCCGTATTTGCTCCTTGGCATGGAGAAAGCGGTACCGCGGATTCGGCAGGCGGTTGAACAGGGCGAACATATATTAATTTACGGGGACTACGATGCAGACGGCGTTTCCAGCACTTCATTAATGATTTTTTTCATGCGGCATTTGAAGGCCTCTTTCGATATTTATATTCCGCATCGTTCCAATGAAGGTTATGGGTTACATAATCACGCGCTGGATTGGGCGCATCAGCAAGGAGTCAGTCTGATTATTACGGTGGACACGGGAATTAGCGCGGTAGAGCAAATCGCCTATGCCAACGCGCTTGGCATCGACGTCATCGTGACGGATCATCACGAGCCGCCCGAAGTGCTTCCCGAAGCCTATGCCCTCATCAATCCAAAGCAGCCGGGCTGCCCTTATCCGTTTAAAGGCTTGGCAGGTGTCGGCGTAGCCTATAAACTGGCACAGGCCATACTCACGGAACCTCCGGTGGAATGGACTGAAATCGTCGCAATCGGCACGATCGCCGACCTGATGCCGTTAACCGGGGAGAACCGCATTTTGGTCAGCCGCGGTTTGGAGTCCATGCGGCGCACTTCGTTTCCGGGGATTCGCGCTCTGATGGAAGTCAGCGGGATTACGATGGGGTCGGTTACGGCGACGAATGTTGCGTTCGGAATGGCGCCAAGAATCAATGCCAGCGGGCGGCTGGACCATGCCGGTTCCGCCGTGGCTTTGCTGACGTCCGACGATGCGGACGAAGCGCAGCGGCTGTCCCATGCCCTGGACGAACTGAACAAGGAGCGGCAGCAGGTCGTGGAATCGATCGTCCAGGAGGCGCTCGGGCAGCTGCAGCATAAATGTACGGACGGCAGCGTCCCGGACGTGATCGTTCTGGCAGGTGAAGGCTGGAATGTCGGCGTCGTGGGCATTGTCGCTTCGAAGATTCTGGAGCGTTATTATCGCCCGGTCATTATTCTCGGCATCGATCCCGAAACCGGCATGTGCAAAGGTTCGGCCAGATCCATTCCGGGTCTTGATATTTACGAGGCGCTGACCTCCTGCAAAGATCTGATGGACCATTACGGCGGGCATCCGTCGGCAGCTGGCATGAGCCTGCACAGGGAGCAGCTTCAGGCGTTCGAAGAAGCCTTGAACCGGTTTGCCGCCGCGGCGATGACGGAAGAAGATTATATTCCCGTTACGGCTGCGGACGGGGAATGGAGATTATCCGACGTACCGCTGGAAGTCATCGAAGAGATGGAAATGCTTGCGCCGTTTGGCATGTCCAATCCGGTGCCGAAGCTCATTTTTCGCGGAACGCAGCTCGTGGAAACGAGGAAAATGGGAAAAGACGGGAAGCATCTGAAGCTGGTCGTCCGGCAGGACGGATCGCGGATGGAAGCCGTGGCGTTCGGCAAGGGAGATCTGGCGGACGTGCTGGAAGAGGGGATGACCTTGGACATCCTCGCCGAGGTTTCGATCAACGAATGGAACGGGTTGCGAAAGCCGCAGCTTATGCTGCAGGATATGCGGATCGCGGGACGGCAGGTATTCGATCTGCGCGATGCCAAAGAGCCTTGGGAGCTCGTTCAGCAGATATACGACCGGATATCGCCGCATATGAGATTGGAACGCCGGCAGATCGCGGCCGTGTTTCATCCGCGTCTTGAAAGTTCCCCGAAATTGCATTTGAATGATTGCACCCTTTGGGTATATGATAAGAATGCTGGAATTTCGGCATATAACGACGCGGCGCATACCTATGGCGCAGATCAGATTACGACTTTGTTTATGATACATGTGCCCGACTCTGCGGAACAGCTGGATACGCTGCTCGCAACGTTCAAAAACCTTTCCAACCTGTTCCTTCTCCATTCGGGACGGAACCAGGCCGAGAAGCTGACCGTACCGAGCCGGGATCAATTTAAATTGCTGTATGTATTACTGATGCGGATGGCTGCCGAGCCGATCCGGGAAAAGGAAGCGCTTGTCCGTTTAAGCCAGCAGTCTTCCGCGACATTGCGTATGGTATCGATGATGATGGACGTATTTGAGGAGCTTTCGTTTATTGAACGCCGCGACGGCCAAATCGTGGTTATTCCGAAACCGCCGAAACGCGAGCTGAGCAGTTCGGCGCATTTTTCCGCATTGGGCAGCCTTGCCGAAATGGAACAGCATTTGTTGTATGCAAGCACTTCCCAGTGCACGAGCTGGGTGATATCCCGTTTGGAAGGCGCCAGCTAAACGCATGACCTTTTGTACAATACTTAGGAGGAGATTTATTTGGATTACAAGAAACATATACGGGTCATTCCCGATTTCCCGCAGCCGGGGATCAGCTTCAAAGATATTACCACATTGCTTCAGGACGGAGAGCTGTATAAAAAAGCCATCGACGATCTTAAACAGATGGTATCCGCTCTGAACATCGATGTGATTGCAGGTCCCGAAGCGCGCGGATTCGTGGTAGGCGCTCCTCTGGCCTATGCGCTTGGCGTCGGTTTTGCGCCGATCCGCAAAAGCGGGAAGCTTCCATACGAGACCATTGAGGTCGGCTATGACCTGGAATACGGCAAAGACCGTCTTGCGATGCATACGGATGCGATTCGGAAAGGACAAAACGTTCTGATCGCAGACGACCTGCTGGCGACCGGGGGCACGATTTCGTCTTCCGTCAACCTTGTGCGGCAGCTGGGAGGAAATATCGTAGGCGCCGCTTTCCTGATCGAGCTTTCGGCTTTGAACGGCCGCGACAAGCTGCCGGGGGTCGAAGTGTTCTCCCTTATGCAATACGAAGATTAAATAAAAACGATAACCTGGGATGCCCAATGTTTCCCGGGAAATATTAGAAATGCCTTCGGGTCGATTCGGACCTGAAGGCATTTTTTGCTGTAGAAATGGCGGGTTATGCGGGCTAGAACACGAGCGGGAATACGTCGGGGACGGTCATTGCGCAGTCGTTTCATACCTCCGTTTTGGCCGGACGCCTCAGCATCCGATTTTTTTGGGCCTGGGCTTCGCGGAGGATGTATGTTACTTCTCCGTCGTCTGCATGCAACTGAATCAAGGCGAGATCGAAGTTATGGGGCTCAGTACCTCTCAGGTCGGGATGCGTGCCTTCGTCCGCGATCAGAGGGGCTGTTTTACGGAGGAAGCATAAAAGATTAGAGCCGGCTGCGCTCCTGTACGGAGGCTTGTCCGGCTCTTGACGTTTGATCAGTCTGGCGTTTTTTCGACGAGTTCGTCGTTTTTTTCGTTGGAAAGGCCGAGTACTTCGATCAGCTTGAAGAACAAGCTCAGCAGCATGCCCACGATCGTCGCCAGCGCCATTCCTTTCAGATGGACGTTGCCGATATCGAGCTGCACGCCGCTGATGCCGACAACAAGCACGAGCGTGGCGAGGATCATGTTGGTCGGTTTCGAGAAATCGACTTTTTGCTCGACGAAAATGCGCAGGCCTGAAGCCGCGATAACTCCGAACAGCAGCAGCGACACGCCGCCCATGACGGGAACCGGAATGTTCGCGATGACTGAAGAGAACGTGCCGGAGAAGGAGAGCACGATGGCGATGACGGCCGCCCCGCCGATCACGAACACCGAGTAGACCTTGGTCAGCGCCATGACGCCGATGTTTTCGCCGTACGTCGTGTTCGGCGTGGAGCCGACGAATCCGGACAGGACGGTCGAAATGCCGTTGGCGAGCAAGGAACGGTTCAGGCCGGGATCTTTGGACAAGTCTTTGCCGACGATGTTGCTTGTGACCAGCAGATGCCCGATATGCTCGACGATGACGACCAGCGATACCGGAATGATGGTTAGAATCGCTTCCAAATCGAATTTAGGAGTGGTGATCGTCGGCATCGAAATGAGATGCGCGCTGGCAATGGCCCCTTTGTTGATCATGCCCGGCATAAAGTAAGCGACCACGTATCCGGTGACGATCCCGATCAGAATATGGATGATTTTCGGGAAACCGCGGAACAGCACGGCGCCGATGACAGTGACGCCAAGCGTCGTCAGGGACAGGATCACGGCATTCGGATTGAACCAATCCGCCGAAGCGCCTTCCTGCGGAATCAGGCCGGCCATGCCCGCTGCGGTAGGGACAAGCTCAAGACCGATCGTGGCGACGATCGCGCCCATGGCTGCGGGAGGGAATACAACATCGATCCATTTCGTCCCGGCATATTGCACGATCAATCCGACGACGATGAAAATGATGCCGGTAACGATAAAAGCGCCGAGCGCCAGCGGATAGTTGTCCGTATCTTTGAGCAGTACCGCTTGCACGGGGGAGATAAATGCGAAGCTGGAGCCGAGGTAGGCCGGAATTTTTCCGCTGCAGATCAGAATGTACAGCAGGGTCCCGATGCCGTTCATCAGCAAAATCATGCCGGGGTCGACGCCGAACAGGTTAGGCACGAGCACCGTGCTGCCGAACATGGCGAACAGATGCTGCAAGCTGAGAAGGAATCCCGGGCCAAGCGGAAGCCTTTCATGGACTTGAATTTCGCGTTGCAAGGTTCTTCACTCCCAAAAATGAATTATTTTCGTTTCTCGAATTGCATTCAATGAACTAGATTAGCTAAGAAGCCGACATTTTTCAATCATTTTTTTGTTCATCATCGTAAAATTTTGATGATAAAAATTGACGAAATACCAAAAACATCGGAATGTTCGCGCCAAACCTCCCTGTTCCTGGCAAGAAATATTGACGCGGAGCCTTTCTAGCGTCATAATTATAGGAAATCTTATTGACCAGGGAACCTGCTAAGGATAAACGTTTGCGGGTTCTATTTCATATAGAAGGGAAACGGAAACGACTAGAATGGGCATAGAGCGATTACTTGAAAAGGCAGGAGCCTATATCAAAGAACCGGATTTGAGCCGCATCCGCGAAGCCTATGAATTTGCGGAGCAAGCTCATCACGGACAGGTGCGCAAATCCGGCGAACCCTATATTCTGCATCCGCTTGCGGTTGCAGAAATTGTCGTGGGCTTGATGATGGATACGACCTCCATCGTCGCTGCGCTGCTGCATGATGTCGTTGAGGATACGACCGTATCGCTGGAAGAAATCCGGGACAAGTTCGGCGACGCCTGCGCGATGCTGGTTGACGGATTGACCAAACTGGAGCGTATCCAGTTCCGTTCCAAAGAAGAGCAGCAGAACGAAAATTACCGCAAAATGTTTATCGCCATGGCGCAGGATATCCGGGTCATCGTGATTAAGCTTGCGGACCGGCTTCATAATATGCGCACATTAAAATACCAGTCGGAGGAAAGCCAGCGGCGGATCGCGTACGAAACGCTCGAAATTTTCTGTCCGATCGCGGACCGGCTTGGTATTTCGGCGATCAAAAGCGAAATGGAAGACCTGTCGCTTCGTTATCTCAACCCGCAACAGTATTACCGCATCGCCAACCTGATTCATAAAAAACGCGCCGAACGCGAGCAGTTCGTCGAAAACGTCATCGCCAAGATCCGCGAAAAGCTGGACGAGATGGGGATCGATGGGGATCTGTCCGGCAGACCGAAGCATATATACAGCGTGTTTAATAAGATGACTTCCAAAAACAAGCAGTTTAACGAAATTTACGACCTGATCGCGATTCGCGTCATCGTCGACAACATTAAAGACTGCTATGCCACGCTTGGCATCATTCATACGTTATGGAAGCCGATGCCCGGACGATTCAAAGATTACATCGCCATGCCGAAGGCCAACATGTATCAATCGCTTCATACAACGGTGGTCGGCCCCAACGGGGAACCGACGGAAGTGCAGATCCGGACGTGGGATATGCACCGGACGGCCGAATACGGTATCGCGGCCCACTGGGCATATAAGGAAGGGACGACGCCGGCCGGGGGCAATTTTGAAAATAAAATGACTTTCTTCCGGGAAATTTTGGAGCTTCAGCATGAAGCGAAGGATGCTTCCGAGTTTGTGGAATCCCTCAAGATGGATTTCTTTTCGGACCTCGTATTCGTGTTTACTCCGAAGGGCGAGGTTATTGAGCTGCCTTCAGGATCCGTGCCGCTGGATTTCGCCTATCGAATCCATACGGAAGTCGGCAACCGCACGATCGGCGCCAAAGTCAACGGACGGATCGTGCCGCTGGATCATCGCCTGAAAACCGGGGACATCGTCGAAATTTTGACGTCCAAGCATTCCTACGGACCAAGCGGGGACTGGTTGAAGATCGCCCAGTCTTCCCATGCCAGAAGCAAAATCAAGCAGTGGTTCAAAAAAGAGAAGCGCGAAGAAAACGTGGAAAAAGGCCGCGACATGATCGAACGCGAGCTTAAAAACCGCGGGCTCGATCCAGCCGAATGGACGACGGACGACAAGCTGCTGGAAGTCGCCAAGAAGTTCGCTTTTAACGACGTGGAGGATATGCTGTCCGGGATCGGATTCGGCGGCATTACCGCAGCCCAAATCTGTACCCGCTTGACGGAACGCCTCCGCAAAGAGCAGGAAGAAGCCAATCTGCTGGAGCTGACGACGGAGAAAAAAGAAATCAAAGCTCCTTCGGAAAAAAGATCCCGCCCGACCAACGGCGTGCGCGTCAAAGGAATCGACAATTTGCTGGTCCGTTTTGCGCGCTGCTGCAACCCCGTGCCGGGGGACGACATCGTTGGTTACGTCACCCGCGGGCGCGGCGTTTCCGTTCACCGGGCGGACTGCCCGAACATTCAGGCATCCGAGGAAAGCGAGGATGCGGCCCGCGTAATCGAGGTCGAATGGGAGACCGAAATCGAAGCGAATTACAGCGTCGACATCGAAATTACGGGCCATGACCGCAACGGCCTGCTGAACGAGGTGCTTCAGGCGGTGTCCGAAAGCAAAACGAACATTTCCGCCGTCACCGGGCGTTCGGACAAAAATAAAATGGCGCTGATCCATATGACGATCCTGATTCGCAACACGGATCATCTTCATTCGGTCGTTGAACGGATCAAGCGCGTCAAAGACGTGTATACCGTACACCGGATTATCCAGTAACAGGATCATCCGTTCATTTTTCGAAAAGCAAGTGGAGGGAATCGCAGCATGAGAGTGGTCGTTCAGCGCTGCAAGGAAGCGCAGGTTACCGTGAACGGAGAAATAACCGGCCGGATCGGCCAAGGTTTGATGGTTCTCGTGGGAGTTACCCATGAAGATACGGAAAAGGATGCGCAATATTTGGCCGACAAGGTCGCGGGCCTGCGCATTTTCGAGGACGGGGAAGGCAAAATGAATTACAGCGTCACCGATGTGGGCGGGGGGATTTTGT
>Ga0180220_1000845_pt1 | contig 27277 bp, 33 predicted proteins | sample eDN5th37CBELigBY_FD_151335 | JGI IMG/M metagenome (GOLD analysis project Ga0180220, IMG submission 151335) | Enriched backyard soil microbial communities from Emeryville, California, USA - eDNA 5th pass 37_C BE-Lig BY (version 2) (version 2) | ecosystem: Environmental > Terrestrial > Soil >... | reverse complement strand
CGCAACCGGTGCAGGAGCCGGCTCCGGTCCACGGGGAGCAGGGGCGGCGGCCGGCGATGCCACCCTGCGCGGTGCAACCGCGTCGTCCGGCGAATCCGAGGGGCCGCTGAGCACCAGGCGACGGGTCGGCGCGGGACGAGGCTGCGGCACCGCGAGCTGAGCGCGGAAGACCAGCGAGGCCACCGTCTTGCGCACGTCGCGCATGAGGTCGACGAACATGTCGTACGCCTCTTTCTTGTACTCGATCAGCGGGTCCTTCTGGCCCCAGCTCCGGAACCCGATCGACGCCTTGAGGTGGTCGAGATCGTACAGGTGGTCGCGCCACTTGTCGTCGATCACGCTAAGGAGCACGAACGACAGGATCCGCTCCTGGTGCTCGCCGAACATCTGGAGCTTTCGGCCGAACGCGTCCCTGACGACGCGCAGCACGACCTCCTCCACCTCTTCCGGCGAGTCGAATGGGTGCTCGGTTCCCTCATCCTTCGGCAGCTCCTCGACGACGACCATGAGATCGAGCAGGAGCCGGTTCCTGAGGCCCGGAAGGTCCCATTCCTCCGGACTCCCGTCGCCGGGCACGTATTCGGCGACCATGTCGCCGATGGCGTGCTCGACCATCTCCCAGATCTCGCCCTTCAGGTCTTCGCCGCCCTCGAGCGCGAAGAGGCGCAGGTCGTAGATGACCTCGCGCTGCTGGTTCATGACATCGTCGTAATCCAGCAGGCGCTTTCTGGCCTCGAAGTTCTGGAGCTCGACCCTGCGCTGCGCCCGCCCGATGGAGCGCGTCACGAGCGGGTGCGTAATGACCTCGCCCTCCTGGGCACCGAGCCGCTGCATCACGTTCGCGATGCGCTCGGAGCCGAAGAGCCGCATCAGGTCGTCTTCGAGAGAGAGGCAGAACTGGGAGGCGCCCGGATCACCCTGCCGCCCGGCCCGGCCGCGGAGCTGGCGGTCAATACGCCGCGATTCGTGCCGCTCGGAGCCGATGATGTGGAGGCCGCCGGCCTCGACGACGTAATCGTCGGGCTTCGACTCGAGATCCGCGTCCCGCGTGGGATCCGCGGGCACGAGCGTGGAGAGGTCGATTCCCCGATCCCTGCACCACCGGATGGTACGCGCCTCGATCACACCCGGACCGAGTTTGATGTCGGTGCCGCGGCCGGCCATGTTCGTCGCGATGGTGACCGCGCCTGCCATGCCGGCGCCGGCGACGATCTCAGCCTCCTGCTTGTGGTACTTTGCGTTGAGCACGCTGTGAGGGATGCCCCGCCGCTGGAGCATGCGAGACAGCGTCTCCGAAACGTCGACCGACACGGTGCCGACCAGTACGGGGAGCTCGAGTTTGCGGAGCCGCTCGATCTCGTCGATGATGGCGTTGTACTTCTCTCGCTTTGTCCGGAACACCAGGTCGTGGCGATCCTCTCGAATCACCGGACGATTGGTCGGGATCACCATCACGTCGAGACCGTAGATCTGGTGGAACTCCGATTCCTCGGTCTCCGCCGTGCCCGTCATCCCGGCGAGCTTGTCGTACATCCTGAAGTAGTTCTGGATCGTGATCGTGGCGAGAGTCTGCGTCTCCCCGCGCACGGTCACGTTCTCCTTGGCCTCGACAGCCTGATGCAAGCCGTCGGACCAGCGCCGGCCGACCATTTTGCGGCCGGTGAACTCGTCGACGATGATGACCTGCCCGTCCTCGACGATGTACTGTTCATCGCGGTGGAAGAGCGTGTACGCCTTGAGGAGCTGGTGCACCGCGTGGATGCGCTGGCTCTTTTCCGCGTATTCCCGCTCCAGCTCCTCGATCCTGGCACGCTTCTCGTCGACCGAGAGCGACTCATCGCGCTCGAGCGCGCCAACCGCTTCGGACAGATCCGGCACGACGAAGGCGGACGGATCGTCAGGCGACAGCTCGTCCAGCCCCTTGTCGGACAGGTGGACGTTGTGCCCCTTCTCGTCCATCGCGAACAGCACGAGCTCATCCACCTCGTGCAGCCGCTTCTCCCGCATGTAGGCGGCCTCGGTCTGCTGGACCAGCCGCTGGTATGCGGGCTCGTCGGCGAACAGTTTGAGCAGGCGCTTGTTCTTCGGGGCACCCCGCCTGGCCGCGAGGAGCTTGAGCCCGGCCTCGGCCTCGTTTCCGGCCTCGAGATCCCGTTCCGCCGCCGCAATCAGGTCGCCCACGATCCGCGTCTGCTTGCGGTACAGCGACGCCACCATCGGGTTGTACCGGCGATACGTGTCCGACAGCTCCTGAGCGACGGGGCCGCTGATGATCAGCGGCGTCCGCGCCTCATCGATCAGGATCGAGTCGACCTCGTCGATGATGGCGTAGTAGTGCCCTCGCTGAACTCGCTGCTCGAGCGAGTGCACCATGTTGTCGCGGAGGTAGTCGAAGCCGAACTCGTTGTTCGTACCATAGGTGATGTCGGCGCGGTACGCTGCACGGCGCTCGGGCGTGTTCGGCTCGTGCAGGTCGATGCAGTCCACCGTCAAACCGAGATAACGGTAGACCGTGCCCATCCACTCGCTGTCGCGCTGAGCGAGATACGAGTTCACCGTGACGAGGTGGACGCCGCGGCCCGCGAGGGCGTTGAGGTACAGCGGCATCGTGGCGACGAGCGTCTTGCCCTCGCCGGTCGCCATTTCCGCGACCTTGCCCTGGTGCAGCGCGATGGCGCCGATGAGCTGCACGTCATACGGCACCATGTCCCACGTGAGCTTCTGCCCCGTGACGACGATCTCGGTGCCGACCAGGCGGCGGCACGCTTCCTTGACCGTGGCGAAGGCTTCCGGGAGTATCTCGTCGAGGACCTCCTGCAGGGTCTCGTTGAGCTCTTCCTCGACCTTCTGGATCTCGGCCGACAACCGTTCCCGCTCGTCGGAGTCGGCCGTTTGCCGCTTGGTCTGGCGGAGTCTCTCGAGCTCCGTGGCCAGATCGGCCGTGGCTTCCTCGATCCGTGCGCGCAGTTTCGCGGTCTGGCCCTTCAGCTCCTCTTCGGACCGTGCTGCCAGGCTCGCCGCGATTGCGTTGATCTCGTCGACCAGCGGCTGCAGCTTCCTGGCCGCGCGCTCGTGACGCGACCCGAGCAGGCGGTCCAGTATCTTCATGACCATGAATACACAATCACTGAGCTAGAAACGTGGATACGTTCTTCCTACCCTCGGCCGTACGCTCGGGTCCTGCCGCGTAACGGTTCAGCCCGGCCGACGACGATACAGCTGTTCCCGGCGGATGATCTCCTCGACTCCGGAAGGGACCAGGTACCGGATCGGCTCGCCATCGGCCACGCGTCTCCTGATCTCCGTTGCCGAGACATCCACCCGCGTCACCTGGATGGAGCGAGCCGCGCCCCCGGCATCGAGGTCGTCTCCCCCCCGCGCGAACCCGACGACGGTCGCCAGCTTACGGATCTCTTCAGGCTCCCGCCAGCTTTCGAACTCCCTCAACTGGTCCGCTCCGATGAGCAGGAACAGCTCGGCATCGCGATGCAAGCTACCCAGCTCCCGGAGCGTGTCTACTGTGTAGGACGGGCCGCCTCGCCGGAGTTCCAGGTCACTGATCGCAAATCGCTCATCGGTACCGATCGCGGCCCGCAGCATGGCGAGCCGCAGCGGCGCCGGGGTTATCGTCCTGTCCAGCTTGTGCGGCGGCTCCGCCGCCGGAATGAAGAGCACCTGATCGAGTCCCAACGCCGACCAGGCGTCCTGGGCCACGATCAGGTGACCAATGTGCGGTGGGTCGAACGTGCCACCGAAGACACCGAGCCTCACGTGCCGCCCGCGATCGAGATCTCCCGCGCGTGGCCAGCTTCCGCGGACCCGGGGTACTCTCGAAGCAGCCGTTCGCGCGTGGCCTCCGCGTCCTCCGGATAGCCGATCTCGAGATACGCCTGCACCATCCGCAACAGCGCCTGCGGTGCGATCTCGGACTGGGGGTACGTCTCGACGACGTCTTCGTAGTAGATGATCGCCGAATCGAAGAACCGATTCCGGAAGTAATTCTCGGCCGTCAGGTACAGCTTGCGGGCGAGCTTGTCCACGAGCTCCTGCGACATCTCGCGTGCCCGATCCGCGAATTCGCTGTCCGGGTAATAGAGGACGAGCGCATCGCAACTGTCGATCGCCGCGTGCGTATACGTCTGGTCCAGCTCGGGACGGGGCGAGAGATGGTAATACGCCTCGCACACCTTGTAGCGGGCTTCGACGGCGTAAGGGCTGTTCGGAGACTCGCTCGCCAACCGGGTGAACTCGGTGGCCGCGCTCAGGTACTCGCGTCGCCGGAAATACGAGTCGGCGAGGTAGTACCGGGCTTCGTCCATGCGCGAATAGCCGAAGGCGAGCGTCAGACGCTCGAGCGTGCGAACCGCATCGGCGTAGCGCCCGGACGTGTACTGCTCCCGTCCGAGCTCCATGAGCTCGTCGATCGTCATCTGATCGATCGCGCCGCCCCTCGATGCGCACGCCCCCGCGACAACGAGCACCGAGGCGACGAGAATTCGTAGAACGATTACCTGGAATCTCATGGCGGCCTGTTACACCCCTCGGCGAAGCGGTGTTTCAAGGATCATACCGGAATGGGGGCGTCACCATGGCGGGATTGGTCTCGGCCTCAGAACCCGAATCGGATCTGGTCGATCCGGCGGAGCGCGGCCTGCACGAGCTGCCCCGTACGCGCAGGATTGAGCCGGACCACCTGCTGATAGGAAAACAGCGCCTCATCGCCCCTCCCCAGCCCAAACAGCACTTCTCCGTGCTCGTACCAAGCCTGGTCCTGCACGTTCTCGGGAACCCCGAGATCCAGGACGATGCTCAGATAATGGAGCGCCTGCGTCGGTTGGCCGGCCTGGCGCGCGGCACGGCCCAGCTCGAACGCGCAGTTGCCGGTGTGCCATCGCGCGTCGACCGCATTCTGTCCCGTGGACTCCCGCTCCCGGTAGGCCGTGAAGAAGCCGATGGCATCCTGACAGCGGCCCCGCCTCTCATGGGCGAGGCCGATCTCGTACAGGAACTCGGCGTTGGCCTCGTCGGGCGATTCGATGAGTGCCTTCTCGAAGAAGAAGAGGGCCCGTTCGATGTTGCCGGTGTTTGCGTAGTACCGCGCCAGCGGTGCCGCCAGCTCCCCGATCGGAAGGTCCGGGCGAATCGCGAGAGCGGCTTCGATCGCGGATGCGAGTCCGTATCGATCGTCGCGGGCGTGACTGCGGTGCGCGAACTGCAAGTAGTCGTATACGGCCTGATCCGCGTACTCTGGCGCCCGCTCCAGCAATTGCGCGTAGGTGTCGCGCATCCCCTCCAGGTCGTTGAGTCGTGCATGGGCGTGCGCGGCACGCGCCAGCGCCGCGTTGTCGCCGCCCTGGCGGTACGCCAGGATGTATTCCGCAAGGGCTTCGTTGTAGCTGGAGTCTGCCCAGAGCCGGTCGCCGCGGCCGATCGCAGTGTCACCGGAACCGCAGGCCGAGAGGGCGAAGACCAGCGCAAACGCCGCAACCGTGAACCGGGTCCGCCGGAGCGGGGTGCCGCGACGAACGCGCCGCCTGTTGCCGGCGGGCTTCGTTGCCCGCCGGGTCGAAAGAGCAGGATGCCGCATGATCGAATGATAACGCGGCACCCCCGGCACTGCCAATCCGCGCGAATGGAGATGGGAGTCGAAGCGGGATCCGCTCATCCGGCGACGGCCGGCACCTCCGGTGCCACGCGGCCCCGGCCAATGCTGAAGTACTCGAAGCCGTTGTCGCGCATGCGCGAGGGCTCGAACAGGTTCCGCCCATCGAACACGAGCGGCGTGCGCATCAGTTTCCGCATCCGCGGGAAGTCGGGACGCCTGTACGGTTGCCATTCGGTGAGGATCACCAGGGCGTCCGCATCCGGCAGGGCGTCGTAGTTGTGCTCGCAATAGACCACGCGATCGCCGAAGTGTCGCCGTGCCTCCCGCATGGCCTGCGGGTCGTGAACGCGCACCTGCGCTCCGCGGTCCAGCAGCCCTTCGACCACGACGAGCGACGGCGCCTCACGCATGTCATCGGTTTCGGGCTTGAAGCTGAGTCCCCACACCGCGAACACACGGTTCTGGAGCCCGCTTCCGAAACGCTCGTCGATGGCCGCGAGCAGTATCTGCTTCTGGGTATCGTTCACCCGCTCGACCGCTTCGAGCATTGCCGTGTCGACGCCGTATTCGGCAAGCGTTCGGATCAGCGCGCGGACATCCTTCGGGAAGCAGCTCCCGCCGTACCCGCATCCGGAGAACAGGAATGCCGGTCCGATGCGGGCGTCCGTGCCGATGCCCTTCCGTACCATGTCCACGTCGGCGTTCACCTCGTCGCACAGACGCGCGATCATGTTCATGAACGAGATCCGGGTCGCGAGCATTGCATTGGCCGCGTACTTCGTGATCTCCGCCGAGGCCGTGTCCATGAAGAGGATCGGGTTGCCGGTCCTGACGAACGGCTCGTAGAGCTCAGCGATCCTCTGGCGCGCGTACTCCGTGTCCGCGCCGACGACCACCCGGTCGGGTTTCATGAAATCGTCGACAGCGGCTCCCTCCTTCAGGAACTCGGGGTTGGAGCACACGTGGACCCTATGATTCGTCCTCGCCCCAATGACCTGACGCACCTTGTTCACGGTGCCCACCGGCACCGTGCTCTTGGTGATCACGATCTTCTCGCCGTTCGCGTGATCGCCGATTGTCGCGGCGGCCGCGAGGACGTGCTTCAGGTCGGCGCTGCCATCTTCATCGGGCGGGGTGCCGACGGCGATGAAAATGATTTCGCTCGCCTCCACGGCGGAGCCGACATCGGTGGTGAAGGCAAGGCGGTTCTCGGCGAGGTTCCGCTGGACCAGCGGTTCGAGACCCGGTTCGTAAATCGGCACCTGGCCCTTCCGCAGCGACTCGATCTTGCGCTCATCCACGTCAGCACAGATCACATCGTTTCCAGATTCGGCCAGGCAGGCCCCAACGACGAGCCCCACGTATCCGGTGCCGATCACGGCTACTTGCATTCTCCACCCTCCAGTGTTACGTACGACACGGCTGCGGGCGCGACGCGGGATCGCTCGCGCACGGCCCGATCGCAAGAACGACGCCCCCTTCAGCTCCTTCAGCGCGCATCAGATCCGCTCCGCGCCGGGCCCTCGTAGAACGAAGCGATTCGGGACACAACTTCATCGATCTGGGCTTCCGACATCTCGGGATAAATGGGCAGACTCACCACTTCGGTCGCGAGCTGCTCGCTAACCGGCAGGTCCCCCGGTCGGTGCCCGAGCTCCGCGAAGCACGGCTGCAGATGCAGCGGGATCGGATAATAGACCGACGTCGCGATCCCGGCATCGCCCAGCCACCGGCGCAGCTCGTCCCGCCGCTCGACGCGTATGGTGTAGACGTTGTGCGCGCTCTCGTTGTAACGCGCCACCGGCGGGGTGCGGACCGCCGGCGAGAGCCTGGCCAGCAGTGAATCGTATGCCCGGGCCACCGCGCGTCGGCTTCGCACCCACTCCCGTGCATGCGGCAGTTTCACGCGGAGGACGGCGGCCTGCAGCGCATCCAGCCGGGAGTTCACGCCGACGAGGTCGTGGCGGTAGATCTCCTCACTACCGTGCACCCGCAGCGAACGCACCCGCCGGGCGATCCGCTCGTCGTCCGTCGCGACCAGGCCACCATCGCCGAACCCGCCCAGCACTTTCGTCGGAAAGAACGAGAAGCAACCGGCGGCGCCCACCGTACCGGCGTTGCGCCATACGCCGCCGATCTCCTGGCGGGCACCGAACGCCTGGGCCACATCCTCAATGACCGCCAGGTCGTGAGCCTGGCAGTAAGCCAGGATCGGTTCCATCGGCGCCATCTGGCCGAACAGATGCACGACAATGACCGCGCGAGTCCTGGAGGTCACCGCCGCTTCCAGCGTTTCGACGGTCAGGTTGAAGGTTTCGTTGTCGACATCGGCAAAGCGTGGACGAAGGCCCGCGTTCCAGACCGCGCCCGCGGTCGCGAAGAACGTGAAAGCAGGGACGACGACTTCGTCACCGGGTGTCAGCTCGAGTGCTCGCAACGCGAGGAACAGCGCGTCGGTCCCGCTGGCGCACCCCACCGCGTGCCGCGCACCGAGCACGGCCGCAAAATCCGATTCGAAGGCCTCGACAGCCGGTCCCAGGATGAATTTCTGGTCCTCGATGACCGCCGCCATCGCCGTTTCGACCTCGTCCCGAAGCCCTGCGTATTGAGCACGAAGATCGAGGAACGGTACTGCCATTGCCACCCCGTAAGCCGTTGCACTCCAGCCGGCAATCGTTGCCTGCCGGTCACGCCGGGGCAACAGTGTAGCCGCCGGGATGCCCGGGCGCAATCGCGAGCTTGCCCCACCAGCGCCCCCGGTTTGCGCCGCCCGGTGGGGGCGTGAATGACGGCGGCGCGAGAATTGCATATCCAGTCGCACACTTTCGACCGAGTCACAATCGCAAACAGTCTGGCGGGAGTCTCTACGACCATGTCACCGGATTCACTGCCGATCAAACTTCGGCGGGCGCGCGGAAGCATGACGTTGTCCGAAGCCGCCGCGAAGGCGGAGATCAGCGAGGCCCGAATTCGCGAGTACGAAGAGGGGACTCGACACCCGTACATGAAGACGCTCAAGAAGCTGGCCGGTGCGTACGGGTGCACCGTGTCGGAATTGCTGGACAGCGCGAGAAATTCCATCGCGGTGCGCCGCTCCCCGAGGCGACGCCCTCGCGCCGAGATCAACGACAGCTCCGAAGCGCCGATCGCGGCGGAGCAGGGACGGGAGATCCGGATCGTGATCGAGATCGTGCTCCGGACCGAAGCGGCAGCGACAGCAGTGTCGAGCGCTGCGGAATCGCACCAGGCCACACAGCCCGCCGGTAACGGCGACACCGGCGGCGTACAGCCGGCAGTGCCGCCGGTTGCCGAAACACACCGGCCGCGAGGCCGCCGCATTCCCGCAAGGCGGTTCTCCCGCGAGCCGTTCGCCAAGGACGGGGATCCGCTGGTTGAATTCCGGCGCGCGTACCGCGAATTTCGAGAGCGAAAATGAGATTCGCAGCGGCCCGGCGACCACGTCGTCGTGATCGCCGCGACGGCTATCGACATTCGTGAACAACGGTGACCATGCGCGTGCTGATTTCGGGAGCCGCCGGCTTCCTCGGGTCCCACCTGTGCGATCGATTCCTCGACGAGGGACACGATGTGGTCGGGATGGACAACCTCATCACGGGTTCGGAGGAGAATATCGCGCATCTCCGCAATCACCCGAGATTCGTATTCATCCGCCACGATGTGACCGATTACATCGATGTGGACGGCCCGCTCGATGGCGTCCTCCACTTCGCGAGTCCGGCGAGCCCGGTCGACTACATCGAGTTGCCCATCCAGACGCTCAAGGTCGGCAGTCTCGGCACGCACAACACGCTGGGCGTGGCCAAGGCGAAAGGCGCGCGCTACCTCCTCGCGTCTACATCCGAAGTGTACGGCGACCCCCAGATCCACCCGCAGGATGAGGAGTACTGGGGACACGTGAACACCATTGGGCCGCGCGGAGTCTACGACGAGGCCAAACGCTTCGCCGAAGCGATGACCATGGCGTACCACCGCTATCACGGCGTCGACACGAGAATCGTACGGATTTTCAATACGTATGGCCCGCGCATGCGACCCGCGGACGGGCGGGTGGTGTCCAACTTCATCGTTCAGGCCTTGCGCGGCGACCCGCTCACCGTCTACGGCGACGGCAGCCAGACGAGATCGTTTTGCTACGTCAGCGATGAAGTCGAAGGCATCTACAGGCTGTTCATGTCCGACTACAACGAACCCGTCAACATCGGCAATCCCGACGAATTCACGGTACGCGAGCTCGCCGAACGCGTGATTCAGCTCACCGGAAGCACTTCCAGTATCGAGTTCCGCCCGCTCCCGGTCGACGACCCGAAGATCCGCCGCCCGGCCATCGACCGCGCCCGTACCATCCTGGGATGGGAACCGCGTGTAGCGCTCGATGAGGGGCTCCGGCGGACGATTCCCTATTTCCAGGCGTTCATCGAGCAGGGTCGCGCATTCGCGCGCACACTATGAGCAGTGGATGCGTTCTCCCCATTGCTCACCGGCCGTGTGCCGACGCTCGCAAGTTACCGTGTTACGGGACCTTGGGGGAACATTTCGAACGTACTGCAATAATAGAACGTCAGATCGGCGACACCCGTCACCGTTTCACGCATCAAACCAACTGGAGTATCTGATGTCTCCTGATTCACTGCCGATCAGGCTTCGTAACGCACGCGGTTCCATGGACATTGCGCAGGCAGCCGCGCGGTCGGGAATCGCGGCTGAACGGATCAAGGATTACGAGTCCGGAACCCGCCAACCCTACCGCAAGACCCTCAAGAGACTTGCCGCCGCGTACGGCGTATCGATATCCGAACTCATCGGAGGTGCCGCTTCGTCCGTTGTAAGGGGCCGTCCGAGAGTCGTCCGCCGTCGTCGCGCAGCGACGAGCAGTGAAGCCGCAGCACCGACGACGTCGCTCCAGGTGCCCATCGAGGCAGGCGGAGCCGTGCGCATCACCATCGAGCTCGTGATCCGCGTGGAGCCGCCGCAGGCCGCAGCTACCCCGGAGAAGCCGACCGAAGAGGTCGCCGCACCGCCGGTAGCCGTCGTCGAGGCGCAGCAGCAGAACGCGGCAGCGGTGGTTGCAGCTGCGCGCCGCGGCCCGCAGCCGGTTCAGGCAGCAACTTCAGTTCGCCCGACGCCGCCAGCTACACCGATCCAGCGACAGGACGAAACCCCGCGGGACCCGTTGGCCGCCGTGAGGCGAGCATACACCGAGTTCCGGCACCAGAAAAAATAGCGCCCTGTCGCACACCCGGGATCGTCGTCCACGAGGCAGCAGCGCCTTCAGTCGTCGTTCAGCGGCTGGAGGTAGCGAGTGTCGATGTTGACCTGAAGGGCCTGCCCGACTGCGCGGAGTCCTACCAGCACCCGCCTGCGGCCGCGTACCTGGACGACGATCCCGCGGATGCCCTTGAACGGACCGTCTGTTACGCGAACGCGTTGACCCGCCTTCACAAGCGGGCGGATCACGGGTTCGATCTCCGACCTGGCCAGCACTTCCGCGAGCTGGCGAACATTGTCCAGCTCTTCGTCGGGGATTGGAGTCGGCAGGCCGTTCGTCCGCACCACCGTCGCGATTCCCGGCGTGGTGAGGATGGCGTGGAAATCACATAGTGCGAAGCGCGCGAATACGTAGCTCGGAAACATCGGCCACGGCACGATCACCTGCCGGTCCGTCCATTGCCGCTTGCGCATGACGAGCGGGAGGTAGCTCTCGAAGCCACGGTCCCGCAACAGCGCTTCTACCTTCTTTTCGCGCCGGGCGCTGGTATAACACGCGTACCATCGCGGCTCCCTGTAAAGGCGCTCGCGGATCGCCCGTTCGCGCCCGGTCGTCGAACCGATCATGCGGTATCCTGACATCACCTGAAGCGGTGAAGTGTACACCATGCGGTCCCGGACCCGCCTGCCGGCCCGCCCGCACCGCATGCAGTGCCGGTCGGGCACGGCCCGTCATGCATACCACCATCCGTAGTGGAGTGCAAGGGCTTCCGCATTGCCGATGGACGTTGTGCTTGCGATGCATTTCGTTGCAACGATACTTTCCAATCATGTCAGAAAGGGAATCCGTCAGCATGCGGCGTGTCGGCAGTTGGGCTGTCGGCCTTTCGATTCTGGCGTTGCTCATACCAGCTGCAACGGTTGCGATATTTCCCGATGTGCTGGGAGAATATCAGCTCCTTTTGTGGCTGCTCGCTATCATTCCGGCGTTCCTGCTGGCATACCACCGCGGCTGGCGCGGCGCGGCGCTGGCGCTCGCGCTCGGCATGGTCGTGCTGGTCCTGACGCACGTCGTGCTCCTCTGGATGGGACGCCCACCGTCGATGCTCCCCGGCGTCGTAGGGGTGGTGGTGATCTACGCGATCACGGCCCTCGGCGCCGGATGGCTGGCCGAGCGCTTCATGCGGGACCACGCCCTCACGGAGCGACTGGCATTTACCGATGCGCTGACCGGTCTTGCCAATCGACGTCACGCCCTCATCGTCCTCGAGCGCGAATTCGCCGCGGCGCAGCGCGACCGGCAGCTCGTGGTGGTCGTTTTCGACATCGACCATTTCAAGGACTACAACGACCTGCACGGCCATGCGGCGGGCGACGTTGCACTTAGGACGACCGCAGTGACGATCGCGTCCCACACCCGTCGCATGAATCTCTCCGCTCGCATGGGCGGCGATGAATTCCTGTCGATCCTGGCAGATACTGACGAGGAAGGCGCGGTCCGCTTCGCCGAACGCGTGCGGGCGGCACTTCGGACGGTGGACGTGGGTCCGGGTCAGATCACGCTCAGCTGCGGTGTAGCGGGGTACTCCCCGGAAATGCGGGGTCCGGAGGAGCTCCTCGCGGCCGCCGACAGGTCACTGTACGAAGCCAAGCGCGCGGGGCGCGATTGCATCCGGGTCTACCGCTCTGAAGGCATGGGTTCGCCCGCCCAGAGCGGCGGCCCCGGATGACCTCACCGGGACTCGGAAGAGCCGCCCCCGGTCAGGCGGTAGTCCGGCCGGCGCCAGCCCCGGCTTCCACGGGCGCGGTACGGGCGCCGCTCAATCCGACGATGTTGTCGGCCGCAATCCCTTTCGTGGCGTTACGCGAATCGACGACCACCCTCGCGCACCGCACCACTCGCTCATAGTCCACTGCGGCGTGGTCCGTCGTGATGACGACGCAATCGGCGTCACGCAGAACCTCCTCCGTTAGAGGCACGCTCCGCCACACGACCCCGTCTTCGCGGACTTCGGGAACGTGCGGGTCGTGATAGGCCACTTCGGCACCCTTTTCGGCAAGTAGCCGGAGCACGTCCAGGGCGGGGCTCTCGCGGGTATCGTCCACGTCCCGCTTGTACGCCACTCCGAGGAGGAGGACGCGACTACCGTTGAGCGCTTTGCGGTGCCCGTTGAGGGCATCGCGCACCTTCTCGACGACGTAGCGCGGCATCTCGCTGTTCACTTCACCGGCGAGCTCGATCAGGCGCGTCTTGTAGGAAAGCGTCTTCATCTTCCACACCAGGTAGTACGGATCCAGCGGTATGCAGTGCCCGCCGATCCCGGGTCCCGGCGTGAACTTCATGAAGCCGAACGGCTTGCTCGCCGCCGCCTCGATGACTTCCCAGATATCCACGTTGAGGCGGTCGGCCACCTGCGCCATTTCGTTGACGAGCGCGATGTTCACCGCCCGGAACGTGTTCTCGAGCAACTTCGTGAGCTCCGCCGCTTCCGTGGATCCCACCGGCACGAGATGGTCGATCGCGGCCCCGTAGAGTGCCAATCCCATTTCGAGGCACGTGGCCGTGATGCCGCCGAGCACCTTGGGCGTGTTCTTCACGTGCCACGTCGGATTGCCCGGATCGGTGCGCTCGGGGCTGAAGCAGAGGAAGAAGTCCTCCCCCACGCGAAGCTGACCCCGCTCCAGAATGGGCAACATCAGGTCGCGTGTGGTGCCTGGATAGGTGGTCGACTCGAGGATCACGAGTTGCCCGGGCCGAAGGGCTCGGCCCACCGCCTCAGCCGCGGAAACGACGTAGCTCACATCCGGGTCCCGTGTCTTCGACAGCGGCGTGGGCACGCAGATCGAAATCGCATCGCACTCGCCGAGCCGGGTTGTGTCGGTCGTGGCGCTCAGAAGGCCAGCGGCGACCAGCTCGGAAACCGTCTGGTCCGATACGTCCTGCACGTGCGAGCGTCCGGCTGACAGGTTCGCGACTACGGCTTCCGAAACGTCGAAGCCGATGACGCGATATCCCGCCCTGGCCAGCTCCACCGCGAGCGGCAATCCCACGTAGCCGAGGCCCACGACCCCGCAAATCGCATCGCGTGACGCGATTCTTTCTCGCAGCGCATCCGCGGCTCGATCGGCGACCATTGTAACTCCATTCTCCACCATGGTACTCGACATGCGACGCCCTCTCGCGAGTTACTTCGAACTACGCCCTATCGCTGCCGACACCGCGGCTGCGAGTCCCGCAGCCGTGTGCGTCCCCGCCTCCGCGTGCACCGGCAGACCGAGCCTGCGCGCGGCCCTCGCCGCGACGGGCCCGATCACCGCCACGCGCGCGCCGCCGACGTCGGCCCCAGCTCGTTCCACAAAGAACTCGATGGTCGAGGGCGAGCTGAATGCGATGACGTCCACGCGGCCGGCGTCGATCTCCCGTCGGAGCGAATCTATGCCATCCCGGTCCGGGACGGTTCGGTACGCAGTTACCGTCGTTACCGCAAGCCCGAGCTGCCTCAGCCCATCGCGAAGCACGGGGCGTGCGCGCTCCGCCTGCGGTACCAGAACCCTGGTACCGCGGCCGACGCCGGCGCGAGCAAACGCCTGAACCAACCCTTCCGCGAGATACTCCGATGCCGGTGGCACCAGATCCGCCGACCTGCCGTGCTCCGCCAGCACCGCTGCCGTACCGGGTCCCACACACGCCACTTTCGAACGCGCGAGCGCTGTAGCAAAATCCTGCCGTGACCGGCTCAGCTCCGCGCTCAGCGCACGCACGGCATTGCTCGACGTGAACACCACCCAGTCGAACTCGCCGATCGATCGGGCAGCCGCTTCGAGCTCCGTCGGATTCGGTGGCCCCACAATGCGGATCGTCGGACAGGAGATCACATCGAACCCGGCGGCCTCGAGCAAGTCCGCCAGCCCATCCGCCTGTTCCCTGGCGCGCGTCACCGCGACCCGCGGAAGCCGCTCACTCATAGTGGGTTGCACCAGCGTAGCAGCCGCGCTGCGGATGAACCGGGTCGGCGCCGCCGCCACCTTCCTGCGGCCGCGCCCCACCCATACCAGAAACGCCCGGCACCGACCTGGGTACCGGGCGCTTCCCGGGCGAAACAGATACTGCGCCCACGGTTAGGGGGCCGCGCCTACGCCTTCCGCACCTTCCCGGCGGACAGGCACCGGGTGCATACCCGAACATGCCTGTTCGTGCCGTCGTCCAGCGCGATATGGACACGCCTGAGGTTCGGCAACCAGCGCCTGCGCGTCTTGTTGTTCGCGTGGCTGACGTTGTTACCGGTTACCGGTCCCTTGTTGCACACATAACACACACGAGCCATGGCTCGATACTCACCCTTTTGAACCGGCGGCCGACGCGCGAGGCGCGAGCTCCGGCCAGCCGTAGATGTCAGTTGCCGGCCGGCGTCGCAGGCGCGCCCGCCGTACTGGCTTCCTGTGCTACCGTTACATCCAGATAGGTCGAGGCCACCGCGACGTCCTGCGCCTGCGCATCCGTCGTAATCACCCCGGCCTCACGCCACCCCGCGATCACGTCCGCATCGAGCACGCGCACGGTACCGGTCACAGTCAACACCTGCGAACTCCGGCCGATCCCCTGCTGCGCCAGCTCGGGAGTCACCCGTACGAGATACAGATGACTCGTCGGCAGGAGCGTCCAGAAGATCTGCGGTGCGACCTGAATCATCACCGGGAGCTCCGCGATCTGAACCTGCTGCCCCACGTAGTCGCCGGCGCTGCCCAGGTCGGCGAGCGAGATCGTCCTGGCGGCAACCGGAGGCGGGGTGTCCTCCGCCTCGGTCTCAACGACTGCCACCGACGTGGGTTCCGCGGTCACCGCGAGCCAGCCCATGAATCCAGCGGTGAGAACCACCGCGAGTACCATCAGAAACCAGGATACCAGCCCGCCGCCGCGCTGCGTCTTTTCGTTGTCACTCATGGACCTACTCTACAAGCTCCAGGATCGCGATGTCCGCAGCGTCGCCCGGCCGATGGCCGACGTGCCGAAGTCTGGTGTAACCACCGGGTCGCTGGGAGTACCTCGGTGCAATTTCCTCGAATAACTTCGCCAGCGCAACCCCATCGTGAATCCGGCGAGCGACCTGGCGCCGCGCATGGAGGTCGCCCCGCTTCGCCTTCGTGATCAACGGCTCGGCGAAGATCCGAACTTCCTTCGCCTTCGCGACTGTCGTCTCGATCCGGCCGTGCAGAAATAGCGACGTGGCCAGATTGCGCAACAGCATCTTTCGGTGTGCCGCAGGACGCGACAGATGCCGACCCTTCTTCCGGTGTCTCATCTCCTACCGCTCCTCATCGCCCGCTTCGACCAGCTCCGCTTCCTGGGAGCCATCCCCGGCCTGCTGATCGAGCAGGTACAGCTCTCCATCGGCACCCTCGTGCAGGCGCATGCCGAAGTGAAGGTTGTGCTCGTCCAGGAGCTGCCGGATCTCCTCGAGCGACTTCACCCCGAAGTTGTCGATCGCCAGCATCTGCTCCTCCGTCCGCCTCACGAGGTCGCCGAGCGTGATGATCGACTCCTTCTTCAGTGAATTCACCGAACGGATGGACAGCTCAGCGAGCTGGTCGATCGGCCGCTGCAACAGATCCTTGAGCGGCGCCGGGACGCGAACGGCGCCCGGCACCGGAGCCGGTGCTGCACCGCCATCACCGAACGCCAGCAGGTAGCTCAGGTGCTTCCGCGCCAGCTCCGCGGCGTACGCCATGGCATCCTCGGGCGTAATGCTGCCGTTGGTCTCGACCAGGATCGTCAGGCGGTCGAAGTCCGTCCGCTGACCGACGCGCGTCTCGTCGACCGCGAAGTTCGCCCGCAGCACAGGGTTGTAGATCGAATCCACCCGTACCAGGTCCACGGGCGAATCCTTCTCCAGAGGATGCTGCTCCGCGGGCACGAATCCGCGGCCGCGGTCGATATACAGCACCATGTTCACTTCGCGCTCGTCCTGGAGCGTGAACAGGTGGTGATCCGGATTCAGCAGGCGAACCGGACCCGGCCGCTCGATCGCCCGGGCCGTCACCGGACCGGGAGTCGAGGCCTTGAGCTCCAGCGTGGCCCGCTCCTTCTCCTCGTCCAGCGTGACGACCAGCGACTTCAGGTTCTGGATGATCTGATGGACATCCTCCACCACGCCCGGAACCGTCTGGTGCTCGTGCACCACGCCATCCATCCGAAAGCCCCACACCGCGGCGCCCGGCAGCGACGACAGCAGAATGCGGCGTACCGTGTTCCCGATCGTCTGCCCGAAACCGCGCTCGAGCGGGCTCAGTACGAATTGCGCCGTGCGGCCATCCGCGGAGCGGTGGCTGACTTCGACGCGCTGCGGCAATACAAACCCGGTGAGACCTAGCTCCACGGTTCCCCTCCCCGGCCAGTGGCCGGCGACACGCAATGAGATGGGCTACTTCGAGTAGAGCTCGACAATGAGCTGCTCCTGCACTGCCAGCGGAATGTCCGCGCGCGTCGGACGCTCCAACATGCGGCCGGTGCGCGTGGCCTCGTCGACTGCGAGCCAACGCACGATCTCCGGCCGGCTCTTGGACTCGATCGAGGCCTGGACCGGCAACAGATCACGCGACGCAGCGCGGAGACGAATCTCGTCGCCGGGTCGCACCTGATAGCTGGGAATGTCCACGACCCTGCCGTTTACCTCGACATGGCGGTGTCGAACGAGCTGGCGCGCCTGGTTGCGGCTGGAAGCAAAGCCGAGCCGGTACACCACGTTGTCGAGACGCTGCTCCAGTGCGATGAGGAGGTTCTCGCCCGTGACACCCGTGTGCTTCGCGGCCCGCTCGAACAGCGTCTTGAAGTAACGCTCCCCAACGCCGTAGATGCGCTTGACCTTCTGCTTTTCGCGAAGCTGCTGGGCGTAATCGCTGGACTTGCGTCGGCGCGCCTGTGCAAGGCCGTGCTGGCCCGGCGCGTAGTTGCGGCGTTCGATCGGGCACTTCTCGGTGAAGCACTTGGTGCCCTTGAGGAACAACTTCTGCCCCTCGCGGCGGCAGAGCTTGCAAACCGGCCCGGTATACCTACCCATGTGTTTACCGTCTTCTCCTCGTCGTTACTGCGCTTGGAACTTCGTCCCGCCCGACGGCCGTGCGGTTTACGTTCCGTCAACCCGCCTCTCCGGCTATCCCGGCGCAACGGCGCCGACTCAGACTCGCCGCTTCTTCGGCGGGCGGCAACCGTTGTGCGGAATCGGCGTGACGTCACGGATCGACCGGATCTGGAGACCCGCCGCAGCGAGCGCCTGGATCGCGGACTCCCGGCCGCTTCCGGGACCCTGTACCCGCACGTGCACGCGCTTCATCCCGAGATTCGCCGCTTCGCGGCCGGCCTGTTCCGCCGCCACCGTCGCGGCGAACGGGGTCGACTTCTTCGACCCCTTGAAACCGGCCTTGCCGGCGCTCCCCCAGACGACCACGTTCCCGGCCAGATCCGTGATCGAAATCAGCGTGTTGTTGAACGTGGCCACGATATGCGCCACGCCCTCCGCATCCACGCTCTTCCGCGTGCGCTTGGTCCGAGACTTCTTGGGATTAGCCATCCGCTCCGTTCACGCTTCCCGTATTTTCCACCACTTCGGCTTCCTGTGGTCGATCACAGTAGCCGTCACCCGGCCCCAACTACTTCCGCGGGGCCTTCTTCTTCCCCGCGATCGCGCGCCGGGGACCCTTGTGCGTGCGCGCGTTCGTGTGCGTGCGCTGCCCACGCACCGGCAACCCCCGCCGGTGCCGCAGTCCGCGATACGCACCGATATCCATGAGGCGCTTGATGTTCATCGACACCTCGGTGCGGAGCGCGCCTTCGACCTTGTGCTGGTTCTCGATGGTGCGCCGCAACCGGTTCACCTCATCATCGGTGAGCTGGTGCACCCGCCGGTCCGGATTCACCCCGGTCTGCTCCAGGATCTTGCGCGCCAGCGACGGGCCGATCCCGTAGATGTACGTCAGAGCGATCTCGATCCGCTTGGACCGCGGCAGGTCGACACCTGCGATTCGGGCCATATACCTATCCCTGTCGCTGCTTGTGCCGTGGGTTCTTCTTGCAGATGACCCTGAGCACGCCGGCTCGCCGGATCACCTTGCAATGCTCACAGATGGGTTTTACGCTGCTCCGCACTTTCATGGCCGTACGCACCCCTGAGATTCTCGAACAGCTATGTAGTATACCAACCCCGGGATCATGAATCAAGCCCGTTGCCGTCCCGCTCCACTGGCGATGCAGTGCCGGCGCCAGGGCGAACGGTCAGGATCCGCGGGCCTTCGGCAGTAACCGCGACGGTCTGCTCGAAGTGAGCACTCCGCCGGCGGTCGGCGGTTACGACGGTCCATCGGTCGGCGAGCGTACGCACTTCCGGCCCGCCCTCGTTGACCATCGGTTCGATGGCGATGACGAGTCCCGGCTGCAGGCGAAGCCCCCGGCCCGGGCGACCCCAGTTGGGGACCTGCGGATCCTCGTGCGGCCCGCGACCGATCCCGTGACCTACCAGATCGCGGACCACTGAGAAGCCCGCGGATTCTGCCGTCTGCTGGATAACGTGCCCGACATCGCCCAGGTGACTGCCACTCACGGCAGCCGCGATGCCGCGCTCCAGCGCGGTATTCGTGACGTCGAGGAGCGTCCTCGCCGCGTCGTCGATCTCACCGACCGGATACGTGCGCGCCGCGTCGGCATACCAGCCATTCAGCTTCACGCCGGCGTCGATGGTAATGATCGAGCCGTCCCGCAGCGCGCGGTTTCCGGGAATACCGTGCACAACCTGGTCATCCACGGAAGCACAGATCGACGCCGGGAACCCGTATAGCCCCTTGAACGCGGGCTCAGCTCCGGGATGGCTACGGATGAATGACTCAGCGATGGCGTCCAGCTCTGCGGTCGTGACTCCCGGGCGGATGAACTCGACAATGTGATCGAACAGGTCGGCAAGGATCTGGCCTGCCTCGGCGATCGCATCGATCTCCCCGGGAGTCTTGAGAAAGATCACCGGGCCAGCGCCTCCTGCACATGGTGGTTCACCACATCGGGCGGCTGTGAGCCGTCAATGGTGATGACCTGTGTCGGGCTCTTTCGGTAATAATCGATCAGCGGCTCAGTGTCCCTACGGTAGACCTGCAGTCGACGGCGGACAGTATCCGCGTCGTCATCGGACCGCTGCTCGAGCGGCGAGCCACAGGCGTCACACACTCCCTCCTGCCTCGGAGGATCGAGATAGACGTTGAAGACTGCACCGCAGGCGGGACAGCTCCTCCGCCCACTTATCCGTTGCACGAGGGCATCCTCCGGCACGTCGATCACGACGACGGCGTCGAGGCGCATGCCGAGGTCCTGGAGTATCCCGTCCAGCGCCTCCGCCTGCGGCAACGTACGCGGAAAGCCGTCGAAGATGTAGCCACCGGGCTTCCCTTCCGCCGCGGCCTCTTCGCTCAGCACCTCCCGGATCAGCCCGAGGATGATCCCGTCCGGCACCAGCTCGCCGGCTTCCATGTACGGACGGGCCTCTTCGCCGAGGCGCGTGCGGTTACGCACGGCGTTACGGAGCAGATCCCCGGTCGAGATACGGTGAAGTCCGTGTGACTTCGAAAGCAGCGCGCCCTGGGTGCCCTTTCCGGCACCGGGCGCGCCCAAAAGGATGAGATTCATTGCCTTTCCGGCCCCACTACATGAACCGCTGCCGGCCGCGGAATCGCACCCTGCCCTTCTTCATGAAGCCTTCGTAGTGACGGAGCAGCAGGTGCTGCTGTGCCTGCTGGACCGTATCGAGGCCGACGCCCACGACGATCAGCATGGACGTGCCTCCGAAGGCGAACGCCGCCTGGATCCCGAAAAAGTCGAAAATCCAGAACGGCAGCAGTGCGATCAGCGCCAGGTAGATCGAGCCCGCGAGCGTTACGCGGCTGAGCACGTAATCGATGTACTCGGCCGTGCGCGCGCCCGGCTTCACGCCGGGCACGAACGCGCCCTGCTTCTTCAGGTTCTCGGCGAGGTCGACCGGGTTGAAGATGATGGAAGTGTAGAAGTACGTGAAGAATACGATCAATATCGCGTACGTCACGTAATAGAGCCACTGCCCCGGCTGGAAGATCTCCGACAGCCGCTGCAGGAATCCGATGTTGCTGAACGCCGCGATCGTGCCAGGCACGATGATGATAGACTGGGCGAAAATGATCGGCATCACGCCCGCCGAATTGATGCGTAGCGGGATGAAGCTCTTCTGCCCCTCGCGCACGCGCCCCCGCCCGATCACCTTCCGCGGGATCTGCACCGGGATCTTCCGGCTCGCCATGGTCATGAGCACGACGCCGGCGACCACGGCCACCAGGACGACGGCGAGCACGACGACCATCGGCACGCTGATCAGTCCGGCCGAGACGGCCTCGAACGTGCTCACCACGCCGCGGGGGAATCCCTCGATGATCGAGAAGAAGATGAGAAGTGACGCACCGTTCCCCAGCCCGCGTTCGGTGATCTGCTCACCGAGCCACATGACGAAAATGGCACCGGTCGTCAGGATCAGCGCGGTCGAGAACAGAAAGAGGATCCCGGGATAGAGAACGGCACCCTGGAACCCCTGCACGAAGACCGCGTACCCGTACGCCTGCACGAAAGCCAGCCCGACCGTCGCGTACCGCGTCCACTGCGTGAGCTTCTTCCGCCCGTCTTCGCCTTCCTTCTGCATCTTCTCGATGGTCGGGAAGACGGCAGCCAGCAACTGGAACATGATGCTGGCCGAAATGTAGGGCATGATCCCGAGCGCGAAGACGGTGGCCCGCGAGAGCGAGCCGCCCACGAACATGTCGTAGACGCCAAAGAGCGTGCCGCCCAGCGCCGCGAATTGATCCCGCAGGACGTTGACGTTGATGCCGGGCGCCGTAATGTGCGCGCCGACGCGATAGATCAGCAGCGCCATGAGCGTGAAGAGGATCTTGCTCTTCAGCTCCGGCACGCGGAACAGGTTGGGGATGGGGTTGGCCATTACTTCAGCTCTCCAGCAGCTCGACCGTTCCGCCTGCCGCCTCGATCTTCGCCCGCGCGCTCGCCGTCACCGCGTGCGCCTGCACCGTCACCTTCCGCTGGATCTCGCCGTCACCCAGGATCTTGACCGGACGCTTCTTCCCGAGATCGATGACCCGGCGCTGGTGCAGCAGCTCGAGGGTGATCTCGTCGGCTTCGATCCGGTCCAGGTCGCGCAGGTTGACGATCTCGTACGTCTTCCGGAAGGCGTTCTTGAAGCCGCGCTTCGGCAGCCGCCGCTGGAGCGGCATCTGCCCGCCTTCGAACCATACCGGGGTCTTGCCACCGGTGCGGGCCTTGTGGCCCTTGTGTCCCTTGCCCGACGTTTTGCCCAGCCCGGAGCCGGGACCCCGACCGAGCCGCTTCGCCGCGCGATGCGCGCCCGCGGGCCGCCGCAGATTGCTCAGGTCCGTCATGCTTCATCGCCTCCATCCAGCTCCTCGACCACTACGAGATGCCGGACCTGTCGGACCATGCCCCGAATACCCGGTGAGTCGCTGTGGATCACGGACTGCTGGTGCCGCCGGAGCCCCAGTGCTCGGAGCGTGGCCCGGTGGTTGCTCGGTCGTCCGATCCCGCTCCTCACCTGCGTGATCTTCAACAGCTTGGTGCTCTCATCCGCCACTCTTCACCCCCAGCGCCTCAACGGGGATACCCCGTTCCATTGCCGCCTGCTTGGGTGTGATCAGCTCCTGTAACCCGGCGAGCGTGGCCTGCGCCACGTTGATCGGGTTATTCGACCCCAGACTCTTGGTGAGGACGTCGGTGATACCGACAGCCTCGAGTACAGCGCGTACCGGACCACCGGCAATGACGCCGGTACCGGCTCCGGCCGGCTTGAGGAGGACGCGCGCGGCGCCCTTCCGCCCGATTACCTCGTGCGGGATCGTCCCATCGATCAGCGGAACCTCGACGAGCTCGCGCCTCGCCTGCTCGAGACCCTTGCGGATCGCCTCGGATACCTCGTTCGCTTTCCCGATGGCCAGGCCGACACGACCCTCCCGGTCACCCACGGCGACGAGCGCCGTGAAAGAAAACCGGCGGCCGCCCTTCACGACTTTCGCCACACGGTTGACGAAGATCACGTTCTCGACGAGGTCCGCTTCCCCGCGAGCCCGACGTCCGCTCCGTGGCTCTCTTGCCATGCTCTTGCGTCTCCTTGCCTCTTTATCGTCGAGCGTACGTCAGAACTCGAGTCCGCCCTCGCGGGCGCCCTCGGCGAACGCAGCCACGCGGCCGTGGTACAGGTAGCCGCCGCGGTCGAAAACGACGCGCTCCACGCCGGCTGCCTTCGCCTTCTCCGCGAGCAGCTTTCCGGCCGCACGGCTGAGCGCCGTCTTGTTCAGGTCGCCGCTTTCCCGCTGCGCCTTCAACTCCGGCGCGAGCGTGGACACCCCGAGAAGGACCTTCCCGGAGCGATCGTCGGCGAGATGTCCCTGTATGTGCTTGAGCGAGCGGTGGACCACGAGCCGCGGCCGCTCCGCCGTGCCTTCGACCTTCCTGCGGACCCGGCGATGCCGCCGCAGGCGCGAGACCTCGCGCTCCTCCGCACGATTCGTCTTCGCCATCACTCTCCTCCGCCCGCCTACTTCGAACCGGTCTTGCCGGCCTTCCGGCGGACCTGCTCGCCCTGGTAACGTATGCCCTTGCCCTTGTACGGTTCCGGACGCCGTACCGAGCGGATCTCCGCGGCGACCTGACCAACCTGCGCCTTGTCGATCCCCTCGACGACGATGACCGTCGGGCTGGGCGTCGAGATCGTGATCCCCTCCGGCTCCGGATACTCGACCGGATGCGAATAGCCCACGTTCAGCACCAGCGTGTTCCCCCGCTTTTCGGCGCGGTAGCCGACGCCCACGATCTCCAATGCGCGCCGGTAACCATCGGTCACGCCCTGCACCATGTTCGCGATCAGCGCTCGCGTGAGCCCGTGGAACGCGCGGTGCGTCTTGGCATCGCTCGACCGGGTCACACGGATCTCTCCATCAGCGATGGAGACCGTCATCTCGGGCCGCACCGCCTGCTCGAGCTCACCCTTCGGCCCCTTCACCCGGACTACGCCGCCCTCGATCGTGGCGGTAACGCCGGCGGGGAGGGGGATCGGCTTCTTTCCAATGCGCGACATTCAGCCCTCCCCTACCACACCGTTGCCACGACCTCGCCGCCCACGTGCCTCGCACGCGCCTCGCGGTCCGTCATGACACCCTGCGACGTCGAAATGATCGCCACGCCCAGCCCGCCCCGAACCCGGGGGAGCTCATCCGCCTTCACGTAGTGCCGTCGGCCCGGCTTCGACACGCGCTTGAGCCCGCGAATGATAGGGCGATCCTCGAAATACTTGAGATAAAGCCGCAACACCCCATGGCGCCCGTCGTCCAGGATCTTGTAGTCCTGGATGAAGTGCGTCTCTTTGAGGATGCGCGCCACTTCCACCTTGGCCTTCGACACGGGCATGTCCACCCGCTTGTGTCGGGCTCTACCCGCGTTGCGTACGCGCGCGAGCATGTCCCCGATGGGATCGGTCATCATACGGCGGTAATCTCCCTATAGTATCCGGCCACGGCGACCGGACTTGTAGGAATCCTTCACGACTGGCGTCCGCCAGGCGGCGACGCCCTCTACCAACTGGCCTTGCGCACGCCCGGGATCTCGCCGTTCAGCGCCATCTCCCGGAAACAGATGCGGCACAGCTCGAACTTCCGGAGGTACGCCCGCGCCCGGCCGCAACGGCTGCAGCGGTTACGATGTCGCACCTGAAACTTCGGCGCCCGTCGGGATCTCTCGATCAGTGCTTTCCTTGCCATGACACCCCTGAGCCGCAACTCACCGTGCGGCCGTGCCGGCGGTCTCCTCGACCGCGTTCATGGACACGGTGACCGGCACCTCGCCTCGGAACGGCATGCCCAGTTCCCTCAGCAACGCGTACGCCTGGTCATCCTTCGTGGTCGACGTCACGACGACCACATCCATTCCGTGGACCTTCTGGACCTTGTCGTAATCGATCTCGGGAAAGACCATCTGCTCGCGGATTCCGAGCGCGTAATTGCCACGCCCATCGAACGCGCGGCTCGGCACGCCACGGAAGTCACGAATGCGCGGAATCGCCACATTGATCAGACGATCCATGAACTCGTACATCCGGGCGCCACGCAGCGTCACCATCGCGCCCAGCGGCATACCCGCGCGGATCCCGAAGTTCGCGATCGACTTGCGCGCACGGGTGACCACGGGCCGCTGTCCCGTGATGAGCGCCAGCTCTTCGACTATCGAGTCCAGGAGCTTGGGGTTCTTCGGAGCTTCACCGAGACCCACGTTGACGACCACCTTCTCCAGACGCGGAACCTCGTAGAAGTTCTGCAGCCCAAGCGACTCGCGCAGCCGCGGAACGACGGTCTGTTCGTAATACTGCTGGAGTCTAGGCTTCACAGTTGCCATATCGTCACGTTCTCGCCTTGGGAACGACGCTGCCGCTCTTGATCGCAACGCGCTCCTTCGTCCCATCTTCCCGGACCACGTGACGAACCCGCGAGGGCTCACCGGTGCCCGGGTCGATCAGCATCACGTTGGACGCGTGGATCGGCGCCTCGAACGTCACGATCCCGCCTTCCGGATTGTCCTGCGAAGGCCTCATGTGCCGCTTCCGGAAGTTCACGCCCTCCACCACGACACGGTTCTCCTTCGTGAGCACGCGGAGGACGTTGCCCTCCGCCCCGGCGAAGTTGCCGCGGATCACGCGCACGCGGTCGCCGCGCCGGACATGCACCTTCTGGCGCGTGGCAGCCCGCTTCCGCCGGCGCCGCCCGCCACCCATTAGATATCGCGACATCTCAGATCACCTCCGGCGCGAGCGACACGATCTTCATGAACCGCTTCTCGCGCAGCTCCCGACCGACCGGCCCGAATATGCGCGTCGCGCGGGGTTCGCCGGCATCGTTGATGATGACCGCCGCATTCTCATCGAACCGGATGTAGGACCCGTCTCGTCGCCGCATCTCCTTGGCAGTGCGCACCACGACGGCCTTCGCCACATCACCCTTCTTCACGGTTCCGTTCGGCAACGCGTCCTTGATCGTCACGACGACGATGTCGCCGACGCGCGCGTACCGCCTCTTCGACCCCCCTAGCACGCGAATGACCAGCGCCTCCTTGGCGCCGGAATTGTCCGCGATCTTGAGTCGGGATTCCTGCTGGATCATCGCAGCTTCACTCCGCCCGCTCGAGGATCTCCATCACACGCCACCGCTTCGTCTTCGACAGCGGGCGCGTTTCCATGACGCGCACGCGGTCGCCGACCCGGGCAATGCCCTCTTCATCGTGCGCATGGACCTTCTTGGTACGGACCACCTGCTTCCGGTACAGCGGATGCGAGACGCGGCGTTCGATCGCTACCACGACCGTCTTCTGCATCTTGTCGCTCACCACCGTACCCACGCGGGTCTTCCGCTCCCCCCGGGTTGCATCTGCCATGGCTATCGTCGTCTCGGCGTCCTGGTCCAGTAACATTCGATCGTGGCGATCCGCCACTCCTGATGGCGGCCTGGGAATCAGGCCCGCTCCGACTGTATGGTGAGCAGCCGGGCGAGGTCCCGGCGCAGCGTCCGGACGAGCGCCGGATTCTCGAGCATCTGTGTCGCGCTCCGAAACCTCAGCCGGAAGAGCTCCTCACGGATCTCCTCGACCTTCTCCCGGATCTCGTCGTCCGTCATTTCCCTGATCTCGGCCGCCTTCATCCCTCGCCTCCTTCGGCCGCACGTTCGCGCAGGACGAACCGGCACTGGACCGGTAGCTTGGCCGCCGCCAGCTCACATGCCCGGCGGGCTACCGGCTCGGCGACGCCCTCCAGCTCGAACATCACCCGGCCCGGCTTCACCACGGCCACCCACTGCTCAGGATTCCCCTTCCCCTTCCCCATGCGCGTCTCGGCCGGCTTCTTCGTGACCGGCTTGTCGGGGAAGATCCGGATCCAGACCTTGCCGCCACGCTTGATATAGCGGGTGAGGGCGACGCGGGCCGCCTCGATCTGCCGGTTCGTGATCCAGCCAGGCTCGGTCGTCTGGAGCCCGTACTCGCCGAACGCCACAGTGTTGCCGCGAGTGGCCGTACCCCTCATACGGCCTTTCTGGCGCTTGCGATACTTGACGCGCTTCGGCGCTAACATGATTCAATCCCTCATCAGCGATCGGTGGAGTACGTCCGGCCACGCCGGTCTTCCACCACCTCGCCCTTGAAGATCCACACCTTGATCCCGATCGTGCCGTACGTCGTGCGCGCGGTAGCCTTCGCGAAGTCGATGTCCGCGCGCAGCGTGTGCAGCGGCACGCGGCCCTCGTGGTATCCTTCCGTCCTCGCGATCTCGGCGCCGCCGAGCCGCCCACCACACTGGATCTTGATCCCCTCCGCACCCGCGCGCATGG
>Ga0180220_1000844_pt1 | contig 27280 bp, 26 predicted proteins | sample eDN5th37CBELigBY_FD_151335 | JGI IMG/M metagenome (GOLD analysis project Ga0180220, IMG submission 151335) | Enriched backyard soil microbial communities from Emeryville, California, USA - eDNA 5th pass 37_C BE-Lig BY (version 2) (version 2) | ecosystem: Environmental > Terrestrial > Soil >... | reverse complement strand
TGCCGCCGCAAAACTCCGGCAAGGGGGGCCGCGGTCTTCTCATCGGGGGCGGCGTCCTCGTCGTGGCGCTTCTTGCCGTGGGCGTCCTGTTCTTCGTGGGTGGGATCGGCACGTCCAGCGACGCCCGGGCGATCGAACAAATCTTCGCCGACATGGCCAAGACCGACGGCTCGCTCGCCGCGACCAAGAAGTTCTTCTGCGCGGCTGATCAAAAGCTCATGCAACCGGTCGACACCAGCATCCTCGATGACCTCGGCATCGAGGTGCCCGAGGCCAGCGTCGACACCTCCGCGGGCGGCGAAATCTCTGACATCAACGTCGACGGTGACAAAGCCACCGCCAAAGTGACCGCGGACGGCAAGACCGACACTATCCACTTCCGCAAAGAGACCGGGGCGTGGAAGGTCTGCATGTCAGACGACCCCAGCATGCCCAGCTTCTCCTGACCGCCGATGCCCCGCGCGGTCACTGCAACCTCGTCTAGCTCAAAGGCACGGCCGGCTTTCAAGGCGAGTTCAGCGCACACACGAAAGGGACACCCTGCACGACATGGTTGATTCGCTTGCAGGCACACAGATACGGCGGGGTCCGCGGTGGTCAGTCGCGCCGCTGATCACCATGCTCGGCGTGGTTGCCCTCATCGTGGGCGCCATAACGGCGTGCACCTCAGCGTCATCTAAGCCTCGATCCGTGGATCGACCCTGTTGAGGTGTCTCGGGACTGATTTTTGCCGTGCTGTGGAGGAATGATCAAGGCTTGTGGATCTGGGAGGGCGTGCCTTCCCGCAAATATGATCCCGGTAGTCACTTGATCAAGTCAGCGTTGCAGCGCTGGCGGAAAGGCACGCTTCGTGCTCACGGTAGTCAACAACAACGAAGGTTCCAACCCGGCCGGCCAAGACCGCTCGATCCTCGATGAGATCGTGCGTGACGGGGCCCGGCAGATGCTCGCCGCGGCACTGCGCGCTGAGGTCGCCGCCTATATCGACCAGTTCGTCGATCAGGTCGATGAGAATGGGCACCGGCTGGTGGTGCGCAACGGGTATCACCACGAACGTGAGGTGATGACCGCCGCCGGTGCGGTCGCGGTGAAAGCACCCCGGGTCAACGACAAGCGTGTCGACCCGGAAACCGGTGAGCGGCAGAAGTTTTCGTCGAAGATCCTGCCTGCGTGGGCACGCAAGAGCCCGGAGATCTCTGCGGTGCTTCCGTTGCTGTACCTGCATGGGCTGTCCTCCGGTGATTTCGGGCCCGCCCTGGAGCAGTTCCTGGGGTCGGGCGCGGGGCTGTCAGCAGCCACGATCACCCGGCTGACCAGTCAATGGCAGAAAGAGGCCGCCGCCTTCGCCGACCGGGCTATCACCGCCGATTATGTGTACCTGTGGGTCGACGGCATCCACCTCAAAGTGCGTTTGGAGCAGGAGAAACTATGCCTGCTGGTGATGATCGGGGTCCGCGCCGACGGCAAGAAGGAACTCATCGCCCTGGCTGATGGGTATCGGGAATCGACCGAGTCGTGGGCCGTTCTGCTGCGCTCGTGCAAACGCCGCGGCATGACGGCGCCGGCCCTGGCGGTCGGGGACGGGGCGCTCGGGTTCTGGGCCGCGCTGCGGGAGGTGTTCCCACAAGCGCGTGAGCAACGCTGCTGGTTCCATAAACAAGCCAATGTGCTTGCTGCACTGCCGAAATCAGCACACCCCAACGCGATCAAAGCGATGCAGGAAATCTACAACGCCGAAGACGACACGCACGCACGCCAAGCGATCGTGGCCTTCGAGAAGGCTTACGGCGCCAAGTACCCCAAGGTTGTGGCCAAGATCATCGATGACGCCGACGTGTTGCTCGAGTTCTACCGGTACCCGGCCGAACACTGGATACACCTGCGCACCACTAACCCGATCGAATCCACCTTCGCGACCGTGCGACTGCGGACCAAGGTCACCAAAGGCCCCGGATCCCGCGCTGCGGGTCTGGCGATGGCCTACAAGCTGATCGAGGCCGCACAGGCGAAATGGCGAGCGGTCAACGCACCCCACCTGGTGAAACTGGTCCGCGACGGCGCCACCTTCGAGAAGGGAAAACTCGCCGAAACCGACTCCACCTCACCCACCGAGGAGGCCGCCTGAAACTCGCTCATCCACAAGTCTTGACAATATCTCACCCCTGACCGCGCATAAATACGAAGGTCTAACGCTCCGGGAACCTCATCTGACCATCCATTGGCCTTGGCCGCGTCCGTGATGCGTCCTCGCGCGGAATAGGCCTCAGCACGCTGCAGCAGTTCAGCAGTATCCTCCTCCAGCCACTCATCAGACTCGCCATATCCGTCTGCTTCAGAGTCGCCGTCGAACTCGCCGTACTCGGCTGACTGTGCCACGCCACCGGCAATGAACAGTTCTAACGTGAAGTGGCCCCCATGCCCACAGCCACAGGGTGCGTCGCATTACCAACTGGTTGCGACCACGTTGACCTCGGGGTGGTCATCGAGGTAATCGGCAGCGGCGGCAAAAGGTTCGGACGGGCCGGCATCACCACTGGCAGTGCAGACAGAGAACCGTAGGACCGTCGCGATCTGGGTGTTCAAATTGTCGTCGCCGCCAAGCTGCAGCGCGGGCACCGATTCGGTCATCCGCCCAGTCTTTCTCGCATCAGTAGTCCGAACTATCAGGTTCGCTGATCACAATGACATACAGCATGTGTGAGTGGCGCAAGATCACTCGGCGGCCGCTCTGTGCCGCCGCCGCCCCTTCTTCATTCTTTATGCTGCCGCCCCGATGCTGCTGGTGCCGAGGTTCCGCCCTGAGGGCACAGCGGCAGAGATATTGGTGCGTTCGGGGTCGCGGAAAGCATCGTAGGCTTTATGCCAAGCAGCGCACAGCAAAGAGCTCGCACAGGAGAGAGACTGACCGTGACCAACCCTTACGAACCCTGGCCGCCGACCTCCGGGACCTACGGCCAACCGCCGCAGGACGCCCCGCAGTACCCTGCGCCGGGCTCGCAGTGGCCGACCCCGCAAGGGGTGCAGGGATGGCCCGCCCAGTACCCGCCGGTGCCGCCCCGCCGCAAGTCCAACACCGGCCTGGTGATCGGCCTGCTCGCCGCGGTGGGAATCGTCGGGTTCGTCATCTTTGTGGCGCCAATCGCCTTCTTCGCGAAAATGACTGACGAGCTCAACGAATCCATCGCGCATGGGTCCGGCGCGCAGACCGAACAGATCCTCGAATCCGAACTCGAGGTCACCTTCGGTGACTATGTGCGAACAGACAGCAAATACTACGTAAGCGGCAAACTGCCCGTGACGTTCCGCAACAAGAGCAACGAGCGAGCCACCTTCAACGTCCATATCGAGGCGTTGGACGCCAATGGTGACCGCATCGCCGAAGACTCCGTTTTCGTCGAAAGCCTTGCCCCGGGGCAGTCCACCACCAAAGACGTCTTTACCTTCACCGACGATGTAGAAGCAGCCGACAGCGCCGAAAGCTTTCGCGTCGCCAGCGTCAGGAAGCACTAACCCGATCCCGCAGTGAATTCGGCACCGCGAGAACACCGCCCATGAACATTCCGCCCACAGACACCACGATGCGCTTCGCCGAGTCGCGCGAGGCGAGAAGCCGCATCACCGCGCTACAGCGAGCGAAACAGTGCTGCCACGCGGACGAACACACGTTCGCGGTCCGAGCCGCCACCGATCAGAGATCACGCGGCATGCCGGAGGCCAGCGGCTGAACGCAGCGCGTGCTTGCCCGGTACCGCCACGGGCAAACGGCTTCGACCGACGTCTGACGGAAGAACTCGCACAGGTCGGGGTGGCCTGCTACGCCCCTGCCAGCCTGGGTCAACATCCGCACTGTCCCTCAAGGCTTCCGCACGTCATCGACTGGCCGGCCCACCTCGAACAGCAGATCCCCGGAGCCGCCCTGATCTATCCGCCACATCGCCATTGCCGCCGCGCTTGTTAACCACGACCAAGTGGTAGAGGATCCACCACTGGTCGCGTCGGTTCGGTTGTCTCTTCATGATCAACGACCGCGTCGACAAGTGTCGTGAACAGCCGATAGCGAGAGCGGGTCGACTCGGTGCTACTCCGCGCGATCCGGAACTCCACCCGATGAGCGAAGAGCTTGCGGGTATCGAGGCGCCGGCCGCTGTGGCGGCACAGCTGGTGAAAGAACACGGTCTCGGTGCGTGCGTTTCCCCGCGGAAAGATCGGCAACGAACTCAGGGCGCACCAGTACGCGGCCAGGCGAGCGGTGAACCGGCGCGGCGGAAGCCCGAGCAGGCAGCCCTCAGCTTGCAAGTAGCCGAAGATGTACTCGGCGCTGTCACGCAGGCTCCGGCCCCCCAGACGCCCGTAGTCAATGCTTGGCGAACTCAGATCGTCGCCCAGGACCCTGATCGCATTGCGTGCTGAACCGGCCGAGGCTCCACCGGCCGGCGGCGGCGCACCGGCCCACGAGTACACATCACCGAGCAGCCGCGCGTGCAAGCTGCAGTAGTGGCCGAAGTCAAAGAGCCCGGTGGCGTCCTGCCCGGCGATCTCGGCGATACGCAACGCCGACAGTTGAGCTTCGACATCGTTGAGCACCGCTTGATCTCCGATGCCGAGCCGATTCCGCAGAGTATACGGAAAGGCCGGGTCGTACAGAGTCTCCCAGCGATGTTCGGTGGTCATCGCGGATCAATTCCAATGTGGTGAGACACCACCCGATTGATTGCCTGCTCGACCGGCATCTCACTTCTGACGACTCCGGGTATTAACCCGCGAGTCGTCGGATGCATCGATTGACCGCCGACCGCCAGAGCCGCCTCGGCCAGCGCGACTGCTTCCTGCACGGCCGACGGCTCGGGATAATCCACCTAATGAATATAAACGAGTCCCCGCTGGGCGGGGTACCAGCAACTCGTCGAGGCTTCGCCCGACGAGTCGTGAAACTGCCGAAACGCGCACGCCGCGTCGGGCGTCCTCACGTCCGGGTGCGGCAGTGGGATCGGGCCCGCATCAGCGCAGCCAGGCAAAGCGGTGAACATGGACGCCCTTAACACCACGGGCCCTTGTGAGACTAGTTTTCCTGCGGAATAGCAGGGTTCACCTGTGATCCCACCGCGCGGATGAGGTCACTGCACAGCGCCGCCGGTCCGCTGCTCACCGCCGATGTGCGCCATGTGCTGTCGGGTTGCGTGGGCCATGGCGGCCGAACAAGATTGAAACGCCCTGGAAATCCCGGAGGCTCCTGACCTTGGAAACGAGGATGCAGGTATGCCGAAGGAACAGTCGCCCGGGAAACCCACGACGCGTCGATACAGTGCCGAGGAGAAGGCCGCCGCGGTACGGATGGTCCGCACGCTCCGGGCGGAGCTGGGCACCGAGCAGGGCACGGTGCAGCGCGTTGCTCGCCAGCTCGGCTACGGAGTGGAATCGGTGCGCACCTGGGTCCGTCAGGCCGACATCGACGAAGGCCTGGCACCCGGGGTGACGACCGCGGAGTCGAAAAGGGTGCAGGAGCTCGAGCAGGAGAATCGAGAACTCAAGCGCGCCAACGAGATTCTGAAACGTGCAGCGAGTTTCTTCGGGGCGGAGCTCGACCGCCAACACAAGAAATAGTCGAGTTCATCGACGCCAATCGCGGGGAGTTCGGGGTCGAGCCCATCTGCACGGTCCTGCGCAGCGCAGGCTTGCAGGTGGCCCTGAGCACCTACTACGACGCCAAAGCCCGGGTCCCGTCGGCGCGGGCCCTGCGGACGCCGTCCTGGGGCCGGCGTTGTGTCAGCTCTGGAAAGACAACTACTGCGTCTATGGGGCCCGCAAGCTCTGGAAAACCGCCCGCCGCGAGGGTCATGACGTCGGCCGGGATCAGGTGGCCCGGCTGATGCGGGCCGCCGGCATCGAGGGAGTCCGGCGCGGCAAACGGGTCCGCACCACCAAACCCGACCCGGCCGCGGCCCGGCATCCGGATTTGGTGAAGCGCAACTTCACCGCGACCGCCCCGAACCAGCTCTGGGTGACCGACCTGACGTTCGTGCCGACCTGGGCCGGGGTGGCGTATGTGTGCTTCATCATCGACGCGTATTCGCGGATGATCGTGGGCTGGCGGGTAGCCTCGCATACGCGGACCTCGATGGTTCTCGACGCGTTGGAGATGGCGCGTTGGTCACGCGGAACTACATTGCAGGACTTGATATGTCACTCAGATGCCGGGTCGCAATTCACGTCCATTCGCTACGGCGAGCGGCTCGCTGAGATCGGCGCAGTCCCGTCAATTGGGACCGTTGGAGATAGTTTCGATAACGCTCTCGCGGAGACAGTCAACGGTTACTACAAGGCCGAGCTGATCTACGGGCCGGCTCGAAGCGGACCGTGGAAGACCGTCGAGGACGTAGAACTCGCCACCCTCAGTTGGGTCCACTGGCACAACACCAGCCGCCTGCACAGCTACCTCGGCGACATCCCACCCACGGAGTTCGAAGCCGCGTTCTACGATGCATACCGGACCGACCAACCCTTGATCGGAATCCAATAGCCCGAGCCTCCGGGAAACCCAGGGCGTTTCATCTTGCTATCGATCCCACGCTTTCCGGGAGGCACTCGGCGATATTGAGCATAGGCGCACCCGTCCATACAGACCGCAGACCAACGGCAAGGTGGAGAGATTTCACCGCACCCTGGCCGATGAGTGGGCCTACGCCAGGCTCTACACCACCGACGCTGAACGCTGCGTCGATTACCCCCGATGGAGCAATGATCAATACCTGTGGATGAGCCTTGGCGTGGGGGCGTGAAAATGGGCGCACCTTCCCGAGGATGATCATCACGGAATCAGGTATTCGATCAAGACCGGCGTTGGCGCGCTGGTTGGGAAGGTACGCCCATGCTCACCGTAGTTCACGATGGCCAGGAGGCCAACGACGAAACCGGCGGACGCTCATTGCTCGACGAGATCGTTCGCGACGGCGCGCGGCAGATGTTGGCCGCGGCGTTGCAGGCCGAGGTCGCCGCCTACGTGGCCGCCTTCGCCGACCAACTCGATGAGGACGGCCATCGGCTGGTGGTGCGCAACGGCTACCACCAGCCCCGGAAGGTGCTGACCGCCGCCGGCGCGGTCGAGGTGAAAGCGCCGCGGGTCAACGACCGCCGCGTCGACCCCGACACGGGCGAGCGCAAGCGGTTCTCCTCGGCGATCCTGCCGGCCTGGGCGCGCAAGTCTGCGCAGATGAGTGAGGTACTGCCGTTGCTGTACCTGCACGGCCTGTCGACCAGCGATTTCGGGCCCGCACTGGAGCAGTTCCTCGGCTCGGGCGCCGGGTTGTCGGCCACCACCATCACCCGCCTGACCGCGCAATGGCAAGACGAAGCCCGCACCTTCGCCGCCCGGGACCTCTCGGGCACCGACTACGTCTACCTGTGGGTCGACGGCATCCACCTCAAGGTGCGTTTGGACCAGGAGAAACTATGCCTGCTGGTGATGCTTGGCGTGCGTGCTGATGGACGCAAGGAACTGGTCGCGATCACCGACGGCTACCGCGAGTCCACCGAGTCGTGGGCTGATCTGCTGCGCGACTGCAAACGCCGTGGGATGACCGCCCCGGTGCTGGCGGTCGGTGATGGCGCGCTCGGGTTCTGGAAGGCTGTGCGAGAGGTGTTCCCGAAGACCAAAGAGCAGCGCTGCTGGTTCCATAAGCAAGCCAATGTGCTGGCCGGGCTGCCGAAATCAGCGCACCCGGCCGCGCTGGCGGCCATGCGCGAGATCTACAACGCCGAAGACATCGACAAAGCCCAGGTCGCGGTCAAAGCGTTCGAGGTCGCCTTCGGCGCGAAGTACCCGAAAGTGGTTGCCAAGATCGTCGACGACATCGATGTGCTGTTGGAGTTCTACCACTATCCCGCCGAACATTGGATCCACCTGCGCACCACGAATCCGATCGAAAGTACCTTCGCCACAGTGCGTTTGCGCACGAAGGTCACCAAGGGTCCGGGATCACGCGCGGCTGGTTTGGCGATGGCCTACAAGCTGATCGTCGCCGCGCAAGCACGCTGGCGGGCCGTCAACGCCCCACACCTGGTCGCCCTCGTGCGTGCCGGGGCGGTCTTCCACAAAGGCAAACTGCTCGAGCGACCCACCGATATCACCCCGCCGAGACCACCGTCAGATGGCGAACAGCACACCGGAACGGAGGTTGCCTGAAACACCCCGATCCACAGGTATTGACAATTCCTCCCCCCGATGGCTCCACACCTACAATCACCACCGCGGCCACACCGCACTCGGCGGCCAACCACCCGCCAGCCGCGTACCCAACCTCTCAGGTCAGTACAACACTAGTCAGCCGTTCGGCACCACTCGACCATTGCGTCGTCGTTGCGCAAGGGTCCTGCGCATACTTGTACCGACTTTGCTCCTCGAGTTCCTGGCAGATGCAGTCTCGTTATCTTGCGGTGGGCTCAGGTGACGATCAGCACGTCGAGCGTGCGGGGTCCGTGCACACCCTCGACCCGGTTGAGTTCGATATCGCTGGTCGCGCTTGGCCCAGAGATGAACGTCAACGGCCGCGACGGATCCAGCGCGGCGAAGGCCTGCGGCACGGTGTCGACGACCTGACCGGCGAACACGACACAGATGTGATGGTCGGGAATCAGTGTCAGCGCGCGACGACCCTGCGCGACACCGGCGTCCAGCACGATGGTCCCGGTCGCGGCGATGCCGAGCGCACATCCGGTCACCACCGCATCGACCTGGTCGAGGTCGGCATTGGACAACGCGGGCTCATCGACCACCGCGATGACGTCGCGCACCCACTCCGGCGGCAGGTCGGCCGGGATCACCACGCAGCCGCCCGGCGGCACGAGAGCGGCCACCGTCGCGCTCACCTGCGACGCCGTGACGCGGTGGACCTGGGCCCGGTACTCGCCGACGGTCTGGGCGAAGCGTGCCACATCCGCAACGCCTTCCAGCGCGGCGCGGTCGTATTCCCGCGGAACCGACACCGGTGCCGGGGGCGCGACAGCCAGCGCTTCCCGGATTCGCTCCAGCACGACGTTTTTGGCGTCAGCCATGCGTGCGCCTCCACCACTGCCGGAACGTCTCGGCGGGCGGTTCGGGCACATCGCGGCTCGACGTCCACTTCGACCCGGGCCAGGGCAGCGCGGTGATGCGGTGGTCGCGGTTGGCGACGAGCCGGCCGGTGGACAGCGCCTTCTCGGCCACCGCGAACCGCCGCGGCGAGGCCATTGCCCAGGCGGCGGCCTTCATCGCAAGGTCCTGTCCGCCCGGTACGCCGCCGCGTTCGGTGTCGACTTGCTTGGCTCGCAGGTGCACCAGGATCGACGGGATGTCGATGCGCACCGGGCAGGCGTCGAAGCAGGCGCCGCACAGCGACGAAGCGTACGGCAGCGACGCGTTCGGGTCGTCGTGGCCGTGGGTGCCGGTCAGCTGCGGTGAGAGGATCGCCCCGATCGGTCCGGGATAGACCGACCCGTAGGCGTGGCCGCCGGTGCGTTCGTAGACCGGGCAGACGTTCAGGCAGGCGCTGCACCGGATGCAGTGCAGTGCAGCGCGGCCCACCCCGTCGGCCAGCACGCTGGTGCGGCCGTTGTCGAGTAGCACGAGGTGGAAGTCGCGCGGCCCGTCGCCGTCGTGCACACCGGTCCACATCGACGTGTAGGGGTTCATCCGCTCGGCGGTCGACGAGCGGGGCAGCAGCTGCATGAACACCTCGAGGTCGGTGAACCGCGGCACGATCTTCTCGATACCCATCACCGTGATCAGCGTCTGCGGCAGCGTCAAACACATGCGGCCATTGCCCTCGGATTCCACGACCGCCAGTGTTCCCGTTTCGGCCACACCGAAATTCGCGCCGCTGATCGCCACCTTGGCCGACAGGAACTTGCGGCGCAGGTGAGCGCGGGCCGCCATCGCCAGCACCCGCGGCTCGTCGGTCAGCTCGCCCGCCTCGGGCATCTCCCGCAGGAAGATCTCACGGATCTCGGCGCGGTTGCGGTGGATGGCGGGCACCAGGATGTGGCTGGGTTTGTCGTGGCCCAGCTGCACGATCAGTTCCGCGAGATCGGTCTCCGTCGCGGCGATCCCAACGGATTCCAGGTGCTCGTTGAGGCCGATCTCCTGGGTGGCCATCGACTTGACCTTGACCACCTCGTCGCTGCCGGTGGCGCGCACCAGGTCGGTGATGATGCGGTTGGCCTCGTCGGCGTCGCGCGCCCAGTGCACCGTCCCGCCGCGGGCAATGACGTTGCGTTCCAGCTCCTCGAGCAGTTCCGGCAGCCGCGCCATCACCTCGCTCTTCAGCGCGCCGCCCGCCGCACGCAGCTGCTCCCAGTCCGCGCACTCGGCGACCGCGGTCAGCCGCTTGGTGCGGATCGCCTTGGTGGCGTGCCCGACGTTGCGACGCATCTGGGTGTCGCGCAACGCCATTCGCGCCGCGTCGGGAAAGGGCTCGGAGCCGCGCAGGTTGCTAGATCCGCGGCTGCCGGGGACACCCAGGAACGTCGTCATCGTGGCTGCACCGCCGCGTCGTCGGTGGCGGCGAGGATCTCGGCGAGGTGCACGGTGCGCACACCGGCCCGAATCCGCGACAGCCCACCCCCGATGTGCATCAGGCATGACGAGTCACCGGCACTGCAAACTTCGGCGCCGGTGTCGATCACGGCGGCCATCTTGTCGGCCAGCATCGCGGTCGAGGTGTCGGCGTTCTTTACCGCGAAGGTGCCGCCGAAACCGCAACAGGATTCTGCCGCCGGCAGCTCGAGCAGCGTCAGACCACGGACGTGGCGCAGCAACTCGAGCGGCTTGTCCCCGACGCGCAGCATCCGCAGCGAATGACAGGTCGGGTGATAGGTGACCAGGTGCGGGAAGTACGCGCCCACATCGCGCACACCCAGCACGTCGACGAGGAACTCGGACAACTCGTAGGTGCGGGCCGCGACGGCCTCGGCACGTTCGGCGAGCCGCTCGTCGCCGGCGCGGCGGGCCACCATGGCGTGCTGATGGCGCACCGAGCCCACACACGAACCCGACGGGGCGACGGCCGCGTCGCACCCGGCCGCTTCGAACACCTCGACGTGGTGGCGCACCAGGTCCACCGCTTCAGTGAGATATCCGGTGTTCACGTGCATCTGACCGCAGCAGGTCTGATTGTCGGGGAACACCACCTCGTGGCCGAGCCGCTCGAGGAGGGTGACGGTGGCGATGGCCGCCTGCGGGAACAGGGCATCGGCCAGACAGGTCGCGAAAAGAGCGATACGCATAGAGGACTCCACGTCAACGAGCTTCGTTGGACCGAATGGCCTGCTGACCAGGATAGGCTTCGGCCAGTTGTGGCCCAGCGCGGCGCCTAGTCGCAGTCTGGCGACCCGCCGCGGCTGGTGCCACCGTGCGTCGACGCAGCAATCAACAGCCTAGTCCAACGACAAAAGGCCACCACCGTTCTTGCAGTTTCCCGCGCCTGACAGTTCCCGGTCGCGAAGACAACGGGCGCGTCTCCCCGGCAATCAGCGGTGGCACTTGATGCGGTCAATGACCCCCAAGTGTGATCGCGGCATGTGACGTTGATTGCCCCAGCCGGAAGACAGGTGGCATCCTGCCGATGCCCCTGCCACCATGGGCATGATGTTTGCGCGAAATGAACAAGCTAGGCCTCATTCAGCGGTGGCGGCGATCACACGGTTTGCTCCGTGGTCGCAGTGGTTCCGGCGCGCTCTCAGCCGCAACCCGCTGGTACGGGTGAGCGATCGCTTGGAAGTGCTCGTTGCGCTCGCCGTGCTCGCCGTGGCACTGTCCGCTCTTCCGGTCGCGGCGCTGGTTAGAAACGAGGTGTACAGCGCCATTGTGCGCACGGCCTTCCAACAGGCGCAAAGCCGACACGCCGTTGAGGCGTCGGCACTAGAGAGCACCACCGGACTACTGGCAGACTTCGACAGCACTGAGTATGTCCGTGTGCAGTGGCACCACGGTGGACAGGTTCGCGATGAGAAGGTCGTCGCTCCCGCGCCGGTCGAAGCGGGCGACGCTCTGACCATCTGGGTAGATGATGCGGGCGAGGTGGTCGCTGCACCGGTGACCGTGGAAGACGCTGCGATGGGCGGGTTAGCTGCTGCAATCACTGTCTGGCTCGGCATCGTGGCCTGTGGCGCGTCGGTGGCGCTGGTCGTCCGTCGGGGACTGGACCGGGCGCGCGACCGCGGGTGGGAGCGCGAATTGCGCCTGCTCGCCCATAATGATGACGGCTGGGCGAACCGGCACATATAGGCCTTGTCCCCTACTGTCCCGAGATAGGTGGGCGTGGCTGCCGATCCCCTTTTCTCGACTAAGCCGGGGTAGCCGCGCGGTGCACGCCGATGAGGTACTCGTATGCGGGAGCGTTCACTCCGTTGGTCTGGATCTCGTCGTCGTTGAGTTCGCGGCGAACCTTGGCCGGGACGCCGGCTATCAGCGACCGCGGCGGAACGCTCATGCCCTGCGGTACCAACGCTCCCGGCGCTACCAAGGAGCTCGCGCCGATTCGGGCGCCGTTTCCTACGATCGCACCCATACCGATCAGGCAATCGTCTTCGACGATGCACCCGTGCAGAACGGCGTTGTGGCCAATCGTCACTCGCGCGCCGATCCTGACCGGGAAGCCGGGGTCAGCGTGGATTGTGGCGTTGTCTTGGACGTTCGATCCAGGACCGATCTCGATGGGATCGAACTCCGCGCGCACCGTAGCTGAATACCAAACGCTCGCCTTCGCTGCCAGTGTGACGTCGCCTACCACCGACGCGTTCGGCGCGACCCAACTCTCGGGATGCAGTCGTGGTGATCGCCCCTCGAGGGCAAGGATCAACGGCTCAGCCATGGGTTCATTGTGCCCATAGCTAAGCCTCGGTCGATAAGGGGTGCCGGCGGCGCCTCCCCCGATCGACATTTGTGGTTACAGGAAGAGATCCAGGCAGGTGTATGCGATAAGGCCGCTGACGATGCTGAGCGCGGCTCTTCCACCGCAACGAGACCAGCACCGCTGTCGCCCCTGCCAACGTGGCCGCCGACAACAGGTTTCAGGCGTTCCTCGTCAAAGAAGAGTGATGGCGCGAACTGGGCCGCGGGCATCATCTCTAACACCAGGCCCATGTGCGGCGGGGCCTGGGCAGGAACGGCACGAGTATGAAGCCGGCGCGCAGAGCGAATCCACCGACCGCAGTCGTTATGATGATCGACCAGCTCGTGGGCTAGTCACGACCCGACCTCCCGCCAGCCGCGCGCCAGCCAGTAGCCACACCTGCCGCGATACTCGCCGCGGTACCCAGCGTCACGCCCGCATTGGCGGGTAGGCCGACGCATGCGACGGCGACGACGGCAGCCCACGACGGCAGCCAGAGCGCGGGGGTCGCTGGGTGAGCTGCGGCCCGACAACGCCAGGAAGGAAACAGGGACGGCGAACGCGACGACGCCCGCTTTCGGCAAAAGTCAAGGAATGAGCCGACCACCGAGCACACCGAGCACACTTGCCAGGTACATCAGAAGGCGAAGCAAGCCCCAAGGTAGATAGCGACCTGTTCGCGAGGCCGTCTACCTTCCATGCGAGTCAAGGCAAAGCGGTACCGCATGATCAACCAGCAGATAGGAGCCGAACAAGCGCTGCTTGAAGGTGGCCGCTCCGAACATGGAGGCAAGAGTCGCCGAGTAGACGAGGAAGCGCAGATTGATGACCAGAGCCGTCGCTATCACGACGCCGGCCCCGCACCCTCGACGTGCTACTTATGCTTGGAACGTCCGCCGCCTTCACGGTGACCTGTAAGGTAGGACCACAGTGTGGTCGATAGCCGCGGGGCGCGGCTGCCGCAGGTGCTTGACGGAATCTGGAGGTAGGCATGACCGGGGCAACCGAACGGGTCGGCGTGGTCGGATGCGGCCTGATGGGCGCGGGCATCACCGAGACCTGCGCCCGCGCCGGGCTGGAGGTCATGGTGGTCGAGACGAATGCCGCCGCGGTGGCGGCGGGACGGCGACGACTCGAGACCTCCCTGGCGAAGGCCGAGTCGCGAGGGAAGATCGCCTCGGCGGCAGACGTCCTGGATCGCATCACGATCGTCGAGGGCGTCGACGCGCTTGCCGATCGCACCCTGGTCATCGAGGCGGTCATGGAAGACGAAGCGGTGAAGACCGCGCTCTTCCGCAGGCTCGACGAGGTCGTGACCGATACGGAGGCCATCCTGGCGTCCAACACGTCCTCGATCCCGATCATCAAACTGGCTGTGGCGACCGAGCGCCCGCAGAACGTGCTCGGCGTGCACTTCTTCAACCCGGTACCGGTGCTGTCCCTGGTCGAACTGGTTCCGAGCAACTTGACCGCGGATGCGACCACCGAGCGGGCGCGCAGCTTCGTGCAGGACACGCTCGGCAAGTACGCGATCGACTGCAAGGACCGCGCCGGTTTCGTCGTGAATGCACTGCTGATCCCGTTCCTGTTGTCGGCGATCCGGATGGTCGAGCAGGGCGTGGCGACCGCCAAGGACATCGATGAGGGCCTCGTACGGGGGTGCGCACATCCGCAGGGGCCGTTGGCGCTCAGCGACCTGATCGGGCTCGACACCGTGCGGGCGATCGCCGATTCGCTGTACGACGAATTTAAGGAGCCGCAGTACGCGTGCCCACCGATGTTGGCCAGGATGGTCGACGCCGGCCTGCTCGGCAGAAAGAGCGGTCGGGGTTTCTTCGACTACACATGATCCGGTGAACCTCGACGCGTACTGGGTCCGGCACGGCGAATCGACGTGGAACCGGGCCGGTGTGATGCAGGGGCAGACCGCATGGCCTGCGCTGACCGCGCGCGGTGAGCGGCAGGCGCGGCTCGCGGCCGAGGAACTGGATCGGTACGGCCCCGCGCACGTGGTGAGCTCGGACCTCGATCGGGCGGTTCAGACCGCTCGCATCATCGGTGTGCACCTGGGCGTGCCCGTCTCCTTCGACCCGCTGTTGCGGGAACGGTGCTGGGGGGTCTTCGAGGGCAGGCCGGTCACCGAAGGACATCGGCACGACGCGACACTGACCTCCGATCAGGCGGTCCCGCAGGGCGAATCGCGTGACGATGTGACTCGACGGCTGCGGCTCTTCTCCGCGTCGCTGGCCGGGGTGGGCGGTCCGGTGGTGGTGGTGACCCACGGTGACGTCATCCGGGAAGCGCTGCGGCTGTTCGCCGACGGCAGCCGGCACCCGGACGGCCTCGCCAACGGTGCTGTCATCAGGCTGACGCTGGACGCCGCGAGCGCCACTCACAGTACGAGGTCGAGGCAGCCGTAGGCCACCAGGCCGCACACGATGCTCAGCGCCAGGTTCTTCCACCGGAACGACACCAGCAGCGCGATCGCGCCCGCCAGCGTCGCCGGCGAAATAAGTTGCAGCCGGCCGTCTTCGAGGAAGAGCGCTGGTGCCACCAGCGCCGCGAATGCGGCGGCGGGCACCATCTGCAGCACCAGGCTCAGGCGCGGAGGGAGGTTCCTCGGCAGGATCGGCACGAGGATGAAGACCGCACGCAAGACGAAGCCGCCGATCGCGACGGCGGCGATGATCAGCCATACCGTGGCTGTACTCATGACGCGGACTTCTCACCGGCCGCGCGCCAACCGAACGCCACACCCGTCGCGATGCCGGCGAACGTCCCCAGCATCATCCCCAGGTTGGCCGGGAGGTCAGCGCCGGCGACCGCGACGACTCCGGCCACAATCGCGGCGAAAAGCCTTGGGCGGTCGGCCAGTTGCGGTGCAAGCAGGGCCAAAAACGAGATGGGTACGGCGAATGCGACCACACCGGTGTTGGGTAACGATCCGAGGAACGACCCGACGAACGAGCAGATCTGCCAGGTGCACCAGAACACCAGGCACGCACCGAAATAGAAGGCGATCTTGTCGCGCCGTGCCCACTCCGCAGTGCGGGTGAGGGTGAGCGGAATCGCGTGGTCGACGAGCAGGTATGAGCCGGCCACCCGCTGCTTGAGGCTCGCATCGGAGAACATCGGGGCCAGCGTCGCCGAGTAGACGATGAACCTGACATTGATGATGAGCGCCGTGGCGATCACCACCCCTGCCCCCGCACCGTTACCGATCAGGTCCAGGGCTGCCACCTGGGCGGCACCGGCATAGGCGAACAGCGAGAATGCCGCCGTCTCGAGCACGGTGAAGCCGTTGTGCGTTCCTGCCAGACCGGCGACCGCGGCGAACGGTGCGATCCCGATGAGTATGGGCAGCATCGCGATCGCCCCGGAACGCAGCGCACGGCGACTGGAACCCCCGCCCGGGTCCGCATCTTGTCTCGCCTCTGTCACGGCGACCTCCTCTCACACGCAGACGGCGACGAGCACCGAACCGACTTGCGGCACCGGATGATCCGGCTCAGATCGGTCAGCCTGCGGAACGCGAGACGCGCCCTATTCGTCGCGGATGGATTTCGAGAACTTCGTCGCGGAGTCGCGGATGTGGTTGCGTGTCCGCTGCTCGGCCAGATCGGCGTCACCGTCGGCGATCGCCTCGGCGATCAATCGGTGTTCTTTCCACGCCAGATCGAACATCTCGGGCACGGTGCGCAGCATGCCGACCATGGCGCGCTCGACCACCGACCACATCGGTACCATCGCCCGGCTGAAGTAGGGGTTGTCGGTGGCGTCCAGGATCGCCCAGTGGAACGCCCGATCGAGCTCCAGCAGCCTCTCGGTGTCGTTGACTCCGCCCAACCCCTCGTGCCGGTCGAGCACCGCGGACAATTCGGCGAGCCCGTGCGGCGGCCGGGTGGATGCGACCTCCCGCACGGCCTGCGCCTCGAGCGCTTCGCGGACCCGGTATGCATTCTCCACATCGCCCCGCGACAGGGCTTTGACCGCCACACCACCTGTGGGCAACGGTTCCAGCAGCCCTTCCACCACCAGATCGGCTGCCGCCACCCGCACCGGCATCCGGCTGACACCGAGTTGCTGGGCCACCATGACCTGGTTCAGGCGAACGCCGGGCGGCAACTCCTCGAGGACGATGGCCCGGCGCAGCCGATCGCGTACGGATCTGGCCAGGGCGCTCGAGTCACGCGGAGGCAGAGCGCTCAGCGCGGCGAAGCTGGCGGCCTTCTTCGCGAGAAGGCCGCCGTCGGCATCGGGGTTGAGGCTCACGTCTGGTCTCCTGGAAGCGTCCGCTGTGCAGACACTGTATTCGTGGATCCTGGAACCAGTGCTGACAGGGGCCGCCGTCCTACTGCGACGCATACCGCTTGAACTCCGCAGCGTTCCACGGACCGACCGCCTGACGTGGCGGCACCTCGGCCAGCCCGCTGAGGTAGTCCGGCGACTTGGCCTGGCGAGAGACGAGGACGTCCACGACGGCGGGCGCGTTGTCGAGGGCCCGTTTGAGGGCGTCGCCGAGCTCACCCGGATCCTCCACGCGCTCGCCGTGCGCGCCGAGGCTGCGGGCCAGCTGGTCGTAGCGACAACCGGGAAGATCGACCCCGACGAGATTGCCGTCGAAACGGTCCGCCTGGTCGTGACGCTCGATGTTCCACGCTTCGTTGTTCACCACGACGAACACCGCCCGCGCGCCCCGCCGGACGGCGGTGTCGATCTCCATCGCCGTGAACCCGAAGCTGCCGTCCCCGATGACCGCGACGACGGGCTCGTCGGGTCGGTGCAGCGCGGCCGCGATCGCGAAGGGAACCCCGACGCCCAGGCATCCCAATGCCCCGCAGTCGAGGTAGTCGACCGGTCTGAGACCCACCCGGGCGAACGACAGGATGTCGCCGCCGTCCGCGATCGCGACCGACCCGTCGGTCAACAGGTCGTTCACCGCGCCGATGACGAAGTTCGGCGACATCCGTCCGTCGCTGTCGAGCTCCGGCGACTGCAGTTTGCTCTGGAGCTTGCGCGACCTGTCCGCGTTGGACTTCCGCATGTCGGTGAACCAATTGAGGTCCGGCGCCTCGGGGGTCGCCCCGTCCTGCGTCAGCGCGGTGAGGACCGCGCGTGTGCTGCCGTACACCTCCACCTCGCCGCGACGGGTCTCGCCCAGTTCCTCGAACGAGGTGCCGATGCGCAGGAACCGCGCGTCGGCAGAGAACACCGCCGGTGATCCGTATCCGAGTTGGAAATCCAGGCGACGGCCCAGCGTGATGATCAGGTCCGCTTCGCTCATCGCGCGGCCACGCACCGCAGGCACGAATCCCGGCACGTCGTCACGGATCGCACCGCGACTTTCGCCCGAATCCAGATATAGCGCGTGCGTCGCGTCGAGGAAGGTCCGCACCTCGTCCGCCGCGGCGCGCACCGAGCGCCCGCCGATGACGACGATCCGAGACGAGGCGCGGATTAACTGGGCAGCCCGGGCGACCGCGGACGGACTCGGAGCCGGCTCGGCGGCTTCCCGTGGCTCCATCGCCAACGCGGGGATGTCCGCGTCGTGGACCGTCTCCACCAGCAGATCGGTCGGGAAATCGAGGTAGGCGGGACCCGTTGCGCCTGTCACGGCCCCGAGTGCCGCTGCGATCGTCTTGTCCAGCCGAGAGATCACGTGATGGCGTTCGGATACCTGCTCGACGAGGCGGCAGATCGGCCGGACGATCTCCGCCTGGGCGATGTCCTGCATCGCACCCATGCCGGTCTGCGGACGCGGGGCGCGCCCCGAGATCACCAGCACCGGACTGCGCGCGACAAACGCGTTCGACATCGCCGTGACCGCATTCGTCAGGCCCGGTCCCGCAGTCACCAGCGCCACGCTCAACTCGCCGGAGAGGTCGGCTGTCGCGTGTGCCATGTAGACGGCTGCGGCCTCGTGGCGCACGTCCACAACCTCGATGCCGGCCAGGGCCACCGCGTCCCACAACGGCTGGATATGTCCGCCGCACAATCCGAAAATCCGACGGACACCCTGGCTGACCAGGCGTTCGGCAATGAGCTGGGCAACGGTCATCTCGGCCATGTGGGCACCAATCGTCGATAGTTCCGATGTCGGACGGGCTGGTTGCGAATCCTGGATCCAGAGTCCATAGTAGCACCTATCACAGTGTGGTCGAACCACAGAGCTACGTCACAAAGTCACCAACACAAAGTCACAAAGGGGCCCGAATGACCGTGTCAGACACCCGACCGAGCGCGACTGCGCAGGACGCCGTGGGATCCCAGCCGGATCACCGAACCCTGTCCGGAATCCCTGTCGACCCCGTCTACGACGAGTCCCGGCTCGAATCATGGGACCCGGCGACCAAGTTGGGCGCGCCGGGCCAGTACCCGTACACGCGTGGGCCCCACCCGACGATGTACCGGACCCGGCAGTGGACTCGGCGCCAGGTGGTCGGTCTCGGCACCGCCCCGGAGACCAACGAGCGCAACAAGTACGTGATCGAGCAGGGGCAGACCGGCCTGTCCAACGACTACGACGTGCCCACCCTGATCGGCCTCGACTCCGATGACCCGCGAGCGGTCGGCGAGGTCGGCCGCACCGGCGTCGCGATCGACACCCTGCCCGACATGTACGACCTGTTCGACGGCATCGACCTGGAGAACATCAGCGTCTCGATGACGATCAACCACCCGGCGTTCGTGCTGGTGGCCCAATACGTCGCGGCGGCCCAGATGCGCGGCTTCGACCTCCGCAAGCTCGGCGGCACGGTGCAGAACGACCCGCTGAAGGACTTCTACGCCCAGAAGACCTACATCTTCCCGCCCGCGCCGTCGGTGCGGCTGGCGTGCGATCTCATCGAGTACTGCTCGATCCACATGCCGCGCTGGAACGGAATCAGCCTCAACGGCTACAACATTCGCGAGGCCGGTACCACCGCTGACCAGGAGTTGGCGTTCACCTTCGCCCATGCGATCGCCTACATCGAAGACCTCCTGGGCCGCGGGCTGCCCATCGACAGCTTCATCGGCCGGTTCTCGTTCATCTTCAACGTGCACAACGACTTCCTGGAGGAGATCGCCAAGCTGCGTGCCGCCCGCCGGGTATGGGCACAGCTGATCCACGACCGGTTCGGCGCCGACCCGAAGAACGCGAAGTTGCGCACCCACGTCCAGACCGGCGGAAGCACCATGACCTACCAGCAGCCCGAGGTGAACCTCATCCGCGGCGCGCTGCAGGCGATGGCCGGTGCGCTGGGAGGCGTTCAGTCCATGGCGGTTTCGTGCTTCGACGAGGCGTACTCGATTCCGTCGGAGTTCGCTCAGCGGATGTCACTGCGCACCCAGCAGGTGGTGGCCTACGAAAGCGGTATCACCAACGTCGTCGATCCCCTGGCCGGCTCCTACTACATCGAAAGTCTCACCGACGAGATCGAACGCCGCACGTGGGACTGGATGGGTCAGGTCGACGCCGCGGGTGGCGCCATCCGCGGTGTCGAGAGCGGCTGGCTGGAGAAAACGGTGTCCGACACCGCGCACACCCAACAGCTGCAGATCATGAACGGGACCCGAACCATCGTCGGCGTCAACGATTTCAAGGGCACCCAGGGTGAGCGGCCGATCGAGACGTTCCGCGTCGACGAGCAGTCGGAGAAGGAACAGATCCGCCGGCTGGAGAAGGTTCGCGCCGAGCGCGATGCCTCCGAGGTCGAGCGCACCCTGGACGAACTGCAGCAGGTCGTCGCCGACGGCGGCAATGTCATGGAGGCCGTGATCGCGGCCAGCAAGGCGCACGCCTCCCAGGGCGAGATCGTCAAACGAGTCATCGCCGAGGTCGGCGAATACATCGCGCCCCCCATCTACTGAGCGAGCCATCGCCCCGAACCACCGACCACCGAAAACCCTGGAAGGGCAACTCATGATCCGCGTTCTCCTGGCCAAGCCCGGTATCGACGGCCACGATGTGGGTGTCAAGATCGTCGCGCGCGCGCTGCGCGACGCCGGCATGGAAGTCATCTACACCGGTCTGCGCACCACCATTCCCGACGTTGCGCGCGCGGCGGTGCAGGAAGACGTCGACGTCGTCGGCGTATCCAACCTGTCGGCTCAGCACGTGCGACTGATGCGAGAGCTCAAGGAGCGTCTCGACGAGGCGGGCGCCCGCGACATCCTGATGATCGCCGGCGGCAGCTTGCTGCCCGAAGACATCGAGGAACTCGGCCGAATGGGTATCGACGGGTGCTTCCCGCCCGGCACCGACACCGCCGACATCGTGTCGTTCATCGAGGAGCGCGTCGCGGTGAGCCGCGGCGGCCAACGGGTCGAGGCATGACTGTCGCATCAGCACGCCGCTTCACCCCCGCCGACCGCACGGGATTCACCCTGCCCGCCTTCCTGAGAAGTGCGGCGGCCGAGAGCCCGGACAAATGCTGCGTGCGCACCCTGGCCGGGGAAAGCCTCACCTACGGCGAACTGCTGGCGCTCACCGAGCGCAGGGCTGCCGGCCTGGCGGCGCTAGGGGTGTCCAAGGGCGACCGGGTCCTGCTGGTCATGGACAACTCCATCGACATGGTTGCGTGTTGGTTTGCAGTCAATCTGCTTGGGGCGGTGGAGGTTCCGGTCAACACCGCCAACCGCGGTCCCAGCCTGGTGCATGTCGCCGAGAACTCGGGGGCGGCGGTGGCGATCATCGACGCCCAGTACGGGGCGGCGCTCGGCGACGTGGCCGGCGAACTGACCGTCCTGCGCACCGTCGTCGTCCGAGGCGGGTCGACTGCCCTGCCGTGGCCGACGGTCCCTCTGCAGGACCTCGACGCGTCGTCCGGTGCGGTTCCCGATGTCGAGGTGTCCTACCAGGACCCTGCGTCGATCATCTACACCTCGGGAACCACCGGACCCGCCAAAGGCGTGGTGGTCCCGCATTCGCATATGCACACGTTCGCCGCCCATGTCGTGGAACAGCTTCGCATCGTCTCCGACGACGTCTACTACGTCTGCCTGCCGATGTTCCACGCCAACGCGCAGTTCATGCAGGTGCTCCCCTGCCTGATGACCGGCGCGGAGGTCGTGCTGGCCGACGGGTTCAGCGCGAGCCGCTGGCTCGACGACCTGCGTGAGTGCGGCGCAACGGTGACAAGCCTGCTCGGTGTCATGGCTCAGTACGTGTTCAACCGACCGGCCGGACCGCACGACGCGGACCACCGGGTGCGGCGGATGATCACGATCCCGCTGCCCACCGTCATCGCCGAAGCCTTCGAGCGCCGCTTCGACACCACCTGTGTGGAGGCGTACGGGATGACCGAAACGTGCCTGCCCATCTACCGGCCGATCGACGAGCCACTGCGTCCGGGAAGCTGCGGCAAGGCACTCGACGAGTGGTTCGAGGTCGCCGTCGTCGACCCGGCCACCGACGAACCCGTGCCGGACGGGGAGGTCGGCGAGATCGTGGTGCGACCGCGTTTCCCCTTCACCACCTTCCTGCAGTACAACGGGATGTTCGAGAGGACCGTCGAATCTTGGCGCAACCTGTGGTTCCACACCGGCGACGCGGGCCGGCGTGACGCCGAGGGCTACTACTACTTCCTCGACCGCCTCAACGACCGCATCCGGCGCAAGGGCGAGAACGTAACGGCCTACGACGTGGAGGTCGCACTGACCGAACTGCCCGAGATCGCCGATGCCGCGGTGATCGCCAAGCCGGCACAGGAGGGCGAGGACGACATCAAGGCATATCTGGTGGTCGCCGACGGGGCCGTGCCACCCGATCCGGTCGCCGTGCTCACCCACTGCGTCGCCCGGCTGCCCTACTTCGCCGTGCCCCGCTATCTCGAGTTCATCGATGAGCTGCCCAAGACACCGACCGGCAAGGTGCTCAAGCGCACGCTGCGCGCCGCGACGCAGACCGCCTCGGACACCGAATGGGACCGCGAGAAGGCCGGATGGACGGTCAAGCGGGGTGTCGACCACCTGGTGCGGCTGGACAACGGGGACGCGGCCGTGCCGGGGCAGACGCGATGATCCTGCACAACGCGTCCGCGCTCGTCACCGGCGCGGCATCCGGGCTCGGACGGGCCACGGCCCAACGGCTGCTGAGATCCGGCGCGTCCGTCGTCCTGGTCGACCTCCCGGACCGAGGCGGCGAAGACGTCGCCGCCGAGATGGGCGCCGCGGCGTCGTTCGTCGCCGCCGACGTCGCCGACGACGACCAGGTGGCCGCGGCCGTCTCGCGGGCGGGTGCCGTCGGCGACCTGCGGGTCGTGGTCAATTGCGCCGGTATCGTGACGCCCGGAAAAGTCCTGAGCCGCAAGGGGGTTCTGCCCTCAGACACCTTCGGAACCGTGCTGAGGGTCAATCTCCTGGGCACGTTCAACGTCGTGCGGCTGGCCGCCGAGCGCATGGCCCGGACCGAACCGGTCGACGGCGAGCGCGGGGTCATCGTCAACACCGCTTCGGTCGCCGCCTTCGACGGCCAGATCGGGCAGGCCGCCTACGCGGCATCGAAAGGTGGTGTGGCGGCGATGACATTGCCGTTGGCGCGCGAACTCGCCGATCACCTCATAAGAGTGGTGAGCATCGCGCCGGGAACCTTCGAGACACCGATGATAGCGTCGCTGCCCGAGGAGACCCGTCGAGGTCTGGCCGCGAACGTCCCCCATCCCAAGCGCTTCGGCCGGCCGGAGGAATTCGCCGCCCTGGTGCACCACATCGTCGAAAATCCCATGCTCAACGGGGAAGTCATCCGCCTCGACGGTGCGATCCGCATGCCCGCCCGGTGAACTTGCGAACGGCGAAGGAGTTGAGGACATGAGCAGCGAATCCAGGGCGACGATCGGTCTGTCCTCGGAACGCGAGACCGCACGCATGATCAGCAAGGTCGAGCGCGGAGAGATCGTCGATGTGGCCGGGGATCTCGCCCTCGGGAATACGGCCGGCGCCCACGTCATCGGCATCACCGGGAGCCCGGGGTCCGGCAAGAGCACCCTCGTCGACGTGCTGGCGCGTCAGATCCGCGCGGACGGGCGCACCGTCGCGATCCTGGCGATCGACCCGTCCAGCCATCTCACCGGCGGAGCAGTTCTGGGCGACCGGGTGCGGATGTCGTCGCACAGTCAGGACCCGGGAATCTTCATCCGCAGCATGGGCACGCGCGGGTCGACGACCGGGCTGGCGCGCGCCGCCCGCGACGCGGTGAAGGTTCTGGAGGCGGCCGGTTACGACGTCGTCATCGTCGAAACCGTCGGCGTCGGGCAGGTCGAGCTCGACGTGCTGACCGTCGCGGACACTGTGGCCGTGGTGCTGGTGCCGGGCCTGGGCGACACCATGCAGATGAACAAGGCCGGCATCATGGAGATCGGCGATCTGTTCGTGGTCAACATGGCCGACCGCGCCGAGACCTCCACCTTCGTGCGCGACCTCAAGCAGGCACTTGCCGTGGGCGCCAGACACACGCACATCGACATGCCGCCGGTCTGCTGCACGGTCGCGCTGACGGGAGAAGGCGTCGACTCGCTGTGGTCGACCCTGCGCGAGTTCGATGAGCGCGACCAGGCGTCGGGCCGGCGGCTGGCGAGGAGGGCCGAACAGCAGAGCCGTGAGCTGACCCGGCACATCGAGAACCATGTGGCGGCGATGCTGCACGACGCGATGACCGGGTCGGCCCGGCTCGACGAGCTACGCCTACGGGTGCAGGCCGGGGAGATGACACCGCGAGCGGCGGCCGCCGACTGGCTCGCCGATCTGAGGTTGCGTCTGGAGTAGGCGCGCTCGGTGCCGCGGCACGGCAACACACTCACCGACCGAAGAGGCAACGGCGGCGCCAAACCTGTGGCGTCGGGCGCAGCTTTCTTTGGTTGTTGCGCATGTCACGCAACCTGGTCTATGGTCGAACCACAGATTGGTCGTCCCATAGAACAGGTGAGTACATGAATCAACCGTCGACGCTGCCCATCCGCGTGATGCTTGCCAAGATCGGTCTCGACGGACATGACCGCGGTGTCAAGGTCGTCGCCCGCACCCTGCGCGATGCGGGGATGGAGGTCATCTACACCGGACTCCACCGCAGCCCGGCGCAGGTCATCGAGGCCGCCACCCAGGAGGACGTCGACGTCCTCGGTGTCAGCCTGCTGTCCGGTGCGCACATGCCGATCTTCACCAAAATTTTCGAGATCCTCGATCAGATGGAGGAGCGGCCACGCTTCGCCATCGTCGCCGGTGGCGTGATGCCCGACGAGGACGAGATCGAGCTGCAGAAGATGGGCGTCAAGGCCGTCCTCGGCCAGGACACCACCCCGGAGAAGATCGTCGAGACCATCAAGGCGGCGGCCTCCGTGGAGGCGAGTTCCTGATGGGCGCGGGCGAAGGGAGCGGCCAGATGGAGTCGTGGAGCTGGCCTCCGGCGTACGACGCCGACTACCGGCCACCCAACGACCAGACGCACTGGTTCCCCGTGCGCGAGACGATGGATCCCGAACAGCGCGACGAGGCGATCCTCGGGCGCATCCGTGAGCTGATGGCCTACGCCTGGGAGCGGGCGCCCTTCTACCGCCGCAAGTGGTCCGAGGCTGGCCTGGAGCCCGGTGACATCACGTCGCTCGAGATCTTCGAGCAGGTCCCCGTGGTGAAGAAGGAGGAGCTGCGCGAGGACCAGGCAGCCAACCAGCCCTACGGCAGCTACCTGTGCATCGATCCCGTCGAGGTCACCCACATCAAGGGCACCTCGGGCACCACCGGACGCCCCACCGCCTTCGGCATCAACCAGCGGGACTGGGTCGCCGTCGCCAACGCCCACGCGCGCGTGATGTGGGGCATGGGGATCCGGCCGTCCGACGTCGTACTCATCGGATCTCCGCTGACCCAGTACTGGGGATCGTGGGGCGCCTACAGCGGCGCGGAACGGCTTGGCGCCGCGGTGTTCCCGTTCGGAGCCGGCTTCTCGGGCCAGAGCCTGCGCACGCTGCAGTGGATGCGCCAGATGTCGGCGACGGTGTTCTACGGCACGCCGTCCTACGCGCTGCGCCTGGCCGAGGTGGCCGTGGAGAACGGCATCGATCCCCGCTTGCTCGGTCTGCGCAAGATGTTCTTCTCCGGGGAGCCGGGAGCCAGTGTGCCGGCGATCCGCCAGCGGATCATCGACGCCTTTGACGTCGAGGTCTACGACTCGGGCAGCATGGGCGAGGTCGCGCCGTGGATGCACCTCGGCGCAAGCAACAACGAACCGGGCGTATTCGCTTGGCAGGACCTGGTTTACACCGAGGTGTGCGACCCGGCGACGATGCGCCGGGTGCCGTACGGCAGTGAGGGCACCCCGGTATACACGACGCTGGAGCGGACGTCACAGCCGATGATCCGGCTGCTGTCCAACGATCTCACCAGCTGGGAAGCCCCCGATGCGTCCCGCGGCAGGACCTACCCGTTCCTGCCCAAGGGAATCTACGGCCGGATCGACGACATGTTCCAGATCCGCGGTGAGAACGTGCATCCCAACGCGATCGACGAGATCGTGATGAGCGCCGAGGGATACGGCGGCGAACACCGGATCATCATCACGCGGGAAACCGCGATGGATGAGCTGCTGGTCCAGTGCGAGTTCGACGCAGAGAAAACTTCTGTGGCCCAGGATGTCTGGATCAAGAAGGTCGGCGACGACCTGCGTAACGTCCTGGGTGTGGGGGCCAAGGTCGTGACGGTCCCGCCCGCCACGTTCGAACGCACGGATTTCAAGGCACGCCGCGTGATCGACGACCGCAACCTGTTCGAATCGGTGGACCGGGGGCCTTCATCATGACCGGAACCGCCACCGGCAGCCCCGTCGCCGCGCTCGCCGACCGCATCCGCGCCGGTTCTCAGGTGTCCCTGGCACGTGCCCTGACCCTGGTCGAGAGCCGCTCGGACGCGGCGGCTGAACTGCTGGCCGAGATCTGGAAAGACAGCGGCCGTGCGCACGTCGTGGGCATCACCGGTCCCGCGGGCAGTGGCAAAAGCACGCTGGTCACCGCCATGGCGCAGGAGTACGTGGCCCGCGGCGCTCGCGTGGCGATCCTGGCCGTCGACCCCTCGAGTGCCTATTCGGGTGGGGCGATCCTCGGCGACCGCATTCGCATGACCGAGCTGGCCGGCCGCAAGGACGTCTACATCCGGTCGATGGCCTCACGCGGGGCCACCGGCGGGCTGTCCCGGGCGGTGCTCGACGGCATCGTCGTCCTCGACGCCGCCGGATACGACGTCGTCATCCTGGAGACCGTCGGCGTCGGGCAGGCCGAGGTCGACGTCATCAGCGTGGCCCACACGGTGGTCGTGGTTAGCGTGCCCGGGCTGGGTGACGATATCCAGGCCATCAAGGCCGGGCTAATCGAGATCGCCGACATCCATGTGGTCAACAAGGCCGACCGCCCGGGTGCCGACCTGACCGTTAAGCAGCTGCGGGAATCGCTGCG
>Ga0180220_1000843_pt1 | contig 27289 bp, 23 predicted proteins | sample eDN5th37CBELigBY_FD_151335 | JGI IMG/M metagenome (GOLD analysis project Ga0180220, IMG submission 151335) | Enriched backyard soil microbial communities from Emeryville, California, USA - eDNA 5th pass 37_C BE-Lig BY (version 2) (version 2) | ecosystem: Environmental > Terrestrial > Soil >... | reverse complement strand
CGGCCTACTTCCTGCCGCAGTCGGTCGCCGGCTCGAAGCGCAAGGACGACATCGATCATATCGAGGGCTTCAAGGAAGCCGGCTATACGCTGGCCACCACCAGGGGCGAGCTTGAGGCTGCCGCCGGCTCCAACACCGGCAAGGTGCTCGGCCTCTTCCACACCGGCAACATGGACACCACGCTCGACCGCGAGTTCCTGAAGAAGGGCAGCGTCGAGAAATTCCCCCAGCAGCCCGGTCTGGTCGACATGACCAAAGCCGCCCTCGGCCAGCTCTCGAAGAACGCGGAAGGCTTCGTGCTGGTCGTCGAGGCCGCCAATGTCGACAAGATGTCCCATCCGCTCGACTGGGACCGTGCCGTGGTCGACACCATCGAGTTCGACAAGGCGATCGGCGCCGCCCGCGAATTCGCCGAGCAGAACCCCGATACGCTGATCGTCGTCACCGGCGACCACACCCACGGCGTTTCGATCATCGGCACGGTCGATGATGGGAAGCCGGGCGACGAGATGCGCGAAAAGGTCGGCACCTATGCCGATGCCGGCTTCCCGAACTACGAGGACAAGGACGGCGACGGCTATCCCGACAGCGTCGATGTCTCGCGCCGCCTGTTCCTGGCCGCCAACAACGGCCCCGACCATTACGAGACTTTCCGTCCGAAGCTCGACGGTCCGTTCGTGCCGGCCATCCAGGACGAGAACAAGAAGTACGTCGCCAACGAAGCTTACAAGGACGTTCCCGGCGCCGTGCTGGTGCAGGGCAACATCCCTCGCGACGGAGACACCGGCGTGCATTCGGTGGACGACGTGGTGCTTCAGGCGACCGGCCCCGGCTCGGAGAACTTCAAGGGCTATATGGAGCAGAGCGACGTCTATCGCGTCCTGGCCGAGGCGCTGGCGCTGGGCGCCAGGCAGACGCAGTAACGCATCGCACGGCCGGGCAGGTCCGGAATTCCGGGGCTGCCCGTTTGCGACGGAGGCCGACATGACCGCCACCAGACTGGACCGCCGGCGCGCGCTTGCCGCGATGGGCGGGGCCGCGCTTTCGCTGGCCGCATGGCCGGCCGGTGCCGCCACGGACACGATCTCCTTCGACGAGCTCTACGGCAAGGTCAGCGTGCTGGGGCTCAGTTTCTCGGACAAGGTGAAGGCGCTGGAAGGCAAGCCCGTCGCCATGCGCGGCTTCATGGCCCCGCCGCTGAAGGCCGAGGCCAATTTCTTCGTGCTCACCGAAATGCCGATGGCGCTCTGCCCCTTCTGCTCCTCGGATGCGGACTGGCCCGACGACATCATCGTCGTCTATCTCGACCAAAGCCAGACCTTCGAGCAGGCCAACGGCATCATCGAGGTTTCCGGCAAGCTGGAGGTCGGTTCCTGGACCGATCCCGAGACAGGCTTCGTCAGCCTGTTGCGCATTGTCGGCGCCGATTTCCGAAAGGTCTGAGCGTGCTGGCGCTTTCGGTCGAGGGTTTGCAGGTGCGCTATCCGGGGCTGCCGGTGCCGGCCCTGGACCTGCCGTCGCTCAGTCTTCCGGCCGGGAAGAAGGCGGCGCTCGTCGGTCCGTCCGGTTCGGGCAAGACCACCTTCATCAACATCGTGACGGGCATGGACCGCGCCGGCGCCGGACGTGTCGCCTGGAACGACCGCAACATCGCCGCGCTGCCCGAAGGCGGCCGCGACCGCTGGCGTGCCCGCAATGTCGGCCTCGTCATGCAGGATTTTCACCTGTTCGCCGGCCTTTCAGCCGAGGCGAACGTGCTGTTGCCGCAACGCCTGTCGCACCTGCGCCTTCCCTCCGGAACGCGGGCATGGGCGCGCGAACTGCTGGCACGGGTCGGCATAGAGCGTCCGGACCAGCGCGTCGGCACCATGTCGCGCGGCCAGATGCAGCGCGTCGCCGTCGCCCGCGCGCTGGTCGGCAGGCCCGGCCTGATCGTGGCCGACGAGCCCACCGCCAGCCTCGACGCGGAGGCCGGCGCGGCCGTGGCCGACCTGCTGGTGGAACTGGCCGGGGAAGCGGGCTCCACGCTGATCGTCGCCAGCCACGACGCCCGTCTGGTCGAGCGCATGGGTTGTATCCTGCGGCTGGAGAACGGGCGGCTGGCGGAATGAGGGCATAGATGTTCCATTTCATTCTTGCCGATTTGCGCCGCAACTGGATCGGCGCGCTGATCCTTGTCCTGCTGATCGCATTGGCGACCGCGCTCAGCGTGTCCGTCACCTTGCAGGAGCGGGCCTTGCGGCTGGGCAGCGCGCGTGCTGCCGCTGCATTCGACCTTGTGGTGGGCGCTGCCGGTTCGGAAACGCAGCTCATCCTGTCGTCTATTTTCCTCCAGCCGGCGCCGCTGCCACTTCTGCCGCCCGAGACGCTGGGAGCGCTGCGGGCCGATGCGCGCGTGGACAATGCGGTTCCCGTCGGCTTCGGCGATTTCGTCGCCGGTTACCCGATCGTCGGCACGACCGCCGATGCGGTTCGCATGCTTGGCGGATTGGCCGAAGGCGAGGGTTTCAGCCATATGGGCGACGCCGTTGTCGGCGCGCAGGTGGCGCGTTCGATCGGCGACAGCTTCCATCCCTTCCACGGCACGGTGGGCGAGGCCGGCGAGGTGCATTCGCATGTGGAATACAGGGTTGTCGGCCGCATGGCGCCGACGGGGACGCCGTGGGACCGGGCCATCCTCGTGCCGATCCAGTCTGTCTGGGAAACCCATGCCGATCACGACCATAGCCATGGACCCGTTGAAAGCGCGGGATTGGCCGCTGTTGCCAGCGTCCCCCATGCCGACGACCACGATCACGGCTCAGGTTTCGCCGGCCAGGCGGTCGACGAGTCTGAACTGCTGCACGCCGACAATCCCGGCGTGCCCGCGATCCTCGTGAAGCCGAAGAGCATTGCCGACGCCTACAACCTGCGCCAGCAATACCGCACGGAAACGACGCTGGCCGTCTTCCCCGGCGAGGTGCTGACGCGGCTCTACGGCACGCTGGGCGATGCCCGCCGCGTGCTCGGCTTCGTGGCGACCGGCGCGCAGGCGCTGGTCGGCGCGGCGATCCTGATGGTGGTGGCCGTGCATGTGCTGCAACGCCGCCGCCAGATCGGCGCGCTGCGGGCCTTCGGCGCGTCGCGGCCCGTGGTCATGGGCATGGTGTGGATGGAGGTTTTTGTCCTCGTCGCCGCCGGCGTGATCTGCGGGTTCGCCATCGGTTACGCCATCGTGCGCGCTATATCAGGCCATCTCGCCAGCAGCAGCGGCGTCGCCATGCCGGTCGAGTTCCAGGCTGGCGACCTGTGGACGCTCGCTGGCCTGCTCGCCGCCTGCGCGGTGGCGACCTTTCTGCCGGCACTGATCGCCTATCGCCAGAGCCCGGCGCAGGCCCTGCGTGCCTAGCATGCTTGCATCGCGCAAACTAAAATAACGATATAAAGATTTCTTTATGTCATATTGACATTGAGATGTGAAAGGTGGAGATTGCGTGCGTCGTGGTTCTTCGGGGCATCTCGTGTCTCGAAGCTAAGAGGGAAGCCGGTGCCTTTTGAAAAGGGAAATCCGGCGCTGCCCCCGCAACTGTAGGCGGAGAGCCTTGCGTCCATCCATGTCACTGGGGTGAAAGCTTCGGGAAGACGGACGCAGGCGGTGACCCGCGAGCCAGGAGACCTGCCATGACGAACAACGTCCACGGGCGGGGTGTCCCGACGGCCGCGATGCGCCTGCCTGTGCAGGCGATGACGGCTATTCCGATCACCACGCCCCAACCATCGGGGTTTATGGAATGGCTATCTCGACAGTTCCCGTCGCAACGCTTGGCGTGCCGCGCATCGGCCGCCGCCACGAACTCAAGTTCGCGCTTGAAAACTACTGGTCCGGCAAGGATACGGCCGAATCCCTGCATGAAACGGCGAAGCGCCTGCGCGCCGAGAACTGGCGCCTTCAGCGCGACAAGGGTGTGACGCGCATCCCCTCCAACGATTTCTCCCTCTACGATCATGTGCTCGACACGGCCGTCATGGTCGGCGCGATCCCGCAGCGCTATGGCTGGGCCGGCGGCGAGGTGCCGCTCGCTACCTATTTCGCCATGGCGCGCGGCAGCCAGGAAGAAGCGGGCTGCGGCCATCCGGCCCATGTCCACAGCACGTCGGCTTTGGAAATGACCAAGTGGTTCGACACCAATTACCACTACATGGTGCCGGAACTCGCGCCCGATCAGCAGTTCGTGCTGACCACCACCAAGCCGGTCGATCATTTCCTGGAAGCCAGGGAACTCGGCATCCACACCCGCCCGGTCATCCTCGGGCCCGTCACCTTCCTCAAGCTGGCGAAATCCGGCGGCGAGGAATTCGATCCGCTCTCGCTGCTGCCGGGGCTCCTGCCGGTCTATGCAGAGCTACTGAACCGTCTGCTGGAAGCCGGTGCGGACTGGGTGCAGATCGACGAGCCTTGCCTTGTGCTCGACCTCGACGCCCGCGAGCAGGCAGCGCTGGAAGCGGCCTACCGTCATTTCGCGGAGGAGGCGCCGGCGCTCGGCATCATGCTCGCCACCTATTTCGGCGCGCTCGGCGACAATCTGGATCTCGCCCTGTCGCTGCCGGTCTCCGGCCTGCATGTCGATCTGGTGCGTGCGCCCCATCAGCTCGAGCAGATTGCCCGGCTGGCGCCCAGGCACATGGTGCTGTCGCTCGGCCTGATCGACGGCCGCAATGTCTGGCGGGCCGACCTCACCGCCGTCCTCGACTGGCTGAAGCCGCTGGTCGGCGGCTGGCCGCTCGACCGCATCGAGATCGCGCCCTCCTGCTCGCTTCTGCATGTGCCGGTCGATCTGGACCTCGAAACCGCGCTCGATGCGGAGCTGAAATCATGGCTGGCCTTCGCCACCCAGAAGATCGGCGAACTGACGGTGCTCGGCCGTGCGCTGTCGCAGGGCAGGGGTGAGGTCGCTGATGAATTGCAGGCTTGCGCCGATGCTGTCGCGTCGCGTCGCAAATCGCTGCGCGTCCACGATCCGCTGGTCGAGGGCAGGCTGGCCGCCGTCGATGACGCGATGGCGCGCCGCAAGAGCCCCTTCGCCGAACGCCGCCGCAAGCAGGGCGAGAAGCTCGACCTGCCGAGCTTCCCCACCACCACCATCGGCTCCTTCCCGCAGACGGCCGAGGTGCGCAAGGCGCGCTCCGCCCATGCCCGGGGAGAGCTCAGCTATGCCGATTATGAAGCCTTCCTGCGCGGGCAGACCGAGGCCGCCATTCGCTGGCAGGAGGATATCGGCCTCGACGTGCTGGTGCATGGCGAGTTCGAGCGCAACGACATGGTGCAGTATTTCGGCGAGCAGCTTTCGGGCTTCGCCTTCACGCAAGCCGGCTGGGTGCAGAGTTACGGCTCGCGCTATGTGCGCCCGCCGATCATCTACGGCGACGTCTCGCGGCCCAATCCGATGACCGTGCGCTGGTGGCAATATGCGCAGTCGCTGACCGACAGGCCGGTCAAGGGCATGCTCACCGGGCCGGTGACGATCCTCAACTGGTCCTTCGTGCGCGACGACATCCCGCGCGCGCAAACCTGCCGCCAGATCGCGCTCGCCATCCGCGACGAGGTGGTCGATCTGGAAAGGGCGGGCGCGGTCATGATCCAGATCGACGAGGCGGCTCTGCGCGAGGGTCTGCCGCTGCGCAAGGCAGAGTGGAAGGCCTATCTCGACTGGGCGGTCGGCAGCTTCCGGCTGGCGTCATCGGGCGTGGAGGATTCGACCCAGATCCACACCCATATGTGCTACTCGGAGTTCAACGACATCATCGACGCCATCGCCGCGATGGATGCCGACGTCATCTCCATCGAGACCTCGCGCTCGCGCATGGAACTGCTCGATGCGTTCCGGAACTACAAATATCCGAACGAGATCGGGCCGGGCGTCTACGACATCCATTCGCCGCGCGTGCCACACGCCGGCGAGATGACCGACCTCATCAAGCTGGCGCGCAAGCGGCTGGCCGACAGCCAGATCTGGATCAATCCCGATTGCGGCCTCAAGACCCGCAAATGGGAAGAGGTCAGGCCGGCTCTGGTCAACATGGTGGCGGCCGCGCGCGAGTTGCGGTCGCTGGCCGGCTGACGAAAATGCCTGCCGCCGGATTACCGGCGGCAGGCAACCTGTCGATCAGAGGCTGGCGGCAGGCTTCGGCCAGCTTCCCTTGCCTGCCACGGCGACCAGCAGCGCGCGCAGGCAGCGCACGTCCGGATGCAGCGTCGGGCGGCTGTCGATCAGCTCGATCTGGCGGCGTGCCTCGTCCTCGAGGCAGGCATCCGGCGGCACTGACATCAGCCAGTCGACGAACACCTCCTCCGGCGGCGGCAGCGGCGAGATTTTCGCCGCCGCCTGCCGGTCGCGCGGTCTTGGGAGGGCGACGGCCGCATCGTCTTTTTTCATGATCAGGCTTCTATCTCGAGGTCGCAGAGGGGTTTGGAGCAGCAGGCGAGGATGAAGCCGTCGGCGATCTCGTCGTCGAGAATGCCGCCATTGTGGTTCATCTCGACCTCGCCGGAGAGTTTCTTCACCTTGCAGGTGCCGCACAGGCCGAACTCGCAGGCGGCCGGAATCCGCACGCCGCTGGCGCGCGCCGCCTGAAGGACGGTCTGGCCGGGAAGGCATTCGCCGTCCACCTCGGAGAGGCTGAACCGCACCGCGACGGTCGCCTCGGCAGGGGTCGCGTCCGCATCGGCCGGCAGTTCGGAAAAGGGCGCCGGCACCGGCTCGACCGGCGGTGCGCCGAAGCTTTCCTGATGATAGAAGGCCATGTCGAAGCCGGTGCCTTGCAGCATCTCGCGCACGGCGCGCATGAACGGCTCGGGGCCGCAGCAGAACACTTCGCGCTCGCGGAAATCCGGCGACAGCAGCGGCAGGCGCACGGCATCGATGCGGCCCATATGGCCGAACCAGCTTTCGCGCGCCGAGCGCTCCTCGATCAGGAACGACAGCGACAGGCCCGGCATGCGCGTGCCCAGCAATTCCAGTTCCTTGCGGAAGATGATCTCTTCCGGCCGCCTTGCGCAGTTGACGAAGACGACATCGGTGCCCGGCGAACAGTCGTTCAGCCAGCGCAGCATCGACATCATCGGGGTGATGCCGGAGCCGGCCGAGATGAACAGATATTTGGCGGCCGGATGGTTGTGATGGGTGAAGTCGCCGCCCGGCCCGAACGCCTTCAAGCGCGCTCCGATGCCCAGATTGTCGAACATCCAGCGCGTGCCGACGCTGCCCGGCTGCACCTTCACCGTCACCGCGATGGAGAAGGGGCGCGACGGCGATGACGACAGCGTATAGGTGCGCATGATCGGCCCGTCTTCCAGCGGCAGTTCGAGCGTGATGAACTGGCCCGGCTTGTAGCGGAACCATGTCTGCGCATCGGAGCGGAAGGTGAAGGTCTTCACCTCGGGCGCCTCGTCCGTGATGCCGATCACCTCCAGCACTTGGAGGCGGTCGTTCCATGGCGCCATCTCGTCGAGATGGCGGTAGAGGCCGGGATCGGTCATGGCGTTCACCGGCTCCTCCCTCAGGCGACGTTCTTGAAGCGGGGCTTCTCGCCCTCGGCCAGCCGCGGCTCCATGAAGTGCGCGTACCACTCCACGAACTGGATCACGCCGCCCTCGTGCAGCTCCGAATAGGGGCCGGGCTCATAGGCGGGCGAGCGGATGCCGAAGGCGTTCTCCTCGACGATGCGGCGGTCCTGGTCGTTGGTCTCCGTCCACACATGGATGAGTTCCTGAAGGTCGTAGTCGACGCCCTCGACCGCATCCTTGTTGACCAGCCATTTGGTGGTGACGGCCGTTTCCTCCGCGCTCAGCGGAATGACCCGGAAGGTCACCGCATGGTCGATCAGCACATGGTTCCATGTCGCCGGGTAGTGGTAGAGCATCAGCGTGCCGATGCGGTCGGCATGGACCCGGTCGGAGAGGTTGCGACTCACCGAGGGCTTGCCGGTCATGGTGTAGCTCACCGCATCGCGCAGCAGCGGCGCGCGGGTGGCCCGGAACTGGCCGGCTTCGTCGATGCGGAAGCGCGCCGGCAAGCCCGCCGCCTCGCATTTTTGCCAATGCGCCACCATTTCGGGGTCGCTTTCGGCGCCGTTGATGCCGGTGACGTTGGGCGCTTCCGGGAAGGTCTTGCACAGTTCCGGATGGTTGCCGGCGCAATGGTAGCATTCGCGGTTGTTCTCCCACACCAGCTTCCAGTTGCCCTTCTCGATGATGGTCGATTCATAGGCGACCTTCGCCTCGGCAAGCTTGTGCGGCGCGAAATAGGGCTCCATCAGGGTGCGGAACGGCTGGAAATCGGCCGGTTCGTCGGCGAGGCAGATGAAGACGTAGCCGGCCACGCTCTCGCAGGCGACGGGCTTGAGCGAATGGGCGGACGGGTCGAAATCCTCGGCCATCTGGCGGGCGAACAGCAGCTTGCCGTCGAGGTCGTAGGTCCACTGGTGGTAAGGACAGACGAGCCGCGCCGAGGTTCCCTTGCTGGCCGTGCACACGCGGCTGCCGCGATGGCGGCAGGAGTTGTGGAACGCCCTGATCCTGCCCTCGCGATCGCGCACCACCACCACAGGATAGGTGCCCACCTGCACGGTGAAGAAGCTGCCGGGCTTCGCCACCTCGCAATCATGGCCGACGAACAGCCAGTCGCGATACCAGATCAGCTCCATGTCGAGCTTGAAGAAATCGGGATCGGTGTAGAAGGGCTGCTCCAGCGACCAGCCTTGCCGGCGGGCGCGCATCAGCCTGAGCATTTCATTACGGGCGTCCATGTCCTGTCCTCGCCAAAGGACTGAACTTGGTGGTGATTTGGGGAAGGAACGGCACCCGCTCGCGCCCGGAAACCGGATCGCATGCCATTCGCTCCTTGACCGCCCACCGCGATCAGTCGAGACCTATGCGCCCAAGGCTGGTTTCCGGGCTCCGGAGCCGTCCCTTTCGGGACCGCCTCGACACCTTCCCGGGGAAGTCTCCCCAGTGGCTCACCGTCGAGGTTTGGGCTCCGCTACCGTTGCGGGGGCAGCGCCGGATTTCCTTTTCCCAAGGGCACCGGCTTCCCAATTCTCCCTTCCGCGCGAAGCGGTCAGGCACCTTAAGCAAGCTGATCTAAACACCATTCGCGCCGGCAAGGGGCATGAGAAAACGACATCGCCTCGGCGCAAAGACGACAGGCGATGTCCTTCATCCTAGGCCCCGCCCGCCGTCAGTCCCAGGCCAGTGCGCCGCCGTTCTGGTATTCGATGACGCGGGTCTCGAAGAAGTTCTTCTCCTTCTTCAGGTCCATCGCCTCGCTCATCCACGGGAACGGGTTTTCGGCCTCGGCGAACACCGGGGCGAGGCCGAGCTGGGCGCAGCGCCGGTTGGCGATGAAGTGCATATATTGCTCGCACAGCGCCGCATTCAGCCCGAGGAAGCCGCGCGGCATCGTATCGCGGCCGTAAGAGGCCTCAAGTTCCGCCGCGTCGAGGATCATGCCGCGCACCTCGTCCTGGAACGCCCTGGTCCACAGATGCGGGTTCTCCAGCTTGATCTGGTTGATGACGTCGATGCCGAAATTCAGATGGATCGATTCGTCGCGCAATATGTACTGGTACTGCTCGGCGATGCCGACCATCTTGTTGCGGCGGCCGAGCGACAGGATCTGCGCGAAGCCGGTGTAGAACCACATGCCCTCGAAGATGACGTAGAAGGCCACGAGGTCGCGCAGGAACGACTGGTCGGCTTGCGGAGTGCCGGTCTTGAAATCGGGGTCGTCGAGGTTCTGCGTGTGCTTCAGCGCCCAGGCCGCCTTTTCGGTGATCGACGGCACCTCGCGGTACATGTTGAACAGCTCGCCCTCGTCCAGCGACAGGCTTTCCACGATATACTGGAAGGTGTGGGTGTGGATCGCCTCCTCGAAGGCCTGGCGCAGCAGGTACTGGCGGCATTCGGGGTTGGTCAGGTGGCGGTAGATGGCCAGCACGATGTTGTTCGCCACCAGCGATTCGGACGCGGCGAAGAAACCGAGATTGCGCTTGATCATGCGCCGCTCGTCGTCGGTCAGCCCGTCGGCGGACTTCCACAGCGCGATGTCCGCCTGCATGGAAACCTCGGTCGGCATCCAGTGGTTGTTGCAGCCCGACAGGTACTTTTCCCAGGCCCAGCGATATTTCAGCGGCAAGAGCTGGTTCACGTCGGCGCGGGCGTTGATCATGCGCTTTTCATCGACGGTGACGCGCGCGGCCCCCCGCTCGATCTCGCCGAGGCCGGTGGCATCGCCCGCGGGCGCAGCCGAGCCGGGAAGCGGGATTGCAGGGTTGGTTTTGGGTTCGGACCAGTCGAGCATCGGTAATGTCCTTGTGAATTGAAAGAGAATTGAGCTTCATCCCGGAAGCCGCAGCGCAGCGGAGGCTGTCCGGGATCCATTCCGGAACGGTTGCGGAATGGATTCCGGCTCGCGGTCGCTGCGCTCCCTTGACCGGGACGACGCGGGATGCGTTGCCTTACTGGCAGGCCTCGCACTCGGGATCGTCGATGGCGCAGGCCTTGCCCCATCCGGCATTGGGATCGACCACGATGGGCACCGCGGATTCCGCTGCCGCAACCACTGCGGGCGACACGGCGTTCAGCTTGCCGTCGGTGCCCTTGAGCGTCGACTTCTCGACATGGGTGGCCGAGCGCGAGCGCAGGTAATAGGTCGTCTTCAACCCCTTGCGCCATGCCAGCCGGTAAAGCTCGTCGAGCTTCTTGCCGCTCGGATTGGCGATGTAGAGGTTGAGCGACTGCGCCTGGTCGATCCACTTCTGGCGGCGCGACGCGGCCTCGATCAGCCAAGAGGAATCGATCTCGAAGGCGGTGGCATAGAGCGCCTTGAGGTCGTCGGGGATGCGGTCGACCTGGCCCACCGAACCGTCGAAATACTTCAGGTCCGAGACCATCACCTCGTCCCACAGGCCGCGGGACTTCAGGTCGTGGACCAGCGCCGCGTTCACCACGGTGAAGTCGCCCGACATGTTCGATTTGACGAACAGGTTCTGATAGGCCGGCTCGATCGACTGCGCCACGCCGCAGATGTTGGAGATGGTCGCCGTCGGCGCGATCGCCATGGTGTTGGAATTGCGCATGCCGGTCTTCTTCACCCGCTTGCGCAGGCTGTCCCAGTCGAGCGTGTAACCGGAATCCATCTCGACGCCGGGGCGTGCTTCCTCCAGCAGGCGGATGGAGTCGATCGGCAGGATGCCCTTCGACCACAGCGAGCCCTCGAAGCTCGGATAGCGCCCGCGCTCCGCGGCGAGATCCACCGAAGCCGAGATGGCATGGTAGCTGATCGCTTCCATCGACCGGTCGGCGAACGCAACGGCGTCGTCGGAGGCGTAGGGAATGCGCAGCGCCTGCAACGCATCCTGGAAGCCCATCAGGCCGAGGCCGACCGGGCGGTGGCGCAGGTTCGAGGCGCGGGCCTCGGGGATGGTGTAGAAATTGATGTCGATGACATTGTCGAGCATGCGCATCGCCGTGCCCACCGTCCTCGCCAGCCGGTCGAGGTCGAGGCCCTTTTCCGATACGTGATTGGCAAGGTTGACGGAGCCGAGATTGCACACGGCCACCTCGTCCTTCGACGTGTTGAGGGTGATCTCGGTGCACAGATTGGACGAATGCACCACACCGGCATGGCCCTGCGGCGAGCGGATGTTGCAGGGGTCCTTGAAGGTGATCCACGGATGGCCGGTCTCGAACAGCATGGTCAGCATCTTGCGCCACAGGTCGAGCGCCCGCACCTTGCGGAACACCCGGATGCCGCCGGCCGCCGCCTTTTCCTCATAGGCTTGGTAGGCGGTGCGGAAGGCGGTGCCGTAGAGGTCATGCAGGTCCGCCACCTCGTCAGGCGAGAACAGCGTCCATTCGCCGTCGGCGGCGACGCGCTCCATGAACAGGTCCGGCACCCAGTTGGCGGTGTTCATGTCGTGGGTGCGGCGGCGGTCGTCGCCGGTGTTCTTGCGCAGGTCGAGGAATTCCTCGATGTCGACGTGCCATGTTTCCAGATAGGCGCAGACCGCGCCCTTGCGCTTGCCGCCCTGGTTGACGGCGATCGCCGTGTCGTTGGCCACCTTCAGGAACGGCACCACACCCTGGCTCTCGCCGTTGGTGCCTTTGATATGGGCACCGAGGCCACGCACCGGCGTCCAGTCATTGCCGAGGCCGCCGGAATATTTGGCGAGCAGCGCATTGTCCTTGACGCCCTTGAAGATGGCGTCGAGGTCGTCGCCGATGGTGGTGAGGAAGCAGGACGAAAGCTGTGGCCTCAGCGTGCCCGAATTGAACAGGGTCGGCGTCGAGCACATGAAGTCGAAGGACGACAAAAGGTTGTAGAACTCGATGGCGCGCGCCTCGCGGTCGATCTCGCGCACGGCAAGCCCCATGGCGACGCGCATGAAGAAGGCCTGCGGCAGCTCGAAGCGCTTGCCCTTGGTGTGCAGGAAATAGCGGTCGTAGAGGGTTTGCAGGCCCAGATACTGGAAATTCAGGTCGCGATCTGCCTTGAGCGCCGAGCCGATGCGCTTGAGGTCGAAGCGGCCGAGTTCGGGATCGATAAGCTCGGCCTCGATGCCGGTCCTGATGAACTCGGGGAAATAGCTGGCATAGCGCCCGGCCATGTCGGCCTGCGTCGCCTGCTCGGGGCGGCCGGTGACGAAGCTCAGCGCCTCGCGGCGCAGCCGGTCGAGCAGCAGGCGGGCGGAAACGAAGCTGTAGTTCGGTTCGGTCTCGACCAGCGTGCGCGCGGCAAGGATCGGCGCCAGCGACAGTTCGTCCTCGGTGATGCCGTCATAGAGGTTGCGCAGCGCTTCGGTCAGGACCGGCTGCGGCGACACGGCCTCCAGTCCCTCGCAGGCTTCCTCGACGATGCGGCGGAAGCGAGCTTCGTCCAGCGGCGCCTTTTCGCCGGTGGCGAGGGTGACGTGGAGCGAAGGTGCCGCCGTCTCGGCAACGGCTGCCTTGGCTGCCGCGCGCTCGCGCGCCCGTTCTTCACGATACAGCACATAGGCGCGGGCGACCTTGTGGTGCTCCGAGCGCATCAGCGCGAGCTCGACCTGGTCCTGCACGTCCTCGATGTGGAAGGTGCGGCCCTCGCCGATGCGGCGCATGAGGTTCGACACGACCTGCTCGGTCAGGTCCTTGACCACGTCATGCACGCGGCGCGAGCCGGCCGCCACCGAACCCTCCACGGCCAGAAACGCCTTGGTCAGCGCGACGGTGATCTTGGTCGGATCGAACGGCGTGACCGACCCGTTGCGGCGGATGATGCGATAGCCCGGCTCGGCCAGGGTGAAAGCATCGGTTTCGATGGAAGGGGGGGCCTTGTCGGCCCCGTTCGTCTGGAGTGCAGTGGTCGCCGGCATCTTGTCCCCGTGGCGCTGTGGACGGGGAAGCTTGGGGCAACGCATGCCGGAAGACGCGGTTCAGGCCGCGCTGGCAGGCGCACCTCCGGGACACCCCGCCCGAGTTTCGTGCAACGTCACGGCAGGTCTCCTGGCTCACGGATCGTCGTCGCTGTCAGGCCTTCCCGGCGCCTTGGCGCCAGTGACACGAAAGAGACAGCGACTCACCGTTTACAGTTGCGGGGGCAGCGCCGGAATTCCCCGAAAGGGCACCGGCTTCCCTCTTAGCCTTTCCGAACCGCGAGGATTCTGAAAGGAACCATGACAACTACATTTAGTATCAGGGTGCATTTTCATGTCAATCACTGGTGCGGAAATTATGCGGGCAAAGCAAATTTATCCACGCTATCCAAAGGCTGGCTGTGCATGAACACTGCGCCCGAATGCGCGTGCCGGCATCGGGCGCAGTATGTATCTACGTGCCTAGACCGCTTCCAGATAGGTCTCGAACTCGAAATTGTTGACCCTGAGCGCGAAGGTTTCGAGTTCCTGCTTCTTGCAGGCGACGAGCGAGCCGCGCAGCGCATCCGGGAAGATCTCGGCGACGAGGCTGCCGCTCTCGAAGCTGGCGATGGCCGAGGCCCAGTCCGGCGGCAGCTTGGGCAGGTTGCGTTCGTAGACATCGGTCGTCGCCGGCTCGCCGGGGTTCAGGTTCTTCTCGATGCCGATGAGCGCCGCACCCAGAATGGCGGCCAGCACCAGATAGGGGTTGGCGTCGGCCCCGGCGACGCGATGCTCGATGCGGCGCGCTGAAGAGGGGCCGCCCGGAATCCGGATCGCCACCATGCGGTTCTCGTAGCCCCAGGCGACGGCTGTCGGAGCATGGGAATTCGGCCGCAGGCGGCGGAACGAGTTGAAGTGCGGTGCGAACACCAGCGTGCTTTCGGCCATCGCGGCCAGCAGGCCGCCCACGGCATGGCGCAATGTGTCGGAGCCTCGTGCGGTGCCGTCGTCGAAGACGTTGTTGCCGTCCTTGTCGATCAGGCTGAAATGGACATGCAGCCCGCTGCCCGAGCGCTTGCCGTAGGGCTTGGCCATGAAGGAGGCGATGAAGCCGTGCTTGCGGGCGATGCCCTTCACCGTGCGCTTGAACAGGATGGCGTCGTCGGCTGCGCGCAGCGCATCGTCGACATGGTTGAGGTTGATCTCGAACTGGCCGACGCCGTTTTCGGCGATGGCCGAATCCACGGGAATGTCCTGCGCCCGGCAGGCGGCGTAGACTTCGTGCATGAAGCCTTCGAAATCGTCGATCTCGTCGATGGAAAGTGCCGCGTCGGAATCGAGTCGCCGGCCGGTGATCGGCGAGACGGGGCCGCGCGGGCGCGCGGGCTTGGGATCGACGAGGTAGAATTCCAGCTCGGTGGCGACCACCGGCGTCAGGTCCAGCGCCTTGTAGCGGTCGAGGATGCGGGCGAGCACCTGGCGCGGATCGCCGAGGAAGGGCGCACCGCTCTCGTCGGTGAGCCAGAGCGGGATGAGGGCGGTGGGGTGAGCGGTCCATTCCATCGGCAGGATGCCGCGCCCGGTCCACTGGCAGATGCCGTCGGCATCGCCGGTGGAGAACACCAGCTTGTTGCCGACGATGTCTTCCCCCCAGACATCGACGCCGCACACCGAAAACGGCATGCGCAACTTACCTTCCAGTGCCTTCCCCGCCTGATCGACGGGAATGCGCTTGCCCCGCATGATGCCGTTCAGGTCGCAGACCGCGGCCCTCAGGCTCTGGATGTCCGGCCGGCTCTCGAGCCAGTCCTGCACCTCCCTGATCGCTTCACTCAATTGATACCTCCGGGTTGGTTGAACATAGGGGCGGGGACGCGGCGGGCTCGCAGGGAGCCGCACGCGCCGGGGCCGCGCGAAGGCGCGGCCGGGGTCACGATGCCAGGGGAGTAAGAAGTGCCAGGGGAGTAGAAGGAGCGGCGCTGCCTGTGTGCGCTGTTTCCGGCCAGAGGTCTGTTGGACCCGAATGTCCTGTTCCCAGGAATTTTTCTTACCCTCGTTGAAGCCTGCGAGAGGCTTTCCGAGAGCAAGCAAAAAATTGTGCAATCCCCCAGCGCCACCCTGCGGTTCGCATGGATCGAACCGACTTCGGACATCACAATATCCGGCAGCCGTCGACTTGCCAAGCCGGGGCCGGCCGGGCCGCCGGCGTCAGCTCTTCTTGCGGGCCCGGTTGGCGAAGGGATTGTCCGAGGTGCGCAGTGCGATCCGGATCGGCACGCCGGGCATGTCGAAGGCCTCGCGCAGATTGTTGACCAGATAGCGCACATAGGATTGCGGCATGGCTTCCGGCCGCGAGCAGGAGACGACGAAGCCCGGCGGGCGCGTCTTGGCCTGGGTGATGTATTTGACCTTGAGCCGGCGTCCGGCCACGGCCGGCGGCGGATGATGGGCGAGGATGCTCTCCAGCCAGCGGTTCAGCCGGCCGGTGGAAACGCGGCTGTTCCACACCTTGTGAGTACGCACCACCGCATCCATCAGCTTGTCGAGCCCCCGCCCGGTCTCGGCCGAGACCGGCACCGCCTGGATGCCGCGCACCTGCGGCAAAAGCCGCTCGGTCTTCTCGCGCAGTTCGGCCAGCACCTGCTGCGGGTTGTCGATCAGGTCCCATTTGTTGAAGGCGATGACCGGCGCGCGTCCCTCGCGGATGATGAGGTCGGCGATCTGCAGATCCTGCTTCTCGAAGGGGATGGTGGCGTCGAGCACGATGACCACGATCTCGGCGAAGCGGATGGCGCGCAGGCCGTCGGCCACGGAGAGCTTCTCCAGCTTCTCCTGCACCTTGGACTTGCGGCGCATGCCGGCCGTGTCGAACAGCTTCATCTGCCGTCCGCGCCAGTCCCAGTCGACGGAGATCGAATCGCGGGTGATGCCGGCTTCCGGTCCGGTCAGCAGCCGCTCCTCGCCGATCAGCGCGTTGATGAGGGTGGACTTGCCGGCATTGGGGCGGCCGACCACAGCGATGCGCAGCGGCTTGGTCTCGTCATAGGCCGGCGCCTCGGCTTCAGGATCGGCGATGTCCTCGCCGATCAGCACTTCGCTGGCTGCAAGCGTTTCGTCGTCGTCCTCGTCGTCCTCGTCGTCCTTGCCGAGCGTGCGCTCCTCGCCCAGGGCCTCGACCACGGCGTCGCGAAGATCGGGCATGCCGACGCCATGCTCGGCCGAGACCGGCACCGGCTCCCCGAGCCCCAGTTCCCACGCTTCCAGCAAGCCGCCCTGCGCGCCGCGTGCCTCGGCCTTGTTGGCGACCAGCACCACCGGCTTGCCGGAGCGGCGCACGATGTCGGCGAAGGTGCGGTCGTCGGGCATCAGCCCGGCCTTGGCGTCGACCACGAAGAAGATGACGTCGGCCTCGTCGATGGCGATCTCGGTCTGGGCGCGCATGCGTCCGGGTAGAGTGGCGGCCGGCGCATCCTCGAAGCCGGCGGTGTCGATCACCTCGAAGGCGAGGTCGTAGAGCTTGGCGGCATGGACGCGGCGGTCGCGGGTCACCCCCGGCGTGTCGTCGACCAGCGCCAGCTTGCGCCCGACGAGGCGGTTGAAGAGCGTGGATTTGCCGACGTTAGGCCGGCCGATGATGGCGGCTTTGAAGCTCATGTGTCACGACGCATCGCCCGAACCGCGGATCAGTTCGGACATCAGGGAGGCGCGCTGGCGAATGTTCTGCGGCGCCTGGTCGTCTTCCACGATCTGGTCGAACAGCTTGAGCGCATCGCCCGCCTTGCCTTCCTTCCAGGCGGCGAGCCCCAGCGCCTCGCGGGCGGAATGGCGCAGCGCATTGCCATCCACGGCCATCGCCTCGACGCGGGAGGACACGTCGGCATAGCTGCCGGTATCGACCAGAAGCAGCGCGGCGCGCAGCCCTGCCATGTCGCGCAAACCCTGCGGGATGGCACTGTCGGCGGCGACGGCATCGAGCTCGGTCACGGCCGCCGCCACATCGCCGCTGTCGGCCTTGAAGGTGGCGGCACGCAGGCGCGCCAGCACCGGATAGGCGCCGTAGCCGTCCTTCTGCAGCTCGGCGAGCGCCGTCAGCGCCTCGTCGCGCTTGCCTTCGTTGGCAAGGGTCAGCGCCTGCGAAAAGGCATCGCCCGAACGGTTGGCGCGGCTTTCGTCCCATTGGCGATAGCCGACATAGGCCGCGGTGGCGAGCACGACCAGAACGGCGATGCCGATCATCAGCGGGCCGAAACGGTTCCACACCGCCTTGGCCTGCTCCTTGCGCAGTTCTTCGTTCACTTCGCGGATAAAGCTGTCGTCGGCCATTCACTCAAAACCGTTTCTGTGCCGCAATGGCGGTCTGTTCGCCCGCGTTTTAGCTGAAATTCGCCGGCATGGAAGGGGCGGGGGCGGAAATTCGCCCCGGCCGCCCTGCATCGCGGGATGCGGGGTCATCCTGCTTCAGCGGCGATCGCGTTCAGGCATGCTCCTCCACGCCGCCCGCCTCGATGAAATCCTGATCGAGCTTCGGCAGTTCCTCGCCCGACAGCGTCGCCTCGAACGCATGCAGGCGCTTGTAGACCGACAGCAGCTCCACGATCGTCGACCATGAGTTGACGAGGAACTGGAACGAGCTGGTCACCTGCGAGAAAGCATAGCTGATCTGGTTCATCAGGCCCAGCGTCAGTCTCTGGGCGACGATCGACGGCACCATGACCAGCAGGGAGAACATGTTGTTGGCCTGCAGGTAGGTGTAGCGCACGACGTTGAAATAGACGTAGTGGAAATAGAGCCTGAAATAGTTGCGGCGCACATTGGCGAACAGTTCGGCAAGGGTGGCCGGCTGGGCGCGGTCCTCGTGGTCCTCGCCATAGACGAGTTCCTTGCGATAGGCGGCCTCGACCCGCTGGTTGCGGAATTGCAGGCCCGGCAGCTTGAAGCCGGCCAGCGCCAGCGCCACCGTGCCGAACACCGACCAGGCGATGGCCGCCAGGACCAGCGGCTGCCCGACCTCGCCGACGATGGGCAGGGCGCTGATATGTTGCGAGAGGTTGATCAGCACCGGCGTGAAGGCGATCAGCGTCATGATGGAATCGACGAAAGAGACGCCGAGGCTTTCCATGATCTGGGAAAAGCGCATCGTATCTTCCTGGACACGCTGCGATGCGCCCTCGATGTGGCGCAGCCTTTCCCAGTGGGCGACATAATAGTCGTTCATGGCGGTGCGCCAGCGGAAGATCCAGTGGCTGACGAAGAAGGCGTTGAGCACGGCGACATTCATGCCGACGAGCGCGAGGCCAGCGAAGCTGCCGATCTCGCCATAGAGCTGGGCCTGCGTTGCGGTCTGGCTCTTGGACAGGATCGCCTGGATGAGATCGTAGAACGGGCCGTACCAGGCGTTGACCGCCACCGACACCTGCACCTGGAAATAGACCACGAACAGGATGAGCGCCGAGCCGAGGATCGACCAGCGCAGCCACGGATTGGGCGAATACCAGCGCCAGAACCCATAGAAGATCATCACCCCGATGAAGAAATAGATGTAGAACCACAGGAACGGCGGCGACCAGAATATCGATACGCCGATGATCGGCGGCGCACCGGGCGCGGCCGGCGGCAGGCCGAACACGGCCCCGAGCCGGTCTCCGCCAAGGAACCAGCCGGCCACCAGCACGGCGCTCCACAGCACCACCGAAATGAAGAACAGTTTCGGCTTGGGAAAGAAGGATACGAACACGTGGCGGGTCCTCGTTGGGCGCGCGAAGCGGCGCTATGACCGGGTGGCGGGCATAAGGTCATATTTCATCTTGCGCGAGCAAGATCAAAATCATGGCGATTTTGGCGCGGCCGACCAGGCGATGGCGGCGGAAAGCACCAGAATGGCGGCCGCCAGCAGGGAAGCGGAGACATAGTTGCCCGACCATTCGACCAGCAGGCCGGCTATCAGCGGGCCTATGATCTGGCCGAGGCCGAAGGAGGCGGTCATGATGGCGAACACGCGCCGCGTCGCCAGCGGCGCGAGCTGCCGGGCCGCCTGTATGCCCAGCGCCGTCGGCGCCATGAAGGTCGCGCCGAGCAGCAGCCCGCCGGCAAGTGGGCCCGTGCGCCCCGCCACCATGACGCTCGCCGCCACGCCGACGGCCTCGACCAGGCAGGCGGCGGCATAGGCATGGTTGACGCTGCTGCGGTTCGCCACCTTCTGCCACAGGAACAATGACGGGACCGCCGCGGCGCCCGTGGCCAGCCACACCAGCGCTTCGAACAGGCGGGTTTCGCCGTTCTGGCGCACGATGGCGACGAGGAAGGTCGCGGTGATGACATAGCCGAAGCCGAACAGCCCGTAGGAGAGGATGATCCTGCGCAGTGCCGGATCTTTCGGCAGAGGCGGTTCCCGCCCGGAGCCCGCGCCGTTGGCCACGCCCTCGTCGGCAAGCAGGGCGACGAGGCCGAGCCCGGCCAGCGACAGGGCGCCGGACCAGTACCAGCCGGCGGTCCAGTCGGCATGAATGCCGGCCAGCCCCGCCATCAAAAGCGAGGAAACGACGATGCCGAGGCCAACGCCGCCGAAATGCAAAGCCTGAAGGTCTGTGCGCCGGGCAAGGATCAGGTGGCTGAAGACGATGCTGGTCATGAACACCATGGTGAATGCGCTGGCTGCCCCGGCGAGGAAGCGGATCGCCAGGAAGGGCACCATGCCGGAAAAGACGCCCATGGCGGCGGCAAGGATGGCGCTGGCCGCCAGGCTGGCGAGCGCGATCTGCCGCTCGCGTCCATGCGCCCATCCGCCTGCGGCCGCCAGCGCGCCGGCGAGGTAGCCGAGATAGTTGGCCGAGGCGATCAGCCCCGCGTCGGAGGCCGAAAGGCCGAGCCCTTCCATCATGCCGGGCAGGATGGGCGTGTAGACGAAGCGGCCGATGCCCATGGCGACGGCAAGTGAGGCCATTCCGGCCACGGCGAAGCGCAGGGGCGCGAAACGGAAGGAGGAAGCGGGCGGGGCGTTCATCATGCGCACAATATGTGCGTCCGCGGTCGAAACAATGCGACTTCCGTTGGGCCAGAGGCCGCAAGGGCCGATCGGGTGGCGCATAAGGCTGGAAAGAGGGCCGGCGCGGGTCTATCTAGAAAGTTTGGCACACACATTCACAGGCTTTTCTCCCATGACGGCACACGCCCCTTCGATCACCCCCGCCACCGATCTATCCGCCGTCATCGATCCGGTGAAGCTCGACCGGCTGGCGGAAGTGGCGATCAAGGTCGGCCTCCAGCTCCAGCCCGGCCAGGATCTGGTGCTGACCTCCTCCATCGCCGCCCTGCCGCTGACCCGCAGGATCGTGGAGCAGGCCTACAAGGCCGGGGCCGGGCTGGTGACGCCGATCTTCTCCGACGACGAGATCACGCTTGCCCGCTTCCGTTACGGCGCCGATGCCAGCTTCGACCGCGCCGCCGGCTGGCTGCATGAGGGCATGGCGAAGGCATTCTCGCAGAATGCCGCGCGGCTGGCGGTGCGCGGCGACGACCCGTCGCTGCTGTCCGGGCAGGACCCGGCCAAGGTGGCGCGCGCCAACAAGGCCAATTCCATGGCCTATCAGCCGGCGCTGGAAAAGATCACCGGCTTCGACATCAACTGGACCATCCTCGCCTATCCCGAACTGGCATGGGCGCGGCAGGTGTTCCCGGGCGAGAGCGACGAGGCCGCGGTCAAGAAGCTCGCCGAGGCGATCTTCGCGGCAAGCCGCGTCGACAATGACGATCCGGTCGAGGCATGGGGCCGGCACAATGCGGCCCTGGCGAAGCGCACCGAATGGCTGAACGGCCACCGTTTCCACGCGCTGCATTTCAAGGGCCCCGGCACCGACCTGACGCTCGGCCTTGCCGACGGCCACGAATGGATGGGCGGCGCCTCGACCGCCAAGAACGGCGTGACATGCAACCCCAACATCCCGACCGAGGAGGTGTTCACCACCCCGCATCGCCTGCGCGTTTCCGGCCATGTGTCCTCGACCAAGCCGCTGTCCTACCAGGGCACGCTGATCGACGAGATTTCGGTGCGCTTCGAGGAAGGCCGCATCGTCGAAGCGACGGCGTCGAAGGGCGCCGATGTGCTGAACAAGGTGCTGGACACCGACGAGGGCGCGCGCCGGCTGGGCGAGGTGGCGCTGGTGCCGCATTCCTCGCCGATCTCGCAGAGCGGCATTCTCTTTTACAACACGCTGTTCGACGAGAACGCCTCGTGCCACATCGCGCTCGGCCAGTGCTATTCCAAGTGCTTCGTCGGCGGCGACAAGCTGAGCCCCGAGGACATCGCGGCGCGCGGCGGCAACAAGAGCCTTATCCACATCGACTGGATGATCGGCTCCGGCAAGGTCGACATCGACGGCGTCCGCGAGGATGGCAGCACCGTGCCGGTGATGCGCGCCGGCGAATGGGCCTGACATGTCCGGGCTGGTGGTCAAGCGCGTCTACGAACCCGCCGCCGACGGCGACGGGCAGCGCGTGCTGGTCGATCGGCTCTGGCCGCGCGGCGTGAAGAAGGAAGACGCGCGGCTCGACCTGTGGCTGAAGGACATCGCCCCCAGCGACGATCTGCGCCACTGGTTCGGCCACGATCCGGAGCGCTGGACGGAATTCCAGAAGCGCTACCGGGCCGAGCTGAAGGACAAGGACGAGGCCGTTGCCGAACTGCGCGGCCTCATGGCCAAGGGCAAGGTGACGCTTCTGTTCGCGGCCCATGACGAGCAGCACAACAACGCCGTGGCGCTGGCGGCTTACCTCGGGAAAGCGTGAAGCCTCTCTTCGGATTTCCGGAATGAGCCCGGACAGCCCGTCTCCACTTCGCTGCGCTCATTGCGAGGTCGGGGATGACGTGGAATATCTCCGCGTCACCCCGGCAGAGGGAGCGATAGCGACCGCGAGCCGGGATCCATGCCGGACCCTCGCCGGTAAAAGCCACCCGGCGCTACCGGCCTAGGCCGTCACCTCTGCCGCGTACATATCCGGCTTGAACCCCACCAGCACGCGCTCTTCCAGGTCCAGAACCGGGCGCTTGATCATGGTCGGGTGGGCAAGCAGCAACGCTTTTGCCTTTTCTTCGTCGATATCCTGCTTGTCCGCATCGGCGAGGCCGCGAAAAGTGGTGCTGGCCTTGTTGAGCAGCACCTGCCAGCCGACCTTGCCGATCCAGCCTTCCAGCGTGGCCTTGTCCAGCCCCTCGGCCCGGTAGTCATGGAAGGTGTAGGCGATGTCGTGGTCCTCCAGCCAGGTGCGCGCCTTCTTGATCGTGTCGCAATTGGGGATGCCGTACATGGTGATCGTCATGAGCCGTCCTCGTGCCGGGAAAGGGATAGACGGACTGAAAGCCGATTCGCTCCCGCTTGTCAGGTCACGGGGTGCGATGAAAGCCGTCTCCGTTAACCGGCCATCAAGGTTAATGCATCATTTTTGTCTCCAGTGGGTTTCGTAGCGTTCTGGAGAGTTCCGTGCATCGACGTGTCGTGAAGCGGCTGGCTGCCGCCGCCGGTGGCAAGCAGCGTTCGTTCATTGCGCCTCTGGTCGTCGGGCTTGGCATATGGGTCGGCTCGCCGACCGTCACCGCCTTTCAGGATATGACCAGCCTGGTTTCCGGTTTGGATGCCAATGCACGGTGGAACGCCTATATCGAAAAGTCCGTCGCCGGCTCGACCCAGGCTGCCGAAATGCCGTTCCAGGCTTCCGCCGCCTCGGTGGCCTCGGCCGCCTCGCTGGCCGGCTCGGGCGTGGAGCTTCCCGGGGTCGGCACCGTGGCGTTCCGCTCCAAGAGCGGCATCATCGGCGAAACGCCGGACGAGGACCGGGTCATGCGCCATGGCAAGAGCGGCCGTCTGGTCAAGATCGCGCCGGTCGCGCCGCCGAAGAACTTCACCGCCGGCTCGATCTTCGAGCGCACGTCGTCGCTGATGCTGCGCAAAAGCCTCGATGGCAGCATGAAGATGGCCTTTGCCAAGCCGCAGATAAAGGGCAAGGAGGTGCAGATCGCCTCCGCCTTCCATATGCGCGAGGAGCCCCGGCCGGCGAAAGGCGCCGCAAGCATGCTGGCCGGCCTTATGAACAACGACAAGCCGGACATCCTGGCAACCGCCTATGCGCCGGCCGAAGTGGACTATGCCAAATCCTCGCCCTTCAAGGCGCTGTTGCAGGAAGAGCAGCCGAACGGCGGACGTTTCATTCCTCCGGTGGGCAAGGGCGATCACGCCTGGATGCGCAATCCGCTGCCGGCGACGGTGTTTTCCAAGGCCGAGCAGAAGTGCCTCGCCAATGCGGTCTACTTCGAGGCGCGCAGCGAATCCCTGCGCGGCCAGGCCGCCGTGGCGCAGGTGGTGCTGAACCGGGTGCGCAACCCCGCCTATCCGGCATCGATCTGCGGCGTCGTCTACCAGAACGACAACTGGCTGAACCGCTGCCAGTTCTCCTTTGCCTGCGACGGCCGCAAGAAGCGGGTGACCGAGCCGCGCCGCTACAAGATCGCCGAGGAGGTCGCCATGGCGGTGACGGCCGGCAAGATCTTCCTGCCCGAGGTCGGATCGGCCACGCATTACTATGCGACCTACGTCAATCCGGGCTGGGCGCGGACCATGCACAAGATGACCAAGATCGGCCTGCATATCTTCTACCGCACCTATGGCGGCGGCTGGAGCTGAACCGAGCCGCCGCTGCCGCCGGATATGCCGGCAAGGGAGGGGATTCCATGCCCGCCCCCCCGCCGGCTGGCGGCGGGCACTATGTCGCACCCGCGTAAACTATTGATTTTACTTTGCTAATACTTTGCTTTTGAAAACCCCCGCGTGGCTTGACGGGCGGAGGGCCTGTAACTATGTTGCGCGCCAACTGGATGCAGACCGACGGCGGACTTTCGGCCGGGCAGGGAGGTTACGATGGCCGGTAAGAATGGGCCAGGCGGAACCGGAGAGACCGGCCCCCGGAATAACCGCGAAGGCGACATCCGCGACGACGAACTTGAGCGCCGTCGGCGTGAGCTTGGGGCATCTCTGGCAGCACGGCATCCGAAGGCGTTTGAGGGGGAAGACAACGCGCAAGCAGGCGGTTCGACTGGCTATGGCCAGGCGTTCAAGCTGTCCAGCGAGTTCATTGCCGGTGTGGTGGTGGGCATCGCGATAGGATGGGTGGTGGATCGCGTTGCCGGAACCTCGCCATGGGGTCTCATTGTCTTCCTGCTTGTCGGTTTTGCGGCTGGCGTGCTCAACGTTCTGCGCTCCGCAGGCTTGATGGCCGGGTTTGGGCAGGGTAGGCCCCGATCCGGTCCGAAGGACGAATAAGCGCGCCCGAGGCGCGAAGGCAATTGAGGCAAGGCCGCAAGCGGCCATATGAGGACTGAACGTGGCAGCTGCTGACAAGGTCGACCCGATCCACCAGTTCCATATCAACAAGATCGTCCCGATCGAGATCGGGGGCTACGATCTTTCCTTCACCAATTCCTCGCTGTTCATGGTCGTGACCGTCGTCGTGGCCTCGGCCTTCCTCTACCTTGCCACTTCCGGCCGCCATCTGGTGCCGACCCGCTGGCAGTCCTCGGCCGAGCTGACCTACGAGTTCATCGCCAACATGCTCAAGGATTCGGCGGGCAGCCAGGGCATGCGCTTCTTCCCCTTCGTGTTCTCGCTGTTCATGTTCGTGCTGGTCGCGAATCTGCTCGGTCTGATCCCCTATTTCTTCACCGTCACCAGCCACATCATCGTCACCTTCGCGCTGTCGGTGCTGGTCATCGGCGTGGTGCTGGTCTACGGCCTCGCCAAGCACGGCTTCGGCTTCTTCAAGCTGTTCGCGCCGAGCGGCGTGCCGGCCATCCTCATCCCGCTGGTGGCGGTGATCGAGGTGGTGTCGTTCCTGTCGCGCCCGGTCAGCCTCTCCGTCCGTCTTTTCGCCAACATGCTGGCCGGCCACATCACGCTGAAGGTGTTCGCCGGCTTCATCGTGTCGCTGGGCGCCCTGGGTGGCGTGGGCATTGCCGGCGCCGTGCTGCCGCTGATCATGACGGTCGCGATCACCGGCCTCGAAGTGCTGGTCGCCGCGCTGCAGGCCTATGTGTTCGCCATCCTGACCTGCATGTACCTGAACGACGCCCTGCACCCGGGGCACTGACGAAATCGCTCGCAGACGGTCTGCGTCGACGAAACCTGAAAAGCCATTCCACAAGGAGTTGAAGAAATGGAAGCTGAAGCAGCAAAGTACATCGGTGCCGGTATCGCGTGCCTGGGCATGGGTGGCGCGGCCATCGGCCTCGGCAACATCTTCTCGAGCTATCTGGGCGGCGCGCTGCGCAACCCGTCCGCCGCTGACGGCCAGTTCGGCCGCCTGGTGTTCGGCTTCGCCGTGACCGAAGCTCTGGGCATCTTCTCGCTGCTCATCGCCCTTCTGGCGCTGTTCGGCTGATCTGCCTTAGACTGGGGCCGTGCCGCATGCCGGCCGGCCCGAATGACAGGGACGAAAGATGTTCGTGACACCAGCCTACGGGCAAGAAACGGCGCCTGCGGACCAGGGCGCGACCACGACGGACGTTCTGATCGGAACCGAGGTTCCGCATGAAGCCGCCGAGGAAGGTCTGTTTCCGCCCTTCAATCCCGAGACCTTCGCGTCGCAGATTGTCTGGCTGGCGATCACCTTCGGTCTTTTCTACCTGTTCCTGAAGCGGGTCGCGATGCCGCGCCTTGCCGGCATCGTCGAGACGCGCAGCGGCAAGATCGCCAGCGATCTCGACCAGGCCGCCCGCATGAAGGAGGAGGCGGACGCCGCGGTGGCCGCCTATGAGCAGGAACTGGCCCAGGCTCGCGCCGGTGCCATGGCCATCGGCCAGAAGGCCCGCGACGCGGCCGAAGCCGAGGCCGGCGCCGTCCGCAAGAAGATCGAAGCCGAACTCGACAAGAAGCTGGCCGAGTCCGAGGCGCACATCGCCTCGATCAAGTCCAGCGCCATGAAGGATGTCGGCGCCATTGCCGAATCCACGGCCTCCGCCATCATCGAGCAGCTCGTCGGCAAGGCCGACAAGGCCGGTGTGGCTGCCGCCGTCAAATCCGTCGCCGGTTGAGGGCAGGGACATGGACGCAACATCTCTCGCTACAGTCTGGGCAACGATCGCGCTGGTGATCTTCATCGCCATCTGCATCTACATCAAGGTTCCGGGCATGGTGTCCAAGGCGCTCGACCAGCGCGCCGAACGCATCCGCAACGAGCTTGAGGAAGCCAGGCGTCTGCGCGAGGAAGCGCAGGCCCTGCTGGCCGAGTACCAGAAGAAGCGCAAGGCCGCCGAAGAGGAAGCGGCCGAGATCGTCGAGATCGCCAGGCGCGAGGCCGAGGCTCTGGCCGAAGAGGCCAAGCACAAGACCGAGGACTACGTGGCGCGCCGTACCGCCATGGCCGAGCAGAAGATCGCCCAGGCCGAGCGCGACGCCGTCAGCGAAGTCCGCGCCAGCGCCGTCGAGCTGGCCGTCGAGGCCGCCCGCAAGGTGCTGAGCGACAAGGTGGACGGCAAGGCCGACGCCGACCTGTTCAAGAAGTCGGTCGAGGAAGTCAAGGCCCGCCTGAACTGAGGCCGATCCGGTTTCGCAAACGAATTGAAGCCGCTGGGAAAACCCGGCGGCTTTTTCGTTGTGCCGGGTTTGTGGCTCTTCTGAATTGTGGATCATTTCAGTTTTGACGGAAACGAGCCCTCACGCGATCTCTTGCCGTTTGCGAGGAGAGGGATACGGCCACGTTGCAGACAACGTCCTTCAATTTAGGTTGCGGACCCGACTTGCCCTGGCAACCACTCCATCGTCATCAACTCTGATGGTTTTGATTGTCTCTGAGCCTTGCGTTGAGGGTTATGATGATCTTTCGCATGGTCGCTGCGATTGCGAGGATCGGTGGTTTTCCGTTGGCGATGAGGCGCGCG
>Ga0180220_1000842_pt1 | contig 27314 bp, 23 predicted proteins | sample eDN5th37CBELigBY_FD_151335 | JGI IMG/M metagenome (GOLD analysis project Ga0180220, IMG submission 151335) | Enriched backyard soil microbial communities from Emeryville, California, USA - eDNA 5th pass 37_C BE-Lig BY (version 2) (version 2) | ecosystem: Environmental > Terrestrial > Soil >... | reverse complement strand
CCCCTCAGTCTCCACCATATCATCCTCATTCAACGAGGATTCATAATGACGCGGGGTGGAGCAGTCCGGTAGCTCGTCGGGCTCATAACCCGAAGGCCGCAGGTTCAAATCCTGCCCCCGCAATTTATCTCCAAAAAGTCTAAGTATGTTTTCATAACATATGCAGATTCTTTACAGGAGAAATTATTAAGGCCGTGGAACCGTGGTGTAGAGGCCTAACATGCCTGCCTGTCACGCAGGAGATCGCGGGTTCGAATCCCGTCGGTTCCGCCATTCAATATTTCAGGATATGAAGTATTGCATACAAGCTTTAAGCATGTTATAGTAAGGCTCGGTAGCTCAGTCGGTAGAGCAGAGGACTGAAAATCCTCGTGTCGGCGGTTCGATTCCGTCCCGAGCCACCATGAAATCATAAACGAATAAAAGCCGGTGTAGCTCAATTGGTAGAGCAACTGACTTGTAATCAGTAGGTTGGGGGTTCAAGTCCTCTCGCCGGCACCATTGTGGAGGCTTAGCGAAGTGGCCAAACGCAGCAGACTGTAAATCTGTTCTCGTACGAGTTCGGTGGTTCGAATCCATCAGCCTCCACCAGTATCTAGGGGCATAGTTTAAAGGTAGAACAGCGGTCTCCAAAACCGTTAGTGTGGGTTCAATTCCTGCTGCCCCTGCCAGTTCAATTTTATATGTGGCGGTCGTGGCGAAGGGGTTAACGCACCGGATTGTGGCTCCGGCATTCGTGGGTTCAAGTCCCATCGATCGCCCTCTAAGTTTTCAAATTGTTGGGGATTAGCCAAGCGGTAAGGCAACGGACTTTGACTCCGTCATGCATAGGTTCGAATCCTATATCCCCAGCCATTTACGCGGACGTGGCTCAGCGGTAGAGCATCGCCTTGCCAAGGCGAGGGTCGCGGGTTCGATTCCCGTCGTCCGCTCCAATATTTACGGCGCCATAGCCAAGTGGTAAGGCACAGCTCTGCAAAAGCTTTATCCCCAGTTCGAATCTGGGTGGCGCCTCCATTACAATCAAATATGCGCCCTTAGCTCAGCTGGATAGAGCGTTTGACTACGAATCAAAAGGTCAGGAGTTCGAATCTCTTAGGGCGCGTTTCATCTTCATCTGCTGGTGTGGCGGAATGGCAGACGCGGCGGACTCAAAATCCGCTTCCGGCAACGGAGTGGGGGTTCAAGTCCCTTCACCAGCATACTCATGAACGATCAAGCTCTTAAGTTGCAATGATTGCAGCTTAAGAGCTTTTTTGCATTCCTTCACCGTTGCGGCGGTTCTAAACTTGACCAAGCCATTCTTACGTTTTTCTAACGAAGATCAAACAATACATGAATGCTCCTGTTGTATAATATAAAAAACGGAGATCCTCAATTGGAGGCTGATATCGCCCAACGGCTGCTAACAACCTACAAATGATTCAAGTTTTTTACACTGTTCCTGAATCCCGATTTTAAAAGAAAGTGGAGGTCATTCCCTTCATGAAAAAAACATGGCTGCTCGGATTCGGTTTTTTCAGCATCAGCATTACCTGGTCGCTTTATAACGCGTTTGTTCCTTATTTTTTGGATCCTTATCTTAAAAGCACGGCCTTGATTGGCTTCATGATGACCCTCGACAACTACTTCGCTTTGTTTTTGCAGCCATGGATCGGCCATTTGAGCGACAAAACCCAGACCCGTTTCGGCAAACGGATGCCATTTCTGATGTTGGGCATGCCTGCAGCTGCGCTGTTCGTCATCCTGATTCCATTACATACGAGTTTTATCACGCTTCTCCTGTTCATGATGCTGATGAACCTTTCAATGAGCGTCTACCGCTCCCCGACGGTCGCCCTCATGCCGGATATTACGCCCGATCATCAACGGACCAAAGCGAACGGCATCATTAATTTTATGGGCGGTTTTGGCGGCATTTTGGCCTTTGGAGCCGGTTCTGTGCTGTATGGGGCGAATCCTTCCTTTCCTTTTATCGCGGCAGCGGCGATTACCTTGATTTCATTATGGATTCTGACGGCCGCAATTAAGGAAAATAGGGACGTCATCGTATCGCTGCCTGCCGAGAAACGGCCGAAAATCAAGCTCAAAGGAGAACTGGACCGCACGACGGTGCTCCTGCTCGCAGCGATCTTTTTCTGGTTTGTTTCCTATCAAGGCGTGGAAGCGCTATTTACTTTATACGGTAAACATTACATGGGATTAACGGAAAAAGACGCGGCATTTTCGCTTACGTTCTTTTCTTTGTTTTTCGTGTTGTTTGCGATCCCGAGCGGCTGGCTCGGCAACCGGTTGGGCAAAAGGAAAACGATCCTTGCGGGCGTGATCGGACTGTTTGCTGTATTTGCGGCGGTGCCGTTCGTCGATACCGTTCTGCTGCTGCGGGTGTTGCTTGCGCTGGGAGGGATTTGCTGGGCCCTCATTAACATCAACTCGTACCCTTTTGTGGTATCGGTCGGCAGCGAGGGCAGCATCGGCACGCGGACGGGATTGTATTATCTCGTCTCGTCGCTTGCGGCGATCACGTCGCCGCCATTGCTCGGCCTGATGATCGATCAGTTCGGATACCGTTCCTTGTTCATTTGCGCCTCGGCCGGCATGCTGCTTGCGCTCCTGTTCATCTCTTTGGTCAGGCATGACGGAAAAAGCGCTGCCGCTAACGAGCCGGTTTCGGCCGAAGCAAATATGTAAAGCTTCTTAATAATAGGGTGCCGGATGTTTCCGGTGCCTTTTTTTGCTTTTAGCTGCTGTCGCAAACCCTCGGAGGCAAACAACCCGGAAAACGGCGGTATAGGGCAAAAACCCCCGATAGCCTTAGGTCTGAAACGTTCCCCGACCAAGGTCTAGGATGAAAAACCGTCTGCAGTCTGTTTTGGAAAGAGGCCGTACCACCTAAAATAAAGACATAAGGTTGATGCACTGAAAGGAAGTGAGAAATGCATGAAAAACCGCAATAACGGAACAGCAATCGTATTGATCGTCGTCGGGGCGCTGATGCTCTTCGGTTTGTTCGCCCCACTGTTTGGTAAACTGATTGGTTTGCTCTTCCCGATTCTGCTGATCGTCCTTGGCTATTACGGAATCCGCAGAGGCAGAGTGGTGATCGGAACCATCATCCTCGCGTTCGGTGCTTTGTCTTTGCTGGCGAAGTTGTCCTGGATCATCGGACCGCTGCTCGGCATCGCGCTGGTGATTTTCGGAATCTCCCTTCTAAAGGGAAAGAAAAGCTACTACTAACATGAATCTGTTGCAAATACCGTACCAATATCCGTAAGAAGAGGATTTATCCGAATCCGGAAAAAACGAATAAGGAGGGGCTACACAAGATGAGTGTTTTTCGTCGGGTGCGGGATATTACCGCAGCGAATATCAATGAACGTTTGGAGCAAAGTCAGGATCCGGTGCGGCTGATCGACCAGTTTCTGGCCACCACGCGGGATGACATCGTCGAAGCCGAAAAGCTTGTACAGCAGTCCACCGCACATATGAGACAGCTGAAGCTGCAAGTCGATCAAGCCGAAACGATGAAAAACAAACGCGAAGAGCAGGCGCTCCTGGCCTTGAAGGCCGGGGAAGATCATCTCGCCAAGCTGGCGCTCCAAGAAAAGATCATTTATGAAGAAAAGCTGGAACAATACAGCGAATTGCTGAATACGACCCAAAGTTCCTTGATGGACCTGGAAAGCCAGCTGAACGAATTAAAACTGGAGTACCAGACCGTTTATAACAAACGCCAATATTACGTGGCGCGCATGGAGACGCTTCGGCTCCAGCAGCGCATGAACCAACGGATGGAGGGCTACGGCGGCGGCCAGGACGTTCCTAAAATGTTCAACCGCCTCGAGGACCGCATCTCCGACTGGGAGTTCGAAGCCCAAAGCCTGCGGGACCTGCGCCGCATGGGCCAACAATACTTAGAGCAGGCCGGCGAGACGGTATCCAGCATACTGGAGAAGGAAATGGCCCGTTTGAAACAAAAGCTGAACAACAGCGGAAAGGAGTAACATCATGAGCAAACTCTACCGTTCGAGACGGGATAAGATGGTCACCGGGCTTTGCGGCGGACTGTCGGACTTGATCGGGATGGACTCGACGCTGCTGCGGATTTTGTTCATCGTCACGGTTTTCTTCACCGGCGGCACCACCTTGTTCATCTACTTCATCGCCGCTCTCGTCGTACCGAAGGAACCGGCCCCGCCTTATAATCCATACGGCCCCGCGGGCCCAGGCGGTTACTACGGCGGCCAGCCGGGCAACGGAGCTTACGGCAACGGAAGCTATTACGGAGGAAACGGCCACTACAACAACAACGGCCCTTCCTTTGACCCAAGAAGCAGATACAACGATCCGTCTTATGGCAGCAGACCGAGCGGAGGATTTTCCTCCCCGTCGTCCAACCTGGACGCCATGATGGAAGACATCGAAAAGAAAGCCATGAAAAAAGAGCTTGAAGAGCTGAAGAAAAAACTGTCCAAATACGAGAAGGGAGAAGTGTAAAACATGGGAGTATTTAAAAGATTGAAAGATATGACGAAAGCGTCGGTAAATGAACTGCTGGATAAAGTAGAGGATCCGATTGTCATGCTGAACCAATACCTCCGCGATATGGAGGCTGAAATCCACGAGGCCGAACTGACGGTTGCCAAGCAAATGGCGAACGAGCGCCGCATGAAGCAGCGCGTTGAAGAAGCCGAAAAAATGTCCGTGCAGCGCGAGGCTCAAGCCGAGCTGGCCCTGAAAAACGGCCAGGAGGAAATCGCACGCAAGCTGCTCGAAGAAAAAATCTACTTCGATCAAAAAATCACCGAATACCGCGACCTGCATGCGCAGTCCGAAACGCAAGCCAAAGAACTGGTGCAGCAGCTGCATGACATGAAAGACGAGTTCTACAAAATGCGCAACAAACGCAACGAGCTGGTGACCCGCGCCCAAATGGCGAAAGCCAAAAAGCAAATGTCGCAAATCAACAGCCTGCATACGATCGAAAGCGGCAGCGCGTCCCTCGGATTCCACCGCATGGAAGAAAAAATCATGCAGATGGAAGCTGAAGCCGACGTCCTCCGCGCCCCGTACCGCCCATCGGCCAGCACGTTCACGAGTCCGGTGGATGCCGAAAAGCAGCTGAAAGTGGAAGAACAGCTTAAGGCGCTGAAAAACAAAATGAACGCTTCCGGCAATGCCGGCGGGACGAAAGCTACGAAAGAATAAGTCTTCACAAAATAGGACAATATGATATGCTATAAAGAATGAGAAGTGGAAAGCCATATTGGTGCGAAAGCCTCGCCCCATATGGCTTTTCCGACCTTTACCATGAACGGTTTCAAGACATCGCAAGGAGGTGCGGCATGGAAAAAAGAAATCGCTTGATTGCCCTTATTCTCATCGGGGTCGGCCTTCTCATGCTGGTCGGCAGGTGGGTCGGCTTTTTTACCATTGTCGCACTGTTGTTTTTATTGGCGGGAATCTATGCGATTCGCGGCGGCAAGGTGAAGCGGGGCTATCGCCTGCTGGCGGTCGGAGCCATTTTGCTCGTACTCGACCATCTAATGATTGTTCTCGGCATTGCGCTGTTATCGCTAGGGTTCTTTTTCATCAAGGCTAAAAAGGTACAGCCGAAGGAAAGTTTTATTCAAAAGCAAAACTTTTCCTCCAATTTCGATTGGGACCAGCAGCCATGGGTGATGCGCAGCATGAGCGTATGGCATGTGTTTGGCGAGGCCGATATGGACTTGTCCCTGGCGATCCCGGAGGATAAGGAAACCGTGATGATGTTCCAAGGAATCATGGGCGATATGGATCTGCAGATCCCGGAGTATTACGGCATCGAGATCGAAGCCTTCGTCCTGTTCGGCTCCATCGACTTCAGGGGGGAACGGGACAACGGCATGATGAACCGGCTGAACTGGAAGTCGCCGAACTATGAGACCAGCGAGCAGAAAGTGAAATTCATCATCTCTTATCTCGTTGGCGATCTTGATATTCATATTTCCTAAGAAATGGGGGTTCCCCGCGTGAAAGAAAAAAAGCCGGTCAATATGGTCTCCCGAAGCATGGGCGAGGGAGCCCTTCTTTCTTTTATACTGCTGCTTATCATTTTTTACGTGTTGTATACATATGGTTATTTGGCGCCTTTCGACGACTGGAACAAACGGGTGCAGGCGATTACGACGCTGGTACTGGTTCCTCTCGGGATCGGCGCGATGTACGGGTTTTACCAAAGCTATCGGACGAAAAGAAGGTTGGAGCTGCTTCGCGACACGCTGTTATCCTGGGAAAAAGGGAATTTGTCCCGGGACGTCCCGGAGCTTGGCGTGGATGAAGTGGGCCGCCTCGGCGAACAGCTCGGGCGCATCAGCAAAAAATGGGAGGAGCAGGTTACGTCTCTCCAGCGCCTGTCCACCAACAATGCCCAGCTTGCCGAGCAGGCCAGGGTATCCGCGATCGTCGAAGAGCGGCAGCGGCTCGCCCGGGAGCTGCATGATGCGGTCTCGCAGCAGCTGTTCGCGATATCGATGACGGCTACGGCCGTGGGAAGAACGCTGGCAAAGGATTTTGACAAGGCGCAGCGGCAGGTGGCGCTGATCGAAGAGATGGCCGCCGTGGCGCAATCGGAGATGCGGGCGCTGCTTCTTCACCTCCGGCCGGTGTATCTGGAAGGGAAACCGCTGGAGCAAGGCTTGAAAGAACTTATTAAAGAGCTTAAGGTTAAAGTACCGATGGAAATCGCGTTTGAAATGGATGAAGGCATCCAGTTGATGAAAGGGATCGAAAACCATCTGTTCCGGATCATTCAGGAAGCAATGTCGAATACGCTGCGGCATGCCAAAGCGGAAAAAATGGAAATCCGCATTCATCAGAAGCAGGACGCCGTATGGGTGATGCTGCGCGACGATGGGCAGGGATTCGAAATGGACGAGAAAAAACAGGCCTCGTACGGCCTTTCCAATATGCAGGAACGGGTGAGCGAAATCGGGGGTTCGATCCAATTCATTACCGCTCCGGGCAAAGGAACGCGAATCGAAATTACGATTCCGATCGTACATGAAGAAAAAGGAGGGGAAGAGGACCATGGAGGATTTAGAAAAGCCGGCGATCAAAGTGCTGCTCGTGGATGATCATGAGATGGTGCGCATCGGGCTGGCCGCGGTGCTTGGCACGGAGGACGGCATCGAGGTGGTCGGCGAAGCCGGCAGCGGCGAGGAGGGCATACGCCTGGCCCGCGAATACAAGCCGGATGTGGTGCTGATGGACCTGGTGATGGATGGAATGGACGGCATCGAAGCGACCCGGCAGCTGCTGAAGCTGTATCCGGACTGCAAGGTGATCGTGCTGACGAGTTACCTGGACGACGAGAAGATGTATCCGGTCATCGAGGCAGGCGCTTTCAGCTACCTGCTGAAAACGTCCCGGGCAAGCGAAATCGCCGAAGCCATCCGGGCCGCCGCCCGCGGCCAATCGGTGCTGGAATCGCAGGTGGCATCCAAGATGATGAACCGGTTCCGGCATGCGGAAACCGAAGCCCCTGCCCATAAGGAATTGACGGAGCGGGAGATGGACGTGCTGCGGCTTTTGGCCCAAGGCAAATCGAATCAGGAGATCGCTGATGAATTGATCATCGGCATCAAAACGGTCAAATTCCACGTGACGAACATTTTGGCGAAGCTGGGGGTCGACGACCGCACCCAAGCGGCCATATACGCCTATAAAAACGGATTGGCGGAATAAAGCAAATGCACCCATGCCTACCGACGGAACCTGAAAGGGCCCGAAAGGTACCGGCAGGGTGCATTTTCGGTTTTAAATGAGGAACAGAAGCGCAAGCAAGCCGAGGCTGAGAGCGACTGCTCCGGCTCCGAATCCGTAATACCCGTAACCGTAAGGCGGGTACCCGTAGCCGTATGGCGGGAATAGGGCGCGAACCTGGGCTTTCGGGGCGGCGTTTTTCTGTTTTTTCGAGGAGTGCGGGCGTTTCTGGGCCGGCTTGAGGTTGGCGGCGTGAAGCGCGGTATTTTCTTCGCCGTTTAATATGATTTCGCCGTTGCGGCAATGCGTCAACCTTCCGACGTAGGTTCTGCCGTCATGCAAACAAGCAAGGACCATTTTGCCGCGATGTTTCATGATGTTTTCTTCTGAAAGGGGATAGATCGGGATCATGTAAAGGGTCAATCCTCCTCTTCTATTTTTGTTAACAATGTATTCGGCTTTAGGCTGGCATGCCATAGTTATTCACCCATTTATCCAACTTTGCCTGCAGGGTATAATCTTCTCTTAACCCGGACATCCTGTTTAGTAGATTGATAGTTTAGGGCTAAGGGGATGGATGGGGATGAAAACGGCGGCAAAATGGGGAGCTTTTGGTTTGGCGGGAATGGTTTTATTGGGAATCATGTATTTTCAGTTTTGGAACAGCTTGACGAAGGTTCAGGCCGAAGCCGATCAAAACGAACTCCGGACGCTGTTTAACCTGGGCCGGCAAATGGTGAAAGAGCCGCAGCGCGTCGTCATCAAATGGCAGGGAACTTGGGAAGGAAGCGGCGATGCCGAAGCGGCTGCCCAACATCTGAGCCGATCGCTGCAGCTGCCGTCCGTGAAAGAAGTGGAAGAAAACGGTCATACGACTTATCGGGCCATAGGGGAAAAAGACGCGGTCAACGTTCGGTTCAACTGGCAGGAAATCTCCGGCGACCAAAGTTACGTCATCATCCAGCTGGAGGCGCAAACGCCGCAGCAGTGGGACAGCCTTGCCGATTTGCAGGCCAAGTTCGGGGAAAAAATGCGGGATGCCGGCATCGATGCGAAGTGGAATGCGGCTTTGCAGGGGCATGTCGATGATCGGACGGAAGCGGCTGACACCATGAACCGGATTGAAGGGCGGCTTAAGGGGATTTTGGATGCCGTCCCTAAGGAAACGTACCAGGATGAGACGACCGTCAGCAATGCTTATCAGGTGCCGTCGTTGAAAACGCGGGTAAGAAGCGGCGACACGTGGCTCAATATGCAGGTTGCCGTTCATGAAGATGATGTACGCGGAACAAACCGGGTGACGATCGGCCTGCCGGTCATTACGATCGAATATTGATGGCGGATGGTTTATTGAAGAAATGGCCATAATATTTTGAGTGTTTTGGTAAGAAAAACGGATAGCAACATTTGGATGAATATGCTAAAATGACGTATCATTAATTTTTGGGTATAAGAGGATATGAACTAAACGTTGCCTTGATAAAGATGCTGCTGTTTTGTCTTGGATCACCGTTCAGCAAAAGCTGAAGCGAGGTTGTTTTCGCAGGGAATTCTGCCGCCGGCTGCTGTGCGGTCCTTTTACAATAAGGGGTGCCCAAGACGGCGTATTCCGGATCTCTTGGAGATCCAGGCGGAAGTTCCTTTTGCATAAAAATACACCATACTACATAAGGGATGATTGAGGGCCATGGCTGAAAATCAAAATTTGGAATCGCTCAAGACACCGGGCGCCGTATTTTTTATTTTTGGGGCTACCGGAGATTTGGCTAAACGAAAACTGTTTCCGGCCATTTATAGCTTGTACCGCGAAGGTAAATTGGCCGAAGATTTTGCCGTCATCGGCGTGGCGCGCCGGCCGCGCACCCAAGAGGAATTCCGCGAGGACGTGTTTCACTCCATCCAGGAATTTTGCCGGTACAAAACGGAAAATGACGACCAGTTCCGCGCCTTTGCGGAGCATTTTGAGTACAAGTCCCTGGACATCAACAATGTGGACGGCTTCCGCGAGCTGAACGACCAGACGGTCGCTTTGGAGGAACGCTACCATATTCCGGGGAACCGCCTGTTTTATCTGGCCCTGGCACCGGAGCTGTTCGGAAGCGTTTCGTCCAACCTGCAAAAAGGCGGCATGCTGAACAGTGCGGGATGGAGACGCCTCGTGATCGAAAAACCTTTCGGATACGATTTGCAATCGGCCGAAGAGCTGAACGAGCAGATCCGTCAGGTATTTAAGGAAGAGGAAATTTATCGCATCGACCATTACCTCGGGAAGGAAATGGTTCAAAATATCGAAGTCATCCGTTTTGCGAATGCGTTTTTTGAGCCGCTCTGGAACAACAAACATATCGCAAACGTGCAAATTACGCTCAGTGAAACCGTCGGGGTGGAAGAGCGCGGCGGGTATTACGATCACGCGGGAGCGCTGCGGGACATGGGACAAAACCATATGCTGCAAATGCTCACGATGATCGCCATGGAGCCGCCGAGCCGGCTGCTTCCGGAAGATATCCGCGACGAGAAGGTGAAGGTGCTTCGTTCGCTTCGTCCTTACGCCAATGCGGAGGAAGTGAAGAAAAACGTCGTCCGCGGACAATATGTGCAGGGCAGCTCGCGCGGCAAAGATTTACCGGCATACCGCGACGAAGATAAGATCGATCCAGAGTCCAATACCGAAACGTATTATATGGCCCGCGTATTCGTGGACAACTTCCGTTGGGCGGGAGTTCCGTTCTACATTCGGACAGGCAAGCGGCTTCCCGTCAAAACGACCGAAATAGTGGTCGAATTCAAAGGCATGCCGAACAACGTTTATCTCGGGAAAAAGTATAAACTCGAGCCAAACCTGCTTGTCATTCGGGTCAATCCGATGGAAGGCATTTACGTGAAAATCAACGCGAAAAGGCCGGGTTCCGAATCCGAAATCGAACCGCTTGCGATGGACTTTTGCCAAAGCTGCATGGTGGGCATCAACTCGCCTGAAGCTTATGAACGCCTGCTGCATGATGCGGCTCGGGGGGATTCGACTTATTTTACCCGTTGGGACGAGGTGGCTACGGCATGGTCTTTCGTGGACCGCATCGCCGAAGCATGGAAACAGGATCCGGAAGGGCCTCTTCAATACCCTGCGGGTTCCTGGGGGCCGAAAGAAGCCGATCAACTGCTGGCGGAGGATGGCTTCCACTGGTGGCCGGTCAATGGACAGGAAGAAGACGACGTCGTTTGGGAAGTTAATAAATAATTTCAGAATATGAAAAATAATCATCCTCATGCAGCTACTGCATGGGGGTGATTTGCGTATGGAATGTGGTACAATAATAAAATGACAAAAGTAGTATAGAGTGAACCGGGAAACGTGAAATCAGCTTTCGGTTCGATCTATTGAGATGAAGGGAATAGTGAAATGAGCAAAGCGATAGACCAAGCCTTGCAGCAGGAAGTCGATAAGCGAAGAACCTTCGCGATCATTTCCCACCCGGACGCGGGTAAAACGACATTGACGGAAAAGCTGCTGCTGTTCGGGGGCGCCATCCGGTTAGCCGGTACGGTCAAAGCCCGCAAAGCCAGCAAGCATGCCACCAGCGACTGGATGGAAATCGAAAAACAACGGGGGATCTCGGTAACCTCCTCCGTGATGCAGTTTGATTATATGGGACACCGGATCAACATTTTGGATACGCCGGGTCACCAGGATTTCAGTGAGGACACCTACCGGACGCTGACCGCCGCCGACAGCGCGGTCATGCTGATCGACGTAGCCAAAGGCGTCGAAGCGCAGACGATCAAGCTGTTTCAGGTGTGCGCGAAGCGAGGCATTCCGATTTTTACGTTCATCAACAAATTGGACCGCGAAGGCCGCAACCCGTTCGAATTGATGGAAGAGCTCGAGCAGGTGCTCGGCATCCGTTCCGTGCCAATGAACTGGCCGATCGGCTCCGGCCGGGATCTGTGCGGCGTATACGACCGGGCGAAAAATCAGGTCGAGCTGTTCCAGGGCAACGACCATTCCACGATTCAAGTGAAAAAGGTCGATGACTACCATGATCCGGTCATCCGGGAAATGGCCGGGGAGTATTTCCATGAGCAGCTCTGCCAGGACCTGGAGCTTCTTGACGTTGCAGGCGATCCGTTCGACATGGACAAAGTGCTGAAAGGCGAACTGACGCCGGTATTTTTCGGCAGCGCGATCAACAACTTCGGCGTGCAGACGTTCCTCGAAAACTTCCTGCAGCTTGCGCCGAAACCGCAGCCGCGGAGCAGCACGGCCGGACTGATCGAGCCTTCGAACGAAAAGTTCTCGGGTTATATTTTCAAAATCCAGGCGAACATGAATCCTGCGCACCGCGACCGGATCGCGTTCATGCGCATCGTATCGGGCAAGTTCCAGCGGGGGATGAGCGTCAAGCATGTCAGGGCCGGCAAGGACATCAAGCTGTCGCAGCCGCAGCAGTTTTTGGCCCAGGACCGCGATATCGTCGAAGAGGCGTATCCCGGCGACATTATCGGTCTGTTCGACCCCGGTATTTTCCGGATCGGCGATTCGCTCAGCCAGGGCAGCGAGGTCGTGTTCGACGAACTGCCGACGTTTTCGCCGGAGATTTTCGCTAAGGTCACGGTGAAAAACGCGCTTAAGCATAAGCAGTACCAGAAGGGGATCGACCAGCTGACGGAAGAGGGGACCATTCAGGTGTTCCAGACGGTCAGCTTCGACGATACGATTCTCGGGGTTGTCGGCCAGCTCCAGTTCGAGGTGTTCGAATACCGGATGAAAGGCGAATACGGCGTGGACGTGCAGCTGCAGCGGATGCCGTACCAGTTCGCCCGCTGGATCGTCGGCGACGACATCGACCCGAGCAAGTTCCGGATCAACTCGACGCTCGTGAAAGACAAAAAAGGAAATTACGTCGTGTTGTTCGAAAACGAATATGCCATGCGTACGGCCATGGAAAAAAATCCGGACGCGAAATTTTTGGATACCGCTCCGTAAAACCATCGTTCAGCAAAAAACCTCCGCAGGATAGGCGGAGGTTTTTTCGTCCCGGCGTTGCAGGTTAGGACAAAGGACCTGGAGAGACGTGCTTCAAATGTTCATTCACGACATGAACCAGGTTGTCCTGCTGATTCGTATCTATGTTTTTCCAGATCATTTCAAAAATAACGCCGAGCCCGGGCAGCGCCTGTTCAGGCCCGTCCACCGAGCCTTCGATCATGGAGCGGAGATCCGCTTCGCTGCTGTCATGAACCTTATGGATGACCGCTTGACGCAGGTCAAGTGTGATTGACATCGTATTCCCTCCACCTGTGAAAAATCGTTTACCTCCATAATGTTCCCCATGCCGCTGGGCAAAATTCAAGTTTTTTGCGCGCTGTGATATAATAATCGGGATAGACTTCTGCAACCCGGGGGGTTAACAAATGGCGAAAAAGCAGTACGCCGTCATAGGTATGGGGCGATTCGGTTTTAGCGTAGCCAATGCGCTCAGCGAGATGGGTTTCGACGTTCTGGCGATCGACTCTGACGAGCAGCGCACCCAGGCGGTTTCCAATATTGTAACGCATGCCGTTTCGGCTGACAGCACGGACGAGGAGGCGCTGCGCGCGCTTGGAATCCGGAATTTCGACGTGGTGGTCGTGGCGATCGGCGAAGACATCCAGTCCAGCATTTTGACCACGCTCATCCTGAAGGACATCGGCGTGGAGACGATCATCGTCAAAGCGCAAAACGAGCTTCACGGGAAGGTCCTGAACAAGATCGGAGCGGACAAAGTCATTTATCCGGAACGGGATATGGGCATGAGGGTCGCTCATCATTTGATTTCCCCGAATATTCTCGATTACATCGAAATTTCCGAGGACTACAGCATTCTCGAAATGAAGGTGTCGCAGGAAATGATCGGCAAAAACTTGAAGGAACTTGATGTGCGCGCCCGCTTCGGCTGCAACGTCATGGCGGTGAAACGCGGCACCAAGATGAATATTTCCCCGAATGCGGACGACCGCCTCGAAGAAGGCGACGTGCTGGTCATCGTGGGCGAAACGGGCAACTTGACGAAGCTGGAGCTCGCGTATCCGAAGTGATCCCGAAGGATCGTCGGCGGAATACGAGGCTGCTCCTGCATGAAGGACGGTTTTTATGGATATATTATCAACGCAAAATCCCCGGGCGAAGGAATGGGCGCAGCTGCTCGAGAAAAAGCACCGGGACAAGCAGGGAAAATACTTGATCGAAGGCATCCATCTGGTTCAGGAAGCGCTGCGCTCCGGGGCCGACCTGGAATGCGTCGCTTTTGACGCGGAGCGGGGGATTCCCTCTGAGCTGGCGTCCATGGCGGACACCGGTCAAACGCAGTGGATCGGGGTGTCGGCCGCGGTCATCGCCAAATGCTCGGATACGAAAACGCCGCAGCCGGTGTTTGCCGTCGTCCGCAAGCAGAAGGCTGCAATCGGCAAGCTGCTTGCGCAAAAAAACAGCCTGGTCATCGTTCTGGACGCCGTTCAGGACCCGGGCAACGTCGGCACGATCATCCGGACGGCGGATGCGGCCGGAGCGGACGGCGTTATCGTCGGCCGCGGTTCGGCCGATATCTATAACCCGAAAACGATCCGTTCGACGATGGGGTCGATGTTCCATCTGCCCGTCGTGGAAGGGGATCTGATGGAATTGCTTCCGCAGGCGAAACAGAGCGGCGTCCGGATCGTCAGCACGAGCCTGCAGGCGACGTCGACCTGCTACGGATACGATTTTACCGGACCTTCGTGGCTTTTGATGGGCAATGAGGCAAAAGGCGTGTCCGAAGCTGCCCAGCAGCTGGTGGACGATGCGCTGACCATTCCGATGAAGGGCCAAGCGGAATCGCTTAACGTCGCGATGGCTTCGACGGTCTTGCTGTTCGAGGCGATGCGGCAGCGGCATTTTAACCAGCCGTGAATCCTGCCAAGCTTAAGCGGTTCCGACATACATCAAGGCTTAAAAATACATTCTGACGGGATAGCTTAAAGGCAGTCAACCCTTGCAATGCAAGGATCGGCTGCCTTTAAGCTTATAGCGGGCCATGATCGAATATAATGGAAAGGTCGCTGTAAATGCCCTGCCCCAGCAGCATGGATTCTAAGAGCGCAATAATATCTTGAAGGGGGGGCGCCAGATGAACGTTCCGGATCCGGGAAGCGTTTTTCCAATGAAAAATGTCAGAAGCCTCTGTTTCCTGAAAAATGTTGTGGTCAATCCTAATATAGAAATCGGGGATTTCACATATTACGACGATTTCGAGAATCCGCTCAATTTTGAGAAAAACGTCCTTTATCACTTTGACTTTATCGGGGATAAGCTCATCATCGGGAAATTTTGCGCAATTGCATCCAACGTAAAATTTATCATGAACGGGGCGAATCATAATATCAATTCGTTTACGACGTTCCCTTTTGGGGCGTTTGGCGGGGATTGGGAAACGGGATTAACGAATTTAAGCGGAGGTTTCAAGGGCGATACAAATGTCGGAAACGATGTTTGGATCGGCTACAACGCTACGATTATGCCCGGGGTTCGTATCGGTAACGGCGCGATCATCGCCTCAAACGCCGTGGTGACCAAAGATGTTGCGCCTTATTCCATTGTCGGAGGCAACCCGGCCCGATTAATCCGTTACCGATTCGACGAAGAAACCATTGAGATGCTTCATGCCTAGTGGTGGGACTGGGATATTGAAACAATAACGGAATCTGTTCCGGTATTGACCGGCCATGACAAGGCAGCCTTAAAAGAACTGCTGAATCAAGTGAAGGAAGCCGATACAACCAAGGGATAAGGGTTGATATCATATACATAATGAAAATGACAAATTAATGGAGAGTGGCATGCGTGTCGGTACAAAAAGAGCATCATGGCGTAGTGGTCGATTACGGGAATCCGGCGGTAACGAAGGGCATTTCCGTGTTTGATCCGGAATTCGACTCTTTATTTGCGTATGAAGGCGACGACCTTGGCGTACGTTATACGCCGGAGGCAACCAAGTTCCGTCTATGGGCGCCAACGGCTTCCGAGGCGAAGGTATTGTTATATCCCGTGTGGAGATGCACGTTTGCCGAAGAGATGGACATGGCCCGCGATGAAGGCGGGACGTGGACCCTGACCCTTGAAGGCGATTACAAGGGAATCGGCTACAACTATAAGGTGAAAATCGGCGAGCAGTGGAATGAAGGCGTAGACCCTTATGCCACGGCCGTAGGAATCAACGGGGACCGCGGGGCGATCGTGGACATGGAAGCGACGAACCCGGAGCGCTGGACGGAGGATAGGCCTCCGCTTGCATCGCCGGTGGATGCGGTCATTTACGAACTTCACCTCCGGGATCTGTCCATTCATCCAAAGAGCGGGATTTCCCATCGCGGAAAATATCTCGGGTTAGCCGAAGAGGGGACGCGGGGGCCGAAACAGATCCCGACCGGACTTGATCATATCCGCAGCCTTGGGGTAACGCATGTCCAGCTGATGCCCATTTACGATTTTGCGACCGAAAGCGTCGACGAAGCAAAATCCGACGTTCCGCAGTACAACTGGGGATACGATCCGAAAAACTACAATGTGCCGGAAGGCTCCTATGCAACCGATCCTTATGATCCTGCCGTGCGGATCAAGGAATTGAAGCAGCTGGTGCAAACGCTGCATGACAAAGGCCTGCGCGTGATTATGGACGTCGTGTACAACCATGTGTACGATTGGTATTTAATGAACTTTACCAAGCTTGTGCCAGGCTACTACCTGCGCTACAGGGATGACGGAACGCTGTCGGACGGCTCCTTCTGCGGCAACGAATTGGCTTCCGAACGGAAAATGGCCCGCAAATTCATCGTGGATTCCGTGCTGCATTGGGTGAAGGAATACCATATCGACGGTTTCCGGTTCGACCTGATGGGGCTGATGGACATCGAAACGATGAATGAAATCCGCCGCCGCTTGGATGAAATCGATCCGGGCATCATCATGATCGGCGAAGGCTGGAATATGTCCGATACGACGCTGCCTGCCGAGAAGCGGGCCAACCAGGCGAATGCCGCCAAGCTTCCGGGAATCGGCCAATTCAACGACGGGCTGCGGGATGCGGTCAAAGGCAGCATTTTCAACCATGAAAACAAAGGCTTTATCAGCGGGGCGACCGGCTTTGAACAGGATATCCGAAAAGGCGTGGCGGGAGGAATCCGGTACAGCGACAGGCTGCGGCAGTATGCCGAAGAGCCGGTGCAAACGGTCAATTACGCCGAATGCCATGATAATCACACGATGTGGGATAAGCTGGTTCTTTCGACGCCAGGAATCGGGGATGACATGCGGAAAAGCATGCACCGCCTCGGGACGGCGATCGTGCTGACCAGCCAAGGCATCCCGCTGCTCCATGCCGGCCAGGAATTTATGCGTACCAAAAACGGCGTGGAAAACAGCTACAAATCGCCGGATGAAGTCAATTGGCTGGATTGGGAGCGCTGCGCCGCCCACCGCTGCGAAGTCGACTACGTGCGGCGAGTGATTCGGCTCCGGAAAGAGCATCCGGCCTTCCGTCTTCGTACGGCGGAGCAGATCAAGACGCATCTTGTGTTCGAAGAAGCGCCCGCGGGATGCGTGGCATATACGCTGCGCGATCATGCCGGCGGCGACCCGTCGAAGCATTTGTATGTGCTGTATCATGCCAGGGCCGAGGAAACGATCCTTCCGCTTCCAACGTTGGGAGAATGGAGCGCCGTCATGGGCGGGGAACATATTCGATCCTTGAACCCGGATCGGTTGACCGCCGGCGGCATCGGGCTGATCGTGCTGGAAGTCAAACAATAATCCAAAAAAAGGGGAAGTCCCATATCGCGAATGCGGCGGGCTTCCCCTTTTTGCGCGCCGGGATAAAGGGTTCCAACGGCTAGCAGGCGAGAACGTTTCGCCTCTTTGCGTGTTTCCCTTGATCCCGTTCTTTGCTTTTTTGATCTTTCAAGGTACGATGTTTTGGATCTCCAGGCTTGGTCTAAACGCCCGAGTAGGCCATGAAACCTCCGTCCACGGGAATGACGGTTCCCGTGACAAAGCCGGATACCGTATCGTCGACCAGCCAGAGCATGGTGCCCAGCAGATCCTCCGGGACGCCAAAACGGCGCATCGGCGTATGGGTGATGATTTTATGAGAACGTTCGGTAAGCGAGCCGTCGGGGTTCGTCAGCAGCGCGCGGTTTTGTTCCGTCAGGAAAAAACCCGGAGCCATCGCGTTGACGCGGATGCCCGTTTCCGCAAAATGCACCGCAAGCCACTGCGTAAAATTGTTGATGGCCGCTTTGGCCGCGCTGTAGGCAGGCACTTTCGTCATCGGGCTGACGGAGCTCATGGAGGAAATGTTCAGCACGGTCGCTCCCGGACGGCCCGCCATATGCTTGGCGAAAATTTGCGTCGGAAGGAAGGTGCCGATAAAGTTCAAATCCATGACGTTCCGGAAGCCCTGCACGCTGACGTCGAAAAAGGACGTGACATCCGGCAGCGCTTCGTCGCCGCTCCGATAAATTTCATTGGTCGTGTTGGCGCTTGGATGATTGCCGCCCGCCCCGTTGATGAGGATGTCGCAGCCGCCAAAACGCTCGCGGACCTCTTTTTCGGCCGCCTCCACGCTGTTTTTGTCGGTGACGTCACAGCCAATGGCGACGGCGGTGCCGCCTGCGGCGCGGATGTCTTCGGCGACGGCTTCGCCTTTGGACGCGGTCCGGTTCAAAATCGCCACCCGGGCTCCCTGACGGCCAAGCTCCAGCGCCATGGCCCGGCATAATACGCCCGACCCGCCGGTAATGACCGCCGTTTTGCCTTTCAAGGCAGGGTGGATGGGCATCGTATTCGCATTGGCGTTCATACGGTTCCTCCTTTTCCGTGGATGGGTTCGACCCGCTCCAAGGCATCCCACAATCCCCACAAATACATAATGCCAAGCGCCCGGTCATAAAGCCCGTAGCCGGGTCTGCATTCTTCGTCCCAGAGATGGCGGCCATGGTCGGGTCTGGCGTATCCGCTGAATCCATGGTCGTGGTACGCTTTGACGATCCCCGCGATGTCGACGGTTCCGTCCTGGGTGCGGTGCGAAGTTTCGATGAAGTCGCCGTTGTCGTAAACGCGGACATTGCGGATATGGGCGAACGGAATCCGCTCGTGGAACTCATGGATCATGCCGATGATGTCGTTTTCCGGATTGGCCCCGAACGAACCGCTGCACAGCGTGATGCCGTTGGAAGGGCTGTCCACGATACGGAGCAGCCGCCGCAGGCTTTCCTGGCCGGTAATGATGCGCGGCAGGCCAAAAATCGGCCATGGCGGGTCATCCGGATGGATGGCCATTCGAATGCCGCAGCGTTCGGCCGCGGGTACGACGGCTTTGAGGAAATAAGCAAGATGTTCCCATAAATCCTCGGCGGAAACGCCTTTATAGGCCTCAAACAGGCTCGTCAAATGAGCCAGCCGCTCCGGCTCCCAGCCCGGCATCGTCAAGGTGCTGTTCCGGTTGATCTCCTCGACAAGCTTAAACGGATCGATGCCGTCGATGCGGGATTTTTCGAAAAAAAGCGCGGTCGATCCGTCGTCCATCTTTTTGTGCAGTTCGGTCCGGGCCCAATCGAAAACGGGCATAAAATTGTAGCAGATCACTTTGACGCCGACCTGCGCAAGCTTTTCGATCGTTGCAATGTAGTTTTGGATATACAGGTCGCGGGTCGGCCGGCCGAGCTTGATGTCCTCGTGAACGTTGACGCTTTCGACCACGTCGAGATGGAGGCCGTGTTTTACCGCCTGATCGCGGACCTCAAGGATTTTTTCCATCGGCCATTCTTCTCCGGCCGGCACGTCGTGCAGCGCCCAAACGATGCCTTCCACGCCGGGGATTTGCTTGATGTGGCTCAGCGAAACGGTGTCGTTTCCTTCGCCGAACCACCGGAATACCATACGCATATCTACACCGCCTTTTTACGTAATGAATCGGGACGTTCCGCAGCTTTGGGAAGCGGCCTTTGTCCGGTCATCGGGCAAAATTTCGCAGTTGGTAGGGCTTACAACTTTTTTACTTGAAATACTCAGGGTAACGTTCTTTGAGCACGGGAAGGTTCGCGATGCTGAGCCGCATATGCTCCATCATGATCCGCTCGGCTTGGTCGGCTTGCTGCTGCTTGATCGCGAGGAACATTTGGCGGTGCTGCTCATAAAGAAGCTCCCAATGCGGATCGGTCCACAGCCACAGGATGCGGGTGCGGTTGAAATGGGCATTCATCTGCTGAATGACGTTCCATGTTCCGCTTTTGCGGCAGCCGTCAAACAAGATCCGGTGGAATTCTTCGTCCAGCTCGAACATGTTTTTGCTGTCCTGGCGCTGGATCGCTTCCCGCTGCTGTTCAAGATTGTGTTCCAGGGCGGCAAGCCGCTCTTCCGGAAAAGCCCCGCAAGCCAGGCGCACGACCGCTTTTTCCAGCTGCTCGCGCATAAACCGGGCTTCCTCGACCTGCTCGGAATCGATCAGCGATACCCGGGTGCCGCGTTGGGGCAGCACAAGCACCAATCCTTCCTGCGCCAGCCGCACGAAACTTTCGCGCACCGGCGTCCGGCTCACCTCAAAGGCCAGGGAGGTTTCCTTTTCGGACAAAGAGGTTCCGGGCGGCAGCTCTAAGCTGACGATTTGCTGTTTCAGCCGCTGATATACCATGCTGCCTGCCGAGCCCGACGGTTGAAGCATACGATCATCCATAAGGTTCACCTCCTAGGTTCCATACTACCATACAAGTATGGGAGTTGTAATCCCGAAATTAGGGCGAGGTTGGGACGAGGGAAAATAGGATGAGGAAATTCACGGATTGTTGGAATTTGGTATGAGCGGAATCACATCGGGCTTAGGGCCCTTTTTCTATACTGGGCTTGTAAACAACAGGGGGCGCGATTATCCCGTCAACTGATGAGTCCAATGCATTGGAGGTCTTTTCGATGAGTCCATTGACGCTTCAAACGAAAGTGTCCGATATTGTAACGGCCATTCCCCAAGCAGCCGATATCTTCCGGGCTTTACGCATCGATTTTTGCTGCGGAGGCAAGATCCCTTTGGAGGAGGCGGCGAAGAAACGGGGGCATGATCCGGAGGCTGTTCTTGACCGAATTACGGAGCTTGAAACGAAGCTGGCGGAATGCCGAGACACCCGCCCGGGTGAGCTTGCCGAGCCTGAACTGGTTCAATACATCCAAACGAAGCATCACGCTTTTCTTCGCGAGGAGCTGCCTGCATTGACGCCATACGTGACGAAGCTGGCCCGGGTACATGGCGAACGCCATCCCGAGCTGCTGCGGGTGCAGGAATTATTCGCCGCATTGAAGCAGGAGCTGCTGGAGCATACCGAAGACGAGGATCGGAACGTTTTCCCGCTCGTGCTGAAATTTGTGGAGAACCCGGACCCTGAGGCGTCCGAGCAGCTGAAACCGCATATGACTGAGCTTGAACGGGAGCATGAACAGGCCGGAAGCCTGCTGAAGGAACTTAGGGAAATTACCGGCGATTTTTTGCCCCCGGCCGACGCCTGCGGTACATACAAGCTGGTTTACCGGCGGCTGGCGGCGCTCGAAAAGGATACTTTCGAACATATCCACCTCGAAAACAACGTGCTGTTCGAACGGATGCGCGCAGCGGTATAACGGTCATGGCCCCCTCTTCACCAGGTGAAGAGGGGGCTTTTTATGAACAGGCGGCTGGGGAATGCCATGCAAAATGCTGCGGATAGGCGACACCGAGGGAATTTTGGCGGGGAAATAGGAGTTTCCCTAATAGGAACCCCGGAGGGCGGCCTCCATAATAAAAGTATCCGAATGGACGACATATTGATTCCCCGATCATTGTCATTCATGCATAAGGAGTGGAGCGTCCGATGAAACGCAAACAGGGACTCAAATTTTTCAAACGATTGGAAAGTTACTCGGGCGATTGGTCCGTTCTTGAAGAAAAAAGCCGGGACTGGGAGGATATGTACCGCGGCCGCTGGTCGCACGACAAGGTCGTGCGGACGACGCACGGCGTGAACTGCACGGGTTCGTGCAGCTGGAAGGTGTTCGTCAAAAACGGCATCATCACCTGGGAGAACCAGCAGATCGACTATCCTTCCTGCGGCCCGGACATGCCGGAATTCGAGCCGCGCGGATGCCCGCGGGGCGCCTCGTTTTCATGGTACGAATACAGCCCGCTGCGGGTGAAATACCCATATATTCGCGGCAAGCTGTGGCGCTTGTGGAATGAGGCTTTGCAGGAGCATGGCGACGATCCGGTCGCCGCCTGGGCCAGCATCGCGGAAGACCCGCAAAAGTCCAAAAGCTATAAACAAGCGCGCGGAAAAGGCGGCCATGTGCGCGTATCCTGGCAGGATGCCACAAAGCTGATTTCCGCGCAGTTAATCTATACGATCCGCAAATACGGCCCCGACCGGATTGCCGGTTTTACGCCGATCCCGGCGATGTCGATGATCTCTTACGCTTCAGGGGCGAGATTCATATCCTTGCTTGGCGGCGAGATGCTCAGCTTCTATGACTGGTATGCGGACCTGCCCCCGGCTTCCCCGCAAATTTGGGGCGAGCAAACCGACGTGCCGGAATCGAGCGACTGGTACAACGCCGGTTACTTGATCATGTGGGGCTCGAACGTGCCGTTAACGCGGACGCCGGATGCCCATTTTATGACCGAAGTACGCTACAAAGGCACCAAGGTCGTATCGGTGGCGCCGGACTATGCGGAAAACGTGAAGTTCGCCGACCATTGGCTGGCCCCGAATCCGGGGACGGATGCAGCCGTCGCGCAGGCCATGACCCATGTCATTTTAAAAGAGTTTTACGAAGAGCGGCAGGAGCCGATGTTCCTGAACTACGCAAAACAGTATACGGATATGCCGTTTCTTCTCCTGCTCGAGGAATACGAAGGTGGTTATAAGGCGGGCCGGTTCCTCCGGGCAAGCGATTTGGGCGATGAGTCCCAGCACGCCGAATGGAAACCGGTCATCATCGACGAAACGTCCGGAGAGATCATCGTTCCGAACGGTACGATGGGCCAGCGCTGGGAACAGGACCAAAAGTGGAACCTGAAGCTTGAACGCGAGGACGGTTCCGTCGTTTCTCCGGCCATGTCCGTTGCAGCACAGGGAGCAGAGCCGCAGACGATCTATTTTCCATATTTCGATAACAACGCCAACGGCACGTTTGAGCGGCATATTCCGGCGAAAAAAATCCGGCTTGCCGATGGCAGCGAACGTTTGGCCGTAACGGTGTACGATCTCATGCTGAGCCAATACGGGATCGGCCGGGCGGGAAGCGGCACGGAAGGAGCAGGCGCAGGCTACGACGATGCCAATTCGTTCTACACGCCTGCCTGGCAGGAAAAGATCACCGGGGTCAAAGCCTCGGTCCTGATCCAGATTGCCCGCGAGTTCGCGCAAAACGCGCTCGATACGGGCGGACGCTCCATGATCATCATGGGGGCGGGCATCAATCACTGGTTCAACAGCGACACGATCTACCGCGCGATTTTGAACCTCGTCATTTTGACGGCTTCGCAGGGCGTAAACGGCGGAGGCTGGGCCCATTACGTGGGCCAGGAGAAATGCCGGCCGATCGAGGGATGGTCCACGGTCGCTTTCGCCAAGGATTGGCAGGGGCCGCCGCGCCAGCAAAACGCGACCTCGTTTTTCTACTTCGCCACCGATCAATGGAAATATGAGGAGATGGGCGCAGACTCCCTGAAATCGCCGACGGGCGGGGAGATCCGTTACCGGCATCCGGCGGATTATAACGTTTTGGCGGCAAGGCTGGGTTGGCTGCCGTCCTACCCGCAGTTCAACAAAAGCAGCCTGGCTTTTGCGGAAGAAGCGGCGAAACAAGGGAAAACCGCAAACGAAGAGATCGTAAAACATGCGCTTCAGGAGATCGTTTCCGGCGAAACCCGTTTTGCGGCGGAAGACCCCGACGCGCCCGAAAATTTCCCGCGTTCCCTGTTCGTGTGGCGTTCGAACCTGATCTCCAGCTCCGCCAAAGGGCAGGAGTATTTCATGAAACATCTGCTGGGAACGTCCGACGGCCTGCTTTCGGAGCCGAATGAAGACGAAAAGCCGGAAGAAATGGTCTGGCGCGAAAATACGGAGGGCAAGCTGGACCTGCTTGTGGCCCTCGATTTCCGGATGACGGCGACGCCGATGTATGCGGACGTGGTTCTGCCCGCGGCGACCTGGTACGAAAAAACCGACCTGTCGTCGACCGACATGCACCCTTTCGTCCATCCGTTTAATCCGGCGGTGGATCCGCTGTGGGAATCGCGCTCGGACTGGGACATTTACAGAACGATCGCGCAGACGTTTTCGAACATGGCGAAGACGTATCTGCCCGGCGTATACAAGGACTTGGTGAGCACTCCGCTCGCGCATGATTCCGTGAACGAAATCGCTCAGCCTTACGGGGAAGTGAAGGATTGGCGCAAAGGGGAAATCGAAGCCGTACCGGGCAAAACGATGCCGAACCTGACCGTCGTCGAACGCGATTACACGCAAATTTACGATAAATTCATTACGCTCGGACCGAATTTGGCAACGGGCAAAGTCGGGGCGCACGGCGTCAGCTTTTCGGTGGCCGAGGAATACGAAGAGCTGAAGCGCATGAACGGGACGTATGAAGACGATTCGATCAAAAGCGGGCTTCCGAAGCTCTATACCGCCAGAAACGCGGCGGATGTCATATTAAACATTTCCTCAGCTACGAACGGCCGGGTGTCGCAGCGCGCCTGGGAATCCGCCGAAAAGGACACGGGCGTGCCGTTGAAGGACATTTCGGCGGATCGCGCCGCGGAGCGGATTACCTTCCAGAGCATTACCGCCCAGCCGCGGGAAGTCATCCCGACGCCGGTGTTCAGCGGATCGAACAAAATGGGCAGAAGATACTCGCCGTTTACGACGAATATCGAGCGCCTCGTGCCGTTCCGGACGCTGACGGGCAGACAGCATTTTTATATCGACCATGAAATTTTCCGGCAGTTCGGCGAAGCGCTGCCGGTCTACAAACCGACGCTGCCGCCGATGGTGTTCGGACCTCGCGACAAACAGGTTGCCGGCGGCAAAGACACGCTTGTGCTCCGCTATCTGACGCCGCATGGCAAATGGAACATCCACAGCACGTACCAGGATAACCTGCACATGCTGACGCTGTTCCGGGGCGGACCGACGGTGTGGCTGAACGACGAAGATGCGGGGGGGAACGGGATTCGTGATAACGACTGGCTGGAGGTATACAACCGCAACGGGGTCGTGACGGCCCGGGCCGTGGTCAGCCACCGGATGCCCAAGGGAACGATGTACATGTACCATGCCCAGGATAAACATATCAACGTCCCCGGCTCCGAGATCACGAAGGAACGAGGCGGCAGCCACAACGCGCCGACCCGGATTCACGTGAAGCCGACGCAGATGGTCGGCGGATATGCCCAGCTCAGCTATGGATTCAACTACTACGGACCGATCGGCAACCAGCGGGATGTGTACGTGGCTGTCCGCAAAATGAAAGAGGTGGATTGGCTTGAAGATTAAAGCGCAAGTCGCCATGGTAATGAATCTGGACAAATGCATCGGCTGTCACACATGCAGCGTGACCTGCAAAAGCACCTGGACGAACCGGCCCGGAGCCGAATATATGTGGTTCAACAACGTCGAAACGAAACCCGGCGTCGGGTATCCGGTCCAGTGGGAGGATCAGGAGAAATACAAGGGGGGCTGGACGCTCCATAAAGGGAAGTTGCAGCTGAAATCCGGCAGCAAGCTGTCCAAAATCGCGCTCGGCAAAATATTTTACAATCCCGACATGCCGGAGATGAAGGACTACTACGAGCCATGGACTTATAACTATGAGCATCTGACCAATGCCGGAGAGAAGAAACATCAGCCGGTGGCCCGTCCGAAATCGGCCGTCACCGGAGAAACGATGGACCTGGAATGGGGCCCGAACTGGGAAGACGACCTAGCGGGTGCCCATGTAACGGGGCCGAAGGACCCGAATATCGAAAAGATCGAAGAAGAGATCAAGTTCAACTTCGAGCAAGCGTTTATGATGTACCTGCCCCGTTTATGCGAGCATTGCCTGAATCCTAGCTGCGTCGCATCCTGCCCTTCGGGAGCGATGTATAAGCGGGACGAGGACGGAATCGTGCTGGTGGACCAGGAAGCCTGCCGCGGATGGCGGTATTGCATGACCGGCTGCCCTTACAAAAAGGTTTATTTCAACTGGAAAACGAACAAAGCGGAAAAATGCACCTTCTGTTTCCCGCGGATCGAAGCGGGTCTGCCGACCGTCTGCTCGGAAACATGCACCGGCCGCATCCGGTATTTGGGCGTTTTGCTGTACGACGCGGACCGGGTGCAGGAGGCGGCTTCCACGCCGGACGAAAAGGATCTGTACCAGGCGCAATGCGATCTGTTCCTCAATCCGCATGATCCTGCCGTCATCGGGCAGGCGCGAAAGGACGGCATCACGGAAGAATGGATCGAAGCTGCGCAGAACTCGCCTGTTTACAAGTTGGCCATTGAATACAAGTTGGCTTTCCCGCTTCATCCGGAATACCGGACGCTGCCGATGGTATGGTATGTGCCGCCGCTGAGTCCGATCATGAACTATTTTGAAGGCAGGGATTCGATCGCGAACCCGGACATGATTTTCCCGGCGATCGAAGAGATGCGCACGCCGATCCAGTACCTCGCCAATCTGCTGACGGCGGGCGACGCCGCGACGGTGAAGGAAGCCCTGCAAAAAATGGCGATGATGCGTTCCTACATGCGAGCGCAGTCGTCCGGGGCCGGGTTTGACGAAGCGCGTCTGGCACGGGTGGGCCTGACAGCCGCCCAAATCAAACAGATGTACCGTCTGCTGGCGATCGCCAAATACGAAGACCGGTTTGTCATCCCGACGTCGCATAAAGAAAGCCATATGGACGTCTACCGCTCCCAAGGGCTTGAAGGCTTCGGCGCGGCATGCGGCGGATGCGGCCCGGCAAGCCCGCAGGGCAAAACCGGCAAAGAGCTGTACGAGGAGAACTTCTACGGGGGGATCTGGCGTGATTAACATCGAAAAGCTGCATGGGCATAAAGCTGCGTTCGGATTTTTCGCCCGGATGCTGACGTACCCGGAGAAGCTTGATTTTCATCCGCTCGTATTGGAGGAGTCGATCGGTTACTCCCATCCGGCATATGCTTCGGTTCTTACCTTCTGGAATTTGATGCACGAATACAGCATGGAAAGCATCGAGGAGATGTACGTTCAAACGTTCGATTTTCAAAAGGAAACGACGCTTTACATGACCTACGCGAAATTCGGCGACGGGAAGGAGCGCGGAAAGATGCTGGTCGGGCTGAAAGAGACCTATCAGCGGTTCGGCCTGGATATCAACAGCTCCGAGCTGTCGGATTACCTGCCGCTGATGTGCGAGTTTTTGATTGCGGCCGACTGGAGGGGACGGGAAAAGGAAGCTGCGGAAAGCCTGGATCTGGTGGTCGCCGTGATGGAGGACGGTACGTATCATCTT
>Ga0180220_1000841_pt1 | contig 27367 bp, 22 predicted proteins | sample eDN5th37CBELigBY_FD_151335 | JGI IMG/M metagenome (GOLD analysis project Ga0180220, IMG submission 151335) | Enriched backyard soil microbial communities from Emeryville, California, USA - eDNA 5th pass 37_C BE-Lig BY (version 2) (version 2) | ecosystem: Environmental > Terrestrial > Soil >... | reverse complement strand
GGCCGTGCACGGCGGGAGCGAAGGCGTCGCTCCCCTCTGTTATACGGGGATGATGAAAAGCGAGCGCCCCGTCCTCACCCTCATCGACGGATCCGGCTACATCTTCCGCGCCTACCACGCGATCCGTTCCGAGCTCTCCACGTCGAAGGGGCTGCCGACGCGGGCGGTCTACGGCTTCACCCGGATGCTCCTCAAGTCGCTGCGGGAGGCGTCGCCCACCCACGTGGCGGTGGTCTGGGATCGCGACGGCCGGGCGCTGCGGCGCGCGATCGATCCCGCCTACAAGGCCCAGCGCCCCGAGACACCCGACGACCTGAAGCAGCAGTTCCCCTACATCCGGCAGGTGGTGGACGCGCTGGCGGTGCCCAGCGTGGAGAAGGAGGGCTGGGAGGCCGACGACGTCATCGCCACCCTCGCCCGGCAGGCGGTGGAGGCCGGGTTCGAGGTGGTGGTGGTCACCGGCGACAAGGACTTCTCCCAGATCGTGTCGCCGCACGTGCGCCTCTACGACGGCATGCTCGACCGGTGGACGGGGCCCGCCGAGGTGGAGGCGAAGTGGGGCGTGCCCCCCCAAAAGTTCATCGAGCTGCAGAGCCTCATCGGCGACGCCAGCGACGGGATCCCCGGGGTGCCGGGCGTGGGCGCCAAGACCGCCGCCGACCTCATCGGCCGCTTCGGGGACGTCGACGCCGTGGTGAAGTCCTGTGAGGAGGGCCAGTATTCCAAGAAGAAGACGGCGGCGGCCATCGTCGAGGCGAGGGAGCGCATCCGCCTCAACCGCCAGCTCGTCACCCTGCGGGACGACGTGCAGCTCGGCGTGGCCCCCGGCGATCTCGTCCGGCGCAAGCCCGATCCTGCGGCGGCGCAGGCGCTCTTCCGGGAGCTGGAGTTCTTCGCGCTCTTGCGCGAGCTGCCCGGCGTGCTGGCGTCGCTCCCCGGCGCCGAAGGCGGTGCGGCCTCGGTGGAGATGCCCGCGGCGAGCTTCGAGCCGCCGCCCACCGATCTCGTCGTCGACGCGGACGCCCTGTCGGCGCTGCTCGCCCGGATGGCGGACGCGCCGCGGGTGGGCCTGCGGGTGGCGGCGCCCGGCGACACGGTCCACGGGGCGGAGCTCGCCGGCGTGGCGATCGCGATCCCCGGCGGCACGAGCGCCTACGTCCCCTTGGGGCATCGGGGGATCTTCGCCGGCAGCCAGCTCGGCCGGGACGACACCGTCCGCGCGCTCGCCGGCGCCCTGCGGGCGAAGCCGTGGGTCGGCACCCAGACCAAGCGGGATCTGGTGCTGCTCCTCGGCGCCGGCGTGGAGGTCCCAGGCCCCGCGGGCGACGCCGAGCTCGCCGCCTACCTCCTCAACCCGGCGCGGCGCACCTTCGCCATCACGGACCTCGCCCGGGAGAAGCTCGGCTTCGACCTGCCCGAGTACTCCACCCTCTGCGGCACGGGGAAGGAGCGCCGCGTCCTCGCCGAGCTGGAGCCCAAGGACGCCGCGCCGTGGATGGGCGCGGCCGCCGCCTGCGCGGTGGAGGTGGAGGCGGCGCTGCGCAAGGAGCTGGGCACCCTCGAGCCGATCTACACCGGCATCGAGCTGCCGCTGGTGCCCATCCTCGCTCGGATGGAGACCACGGGGATCCGCCTCGACCTCGAGCTGCTCCGCGAGCTCGATCGGGAGCTGGAGGCCCAGATCGCCGAGAAGCTCGCGGCGTGCTTCGAGGCGGCGGGGCGCGAGTTCAACCCCGCGTCCCCCAAGCAGCTCGCGGAGGTCCTCTTCAACGAGCTGAAGCTGCCGGTGCAGAAGCGCACCAAGACCGGCCCCTCCACCGACCACGAGGTCCTGGAGAAGCTCGCCGAGCTGCACCCGCTGCCCGGGGCGATCCTCGAGCACCGCTCCATCGCCAAGCTCAAGGGCACCTACGTGGAGGCGCTGCCCCGGATGATCGGGCGCGACGGCCGCCTCCACACCACGTTCGATCAGGCGAACACCGCGACCGGGCGGCTGGCGTCCCTCGATCCCAACCTCATGAACATCCCCATCCGCACCGAGATGGGCCGGCGCATCCGGCAGGCGTTCGTCGCCGAGGAGGGGTGGGAGCTGGTCTCCGCCGACTACTCGCAGATCGAGCTGCGCATCCTCGCCCACGTGACGGGCGATCCGGGGCTCGTCGGCGCGCTCCGGGCCGGGGCGGACGTGCACAGCCGCACCGCCGCCGAGGTCTTCGGCGTCTCGGAGACCGAGGTGACCCCCGACCAGCGCCGCATCGCCAAGATGATCAACTACGCGGTGGCCTACGGGCTCTCCGCCTTCGGCCTCTCCACCCGCCTCGACATCCCCCCCGACGAGGCGTCGTCGATCATCAAGCGCTACTTCGACCGCTACGCGGGGGTGCGGGCGTGGATCGATCGCATCGTCGCCGAGGCGAAGGCCAACGGCTTCGTCACCACCCTCGACGGCCGCCGCCGCTTCCTCCCCGATCTGCAGTCCCGGAACCCGGCGCTGCGCCAGGCGGCGGAGCGGGCCGCGATCAACATGCCGATCCAGGGCACGGCCGCCGACATCATCAAGCGCGCCATGGTCGGCCTCGATGCCCGCCTGCGCGAAACGGACACCGGGGCCCGCCTCCTGCTCCAGGTGCACGACGAGCTCGTGCTGGAGGCGCCGCGCGCGTACGTCGAGGCCACCTGCGAGCTCGTCCGCGGGGAGATGGAGCGCGCGGCCTCGCTGGCGGTGCCGCTGGTGGTCGAGGTCGGCCACGGGCCCAACTGGGCCGCCGCGCACTGACCACCCGGCGTGGTCGCGACTCGAGCGGCATCTCGGTTCCCACGGGGGTCGCAGCCCCACCGACGGTGCACATCGCGCTCGTCGTCCGGTACGTCAATGGAGCAGGCGGGAGCCGGGGCCGGTCCAGGTGGTGAAGTCGTCCTCGCTCGTCGCCTCGTCGCGGGTCGAGGCGACCGCGTACGCGCCCGGGTCGTCGCCTTCCCAGTCGGTCTCCTCGTCCCAGTGGTCGTCGTCCCCTTCGTCCGGTTCGGGATCGTCGAGATCGTCGGCCATGGCCGCGAGGCGGCGGAGCTTGCGGCGGCGGATGCGCCAGGCGCCGATGACGGCGAGGAGGGCGGCCCAGGCCCAGAGGAGTTCGTGGTCGAAGAGGACGGGGAGCCAGCCGAAGCGGGCCCGCAGGGTGCGCTTCCACGCGAGCTCGTGGACGAGGAGGGGCTGGCCGTACGCGGCGACGACGGCGTCGGCGAAGGGCGTGCCCTCGGACATCAGGGCGACCAGGCGGTGGAAGGGCGCGCCGTCGTCGATCCCGGCCAGGAAGGAGACGAAGTTGGCGCTCTGGGCGTAGGCGAGGTCGACGTCGGAGGGCGAGGAGGGCCAGGAGCGATCGATGTCGTCCAGGGGGATGAGGGTGCCGGCGGCGGAGGCCCGGACGAGGACCGCGCTGCGGGAGAGGGTCCACTCGTCCGCGTAGAGCATGGCGAACCCTTCCGTGAACCAGTGGGGGATGCGCGTTTGCAGCAGCCTGCCGAGGGTGACGTGGGCGAGCTCGTGGCGCAGCACGCCCTGCACGCTGCCGGAGCGGCCGGAAGCCTGGGCGTCGAGGATCACGAGGCCGACGGCGGGATAGGCGACGCCCGCCGCCCACCCCGGCGCCGGCGCCGAGGCGGGCTGCAGGGAGCGGAACTCGTCGCGGCCGTAGCCGACGCGGATCTCGATCGGCAGCTCGTCCGACAGGCCCAGGAGCCGATCGAGGGCCCGCCGCTCCTCGGGGAGCGCGGGTGCGAGGTCCCTCGCGATCGCCTCCGCCGGCCCCGCGGCGGCGACGAGGATGGTGCGCGGATCGCGGACCTCGATCGCGCGGACGGGGATCCGCGGCGGCTCGATCGGCCTGCGCCTCGGCGCCGGAGCGGAGGCTTCGCGCGCGGGCGAGGGTTGCAGGGTGGGGGTCGGGACGCCCGTGCCCTCTCGTGCGGCGGAAGGCGAGGCCTCGCGGTCGGCGCGGGAGTCGGCCGCTCCGCCCGTGGGCGAAGGCCCGTGGACGGGCAGGTCCTCCGGTGCGGGGGAAGGTCCGCGATCCGGGAGGGGCGCCTCGGGCGGTGAGGTGCCGGCGCCCGGGCCCCGGGCTCCGGGAGGAGGCGCGGCGGGTTCGGCCGCGGGGGCGGCCGCCGCCTGGCTGGCGAGGAGGAGCGCGAGGAGGGCGGGCAGGCGCCGGGTCATGGACCCTTCGATGCGAGGGCCCGCTCGATCGTTCCGGCGTCGACGCCGGCGATGCGCACGGTCTTGCGCTTGCCGGTCGCGCCGGCGGCGATCTCGATGTGGCGGCGGGGGATCCCGAGGACGTCGGCCAGCAGCTCCACCAGCGCCGTGTTGGCCTCGCCGTCCACGGGGGGCGCCGCGATCTGGACCTTGAGGCGATCGCCGTGTTCGCCCACGATCCGGCTGCGGGAGGCGCGGGGCTGGATGGCGAGGTCGAGGGTGACGCCCTCGGCGGTCGATCGAAGCCAGGCTGGCAAGGGTCCTCCTGCAAGGAAAACGATCGGGGCCCGGGATGATAACCCGGCCGGCCCGGGCGCGCTCGAGGCGGGGGCGGGCTTGACCGCGCCCGGACGGCCCGTGCAACGTCTCGCCCATGGTGCGCCTCGCCGCTCTCGTCGCGATCCTCTCTTGCGTGGTGATCCTCGGGCCGACGGCGGCGCGGGCGGCGGAGCCGGATCCGTGGCTGGGCCGCGACAAGATGCTGCACCTTGGCGTGAGCGCGGCGCTGGCCGCGGGGGGCTACTCCGCGGGATCGCTGGTCTGGGACGGAACCGGCGAGCGGCTGGCCGCAGGCGCCGGCCTCTCCCTGGCGCTCGGCGTCGCCAAGGAGCTCGCCGACCTGGCGGGCTACGGCCACCCGTCCTGGCGGGACCTCGCCTGGGACGTGGTGGGGACCGGCGCCGGCCTGCTCGTCGCCTGGAGCGTCGACGAGCTCCTCCTCCGACCCCGCGGCAGGCGCGGCGAAGGCGTGGACGTGGCCGCGCGCGGGCTGGTCCTGCGCTGGTGACGAGCGGCCGCGGCCGGCCCGACCTCCCCGTCGAGTCGCAAGGGTGGCGAGGCGCTCCGGCCCGCCGGGCGCTTCGTCGCCACCGCCGCGAAAGCCTCCCGATCGCTACCGGCCGGCCTTGGGCTCGATGGCGTAGCGCACCCGCACCGACGCGTCGACCCGAATCTCGCCGGGCTGGACGCTGGTCGGCGCGGACATCGCCCGCATCTCCATCCTCATCATCGGCTGCATGGGGCCCACGTCGACCCCGCCCTCGGCGGCCTCTCGCAGCTCGCCCAGGCGCGCGCCGAGGGCGTCGGCGATGGCTCCCGCCTTGGCCCGGGCGTTCTCGGCGGCGGCGCGCAGCGCCCGGGCGCGAGGCTCGGTGTCGTCGGCGAGCTGGAAGTCGATCCCCTCGATGGAGTTGGCCCCCGCGCCGAGCGCGGCGTCCAGCACTGCTCCGATCGCAGGCCCCTTCGCCTCGAGGTCGAGCGTGACCCGCACGGAGTTCGCGGCGCGGAATCCCACCACCCTGGGCTCGCGCCCCGGCTCGTCGGGACGCTGCTGGGAGAAGACCGGGAACAGGTCGAGCCGCGCGGTGGCGATGCGGCTCTCGGGTACGCCCAGCCGCTTCACCGCCGTGAGGATCCGCTGCATCGCCTCGTTGACGCCGGCCTGGGCCTTCTGGGCGGTGGCGTCCTGGCGCTGCACCCCGAAGGCGACCACCGCCCGGTCGGGGGCGACGGAGACGAACGCCTGGCCCTCCGCGGCGACGAACGGAGGGAGGGCCCTCCCGGGCCCGGGCCCCTGGGCGGCGGCGGTGGAGGAGGCGAGGAGCAGGAGGGAGAGAAGGGCGGTGCGCATCGGTCGGACTCCGTGAGGTGAGCCTCGATTCTCACACGATCGGCGGCGGATGCGCCGCCGATCGTGTGCCTGCGCCGGCCCCCCTCGAGCCGCAGGTGCCGCGTCTCGGGAGGGGGGAGCCCTTCGCCGGAGCGCCGCGAGCGCTACTTCTTGCTCGCCGTCGCGGCCGCGGCCTTCTGGAGGGTGGCGGCGAGCTTGTCGTTCCCGGCGCCGATCTGGTCCGCGACCGGCTTGGGGACGCTCGGCGGCTTGACCGAGTTGGAGATCGGCCTCGTGGACTGGAGGAACGCGTAGACCGCGCGGAGGTCGTCGTCGTTCATGCGGGCGAGGTTCTGCCAGGGCATGGGCGGCAGGAGCGGGTAGGTGTGCGTCCTGCGCCCCGAGCGCATGGCCTGGATGAACTGCGCTTCGGTCCACTTCCCGATCCCGGTCTTCTCGTCCGAGGTGATGTTGGAGGCGTAGACGGTGCCGAAGGGCATCTTGAACGCGGTGAAGGTCGGGCCGATCAGCCCCATGTCGTGCTTGCCCACCGTCCCTTCGGGGTCCGGGGCGTCCTTGGGATGGCCGGAGAAGGCGAGGGACTCGTCGTTGACGGGCATGCCCAACTCCGGATCGAACTTCTTCGGCGTGTGGCAGTCCTCGCAGCCGCCGATCGTCACCAGGTAGTGACCGCGCTGGATCGCCGCCGGGTCCGCCGACCGGGGGGCGGGCGCCGGCGCGACCGCCTTCGGCGCGGGAGCCGGGCTGCCCGTCGGCGCCAGCGCGCCTTGGGCGATGGCGCCGAGGGCGGGAAGGCAGAGGAGGGCGAGGAGCGGAATCGACCAACGGATGGAGCGCATGAGGGTAACCCCCTGTGTTCGAGGTGAAACCGCATATATACTCGAAACCGAGCACGGGTGGTGGGCGCTGGCCGTCAGCCGATGATGAAGTCCTCGACCACCAGCCCCCCGGTGCGGAAGCGCTCCAGCGTGAAGCGGTCGAAGATCTCGTCCTTGGGGCCGCCGGTCATCCACGTGGCCATGGCCTCGGTGACGGCGGGCGCCATCATGAAGCCGTGGCCCACGAAGCCGTTGAGCTGGAGGAAGTTGGGCAGCTCCGGCGTCTCGCCGAGGATGGGGTTGTTGTCGGGGGTGTGGTCGTAGCAGCCCGCCCACTGGCGGATCACCTTCACGTCCCGCAGGGCGGGGACGCAGTCGACGATCGCCCTCGCGTAGCGGGAGAGGAAGCGCAGGGTGCTGCCCATCTCGAGGCCCGGCGGCTCCTCGGGATCGCCCATGCCGCCGACGATCTCGCCGCGCATGGACTGGCTGAAGTAGAGGCCGCTGCCGATGATGGACACCAGCGGCCCGAGCCACGGCTTGAGGGGCTCGCTGCTGCAGATCTCGTGGCGGTGGGGCTCATTGGGGAGGTCGACGCCCGCGAGGCGCGCCACGCCCGGGGACCAGGCGCCGGCGGCGTTGACCAGGACCTCGCACTTCACCACGCCGCGGTCGGTGTGGACGGCGATCACCTTGCCGCCGCCGGTCTCGATCCCCTTCACCTTGGTGAAGGTCTCCACCCGGGCGCCGGCCTTGCGCGCCCCCTGCGCGTAGCCCCACATGAACGGCCAGGGAAAGACCACGCCGTCGTCGGGGTTGAAGGCGGCCGCCACGAACTTGCCGCCGTCGAGCTGCGGCACGATCTCCTTGGCGCCGCCGGGAGAGAGCATCCGCGTGGCGACGCCCAGCTCGTTGTGGAGGAGGGCGTTCTTCTCGAGGCGCGCGGCCTGCTCGTCGTCCGGCGCCAGGAAGAGGTAGCCGCCCTGGCGAAACCAGACGTTGATGCCGAACTCCCTGGCGAAGGAGCGGCACAGCTCGATGCTGCGCTTGGCGAGGCGCACGTTGGTGGCCGTGGACCACTGGGCGCGGACGCCGCCGCCGTTGCGGCCGGAAGCGCCGCTGCACAGGTAGCTCTCCTCGAGCACGAGGACGTCGCGTCTGCCCCGCTTGGCCAGGTTCCAGGCGAGGGCGAGCCCCATGATCCCGCCGCCGATGATCACCACGTCGGCCTTCTCGGGCAGCGGCGACTTCGGCTCCAGCGGGTGGGAGGCGTCGCAGGGGGATCCATCCGGTCCCGACCGGTCCCACGGCTCCACCGGCGGGGGGACGCCGTGCTCGGGGGCCTCGCCGGGCGAGACGGGGAACTTCGCGAGCTCGCCGAAGGAGACGAGGCGGGCCGGCGGCCGGGGCGTGAAGGGGAGGATCGCGGGGGCGGGGAGCTGCGCCTCCTCGGCGAGGATCCTCGCCACCGCCGCGGTGCAGCTCTTGCCCTGGCAGACGCCGGTGCCGAAGCCGGTGTACCGCTTGACCGACTCGACGTCGCGCCACCCCTTGGCGATGGCGTCGCGCACGTCGTCCGCGGTGACGTCCTCGCAGGTGCAGACGAAGCACTTGCTCATCGCTCGCCTCCCTGCAGGCGGGGCGTCGCCTCGCCCGGGTCCTTCTCTTCGCGACTGGCGCCGCCCCCGCCCGCCTCCACCGCCCGCCCGGCCAAAGCGAGCGCCTCCTCCGCCGCCGATCGGCCCGCGATCGCGCCCTGATCGGCGCTCTCCTTCGGCGTGCACCTGCCCGTCACCTCGCCGCAGGCGAAGATCCGGGGGACGCCCGTTCCCTGGCGCTCGTCGGTGACGACGGCGAAGCCGCTCCCGCGCCACTCCACCCGGGCCCCGGCGTGGCGGGCGAGGTCGAGGAAGGCCGAGGTCTCGCCCGTGACCGCGATGGCCTCGCAGCGGAGCTTCCTCCCGCCGTCGGGGCCGGCGAGGAGCACGCCCGCGACCCGCGCCCTGCCGCGGGCCCGCAGGATCCGATCGGGGCCGCGCAGCGACGGCGCCGCTACCACCGTGGCGCCCGCGTCGCGAAGGAGCGCCGCGACCGCGTCGCGCTCCGCCCGGTCGTCGCCCGCCACCACGAACTCCTTCGCGGGGAGGACCCGGTCGGCGTGGACGAGGCGCGCCAGCGCCCTGCCGGCGTACACGCCGGGGAGGTCGTTGTTCGCGAAGGGGGGGAGGAGCTCGGTGGCGCCCGTGGCGAGGACGACGGCGCGGGGCCGGATGACGAGGAGCCGTCGCTCCGGCGCGCGCGCGGCGACGAGGAGCCCCTCCTCCCGGTAGAGCCCGAAGGCGAAGGTGCGCGAGAGGACGTGGACGCCTGCCCTCTCGAGGGCGGCGCGGCGCGCCGCGTCCAGCTCCGTGGCGGGCGTCCTCTCCTCGGGATGGAGCCCGGTGCGCAGGCGGCCTCCCAGGCCCCCCTGCTCGTCGACGACCGTGACCCGGGCGCCGAGGGCCGACGCGGCGAGGGCGGCGTGGAAGCCCGAGGTGCCGCCCCCGATCACCGTGACGTCGACCTCGTGCTCGAGGAAGCGGGCCCCGTCGGCGCGGGCGGCGTCGGGGAGGAGCCCGAGGCCCGCCATCTGCCGGGCGACCTTGGCGACCACCTTCTCCACGATGGGGACGCCGGCGAAGAGGGTGTGGTGGTCGAGGCCCCGCGGGTACATCCAGTCGATGGTGCGGAAGACGTCGTGCTCCACCCCGGGGAAGGCGTTCTGCCGCTCGATCTTGCAGCCGTCCCGCGCCGGGGTGGTGCAGGCGAAGGCGTTGGGCTCGCCGTCCACCCGCATCACGCAGTGGGAGCAGCGGCCCGACAGGCAGAAGGGGCCCCGGGCGCGGTGGTACTTCACCGCCCGCGAGAAAACGTCGACGCCGGCGGCGAGGAGGGCGGCGGCGATGGGTTCGCCCTCCCGCGCCGGGATCCTCTCCCCTTCGAACTCGAGCCGGATCTCCCGTCCCGCGGCTCCTCCTGGAAGTCTCTCTGCCTTCGCCATGATCGTGCTCCAAGCTGGAGAAGCGCGCGCTCTATACCACGGGGAGGAAGGGGCGGGCGATGGTTCGGCAGACGCCGAGGCAGGCGGGGGGCGACGCCCACCCGCACGACGGCGGGAGCCGGCCGGGCTCGCCCGCTTGACTGCCTGCATGGTCTGCGCATAAACATCCACCGCCATGAATGAAGCGGCGGTCGGCATCTTCGGCGCCTCGGGCTACGCGGGCATGGAGCTCACGCGCATTCTCGCGCGCCACCCGGGCGTCCGGATCGCGTTCCTCGCCAGCGACAGGTGGGCGGGCTCGACCGCCGCCGAGCGGCTCGCCGGGGGATCCTCTCCACCGCCCACGTCCGGCTGCGGAGGAGGGCGACGACGGAGGACCTCTGCGGGATCCTCGAGGAGGCGTATCGCCACGAGCCCTTCGTCCAGGTGGCGAAGACGCCGGAGGAGGTCTCCCTGCGCCGAGTCGTGGGGACGAACCGCTGCTTGATCGGCGCGGCGAGCCCCGGCGAGGCCGGTGGCCACGCGGTCGTCGTCGCCGCCCTCGACAACCTCGTGAAGGGCGCCGCCGGCCAGGCGGTCCAGAACCTCAACCTCCTCCTCGGGCTCGACGAGCCGGAGGGCCCCGGCGCCCTCCGCGCCTTCGGCCCTTGATCGCCCGCCTCGACCGGCCCATCACCGCGAGAGACCCCAAGGCATGCAGCTCCCGATCGGCTTCACCTTTTCCGGCGTTCGCTGCGGCATCAAGCCGCACCGGAAGGATCTCGCCCTCGTCCACAGCGAGGCGAGGCGCCCTGCGCCGCCGCCGGCGTCTTCACCGTCAACCGCGCCAAGGCGGCGCCGGTGGTGGACGCGGAGTCGCGCCTGCCGATGGAAGGTGCGCGGGCAGTGGTGATCAACTCGGGCAACGCCAACGCCCTCACCGGCGCCGCCGGGTTCGAGGCGGTGCAGGAGATCCTCGAGGGTGCGGCGGCGAGCCTCGGGGTGCCGGAGGGATCGGTGCTCTCCGCCTCCACCGGCGTGATCGGTGCGAGGCTCCCCGGCCGGAAGATCGTGGCGGCGCTGCCGGCGCTGGTGGCCGACCTTCGCCCAGACCCCCTCCCGGCCGCCGAGGCGATCATGACCACGGACACCCGCCCGAAGCTGGCGGGTCGGCGCGGATCCCAACTGGGGACGGGTTCTCTCCACCGTCGGCGCCCGAGCGGGATCCCAGGGCTTCGCCGTCGATCCGATCGGCGCCGCCGTGAGGATCCAGGGCGTCGAGGTCTACGACGGTGGGCCGCTGGAGGCCGACAAGCGCCGGCTCGAGGCCCGGATGCGCGAGCCCGAGGTTCGGGTCGAGGTGGATCCGAGGGCGGGGGAGGCGAGCGCCACCGCGTGGGGCTGCGACCTCTCCTACGACTACGTGAAGATCAACGCCGACTACACCTCGCTCCTGGTGGAGACGCCTTCGGGCGGCGTGGCGAAGGACGAGCGGCTCTCGAACTACAGCCCGGCCTTCAAGGTGTCGCTGCTGGTGGAGGCCCTCGGCTACATCTCCCGCTTCGAGGGCAAGCGCTGCGTGATCAAGTACGGCGGCGCGGCCATGACGAAGGAGTCGCTGAAGCGCGCCTTCTGCGACGACATGCTGCTCCTCCGATCGGTGGGCCTCTGCCCCATCGTGGTGCACGGCGGCGGGCCGGACATCACCCGGGCGCTGGAGACGCTCGGCGGCGAGGCGCGCTTCGTGGACGGCCAGCGGGTGACCGGGCCCTCCGACCTCGGGGTGGTGGAGATGGTGCTCACCGGCTCCATCAACACCGAGCTGGTCACGCTCCTCAACCGCTCCGGCGCCAACGCCGTGGGCGTGTCGGGCAAGGACGCGGCGCTCCTCACCGCGCGGAAGCTCGTCCGGGAGGACGGCGTGGATCTCGGCCAGGTGGGCGAGCTCGTCGGCGTGAACGGCGGGCTCCTCGACCTGCTCCTGCAGCAGGGCTACATCCCCGTGATTTCGCCGGTCGGCCTCGGGGAGGACGGCCAGGGCGGGCGGGGCGGCGAGGGATGACGAGACGCGCCCCTCTCCTTCGCGGGCGAGGGCGCGGCGCGACGATCGGAACGGGCGCCTCCTCCCTTCCCGGGAGGAAGCGCGAGGGAATCGGAGACGACATGCCGAACGACATCCAGGAGGCCAGGCGGGCGGCGATCACGCAGATCGTGCGCACCAGGCGGGTGGGCACCCAGGAGGAGCTGCGGAGGCTCCTCGCCGAGAGCGGCTTCGACGTGACGCAGGCGACGCTCTCCCGCGATCTCTCCCGGCTGAAGGCGAGGCGGGTCTCGCTCCCGGAGGGCGGGACCATGTACGAGGTGGGGGAGTTCGAGGCGCCGGCCGATCCGGACGAGCTGGAGCAGGCGGGCGTCTTCGTCACCAGCGTGGAGTCGAACGACGTGTTGATCGTGGTCCATACGCGGCCTGGCGCCGCCCCGGCGGTGGCCTCGGCCCTGGACAAGGCGCGGCTCCCCCAGCTTCTGGGGACGATCGCCGGCGACGACACGATCTTCCTGGCGCCGGTCCGGCGCCAGGCGACGAAGAAGCTCGAGCAGTTCCTTCTGGGCAAGTGGAAGAAAGGCGGCAGCTAGATGGCGAAGGAGAAGATCGTCCTGGCCTACTCCGGTGGGCTGGACACCTCGGTGCTGGTGCGGATCCTGGGCGAGGAGTACGGCTACGACGTGATCGCCTGCCACGTGGACGTGGGAGAGGCCCGCGACGCGGCGTGGGTGATCGAGCGGGCGAGGAAGGCAGGGGCGGTGGCGGTGGAGGTGGTGGAGGCGCAGGAGGAGTTCGTTCGCGACTTCTGCTTCCCGGCGCTGCAGGCCAACGCGATGTACGAGGGGGTCTACCCCCTCTCGGCGGCGCTCTCCCGGCCGCTGATCGCCAGGCACCTCGTCGCGGCGGCCCGCAAGCACGGCGCCACCGCCGTGGCCCACGGCTCCACCGGCAAGGGAAACGACCAGGTGCGCTTCGATCTCGCGGTGAAGGGCCTGGCCCCCGACTTGAAGATCGTGGCGCCGCAGCGGGAGCGGAACCTCACCCGCGACGCGGCGATGGAGTACGCCGCCCGGTACGGGATCGAGGTGCCCACCACCAGGAAGAGCCCCTACAGCGTGGACGAGAACCTCTGGGGACGCAGCATCGAGGGTGGGGTCCTCGAGGATCCGAGCCGGGAGCCGCCGGAGGACGCGTTCGCGTGGACGAGAAGCTGGAGGGACGCGCCGGACGAGCCGACCGTCGTGGAGATCGGCTTCGAGGCGGGAAGGCCCGTGCGCCTGGACGGCGCGGCCCTGGCCCCGGCGGCGCTGGTGAAGGAGGTCGGGCGGATCGCGGGCGATAACGGTGTGGGGCGGATCGACCTCGTGGAGAACCGGGTGGTGGGCATCAAGAGCCGCGAGCTCTACGAGTGCCCCGCCGCGGTGGTGCTGATCGCCGCGCACCAGGACCTGGAGCGCTTCACCACCCTGTGCATGTCCCAGCGGGTGAAGGCGATGCTCGACGCCAGGTACGCGGAGCTGATCTACGAGGGCTTCTGGTTCTCGCCGTACCGCGAGGCGCTGCAGGCGTTCAACGACGTCCACGGCCGGCACGTCACCGGGACGGTGCGGGTGCGCCTGTTCAAGGGCGCTTGCCAGGTGGTGGGCCGCAGCTCGCCCTTCGGGATCTACGACCACGCCCTCTCGACCTACGGCGCCGAGGACAGCTTCGATCACCGCGCCGCCGATGGGTTCATCCGGCTCGCCGGCCTGCAGCTCGAGTGCTACAGCCGGCTGCACGGAGGCGGTTCGTAGCCGCATCCCCTTCGTCCGCGCCACCATCTGATCGATCGGCCCCTCGTCGCGAGAGGGGCCGATCGATCCACCCTTCGCTTCAGGAGGATCCGTCGCATGATCGCCAAGACCGCCACCGCCGGGGGCTCCGTCCTCCACCCGGATCTTCTCCGCTTCTCGAGCTCCCTCGACCTCGATCTCGAGCTGCTCGAGGAGGATCTGCTGGGCAGCCTCGCCCACCTCACCATGCTCTCCCGCCAGGGGATCGTCCCGAGGGACGCCGCCGCGCAGCTCAAGGAGGGCCTCCTCCGGATCCGTGCGCTCGCCAGGGAGGGAAAGCTCGCCCTCCCCGACGAGGAGGACGTGCACATGGCGGTGGAGGCGTGGCTCCACGCCGAGGTCGGCGCCGCGGCGGGGCTCCTCCACACCGGGCGGTCGCGAAACGATCAGGTGGCCCTCGACCTCAGGCTCCACGGCCGCGAGCAGGCGGCGCGCGTCCTCGAGGCGCTGTCGGGCCTCGTCGAGCGGATCGTGGAGCGGGCGCGGGCCGAGCTCGAGACGCCGATGCCGGCCTACACCCACCGGCAGCGCGCCCAGCCGGTGAGCGCCGGCTACTGGCTCGCGTCCTTCGCCTCGATGTTCGCCCGGGATCTGGATGCCTTCGAGTTCGTGCTGGAGCAGGTGGACGCGTGTCCGCTGGGCGTCGGAGCGATCGCCGGGACCACGCTACCAATCGATCGGGACGTCCCCCGGGAGCTGCTCGGCTTTTCCCGCCTCACCCTGAACGGCCTGGACACCGTGGGCGATCGGGACTTCGCCCTCGACTTCGCCTGGGCCGCGGCGCGCTTCCTCCTCCACGCCGGCCGCCTCGCCACCGACCTCGTCGACTTCTCGAGCGCCGAGTTCGGCTTCGTGGAGCTCGACGACGAGATCGCGTGCGGCTCGAGCATGATGCCGCAGAAGAAGAACCCGGACGTCTTCGAGCTGGTGCGGGGCAAGGGCGGTAGGGCGGTGGGCAACCTGGTGGGCCTGCTGGTCACGCTCAAGGGCCTCCCCGGCGGCTACAACCGGGACCTCCAGGAGGACCGCGGACCCCTCCTCGAGACCGGTCCGCTCGCACGGGGGGTGATCGAAATCCTGGATCTGGCCCTCCCGCGCCTGCGCTTCCGGCCCGAGCGCTGCCGCGCCGCCCTGGAGTCGGACGCCACCCAGGCCACCGATCTCGCCGAGGCGCTGGTGAGGAAGGGGATTCCCTTCCGCGACGCCTACCGCGCCGTAGGCGAGCTGGTGCGCGCCTGCCAGGAGCGCGGCCTCCCCCTGGGCGCCGCCGACCCGGCCCTGGCCGCCTCGATCGATCCCGCCTTCGACCACGAGGTGATGCGGGCGGCGAGCCTCGACGGCGCCCTGGAGCGCAAGAGGAGCCCGGGGAGTACGGGGATCGCCGCCGTGGAGGCGCAGCTCCAGGCGCTGCGCGCCAGGGCCGAGGCGGCCCGGGCGAAGGCGGCGGGCACACCCCGGATCGAGGCGCTCTTCGAGCGGATCGAGGCCGAGGGACTCTGAGCGGCGCCGTCAGGAGGAGCGGGGCTTGGGGCGCCCGCGACCGGCCCGCTGCTGCGCCGCCGCCCGGGCCTCCGCCTTCGCCGCCTTCTTGAGGCGCTGGGCCTCGCGGAAGCCGATCTTCGGCGCGGGGGCGGGCTCGCGGGGCGCGGCGGCCTCCTCGCGAGGCGCGCGGGCGGTCTTCTCGCGCTTCGGGCGCACCGGCTCGGACGGCCCCCCGTAGGCCCGGGAGAGCTGCTCCAGCGCCACCGGGTGGAGCTCGCCCCCGCGGTCCGCCGCCTCCTCCTCCAGCATGGCGAACCAGAAGAGCCGCTTGGTGACGAGGGTCGCGTAGGCGCCGGGGGGCAGTGTGAACGCCACGTTCACACGGAGCCGGCCGCGGTTCCGGTCGTCGGGCCGCGGCTCGGACACCACCAGCTTTCCCGGGCGGATGAGCACCGGGCGCTCCTCGTGCTTGAAGAACATCCCCGGCAGGTGGGGCAGCTCCAGATCCCGCAGGGAGATCCGCTCCCGCCGCAGCGTCTCCTCGACCGCGTGCCGGGTGGCCTCGTCCGCGTACTCGGAGTCGGGACCCAGGAGGGGAAAGGTCCGGTCGCGGAGGTCGCGCAGCACCTCGCCGCCGATCTCCCGGGGAAAGAGGAGGCGGCCCGCCTGGTAGCGCAGGGAGATGAGGTCCTGCTCGTCGATCATCCCCTGGAGGAGGCGGCGGACGCCCTCGTTCCACAGCCAGCTCTGGTACTCGAAGAGGAGGAGGGCGCGGTACCGCGGCTCGATCTCCAGGAACGCCCCCGCCCAGTCGGTCGGGTGCTCGCGGAGGTGGACGAGCACGTTGCGGTAGCGCGCCACCGCCTTGAACGGACAGTGACGTTCCCAGTCACCCCAATTCTCGGCCCAGAACCGCTTCACCTTGGCGTCGTCGCTCCGGTCGAGGGGCGAGGGCCTGGCGAGGTAGTTGTACAGCGCGTGCTCGACGTTGCCGCGGATGAGGTCCTTGGCGATGAAGCCCTGCCCGTGCTTGAGGGCGCCGAAGCGCTGGGAGTCGAAGTAGTTGACCACGCCCACCCGGCGCACGTCCGCCACCGCCGCCGGGAGGCGGGCCACGTCCTCCTCCGAGAGGTCGCGGACGGTGATGGCGAAGCGGTTGGCGGTGAGGTTCCTGGCCGAGAGCGGCTCCGCGGTCCGGCCCAGGAACTTGAGGCGCAGGTCGGGCTCCTGCATCTCCGCGTCCTTCCCGCGGACGGCGACGAGCTGCTCGGTGCGGCCCTGCTTGTCCTTGAGCCCGCAGAAGCTGATCGACTTCTGGGGGACGCGCATCCGGGTGGCGATCCGCTGGACGGCCTCGAAGGTCGAGAGCTTCTGCTTGTCCATCAGGTAGACCCGGTACGGGCCCCTGGGATCGAAATCGAGGCGGTAGGCCTCGCGGACCACGAAGTCCTCGGGGCGCTGCTTGAGCTTCATGGCCTTCCTCTTCGGCCCCGGGGGAGACCCCGTGGGGCCGGAATCCGCGCGCTTCTACCACAGCAACGGATGTAACATGTCCGGATCATGAGCGACGCCCGCCTGCTCCTCCTCCTGCCGGGAGGCGACCGACGAGAGGTGCTCCTGGGGAGCCGCGCGACCATCGGGCGGCAACCCGGCAACACCGTGGTGCTCATGGACCGCGAGGTCTCCAAGGAGCACGCCCTCGTCGAACGGGTGGGGATGGACTGGTTCTTCCGGGATCTGGGCTCGTCCAACGGCTCGTACGTCAACGGGAGGCGGACCACCTCCTGCCTCCTGCGCCACGGCGACGAGCTGCTCCTCGGCGCGAGCACGCTGCGCTTCGAGCGGGCCCCGGCCCCGACGATCTCGGCCCGGGTGAACGTCACCAGCTCCGAGACGTCGATCCTCAAGGCGCTCCCGAGCGACGACGCCGCGGGCTTCCTCCCCGAGGGGCAGATCGCCAGCGACGAGCTGCTCCGACACGACTACGAGAAGCTCCGGATCGCGATGGAGCTCGGGCGGCGGATCGTCCTCGAGCAGGACGAGGGCGCGCTCCTGGATCAGATCCTCGAGTTCGCCTTCGACGTGCTCCCCGCGGCGGACAACGGCGTGATCCTCCTCGTGGACGCCTCCACCGGCCAGCTCGCGCCCAAGGCGGTGCGATCCCGGGAGGGGAGCGATCAGGTGGTGCTCTCCGAGAGCATCCTGCGCCGGGTGCGGGAGAGCCGCGACAGCGTCCTCACCCTGGACGCCGGCATCGATAGCCGGTTCGCGACCTCGGCCTCCATCGTCGTCCAGGGGATCCGCTCCGCCATGGCGGTGCCGCTCCTGATCCGCGACGAGGTGAAGGGCGTGCTCTTCCTCGACAGCCGCAAGACCGCCGCCGCGTTCTCCGAGAAGGACCTGCAGCTCCTCAACGGAGTGGCCGCCCAGGCCTCCCTGGCCCTGGAGCGCACCGCGCTCTCGCGGCAGATCGCCCAGGAGGCGGAGGCCCGCGCGCACCTGTCCCGCTTCCTGTCGCCGGCGCTGGTGGAGCAGGCCCGGCTGGGCAAGCTGGACCTGCAGAAGCGGGGGACGCTCACCCGGGTGACGGTGATGTTCGCGGACATCCGCGGCTTCACCCAGATCTCCGAGGGCGTCGGGCCGGAGGAGACGGTCCGCATGCTCAACGAGTACTTCGAGCGGATGGTGGACATCGTGTTCCGCCACGGCGGGGTCCTCGACAAGTTCATCGGCGACGCGCTGATGGCGCTATGGGGCGCGCCGGTGGGCGGTCCCGACGACGTCGATCGCGCGCTGGCCTGCGCCCTCGAGATGCAGGAGCAGCTCGCGCTGCTCAACGAGTCGCGGATCGCGGAAGGGCGGGGCCCGATCCACTGCGGGATCGGCGTGAACGCCGGCCAGGCGGTGGTGGGGACCATGGGCTCGTCCAAGCGCCTCGAGTTCACCGCGATCGGCGATCCGGTGAACCTGGCGTCGCGGCTCTGCGGGCTCGCCGGGCCCGGCGAGATCATGGTCTCGCAGGAGGCCATGGCGCTGACGACGAGGCCCTTCCGCACCGAGGAGCGCCCGCCCACCCAGGTGAAGGGAAAGTCGCAGCCGGTGCCCCTGGTGAAGCTCCTCGGCGTCGACGCCTGACGGGTCGCGCTGCGTCGAGCGCCCTCGACCGCCCGATGCGCGGCCGCCGTCGGAAGGCGGGGCGCTCGTCGGTTCAGCGATCGCGGGCCGCCCGCGGCCGGCGTCGCCGCCCCGCCCGGTAGCGGCCGGCCGGAACCTTCGCGTGGGAGGCCCGCTTCGCGGGCGTCCCCACCGGTCGAGGTGCGCCACCCTTCGCTTGCGAGTGGGAGGCCCGCTTCGCCGTCGCCCCCGCCGGTCGAGGTGCGCCGCGCTTCGCCTGCGCGTGCGAGGCATGCTTCGCCGGCGTCTCCTCCGAGCGCGGTCCAGCCTTCGACGGCGCGTGCGAGGCCCGTTTCGCCGGCGTCCCCTTCGGGCGCGGCTTCGGCGCCGGGGGGCGCGCGGGCAGGCCCGCGGCCGCGAGCTGGGCACGGGTGCGCCCGCCGTGGACGCCGGGATCCCGCTCCCGGGCCCGGCGCTGCGCCATCAGCTCGGCGAAGACGGGATCGTCGGCGGGCGCCGGCTCCCGGGGGAGGGCGCGGCCGATGAGCCGCTCGATCGCAGCGAGCGCGGGCCCGTCGCCGGGCTCGGCGAAGCTCGTGGCCCTGCCGCTCGCCTGGTTGCGGGCGGTGCGGCCGATGCGGTGGACGTAGTCCTCGGGCTCGCCGGGGAGGTCGAAGTTGATCACGTGGCCGATCTCCTCCACGTCGATCCCGCGGGCGGCGACGTCGGTGGCGACGAGCACGCGGTACCTGCCGTCCTTGAACCCCGCCAGCGCCTGCTTGCGCTGCCCCTGGGTGCGGTCGCCGTGGAGGCGGGTCACCCGATGACCCGCCTTCTCCACCACCCGGGCGATCTTGTCGGCGCGGTGCCGGGTGCGAACGAACACCAGGGTGGAGTCGTCGTCCGCCGCGAGGAGGGTGAGTAGGAGCGCGGCCTTCTCGTCCTTCTCCACCCGGTAGATCCGCTGCTCGGCCCGGGCGGCGGTGGTGCCGCTGCGGTGGACCTCCACCCGCACCGGATCGGGGACGTGCCGCCCCGCGAACGCCGCCACCTCGCCGGCCATGGTGGCCGAGAAGAGGAGGGTCTGCCGCCGCACCGGCGCCCTGGCGAGGATCTTCTCGAGCTGGGGGCGAAAGCCCATGTCGAGCATCCGATCCGCCTCGTCGAGGACGAGGGTCTCGATGCGGGAGAGGTCGACGGTGCGCTGCTGCAGGTGATCGATGAGGCGCCCCGGCGTGGCCACCACGAGCGCGGGCTTTCTCCGGAGCGCGTCGATCTGCGGCTGCATCCCCACGCCGCCGACCACGAGGGCGGCGGGGGGCCCGCCGAACGCCGCCACGTACTCGTGGATCTGCTGGGCCAGCTCGCGGGTCGGGGCGAGGACGAGCGCCAGGGTGGCGCCCTGGCGGCCGGCGGTGCGCTGGAGGAGCGGCAGCATGAAGGCCGCGGTCTTGCCCGTGCCGGTGGCGGCGCAGCCGATCACGTTCCTGCCGGCGAGGGCGGGCGGGATCGACTCGGCCTGGATCGGCGTCGGCCGGTCGTAGCCGGCGCGCCCGAGGGCGCGGAGGAGGTCGGCGGAGAGGCCGAGGGATTCGAAGGTCCGAGGCATGGAAGAGGTCCTGTCGGGAACAACCCGGGCGGCGCCTTCTCATTTCCCGCGGTCGGGCGCAAAGAAAACGATCGCGAGAGGCTACTTCGCGAAGTGGCACGCCGCGCGGCGGCCGCCGTCGAGGACACGCAGCACCGGCTCCTCCCCCTTGCAGCGGGCCTGCCCGGCGGCATCCAGGCGCTTGAAGAGCGGGCACCTGGGGTGAAACCGGCAGCCGGGCGGTGGCCGCAGCGGGGAGGGGACGTCGCCCTCCAGGACCACGCGCCGGCGCCGTCGCTCGCCCTCGGGATCCGGGATGGGGACGGCGGAGATCAGGGCCTGGGTGTAGGGGTGGGCAGGCCGCTCGTAGACCTCGGCGGCGGGGGAGAGCTCGACGATCCGGCCCAGGTACATCACCGCGATCCGATCGGAGACGTGCCGGACGGCGGCGAGGTCGTGGGCGATGAAGAGATAGGTGAGGGAGAGGTCCCGCTGCAGGGAGACGAGGAGGTTGAGGACCTGGGCCCGGATGGAGACGTCCAGGGCGGAGACGGGCTCGTCGCAGACCACGAAGGACGGCCGCAGCACCAGCGCCCGGGCGATCGCCACCCGCTGCCGCTGGCCCCCCGAGAACTCGTGGGGGTAGCGGCGGATGTATCGGGCGCTCATGCCGCAGCGGGCGAGGATCTCCTCCACCTTCTCCTGCACGTCGAGGCCCGCGAGGCCGTGGGCGCGCAGGGGCTCGGCCACGATGTCCAGGACGGTCATGCGGGGATCGAGCGAGCCGTACGGATCCTGGAAGATCATCTGGAAGTCGCGCCGCCTGCGCCGCAGGGCCTCGCCCCGCAGCGCCAGCAGATCCTCCCCGGCGAGCTCCACCCGCCCGGAGGTGGCGTCGACGAGCCGCATCAGCGCCCGCCCGGTGGTGCTCTTGCCGCAGCCCGACTCGCCCACCAGGCCCAGGGTCTCGCCCCGCGCCACGTCGAACGAGACCCCGTCCACGGCCTTCACCACGCCGGCCTTCCGCTCGAAGAGGCGGCCGGAGCGGACGGGGAAGTGCACCTTCAGGTCGACGGCGCGCACCAGCGGCACGTCGATCCCCGGGGCCGGCTGGCTCAGGCGTTCCAGCACGCGACCTCCCTCCCCGGCCCGATGGCGCGAAGGGCCGGGCGCTCGGCAGCGCAGCGCTCGGTGGCGGCGGGGCAGCGGGTGCGGAACGGGCAGCCGGAGGGGAGCCGAGAAGGGTCGGGGGGCTGCCCGGGGATCGGCACCAGCGTCTCCTTCTGCGCGGCGTCCAGGCGAGGCACGCTCGCCAGCAGGCCCTTGGTGTAGGGATGCCTGGCGTCGGCGAAGATCTCCCCGGCCTCGCCGCGCTCCACCACGCGGCCGGCGTACATCACCGCGACCAGGTCGGCGGTGCCCGCGACCACGCCGAGGTCGTGGGTGATGAGGATGGTCGAGCTCCCCAGCTCCTCCTGCAGCTCGCGGAGCAGCTCCAGGATCTGCGCCTGGATGGTGACGTCCAGCGCGGTGGTGGGCTCGTCGGCCACCAGGAGGGCGGGCCGGCACAGGAGCGCCATGGCGATCATCACCCGCTGCCGCATACCGCCGGAGAACTGGTGCGGATGCTGATCGATCCGCCGCTCCGGATCCGGGATCCCCACCCGCCGCAGCATCTCTAGCGCCTCGCCCCGCGCCGCGCGGCGGGACATCCCCCGGTGCACCTCGAGGACCTCGGTGAGCTGCCGCTCCACGGTGAGGAAGGGGTTCAGGGCGGTCATGGGATCCTGGAAGATCATCGCCACCCGATCGCCCCGCAGCGCCCGCAGCCGCGCCTCCCCGGCCCGGAGGAGATCCTCGCCGTCGAAGAGAGCGCCGCCGCCGAAGACCTCGCCGGGGGGCCGGGGGACGAGGCCCAGGATCCCGTACATGGTCTGGCTCTTCCCCGATCCCGACTCGCCCACCACGGCGAGGGTGCTGCCCCTGGGCACGTCGAAGCCCACGCCGTCCACCGCCTTGGCGACGCCGCCGTCCACCCGGTAGTGGACGTGGAGGTTCCGGACCTGCAGGAGGGGGTCGCTCACGTCCGCATCCGGGGGTCGAGGGCGTCGCGCAGGCCGTCGCCGAGGAAGTTGAGGGAGAAGAGGGTCACGGTGAGCATGGCCCCGGGGAAGAGGAGGAGGTGGGGGAAGAAGGTCATGGCGTTCGCCCCGTCGGAGACCAGCAGCCCCCACGACGCCATCGGCGGCTGCACCCCCAGGCCCAGGTAGGAGAGGAAGGCCTCCTCCAGCATCACCCGCGGGATGGTGAGGGTGGTGTAGACGACGATCGGCCCCAGCGCGTTGGGCACCAGGTGCCGGAAGATGATCCCCGCGTGCCCCACGCCGCTCGCCCGCGCCGCCTCCACGAACTCGCTCTGCTTCAGGGACAGCACCTGCCCGCGCACGATCCGCGCCATGGTGAGCCACGACACCGCCCCCAGCGCCACGAAGAGCAGCACCAGCGAGCGGCCGAAGAGCACCAGGAAGAGGATCACCACGAACATGAAGGGGATGGTGTAGAGCACGTCCACCACCCGCATCATGATGGCGTCGAGCCTGCCGCCGAAGTAGCCGCTCACCGCCCCGTAGGTCACGCCCAGCGTGAGCGAGACGGCCGTGGCACACAAGCCCACGAGCAGGGAGATCCGCCCGCCGTGCATGGTGCGCACCAGCAGGTCGCGGCCGTGGAGGTCGGTGCCGAACCAGTGGCGCCACGACGAGCCACGGGCGCCGTAGGCGAGGTCCTGCTCGTCGAAGCCGTGGGAGACCAGCCAGGGGCCGGCGACGCAGAAGAGGATCACGAAGACCAGGATCCCGGCGGAGGCGACGGCCATGCGGTTCTTGCGCAGCCGCCTCCAGGCGTCCTGCCAGAGGGAGGTCCCGGCGACCTCCTCGATCTCCTCCGCTCCGGCGAGCGGCAGCTCGAGCACTTCGCGGCTCATTCGTAGCGCACCCTCGGATCGAGGAGACCCAGGAGAACGTCGACCACCAGGTTGGCCACGAGGAGGAAGACGGCGTCCACCACCACCACGGCCATGGCGAGGGTGATGTCCCGGTTCAGCGCGGCGTCCACGAAGTAGCGGCCCAGGCCGGGGATGTTGAAGATCCGCTCGACGACGATCGAGCCGGTGAAGAGGCCGGCGAGGGCGGGGCCGAGGTAGGAGACCACGGGGAGCAGGCCGCCGCGCACCGCGTGCCGCAGGATCACGAGGCGCTCGGAGAGGCCCTTGGCCCGGGCGGTGCGGATGAAGTCCTGCCGCACCACCTCGAGCATCCCGCCGCGGGTGAGCCTCGCCACGTACGCTGCATAGGCGAGCCCCAGGGTGAAGCCGGGGATGATCATGTAGCGCCAGCCGTCCCAGCGCGCAGGCGGCAGCCACGCCAGGGTGAGGGAGAAGACGAAGATCAGCACCGGCCCCAGCACGAAATTCGGCACCGAGATCCCGAGGAGGGCGGCGCCCATCGAGGCGTGGTCCTGCCACAGGTTCTGCTTGGTGGCCGCGACGAGGCCCGCGCCCAGCCCGATGAGGAGCGCGAAGCCCATGGCGATGAGGCCGAGCTGCATCGTCACCGGGAGGCCCGAGGCGATGAACTCGTTCACGCTGCGGTCCTTGTACTTGTAGGAGGGGCCGAAGTCGCCGCGCACGTAGTTGGACAGCATCCAGCCGTACTGGAACGCGCCGGTGCAGAGCTTTTCCAGGCGGGAGGACCAGGGGGCCTCCGCGCGGATCGCCCGCTCCGCGGCAGCGGAGACGCCGGGCTCCCGCAAGGCGGGCAGGAAGCGCGCCTCGCACCACGGCTCGCGCAGGTGGTAGCGGAGCTCGAGGTTGCGCTTCACCTCGGCGGGCACCGGCTTCTCCGCGTCGAAGGGGCCGCCTGGCGCTGCGCGCATGAGCAGGAAGCTCAGGGTGAAGATCACAAGGAGGGTGGGGACGAGGCCGAGGAGCCGGCGCAGGACGAAGCGCGTCACTCTTCCTGCTCCAGCCACATGTCCCGGAACGGATGGATGTCCTGGGAGTTCGGGTACCAGCCCTTCACCCACGAGCCGATCAGGGTGTTCTGCGCGTAGTAGTACAGGGGGATCATCGGCAGCTCGTCGAGGAGGATCGCCTCCGCCTTCGCGTAGACGGCGTACCGCTTTGCCCGATCGCGGTGCCCGAGCGCCTCGTGGACGAGCGCGTCGTAGGCCTCGTTCTTCCAGCGGGTCTCGTTCAGCTCCGAGTCGGAGAGGAACATCGACAGGAAGGAGTAGGGATCCTGGAAGTCGCCGGTCCACCCGGCCCGGGCGAGCTGGAAGTAGCCCTCCACCCGGTTGTTCATGAAGACCTTCCACTCCTGGTTCACGAGCTGGACGTCGATGCCGAGCTCGCGCTTCCACATCGCCTGCAGGGCCTCCGCGATCTGCCGGTGGGCGTCGTGGGTGTTGTAGAGCACCTCGAGCCTGCCGAAGGTGGCGCCGCCGGGGCCGTAGCCCGCCTCTCGCAGCAGCCGCCGGGCCTCGTCCGGATCGTAGGGGTTCCCCGGCGGCGGCGCGTAGCCCTGCTCGACGAAGAGGTCGGGGACGAGCGATCGCGCCGGCCGCTCCCCGCCCTTCATCACGAAGCGCGCCAGCGCCGCCTTGTCGATCGCCATGTCGAGCGCCTTGCGCACCCGCTTGTCGCGCAAGGGGGCGGGGGCGTCGGGGCGCAGGTTGACGAGGTAGAAGTAGGTGGCGAGGTCGCGGTCGGAGCGGAAGTCCCGCTTGCCGGCCAGGTGCTCCAGGTACTCCTGGGGCGGCCGCACGTCGGCGCCGATCCAATCGAGCTCGCCGGCGCGGAAGAGGCGCATCATCGCGTGGTTGTCGTCGGAGATCACGAAGACCACGCGGTCGAGCCTCACCTCGTCGGCGCCCCAGTAGGTGGGGCTCTTCGCGATCTCGATCTGGTAGCTGACCACCCACCTCTCCAGGTGGAACGGGCCGTTGGTGACGATGTTCTCCGGGCGGGTCCACGCGCCGCCGTGCGCCTCGATCGCGCGCCTCGGCACCGGCTGGAAGGGCCCGAAGGTGAGGAGCTCGAGGAACCAGGGGATCGGCCGCTCCAGCTCGACCTCGAGGGTGAGATCGTCCCTCGCCCGGACGCCCACGGCGCCGGCGGGGACCCTCCCTTCCGCGAAGGCCTTGCCGTTCTTCACGTCCCAGAGGAGGGCGGCGTACTGCGCCGCCGTCTCCGGGTGCAGCACCCTCTTCCAGGACCACTCGAAGTCGTGGGCGGTGACGGGCGCGCCGTCCGACCAGCGGGCGTCGGGGCGGAGGTGGAAGACGTAGCGCGTGCCGTCCTCGCTCTCCTCGTACGACGACGCCACACCGGGCAGCGGCCGGAGGGTGACGGGATCCGGCCGCATCAGCCCCTCGAAGAGGTTGCGGGACACCATGAAGCCGGGGGCGTCGTAGACCTTGCCCGGATCGATCGACTCGGGCTCCGCGCCCCCGCCCACGTAGAAGGTGTTGCCCTTGCGCGCGCGCTTCGCGGGGCCGAAGGTCTCGCCGCCGCGGGTGCAGGCGAGGGCGAGGACGACGAAGGCGGCGACGAGCAGACGAGGAGGCAACGCGGGGTATCCGAAGGCTGAGGAGGCGGGGCCAGAACCGCTCGGGGGGCACGCGCCTTCCCTCCGGCGAAGAGGGCAGGCGAGCATTCCAGCCCGCGCTCGAGTTTGTCAAACGCGGTGGTTCCCCCGGCGGCGTCTTCGTGGTAGCGACGGGCGCTTGGCGAAAGGACGACCGCGTGCTCATCGATCTCCACGTCCACACCGACCGCACGCCAGGCTGCACGCTCGAGCCCGCCCTCGCCGTCGCGAAGGCGGAGACCCTCGGCCTGGACGGGATCTGCTTCACCGACCGCGATAGCCTCGATCGCGCCGCCAACCTGCACACCCTGCGCAACGGCGCGAAGATCCGCGTGCTGGTCGGCATGGAGGTCCAGACCGATCACGGCCTCTTCCTCTGCTTCTTCCCCGATCCCGAGGGCGTGGACGTCCCGGCGCTGCTCGGCGAGGCCGATCCGAACCGCCGGCCCGCGCGGGAGCTGGTGGATCGGGCCCTCGCGGCGGGCGCCGCGGTGGTGGCGGCCACGCCCTACGATCGGGATCTCGCCAGGCCGATGGGAGACTTCGTCTTCTCCTTGCGGAACCTCAGCGCGGTGGAGGCCTTCACCGGCACCCGCGGCGCCAACGTGAACGAGCTCGCGATCGAGGCCGCCGATCACCTCTCCGCGCCGAGCGTGGGCGGGAGCGGCGCGATGACCTCCTACGACGAGATCGGCACCGCGGCGACGCTCTTCAAGGACGACGTCCGGAACGAGGCCGACCTCGTCCGCGCCATCCGGGCCGGGAACGTCTGGGCGGTGGCGGTGGGGACGCCCCAGAAGTTCCACGGCGACGACGAGGCGCTGCGGGCGCCGCGCGAGCGACCGGGGGGGAGGGGGCGGCCGTTCCGCGATCGGCGGGGCGGGAGGCGGGGCGGCAGGGGCCGATGAACGATCGCGGGCGGGCCGTGTGACCTCCGCGGCGAACGCGGTTACGCTTGCGACCATCGATCCTTCGGCCGCCTCGCGGCCGACCACGGAGGAGATCCCTTGAGACGTCACGCCTGGGCCGCGGTGGGGATCCTGCTCGCCACCGCGTGCGCTTCGCACACCACCATCCCCGACGAGGATCGCGTCCGGCTGGAGCGGTCGCTCCCCGGCCGCACCTTCTACCTGCGCCACTCGATGTACCTCGGGCCGTTCTGGTCCGATCCGGGCAAGCGATTCCTCTCGGACGTGGTGCCCGGCGAGATCCCCTGGGTCGTCAACCCCGCCGGCGAGCCGATGGATCCTGGCGCGCCAACGGCGGTGATCCCCGCGGGGACGAGGGTGCGGATCGTGAAGCTCGAGCTCCCCACGGGACGGGCGGTGACCCTGCGCAACCCCTTCCTGCCCCGCTACAACCCGTGGCTCTTCCTCGAGGTGGCGGGCCTGCCGCGGGATCCGGTGCCGGTGATGATCCTCCGCGCCGACCTCGGCTCCCACGCCGAGGTCCTCGCGGAGATCGATCGCTTCCTCTCCCGGGACGATCTCTCGCCCCTCCTCGGCGCCCTCGAGCCCGAGATCCGCAAGGCCGTCGCCGAGAAGCGGCTCGTCGCGGGCATGTCGCCCAGCGAGGTGGCCATGGCGTGGGGCTGGCCCGAGCGGCGCAAGCTCTCCTCCTCGCCCGACGGAAAGCGGGAGGAGTGGATCTGGCCGTCGGCCCGGCGACATGCGGTGATCGTGGGCGATCGGCTGCTCTCCTGGGAGGGCGAGGGGACGCAGGTCGGCGTCGGCTCGCCCTGACCATTGGAGGGTCGGAATGCGGCGGATGGCGGTGTGGGTCGGGGCCTTGCTCCTGGCGGCCGCGGGATGCGGATCGGAACGCGGGCCCGATGGGGCAGGCGGCGCCGGGGGCGTGGCCGCGGGCGGCGGCTCGGGAGGGGGCTCGGGCGGCGGTGGGGCCGGCGCCGACGGGGTGGGAGGCGCCGGAGGCGTGGGCGGGAT
>Ga0180220_1000840_pt1 | contig 27422 bp, 28 predicted proteins | sample eDN5th37CBELigBY_FD_151335 | JGI IMG/M metagenome (GOLD analysis project Ga0180220, IMG submission 151335) | Enriched backyard soil microbial communities from Emeryville, California, USA - eDNA 5th pass 37_C BE-Lig BY (version 2) (version 2) | ecosystem: Environmental > Terrestrial > Soil >... | reverse complement strand
GGCCGGACACGTCTTGGCGTTGCGATGCAATGTCACTCCGGGACCTCCTCGGACAGGTTGCTGGCGTCGCAACCCGCAGCCTCCGAGGAGGCCCGGACGTAACAAGACTCCTGCCGCCTAGAGCTAGCGGAAGAGTTCAGGGCGCGTGCCGGCTCGGATGGTGCCGGCCCCTCCCGTCCCTTTGTCAGCATCCGCGACATCGCAGCGTTCGGCGACGATCGCAGTTGGTCCGATGGATCCGCGACAACATGGTTTGGACGCGAGGTACTGATCGGCGCTCAATGGTTGGGGTACCGGCGGCTGAGCGACTCGCGCTAGTTCTTACGGAACCAACACTTCCAAGACCTGGTCACGCTGACGCCTCTCGACCCGAAGAACGTGCGCGGCGATGTCTGGAACCGAATAGTCGACCGTCAGTTCGACGACCGGTTCGCTCGTCCTGGCCTTCAGTTCATCGAAGGGATACGTAGAGAGCGGCATGAACGTCCCGACCCCGCGCATAGGTGGGACAAAGTTCGTGGCCCCCGTATTCATGCGGGCCAGCGTCACGGCATCCTCGTGCTGCTCGAGAAGGCTCGCGGTGTCGACTGTAAGGACGATGTGCGGGCGCTCACCGTAGGCGTTAAGCAACCGGGCCAGACGCGACTCGCTCACCCAGAAGAAGGTCCGGCGGTTCAGGTGCTCGTACCACTCGCGCATCGTCATCCCGACAAGCCGATCTCGCATCCGGCCTTCTTGGAACGGTTTGTTGTCGCGGATCACGGCACGACCGTGTTCCGGGTGCGCAAGCTCGACGCTTCGCGGCCGTCGAGACGATTCGATAGCGGTCCGAGCATCGCCCGACACCTCGAACAGGTCGAGCAGCGCCGTGCACGAGAGGAGTCCGTGCTGCTGCAACGTGTCCCAGGTCTGATCCTCCGCCATGTGGTACAGAGCCGGATACCGGCGGGCAAACGCCTCGCGCGAAATGCCGCTCACCATGCCCTCCGATCTATGACGCTGCGGTTGTGAAATCTCGTGGAGATCAGCGAGACTGGAACGCCAGATACGCGCTCCACCTCAGAAATGAAACGCAAGGTATCCGGGGTGAGTTGTTCCAGACGTCTCGCCCGTTGGTTCTCGCTGTCGATGTAGTCGGCGAAGGTGAGCGCGATGTCGGTCGGACCATTCAGGTGCACGCTCCGCCGGAGTTGCTCCCAGTCAAACTCGCCGACTCGGCGTAGCTTCCCGCTCACCGACCCTCGCTCAGATCCCTCGAGCTCGTTGGCATCGAGGCCGGACCGCCGCGCGATCTCCTGCCATGAGATCTCCTTCTTCAGATATCCGGAGTCGCCACCCTGCGGACTTTCGACGCGGATCGGATAGGTGCGGCAGACCATGACGACCTTGCGGACCCGGGTTGGTGAAATGCCGCTTTCGGCGAGGCACCCCGTCACCGTCGTGTCGCGAGAGGTCACGTGCGGGTAGTGCCCGTGATACAGGCTGAGGGACGTTCCCTGAGTCCCCTCCAGGAGCACCCGATCCCCTCGTGCGTACGCGGCCTCTAGAACCTCGGCAGCATCCCCGACGAACGGTTTTAGTGCTTCGACTTGGCCTGCAAGAAGAACCGGATCCTCTGCGCAGTCGTCACCACGCTGGAGGATGCGCCGGCTGGCTGCGGAGCCGCCTCCCTTGCCGGTCGAGCCGATACTGCCAACCAGCTTCTTCTCGACTTCCTGATCTCGCGCGGAGATGATCATCACGCGGCGGTCAATCGTCAGCCTCCCGACATCGACGCTGCAGTCAGCGATCTCTTTGAGGATCAGGTCAACGTCGATGACGGAACCTGGGCCGATGATCAGGTGACCGGATCCGGCCATCGTGCCGGACGGGAGTAGGCGATGGGTGTACTGCTCGCCTGTGGCAGTGAATACCCGGTGTCCGGCATTGGGGCCACCGACCCGGACCAGGACCTGGTACTCGGGGGCCAGATGGAACGCAACGTTTCCTTTTCCTTCCGAGCCGTACTGGCCGCCCACGAGCACGTCGACGAGGCGACCGGTGTCCCGCGCGCGCAGCCCCAAATGAGCAGAGACTCGCACCTCGACGTCGTCGGCATCGGTCCGCGTGGTGTCGATGAGCACGTCCGCGTGCTCACCTAGTTCGTTCACGTGTTGCTCGGTTGGGTTCGCACCGACATCTGAATAGGAAGGGAGCTCGACCACACTTCCAGATGACCGACGTTCTTCGTACCGTCGCTCGAGCTCCTGCTGATCCGATGCGCCTAGGTGGACGTGGACGATCTGTCGCCCGAAGGCTCGGCGAAGTGCCTCCACCTGCTCGATGATTCTGACGCTGTCCACAACCACGAAAGCGTCGTCGGGAAGCGCTGCAACGAGCGGAGCTATGTCATCGGCAACCCACGTCCCGCCGGTGTCCCGATCGAGCTGTTCGCCCAGCCCTTGTAGACGTGCTCGCTCCTGAGCGATCTCGCCGCCGAACCTCGCGGTGATCAGCTCCCTGGTCGAGAATCTGCGCGCCCCGTAGCGCTCTACCAATCTGCTTGCGAGAGTGGACTTTCCTGCCGACACCGCTCCGGAAAGAACGACGACGGTCCTACTCATCTAGTACCCCAGCGCGAGCGATGTTTGAGCTGGGGACTCGAACTCGGCTCCTGGCAGCGTGTAGACCGTGACTTCAACTTCCCGCCGAACCAGGGAGAGCTCGATCAACTCCGAGATGACATCCCAGGAACCGCCCGCTTGACCGGCGCCGATTCTCGGCATGTGGACGGACGCTTTCCGGACGGACGCGATCTCTCCGAGCGAGTCAAGAGCGCGACGAAGAGCGCTGTAACTGAGGCGGCCTCTCCGTCCGTAGTCCCGTTGCGCTACGAGCGTGGCGACGTAGAGGCTTTGATCGACCTCCGCGACGTGCACGCGACCGAGTGAGAGCCGGCCCGGGTCGTCTCGGACCCACTCTTGGAAAGTCTCCTGGAGACCCTCGAACCTGCGAGCGAGGGTACGCGCGAACTGCCCGCCCCAATTCGCGGTCTTGTCATTGACCACATGTGCGATGAACCGCGGGCCTTTGTCCCCGCGCGGCTGCGTCGCATCGCCGACGACATACTTGATCCGCTGCGGCACCGACGACGCGCCCCCGTCGCGCGCTCGCACGAATCCCGCGACCCTCGGGAGCATCTGACCAGGAAACGGCGGGATCCCCACCCCTTGGACGTCGAGTTCGGGCAATGACTCAGCCCAGGTTTCCACCGCCGAGTCGGTGTAGCCAACCGCCGTGCAGTGGCGCAAGGACGTGTCTGGCGGCAGCGTCATGTGCCGTGCGAGGGGCGGACCGCCAGTCTTCGAGGTCACGGTGTAGTCGATCCGCAGCGGCGCATCGAGATCGTCACCGCGGATCCTGGACGCGGCAAAGAACGTCAGAGGGGCATCGCTGAGCGACACGACGCGCCGGAACAGAGCCTCGGTGGACACATCGTGCTGCGCGCGGAGCTTCATCAGGTTTTCCACATCAGGGGTCGCGGCGGCAAGCGCGGCGAACGTCCCGACGGGCATGAGCATCTCGGCGGCTGCGACGTTGCAGAGAACCTCCAGCTGCCAATCGTCGTGGCGCTCAGAGGGGCCTCGACGGTAGCGAGGCGCGTCTGCTGCATCCGGAAAGAAGCTGTGGGCGAGTTCGTGAGCGATGGAGAAGCGAAGCCGACCGCGCGGTCGGTTCGGGTTGTACTCAACGACAAGTCCGCCCCTACCGTCCGCGACCGTTCGAGCGTCGGCAAGCTCTTCGCGAGGCACAAGGGGAACGTCGCGTATGCGCGCGAGCTCAAACGGATCGAAAGGCGGGCCTGACCATCCGGACTCCATCGCGTCGAGGGCGGCTTCGCGCGCAAGCTCAACGATGACGTCGACGGGATCACGATCGCCAGCGAGTGCGAGCACCGATGGATTGGTCCAGTACTCCGTCATGCGCGAAGCGTAAGCCCGCCGCAGGTCTGATTCTCAGAACTTGCGCGTTCTTGCTGTCTCTCGTCGCAGATGCGCGACAGAAATTGGACCCCAAATGGACCCCAAAGAGTCGCTCGTATCAGCCTCACCAACGGCGAAAGGCCCGCTTTTGCGGGCCTTTTCTGTGATCGGGGAGACAGGATTTGAACCTGCGACCGCCCGGCCCCCAGCCGGGTGCGCTACCAGACTGCGCCACTCCCCGTATGTGTTCAAGCGGGCGACGGGAATCGAACCCGCCCTAGAAGCTTGGAAGGCTTCTGTGCAGCCACAACACTTCGCCCGCAAGCTCGCGCGTTCATCCTAGCGGCCGCATCGCCGTTGCGGACCTAGGTGCGGGCGCGGCGCTCCTCGGTCGGGACGGTGCCCTCGTCGTCCACCAGGCTGCGCGGCGGCCAGGGGCCGAACCAGTTGTCGCGGGCGCCGTCGAGCGTCACGACGGAGCCGCTGAGGACGCGGCCCAGCGGCGAGGCGAGCAGCGTCACCAGCCAGGCGTGCTCCTCGGGGCGGCCGAGGCGGCCGAACGGCACCGAGCGCGCGACCGACTCGCGCACGACGTCGGGGTACTTGTTCAGCGCCTCGGTGTCGAAGTGGCCGGCCGCGACCGCGACGACGGTGACGCCGTCGGCCGCCCACGTCTGCGCGAGCTCGCGCGTCGCGGCCTCGACGGCGGCGCGCGCGGCGCCCGAGTGGGTCATGCCCGGCATCCCGTGGTGGGGCGACAGGGTGACGTTGACGACGGTGCCGCGACGGGCCGGGCGCAGCGCCCGCTCGTGGGCGACCCGGGCCATCGTCAGCGTGCCGCCGACGTTCAGCCGCGTCACCGCCTGCCAGCCCTTCAGCGAGATGCCCTCGGCCGGCACGAAGTACTGGCCGCCGGCGTTGTTGACGAGCGTGTCGAGGCGGCCGTGGCGCTCCAGGCAGGCGTCGACGATCCGCGCGGCGTCGGCCTCCTCGCGCACGTCGCCGGCGACGAAGCTGCACCCGTCGCCGAGCTCGGCCGCGGCCTCCCGCAGCACCTCCTCGCGACGTCCGCAGATCACCACCGAGGCGCCGCAGGCGAGCATCTCGGCGGCGGTCGCGCGCCCCAGTCCGGTGCCGCCACCGCTCACCAGCGCGACATGTCCGTCGAGCAGTCCGGGGGCGAAGATCCGCGACGCCATGATGTGCAGCCTACGTCCAGCCGGGAGGGGTAGCATCGCGACCATGGAGTACGGCGACGACGATCTCTTCGACGACCCCGAGCTGGCCGCGGTCGAGGACGAGCTCGAGGGCTTCGACGACGACTTCGGCGAGGACCACCGCGGGGACAACCCCGGCTACGACCTCGATGAGCAGGTCGCCATCGAGGAGCTCGAGGAAGAGCAGGGCGAATAGCTGCGGCGCCCGCGCCGCCGCTCACGCCTTCGGCCGACGTGGGAGCGATCGCTCAGGGTATGCCTGCCCGATGGCTCCCACCCCCGCGTCCGCACGCGCCGAGCGGCCCGCGGACGCTACAGTGAGCGCCCCCTCCGGGGGACTGGTGTAATGGCAACATAGGGGTCTCCAAAACCCTTGCTCGAGGTTCGATTCCTCGGTCCCCCGCCTTCTGACCCGCGCCCCGCTACGCCACCCGGCGCAGCGGGGCGCGCGTCTTCTCCGGTCCCACCCCGAAGTCCGGCAGCGTCCGCCGGCGCAGGCTGCGCGCGACGCTGCGATACGCCTGCTCGGTGACCTCCGCGCGCCGGCCGCGCGCCATGAGGTTGTGGCCCATCACGGCGAGGTCGGCGGCGCCGGGCTCGATCGTCACGACCCGCACGCCGACCGCCTCGAGCTTGCGCGTCTCGCTCGCCAGCCGCCGGCTCGCCGCCGCGCGCATCGCGCCCGACACCTGCGCGACCGGGTTCAGCGACCGCGGCACGCGCGCGCTCGTCGACATCGGGTTCAGGCACACGGCGACGTCGACGTCCTCGCGACCGAGCAGGTCCAGGTTGGACGGCGAGCACACGCCGCCGTCGACGTAGCGGCGGCGGTCGACGGCGACCGGGTGGTAGAAGCCGGGGATCGCGCAGGAGGCGGCGACCGCGTCGGCGGGCGTCGCGGACGGGGCGTCGGGCGCGCCGAAGACCGTGCGCCGGCCCGAGCGGTAGTCGCAGGCCACGACCCGCAGGCGCTCGGGCCACCCCTCCCCCACGAGGCGCTCGACCAGCCGCCGGATCGGCGCCGTCGAGACCACGCCGCGCGGGAGCCAGCCGCCGACCACGGCGGCGGGCGTGTGGCGCATCGGCCGGCGCAGCGTCGACAGCGCCATCCGCCACGACCCGGGGCCGATCGGCGGCAGCGCGAGCTGCAGGCGGAAGCGGTCCGGCGAGTCGGTCGCGATCCGCTCGATCTCGTCGAGCTCGTCGCCGACCAGGTCATCGAGGTCGGCGAACTCGCGCAGCGGACGGCCGGAGGCGTAGGCGGCCAGCAGCGCCGGCGGCACGCCGGCCGAGCTGACGGCCCCGACCACCGAGCCGGCCGAGGTCCCAACGATCACGTCCGCGCGCGCGGGCGCGAGGCCGGTCTCGGACTCCAGTGCGTCCAGCGCGCCGATCAGCCAGGAGGCGCCGACGACGCCGCCGGCTCCGAGCACGAGACCCACGCGCATCCGCCCGGCCTACCCGCCGTGCGCAGGGCTAAGCGCGACCCGGCCCCTTGACAGACCGAGTGAGTGAGTACATACTCATACCTCGTGCAGCCACCGGCCCGCATCCTCTCGACCGCCGAGGCCCGCCGCGAGGAGGTCATCGCCGCGGCCCGCCACGTGGTCGCCGCCCGCGGCTACCACGGCACGCCGACGACGGCGATCGCCAAGGCGGCCGGGATCTCGCAGGCCTACCTGTTCCGCCTCTTCCCCACCAAGCTCGAGCTCTTCCTGGCCCTCACCGACGACTGCTTCGACCGCGTCTCGCAGACGTTCACCGACGCCGCCCGGCGCGCCCGCGCCGCCGGCGAGGACCCGCTGGCCGCGATGGGCATGGCCTACGGCGAGATGCTGGCCGACCGCGACGTGCTGCTGCTCCAGCTCCACACGTACGCGGCGGCCGACGAGCCGCGCATCCGCGACGCCGTGCGGCGCGGCTACGCCCGCCTCGTCGACGTCGTGCGCCGCGAGTCCGGCGCCGGCGACGGCGAGCTCCGCGACTTCTTCGCCATGGGGATGCTCATGAACGTCGTCGCCGCGATGCGCGTCGACGAGGTCGACGAGCCCTGGGCGAAGGTCCTGATGCACCCCGGCACGTGACCCTCTTTTTCAGCGCACCACTGTGAGTAACCGATCACACACAACTCCGCGGGAGGAGAACCCCATGTCAGTCCCGTCCGTCCGCCGGGCCCGGCCCCGGCCCGGCGCGACGCTCGCGATCGTGTCGGCCGCGCTCTTCATGACCGCGCTCGACAACCTCGTGGTCGGCGTCGCGCTGCCGTCGATCCGGTCCGACCTCGGCGGCTCGCTCGAGTCGCTGGAGTGGACCGTCAACGCCTACACGCTCGCGTTCGCCGTGCTGCTGATCACCGGCGCCGCGCTCGGCGACCGCTTCGGCAGAAAGCGCATGTTCGGCGTCGGCCTGGTCGTGTTCACCGTCGCCTCCGCGGCGGCCGCGCTCGCGCCCACGATCGGCGCGCTCGTCGCCGCCCGGGCCGTCCAGGGCGCGGGCGCCGCGATGCTCGCGCCGCTCACCCTCGTCCTGCTGTCGGAGGCCTTCCCCGCCTCGCGCCGCAGCGCCGCGCTGGGCATCTGGGCCGGCGTGAGCGGCCTCGGCGTCGCGCTCGGCCCCGTGGTCGGCGGCGCCGTCGTCGAGGGCATCTCGTGGCAGTGGATCTTCTGGCTGAACGTGCCGATCGGCGTCGCGCTGCTGCCGCTGGCCGCCGCGCTGCTGACCGAGTCGCGCGGGCCGGCCGACCGCCTCGACGCGCCCGGTCTGACGCTCGCCGCGACCGGCCTGTTCGGCGTCACGTTCGGGATCGTCCGCTCACAGGCGCTGGGCTGGGAGCACGGCCTCGTCGTCGGCTCGATCGCCGCCGGCCTCGTGCTGCTGCTCGCGTTCCTGGCCTGGGAGCGCCGCGCGCCCGCGCCGATGCTGCCGCTGAGCCTGTTCCGGGCCCGCGGCTTCTCGGCCACCAACGCGGCGGCGTTCGCGATGTTCTTCGGGACGTTCGGCGCGATCTTCCTGCTGTCGCAGTTCTTCCAGACCGCGCAGGGGCTCGACCCGCTGCAGGCCGGCATCCGCACGCTGCCGTGGACGGCGGCGCCGATGATCGTCTCGCCGCTGGCGGGGCTGCTGATCGACCGCGTCGGGGCGCGCGCGCTGATGGCCACCGGCATGCTGCTGCAGGGCGGCGGGCTGCTGTGGCTGGGGCTCGTGCAGACGCCCGACACGCCGTACCTGTCGATCGTCGTGCCGCTCATGATGGGCGGCGTCGGGATGGCGCTCGTGTTCGCGCCGTCGGCCAGCGCCGTGCTCGCCGCGGTCCGTCCCGAGCAGGCCGGGCAGGCGTCGGGCGCGACGAACGCGATCCGCGAGGCCGGCGGGGTGCTGGGCGTCGCGGTCCTCGCGACCGTGTTCAGCGCGAACGGCTCCTACCTGTCGCCGCAGGCGTTCACCGACGGCCTCACGGCGGCGCTGCCGATCGCCGCCGCCGTCCTGGCCGTGGGCGCGCTGGCCGCGCTCGTGGTGCCGTCGCGCCAACCGCTGGCATCCGGACAAACCACGGTTGTGGGCGATACGTCCCCTGCGTAGCCTCCTGAGGAAGGAGGTGATCCGGATGCGCTTCGGATCCGAGAGCAGGCCGCAGGACGAGCAGCACCTGGGCGAGTGCCGTACCACCGAGGACGTGCGCCGCCTGTTCGAACGCTACCGCGCGGAAGCGCGCCTGCATGCCGAGATCACCGGCGAGGACGAGCCGCTGATGGTGCCCGAGGTCGAGGCCAAGGACGACGACCTCATCCAGACCCGGTAGCCCCCGTTCCTTCGACCGCGTCGGCCGGCTCGCGCACCGCGCGGGCCGGCCGTGCCGTGCCCAGGCGCTGGGCGCCGAGGAAGGCGAGGCCGCCGGCCAGCCCCCAGAACGGCGCGCTGATCCCGGCGACGGCGATGCCGGAGGCGCTGATGACGAACGTGATCGTCGCCGCCTCGCGGTGGTCGCTGCCGGCCAGCGCGGTCGACAGCGCGGCGCCGAGCGTGGCGAGCAGCGCCAGGCCGGCGGCGCCCTCGATCAGCAGCGGCGGCGCGGCGGCGACCACCGCGGTGGCCGCCCCGGCGGCCAGCCCCAGCGCCAGGTAGGCGATCCCGCTGGAGACCGCGGCCACCCAGCGCCGCGCCGGGTCCGGCCCGGCCTCCGGGCCGGCGACGAGCGCGGCGGTGATCGCGGCGAGGTTGATCGCGTGCGCCCCGAACGGCGCGCCCGCCGCCGTCGCCGCGCCGGTCGTCACGAGGACGGGCCGCAGTGGCGGCCGGTAGCCGAAGCTGGCGAGCACCGCCATGCCCGGCACGTTCTGCGAGGCCATCGTCACGATGAACAGCGGCAGCGCGAGGCCGACGAGCGCGCCCAGGTCCAGCGCCGGCGCCGTGACCGCCACCTCCGGCCACGGGTCCGACAGCGCGCCCGGCGGCAGGTCCCCGGCGATCGCGATCGCGGCGACCGTCGCCGCCATCGCGCCCGGCACCGCCCACCGGCGCGCGAACAGGGTGAGCAGCAGCCAGATCGCGACGACCGGCCCCGCCTGCCAGGGCAGCTCGACCACCGCCTTCACCGGCGCGACGCAGAGCGGCAGGATCACGCCGGCGAGCATCGCGCCGGCGACCGGCACCGGGATCGCGCCGATCCAGCGCCCGAGCGGGCGCCACAGGCCGCACAGCACGATCAGCGCGCCGGCCACCGCGAAGGCGCCCAGCGCGGCCGGGTAGCCGCCGGGCACGTCGCCCGAGGAGATCAGCAACGCGGCGCCCGGCGTCGACCACGCGATCGCGACCGGCATCCGCGTGCGCAGCGCCAGCCAGATCACGACGACGCCCATCAGCACGCACAGCGCCAGCAGGCCCGACGACGCCTGCCGCGGGTCGGCGCCCACCGCGCGCAGCCCGGCGAGGACGAGCGCGAACGTGCTGGCGAAGCCGACGAGCGACGCGACGATCCCGGCCAGCGCCGGGGTCAGCAGGCCGCGCTCACCCATGCGCGCCCAGGTAGCGCATGAGCCCCAGCAGCCGCGTGTCCTCGATCGCGACGTAGCGGTGCGCGCGGTCGGCGACGAACCACACCGCCTCCCCCGGCCCGACCTCGACCTCGTCGCCCACCGGCCCGATCCGCGCCCGGCCCTCGATGCACATGAGCACCTCCTCGGTGCCGGGCAGGTGGGCGTCGGTGCGCTGCTCGGTGCCGGCCGGCAGCGCCAGCTCGTAGAGCTCGGACCGGTGCGCCCGCGGCTCGGCGCTGATAAGCCAGGCGTCCATGCCGGAGTCGGCGTGCAGCGGCGCGCCGTCGCGCGGGCGGATGCGGCGCACGCGCGGCGCGGTCTCCTCCTCGAGCAGGGCGCCGAGCGGCAGGTCCAGCGCGCCGGAGACGCGCCACAGCGTCTCCAGCGACGGGTTGCCCGCGCCGCTCTCGATGCGCGACAGGATCGTGCGCGAGAGCCCGCACGCGCGCGACAGCTCGCCCAGCGACATGCCCCGGGCGGTGCGGTGGGCGTGGATCGCCGCGCCGATGCGGGCGGCGAGGCGGTCCAGCGACGGGTCGCCACTCTGGTTCACAACCCGCAACTATAGCTGCGTCCCCGCGAGCTCAGGTTCTGCATACAGATCTTGACTGCGCTGCCCCAAACTGCATACAGTCTGAGCCGAGGTCACGGCGTTCTTCGGGGGTTGGGCGCCGCAACAGCACCAGTCCTGCATGCACATCGCACAGGAGGAGGAGAGATGAGCACGACCGAGGCCATGCCGCAGGCGCCCAGCGCCGAGGAGCTGGTCGACCGCGCCCGCCAGCTCCGGCCGCTGATCGAGCGCAACGCGCCCGAGGGCGACGCCCACCGGCGCATCGCCCAGGAGACGATCGACGCGCTCCGCGAGGCGGGCATGTTCAAGATCACCGTCCCGCGCCGCTTCGGCGGCTACGAGGTGCCGATCTGGACGAAGATGCAGGTGTCCGCGGCGCTCGGCGAGGCGGACGGCTCGACCGCCTGGGTCACCACGCTCATCAACGTCTGCAACTGGATGGGCGGCCTGCTCGGCGACCAGGCCCAGCGCGACATCTGGGGCGAGAACCCCGACGCGCGCATCGCCGGCGTCCTCAACCCGTCCACCGACGTGCGCGCGGTCGACGGCGGCTTCGAGGTCACCGGCCGCTGGCCCTTCGCCTCCGGCAGCCTCCACGCCGACTGGGTGCTCGTCGGCATCGTCGTCCCCGACGCCTCGGGCGAGATCGTCGACGACGCGCTCGCGTTCATCCCCATCGGCGACGTCACGATCGAGGACACCTGGCACGTCGCGGGCATGCGCGGCACGGGCAGCAACACGATCGTCGCCGAGAACGTCTTCGTCCCCGCCCACCGCACGATGTCGCTGCGGCGCGCGCTGCAGAACGAGTACCCGACGCCGCACACCGACGAGGTCGCCTACCGCGGCTCGTTCATCCCGGTCCTCACGCTCGTGCTCGGCGGTCCGCAGCTCGGGATGGGCAAGGCGGCGCTCGACTTCGTCGTCTCCAAGGCCGGGCGGCGGGGCATCACCTACACGCAGTTCGAGCGCCAGACCGACTCCGTCGCGTTCCAGACCGAGATCGGCCGCGCCGCGACGCTGATCGACACGGCGCACCTGCACATGCAGCGCGGCGCCCTCGACGTCGAGCGCGCGGCGGAGGCCGGCGAGCCGCTCCCGCTCGTCACTCGCGCGCGGGTCAAGCAGGACACCGCCCACGGGATCGCGTGCGTGCGCCAGGCGATCGACATCCTCATGTCCGCCCACGGCGCGTCGAGCTTCGCCGAGGTCAGCCCGCTCCAGCGCATCTGGCGCGACTCGGCGACCGCCGGTCGCCACGCGGTCGTCGACCCGGCCGTGAACGCGGAGACGTACGGCAAGGCCCTCCTGGGCGTCGACGCGCACATCACCCACCTGCTCTAGGAAGGAACCGACGACGATGGCTGCCACCCATCCCAAGCCGGTCCTGCACCACGTCAACCTCAAGACGCCGCGGCTGCAGGAGATGATCGACTGGTACGGCGCGGTCTGCGGCACCGAGGTGATCCACGTCTTCCCGGGCGGCGCGTGGCTGACGAACGACGACGCCAACCACCGCATCGCGCTGCTGACCGGCCCGCTGATCGAGGACGACCCCGACCGCTTCACGCACGCGGGGATGCACCACTTCGCCTTCGAGCACCCGAGCGTCGACGCGCTGCTGCTCGAGTACGTGCGCCTGAAGGACGAGATCGGCGCGGTCCCGCACATGTGCCTGGACCACGGGATGACGATCTCCTTCTACTACGTCGATCCCGACGGCAACAGCGTCGAGATGCAGGCCGACTGGTTCGGCGACTGGTCCAAGTCCAAGCGGTTCATGCGCGAGTCGCCGGAGTTCGCGGCCGACCCGATCGGCACGTTCCTGGACCCAGAGCTCGTCGTCGCCGCGCGCCGCGACGGCGCGTCGATCGAGGAGCTGCACCGGCGCTGCTACGGCGGCGAGTTCACGCCGGCGGGCCAGCCGGACCTGCGAGTGGCGCTGTGAGGCTGGCGCGGTTCAGCGTGAACGGCGACGAACCCCGCACCGGGGTCGTCGCCGGCGACGCGGTGGTCGATCTCGCCCGCGCCGCCCCCGACCTGCCGCGCGACCTGACCGACCTGCTCACGCTCGGCGCCGCCGGCCTGGACGCGGCCGCGCGCGCGGCCGGCGCGGCGGACGCCCGCGTCCCGCTCGACGAGGTGACGCTGCTGGCGCCCGTCGCCCGGCCGTCGAAGTTCCTGGCGGTGGGGCTGAACTACGCTGACCACGTGGCGGAGACCGGCCTGGAGACCCCCGAGTTCCCGCTGCTCTTCGCCAAGATGCCGAGCTGCGTGACGGGCCCTCACGATCCGATCGAGCGCCCCACGGTGTCGGACCGCCTCGACTACGAGGGCGAGCTGGCGTTCGTGATCGGGCGTCGCTGCCGCCACGTCTCGCGCGCCGACGCGCCGTCGGTCATCGCCGGCTACACGATCGTCGACGACGTGAGCGTGCGCGACTGGCAGCTGCGCACCTCGCAGTGGATCCTCGGCAAGTCGTTCGACACCCACGGCCCGATGGGCCCGTGGCTGGTCACCGGCGACGAGCTCGGCGACCCGCACGCGCTGTCGGTCCGCACGCTCGTCAACGGCGAGGTGCGCCAGGAGTCCAACACGCGCCACCTGATCTTCGACTGCTACGACCTGGTCGAGACGCTGTCGCAGGTGTTCACGCTGGAGCCCGGCGACGTGGTGGCGACGGGCACCCCGGGCGGCGTCGGCAACGCGATGGACCCGCCGCGGTTCCTGGCGCCGGGCGACACGGTGCGCATCGAGATCGAGGGGATCGGGGCGATCGAGAACCCGGTCGTGCAGGAGGGGCGGGCCGCGACATGACCGACGTGGCCCCCGCGGACGCGGCGGTGGCGGCCCAGGAGCCGCTCGACGACGAGGCCCCGGCCGCGAGCCTCCACGACCGGCTGCGCGAGGCGATCCTCACCGGCGAGCTGCCGGCGGGCGCCGTGATGTCGCAGGTGGAGCTGGCGCGGGACTTCCACGTCAGCCGCACGCCGCTGCGCGAGGCGATCCGGATGCTCCAGCGCGAGGGCCTGATCGAGGCGGAGGCGAACCGGCGCATCCGCGTCGCCCCCATCTCGCTGGAGGACCTCGAGCAGCTCTACGCGCTGCGGATCGTCACCGAGTCACTCGGCGTGCGCCTCACGGTCCCGCGGCTGGACGCCGAGGACGACGCGTTCCTGGCCGAGGCGGTCCGGGAGATGAACCGGTACGACGCGACGACCCACTTCGTGGAGAAGGACCGCTGGCACCGCGCCTTCCACGAGCGCCTGGTCCAGCACGCCGGGACCCGGATCGTCGCCGCCCTGCGCGACCTGCGCGACCACGCCGGGCGTTACCGCCGCCTGTACGCGCAGTCGCACGCGCAGGCCTGGTCGGTCGCCGAGCTCGAGCACGACGCCCTGGTCGAGGCCGCGCGGGCGCGCGACGCCCAGCGCGCCGGCGTGCAGACCGCGCGCCACCTGGCGCGCACCGCGCTCACCGTGATCTCGACGATCGCGCCCGAGCACGAGCCGACCGCCGTGCGGACGGCGCTGCGCAGCGTCACCGAGGGAACGCCCTCGGAGGACGTGTTCTGAGCCCGACCGCCCCGGAGTCGCGGCGCTGACCGCGCCGACGTCGCCGCGCCCCCGCGCGCAGGGCGTGATCGTCCTGCTGGCCACGACGGCCGGCCTCGCCGTCGCCAGCAACTACTACGTCCAGCCGCTGATCCCGCTGATCGCCGACGACTTCGGGGCGGCGCCGGCGACCGGCGGCCTGCTCGTCACCGTGTCGCAGGCCGGGTACCTGGCCGGGCTGCTCCTGTTCCTGCCGCTGGGCGACATGGTCGACCGCCGGCGGCTGGCCGCCGGGCTGATGGCGCTCACCGGGCTGGGGCTGCTGGCGGGCGCGGCGGCCGGCGGCCCGCTGTGGCTGGGCGCGTGCCTGCTCGCGTTCGGCGCGACGAGCGTGGTGACGCAGGTCGCGGTCACGATCGCCGCCGACATCGCCGAGCCTGGGCGCGGCGGGCGCACGGTCGGAGCGGTCGCCGGCGGCGCGCTGACCGGGGTGCTGCTGGCCCGCACGGTCGCCGGGGCCGTCGCCGAGGTCGCCGGCTGGCGCGGGGTGTACGCGCTCGCCGGCGTGCTCGTGCTGGCGACCGCGGCGCTCCTGTGGCGCCGGCTGCCGCCGCTGCCGCCGTCGCACCGCGAGGGCTACCGCGCCCAGCTTCGCGCGCTGCTCGCGCTCGTGCGCGGGCCCGCGCCGCTGCGCCGCGCGTGCGTGTACGGCGCGACCACGTTCGCCGCGTTCAGCGTGCTGTGGACGACGCTCGCGCCGATGCTGGCCGGGCCGCCCTACGAGCTGTCCGAGGGCGTGATCGGCCTGTTCGGCCTGGCGGGCGCGGCCGGCGTGCTCGGCGCGCGGGGCGGCGGGCGGCTGTTCGACGCCGGCCACGGGACGACGGTGATCGTCGGCGCGACGATGCTCGGCGTCGCCGCGTTCGGCCTCATCGCCGCCGGGCGCTGGTCGCTGGCGGCGCTGCTGATCGGGATCGTCGGGATCGACCTGGCCGGCCAGCTCGTGCAGGTGACCAACCAGAGCACGATCTTCCAGCTCGAGCTGCCCAGCGGGCGGCTGACCTCGATCTACATGGCCAGCCGCTTCGTCGGCGGCGCGATCGGCTCGGCGCTCGGCGCGGTCCTGTTCGGCAGCCTCGGCTGGACGGCGTCGTCGCTGGCGGGCGTCGGCTTCTACGCGATCGGGCTCACCGTCGCGCTGGCGAACCGGCGGCGCGCGCCCGCCGGGTGACCGCTCAGCGCACGACCTCGTCCAGCCAGTCGAAGAAGACCTCGTTGCGCCACTGCGGGGCCATCGGCGCGCAATGGTACTGGGCGCCCTCGGCGACCGTGAACTCGACGAACCGCTTGTGCCGCGCCGTCAGGCGCTCGTAGACCTCGCGGCCCTCCCCACCGACGGCGTCGTCGAGCTCGTACTGGCTCACGAGCGTGGGCGCGCTGATCCGGCGGACGGCGTCGCGCACGTCGTAGTGCAGCAGCGCGCGCATCTGGTCGTAGAACGTGGGCTCGCCGAACGGCAGCACGAACTTGTCGAACGTGAGCTGGGTCGACGCCGGGAGCTGCGGATAGATCTCGGCCCACTGGGCGTTGACCTCGTCGCGGTGGCCGGCGCGGATGAGGTCCCACAGCTCGGTGGGCAGCGGGATGGTCTGGGCGAGGTCGGTGACGCCGGGGTCGAGGATCACCGCCGCCAGGCGCCGCTCGCGCGACGCCGCGCGGGCGACGAGCTCGCCGCCCTGGCTCCAGCCGATGATCGCGATGCGGTCGGGGTCGACGTCGGAGCGGTGGTGCAGCCAGTCGACGATCGGCGTGACGACCTTCTCCCAGTCGGGCCGGAACGGGACGCCGCGCTCGAACCACATCGCGCCCTGGCCGGGGCCCTCGAAGATCAGCGCGTTCCAGCCGCGCTCGATCGCGGCGGCGCCGCCCCACGCGTACAGGTCGACGTTCTGCGCGTCGTTGCCGTTGTTGAGGATGACCGTCCGGCGCCGGCGCTTCGGGCCGGGCGCGCGCAGGAACCAGCCGGGCAAGTACGAGCGGCCGTGGGGGATCCGCACGGGCTCGAAGCCGAAGCGGGTGGCGGCCGCCGTCCACAGGCGGTTCATCGCCTGGTAGACGACGCGCTGGTCGGCCGTGCTGCGGCGGTCGGTGGCGAGCGCGAAGAACAGCGGGGTCGTGAGGTACTTGGCGGCGCGCAGGTAGGCGCTGCGGGCCGTCACCTCGTCGCCGCGCTCGCGGGCGGCGTCGCCGAGGCCCTGGATGCGCACCCCCAGCCGCCAGAACGCCTCGGCCGTGGCGGCCGGCGTGCCGCCCGCGGCGCGGGCCGCGTCGATCGCCGTCGTCGCCTCGCCGAACTCGGCGGCTCCGTACCCGGCGGCGCCGAGCACGAAGAGCGTCTGGAAGTTCGCGTCGCTGCTGGACAGGATCGAGCCGGCGATCCCGCCGGCGGGCGCTGACTCCTGCGCGGTCGCGGTCCCGCCGCCCAGCAGCAGCGGGGCGGCGCCGACGGCCATGCCGCCCAGGATCAGATCACGTCGCCGCAAGTGGCTCCCTTCCCTCGCGTTCATTGCGGCGCGCATCCTCCCATCCGGCGCGGTCGCGGCCGGGCAGTGCGGCAGTGCGGGCGGAGGGACTCGAACCCCCACGGCTGTTCGCCACTGGGACCTAAACCCAGCGTGTCTACCGGTTCCACCACGCCCGCGCGGTTCGTATGATCCGGCACATGGCCGGAGAGGACCGGGGCGACATCGTCATCGATCACCCCAATCGCCGCAAGGCCTCGTCCAAGGCGACGAAGGCGATGGTCATCGTCCTGTTGCTGATCAGCGTGGTGCTGATGGCGATCGTGGCGATCGGCGGCTGGGACGCGCTGGCGGGCGCCAAGGGCGTGCTCGTCGCCTACATGGGCGTGTACGTGGTCCTGGCCTTCTACTGCGCGCGGTGGTCGCGCGGCACGCTGCCGGTGTCGGCCGCGCTGGGGATCATCCTGCTGATCTTCGCCGCGATCGCCGGCCCCGAGTGGCTGGCGCGCGACAAGACCGGCTTCACCGACCCGAACGTCGACTCCGGCGTCCTCGGGCTCGTCACGCTGCTGCTGATCCCGGTCCAGCTCCTGTTGATCGCGTTCGCGATGCGCGGGTTCTCGCAGGAGTGGAACGTCGAGGTCGAGCGTCCGCGCGACCCGGGTCCGGCGCCGGCGTAGCCCGTAGGCTGGACACTGCGCCCGGGTGGTGGAACGGTAGACACGGGGCCCTCAAAAGGCCCTGCTCATGTGAGCGTGCGGGTTCGAATCCCGCCCCGGGTACCTCCCCGTCGACCGAGCCTGACGTGGGAGCGCTCATCCGCGTATAGCGACGATGATGGCTCCCACCCCTCGCCGGGACCGCGCCGCGCCCGCAGCCGCAAACGCCCGAGGCGCGAAGCGGCGCGTCAGGCGCCCAGCCGCGCCAGCAGCGCGTCCAGCAGCGGCTGCGGCCCGGCGGCCAGCCCGCGCGGGAGCACGTCGTCGCCCGCCAGCTCGACGACGTCCAGGCCGGCCTCGCGGCAGACCAGGCCGGCGGCGGCGTGGTCCCAGTGCTGCACGCCCCACTCGTAGTAGGCGTCGTGGCGGCCCAGCGCGGTCCAGCAGAGGTCCAGCGCGGCGCTGCCGGCGCGGCGGACGTCGCGCACCGACGGCAGCAGCGCGGCCACCCGCGCGCCCTGGGCCTCGCGGACGCGGCTGTCGTAGCCGAAGCCGGTCGCCACGAGCGCCTGCGCCAGCGGCGGCGGGTCGCCGGCGCGCCCTGCCGGCAGCGCGCGGCCGTTCAGCGACGCGCCCTCGCCGCGGGCGGCGACGAAGCACTCGTCGCGCAGCGGGTCGAACACCACGCCGGCCACCGCGCCGGCGTCGTCCTCGACGGCGACGCTCACGCACCACTGCGGGATGCCGTACAGGTAGTCGATCGTGCCGTCGAGCGGGTCGACGACCCAGCGCAGCCCGGTCGTGCCCGCCACGTCGCCGGTGCCCTCCTCCCCCAGGACGCCGTCGTCGGGCCGCCGCGCGCGCAGCACCTCGCGGATCGCGCGCTCGCTCGCGAGGTCGGCCTCGCTGACGAGGTCGGTCGGCGACGACTTCGACGCCAGCGCGCGCTCGTGGCCGAAGCGCGGCACGAGCACCGCCGCGCCCGCCCGCGCGGCCTCCTCCGCCACCTCGACCAGCATCAGGACGCGAGATCCGGTCGTCGCGCCGGCCAGTCGGTCTCGGCCTCGAGCTGCGCCGACAGCGCCAGCAGCGTCGCCTCGTCGTCGGGCCGCCCGACGAGCTGCGCGGCCAGCGGCACGCCCTCGGGCGTGAAGCCGGCCGGCACCGACGCCGCCGGCTGGCCGGTGACGTTCCACCAGCCCAGGTGCGGGACGAAGCGCCCGGCGCCGTTGAACGTCCACAGCCCGCCGCGGCCCTCGAAGCGCCCGATCGGCAGCGGCAGCGACGTGATCGCCGGCGTCAGCAGCACGTCGACGTCGTCCCACAGGCGGGCGATCCGCGCCGACACCTCGGCCTCCTCGGCCCGCGTGCGCGCCAGGATCGAGCGCGGCACCATCCGGCCGATCCGCGCGATCGTCCTCGTGCGCCGCTCGAGCGCGTCCGGGCGGTCGACCCGGGCGGCGCCGTCCGCGGCCCCGCACACGTACCGCGACAGCGCCCGCCCCAGCGGCGCCGCCTCGTAGGCGGGGTCGCGCTCCACGACCGTGTGCCCCAGCCCGCGCAGCGTCTCGGCCAGCGCCAGCACGCCGTCGCGCACCCGCGCCTCGACCGGCGCCATCAGCGGCGGCGGGACCTGCATCGACAGCGCGATCCGCAGCGCCCCGGGCGGGCGCGCCGCGGCCTCGGAGAACGTCCCCCACGACGGGCGGTCGGCGACCGCGTCGAGGAACAGCGCGGTGTCGCGCACCGTGCGCGTGACGGTCCCGAAGTGGACGAGCCCGTGCCAGTCGTTGGCGCTCGGGTCCAGCGGCACGCGCCCCTTCTGCGCCTTCAGCCCGAACAGGCCGCAGCACGCGGCCGGGATGCGGATCGAGCCCAGCCCGTCGGAGGCGGTCGCGGCCGCGACGATCCCCGCGGCGACCGCGCTGCCGCTGCCGCCGCTCGAGCCGCCGGGCGTGCGGTCGAGATCCCACGGGTTGCGGGTCGCGCCGCGCGCCGCGGTCTCGGTGAACGGCCACAGCGTCAGCTCCGGCACGTTCGTCTTGCCGATCAGGATCGCGCCGGCGTCGCGCAGCCGGCGCACGATCGTGCTGTCGGCCGCCGCCGGGGTGCGCACCGCCAGGCTGCCGTAGCCGGTGAGCTCCCCGGCCATGTCCATGTCGTCCTTGACGGCGATCGGGACGCCCAGCAGCGGCCGGCGGTCCCCGGCGGCGCGGCGTCCGTCGGCCTGGTCGGCCTCGACCCGGGCGCGCTCGCCGAAGACGACGCGGAACGCGTTCAGCCGCGGGTCGAGCCGCTCGATCCGCGACAGCGCCAGGTCGACGAGCTCGCGCGAGCTGACCTCGCCCGCGGCGACCAGCTCGGCCTGGCGGGCGAGACCGGCGAAGGCGAGATCGGCGGCGTCCATGGCGGCGCGGAGCCTATCGGTGCCCCTAGATTCCCGCCATCGACACCGACCCGATGGAGATCGTCGCCGAGCTCGCCGACATCGGCCCGCGCGGCGCGTGCGGCGACGGCGAGCGCCGCGCCGCGGTCGCCCTGCGCGACCGGCTGCGCCGCCGCGGCCGTCCGGCGCGGATCGAGACCGCGTGGGTGCGCCCCGCGTGGCCGTGGCTGTACGCGGGCCTGTGCGCGCTCGGCGCCGCGGCCAGCCTCCTCGCGCTCGCGCAGCCCGAGGCCGCGCTCGCGATCCTCGTCGTCATGCTCGTCGCGCTCGCGGGCGACGCCGGCGGCTGGGCGCCGTTCGCGCGCCTGCTCCTGCCCCGGCGGGCCACCCAGTGCGTCGTCAGCGAGCCGCCGCCGCGACCCGGCCGCCCACGGATCCGCCTCATCGTCACCGCCCCCTACGACGCCCGTCTCGGCGGCCTCGCCCGCCGCCTCGCGCCGCTGCGCGCCCGGCTCCCGCTCCCCAGCGGCCCCGCGCTCCTGTGCCTCGCGCTGGCGCTTCTCGCCGCGCTCACCGACGTCCGCGTGACCGGCGTCGAGGAGCGCTGGGTCGACCTGGTCGCGATCGCGCCCACCGTCGCGCTCCTCCTCGGCGCCGGCCTCTACCTCGACGTGGCGCTCGCCGGCCCGTCCGCGGACGCCGACGCCAACGCGGGCGCGGCCGCCGTCGCGCTGGCCGTCGCCGCCGAGCTCGACCGGATCCCGCCCCGCAACCTCGCCGTCGAGCTGGTGCTCGCCGGCGCCGGCGAGGCGGGCCACCTCGGCTTCCGCGACTACGTGCGCCGCCGCCGCCGCGCGGCCCGGCCGCGGGAGCTGGCGGTGCTCGCGCTCGGGCCCGCCGGCGCCGGTCCGCCGCGCCACCACCGCGCCGAGGGCGTCCTGCCGCCGCGCCGCGCGCACCCGGGACTGATCGCCGTCGCCGACCGCGGCCGGCGGGCCCGCCACGGGAGCACCGCCGCCGCCGAGGCGCTGCGCGCGGGCTGGCCCGCGATCGGCCTCTCCGCCGCCGGAGCGCCCGATCGCGTCGAACGAGCGTCCATGGCGGCCATGGTTGCGTATGCGGTGAGGCTGGTCAGGGCACTCGACCGTCAGCTATAACGTTCGGACCGGCACCGGTCAGGGGGTGATGGTCGCGGGCAACGAGCAGGACCAGGAGGCGGGCCACCGGCGCGACCATCTACTGGCGGCGCTCGATCTGATGGACGAGGGCGTCATCTCGCTGGACGCCGACCTGCGGGTCGTCGGCGCGAACGCCAGCGCGCTGCGGATCCTCGGCCTGGGCCCCGACGACCTGCGCCAGCCGCGCTGGTGGGAGCTCGTGCGCCCGCGCCGCCTCGACGGCACGGTGCCCAGCTTCGAGGAGGCGATGCGCTCGCCGGCGCGCGACGTCGCGGTCCGCATCCGCCGCCCCAGCGACGGCCGCGCCCGCCACCTGCTCGTGCACCACGAGCCGCTGCCGGACGTCGGCACCGTCCTCACGTTCCGCGACCGCACCGAGGAGGAGCGCACCAGCGCGCGGCTGGCCTCCAGCGCGCTGCGCGACCGCCTCACCGGGCTGCCCAACCGCTCCGCCGCGCTCGCCGAGCTGGAGGAGGCGATGGCCGCCGGCGCGCCGTTCGCGCTGCTGCTCGTCGACATCGACGCCTTCCGCGCGGTCAACACCGGCCTCGGCCAGGCCGCCGGCGACGCGGTCCTGCGTGAGGTCGCCGCGCGCCTGCGCGGCGCGCTGCCGCGGGCGGCCCGGGCCGCCCGCTTCGGCCCCGACGACTTCGCCGTGGTCGCGCCCGTGGCCGACGAGGCCGCCGCCCGCGCGATCGCCGAGCGGATCGCCGACGCGTTCGCGGCCCCGTTCAGCGCCGGGCACGGCGCCCAGCTCTCGGCGTCGGTGGGCATCGCGATGGGCGACGCGGCGCGCGACGCCGCCGGCCTGATCGCGGCGGCGGAGGCGGCGCTCACCCGCGCGCGCTCGCGCGGCCGCGGGCTCGTCGACGTGTTCGACGACGCGCTGCGGCGCTCGACCGCCGACCGCCTGGCGCTCACCGCCGACCTGCGCGCCGCGATCGAGAACGACGAGCTCACCGTCGCCTACCAGCCGATCGTCGACGTCAGCAACGGGTCGGCCCGGCTCGTGTCGCTGGAGGCGCTCGCGCGCTGGACCCACCCCGAGCGCGGCCCGATCCCGCCGGCGCGCTTCATCGTGCTCGCCGAGGACGCCGGCCTCGTGCGGGCGCTGGGGCGGCGGGTGCTCGCCCGCGCCTGCCTCGAGGTCGCCGGGCTGCGCCGCGACCTTCCCGACACCGCGGGCGCGCTGCGCCTGTCGGTGAACATCTCGGCGCGCCAGATCGCCAGCGGCCTGCTCGAGCACGACGTCCGCGCCGCGCTGGGCGCCTCGGGCCTGCCGCCGAAGGCGCTGTCGCTCGAGCTGACCGAGACCGCGCTGATGGACGACGGCGGCGCGCGCATCGACCCGCTCCTCGCCGTCCGCGAGGCGGGCGTGCGGCTCTTCCTCGACGACTTCGGCACCGGCTACTCGTCGCTGGCGCGCCTGCGCCGCCTCCCGCTCGACGGGCTGAAGATCGACCGCTCGTTCGTCGCCGGCCTCGGCTCGGTCGACGTCGACGGCGCGATCGTCGAGGCGATCCTGACGATGGCGCAGGCGCTGAAGCTGCCGGTCGTGGCGGAGGGCGTGGAGACCCGCGACCAGGCGCGGATCCTGCGCGTGCTGGGGTGCCCCCTCGCCCAGGGCTTCCTGCACGGGCGGCCGATGCCGCTCGAGGAGCTGCGCGCGCAGCTGACCCGCGACGGACGCTGGTCCTTGCGGCCCGTCCGGGCCAGCGGATAGAAACGCCCCATCATGTACCCCGTTCAATACGAGGCGGACTACGTCGAGCGCCGCAGTCGGCTCACGACGTTCTTCCGCCTCATCACCATGCTGCCGGCGGCTGTCCTCACGTGGCTGTACGTGCTCGCGGCGCACGTGGTGGTCTTCATCGCCTGGTTCGCACTGCTCTTCACCGGGCGGTACCCCCAGGGGATGTACGACTTCGTGGCGGGGGCGCTGCGCAACGCGACGCGCCTCAACGGCTACGCGGGTCTGTTGACCGACGCCTACCCGCCGTGGAAGGGCAGCGAGGAGCCCAGCTACCCGGTCCGGGTGCGGGTCGCACCGCCGAAGGAGCAGTACTCGCGGGTCAAGGTGCTGTTCCGCCTGATCCTGGCCATCCCGGTGATGGTCATCGCCTACATCTACCAGCTGATCATGGAGGTGGGCACGCTCGTCGCGTGGTTCGCCATCGTGATCACGGGCAAGCAGCCGGAGGGCATCCAGAACCTCATCAACATGGGGCTGCGGTACGTCACGCAGGCGCTGGCCTACTACTGGCTGCTCACCGAGGACTGGCCGCCGATCACGGTCGACCAGTCCGCCGTCGGGATGGTGCCGCCGGCTCCCGAGGGGGGCGCGCTCACCGGCGCCTCGTCGGGGTCCGGGTCCTACCAACCGCCGGCTACGCCGGAGCGCTGAGCTCGGCCTGGCCGAACACGTCGCGGGCGCGCCGGGCCACGAGGTCCGGCCGCTCGTCGACGACGAAGTGGCCGGCGTCGACGAACTCGACGCCGGGGAAGCCCTCCACGAGGGTGCGCGCGATCGCCGTGTCGCGCCGGCCGAACAGCAGGTGCGACGGCACCCGCAGCGACGGCGGCGACGACGTGCGGCGGGTGATGCCGCCCAGCATGCGCCGCAGGTAGGCGCGGTAGAGGAGCTGGGTGGCCCGGACGCGCTCCGGCGGGCGCAACGCGTCGGCGAACGCGTCGAGGTCCTCGTCGGTGAACCCCACCCCGCGCGTGTCGGAGGCGAGCGCCTTCTTGATGACGTCGGTGCGCCGCAGCAGCGTCGGCGCGAGCGGGGACGCCATCACGCCCGCGTACCACGAGCGCCACATCTCGAGGAGGAAGCGCGGGCGCGGCCGCACCCACGGGTGCGGCGCGTTGCAGACAAGCACGGCGGCGAAGCGGTCCGGATGGCGGGCGGCGAGCAGGAAGCTCGTGAAGCCGCCCCAGTCGTGCCCGGCGAGGTAGGCGCGCTCGATGCCCAGGGCGTCGAGCAGCGCGATCTGGTCGGCGGCGAACGTGTCGGGGTCCATGCCGGTCCCCGGCGCCTCGGTCTGGCCGAAGCCGCGCAGATCGGGCATGAGCAGCCGGTGGTCGCCGGCCAGGAGCGGCACCACGTGGCGCCAGCAGCGGTGGGTCTGCGGCCAGCCGTGCAGGAGCAGCACCGGCGGACCGTCGGGCGGGCCGGCCTCGGCGAGGTGCACGCGCAGGCCGCCCGCGTCGACGTCGCGATGCGTCACGGCGCCCACGGCGTGCCTCCGAGCGGTCGCATCGGCGCCTCGGGCGCGTCGGCGTCGGGCGACGGCGGCGCCGGGTCGGTCGGGCGCAGGCCGGCGGCGACGGCGACCCCGCCCGCCGCGACCAGGATCAGCGGCCACCACAGCACGGTGCCGCTCGTGGCCGCCAGGCCCACGAAGGCGGCGAGGACCGCGGCGCCCAGCCACGCCGGGCCGCGCTCGCGGTCGACGGCGCCGTAGGCCACGAGCCCGAAGCCGACGGCGGCGAGCACGAGCTTCCAGCCCCACGGGGCGGTGAACCCGAGCTCGCCCGAGCTGAGCGTGGCCGCGGTGGTGCCGAGCGAGACGAGGTAGGCGAGCGCGAGCGCCGCAGCTCCGGCGACGTTCGCGAGCGCGACCGCGTGCGCGCGGTGGCGGTCGCGCAGGACGACGACGCCGAGCCCGGCGAGGACGATCGCGGCGAGCGCGAGCCACTCGTACGGCGTCACGCTGCGCGGCTCGAACGCCCACCTCCACGCGGCCATCGCCGCCCCGATCAGCGCCAGCGCGCCCAGCAGCGTGCACGCCGCCGACCCGCGCCGGACCGCCAGGCCCAGGTACAGCGCGGCGACCGCGGCCAGCACCCACGTGAGCGACCCCGCGGACGTGATCGCGCCGCCGAGCGCGTCGGCGAGGTCGAGCAGCGCGAGCACGGTCAGCGGGAACGCGGCCAGCACCAGCGCCGACACGTACACGCGCGGCGCATCGCCCTCGCGCGGCGCCAGCCAGCCCAGCAGGAGCAGCAGCGCCGCCGCCGCGCCGGCGATCGCGAACCGCACCCCGGCCGCCCAGTCGTCCTGCACCCGCACGTCCAGGAGCATCACGCCGACCGCCAGCGCGACCGCGCCGGCGGCGATCAGGTCGCCGCGGAACGGCAGTGGTCGCAGGCGCGCCGCGGCCTCTCCCCAGGCGGACATGGGCGGGAGCGTATCCATCTAGGGTTGCGCCATGGCCATCGTCACCACCGAGGACCGCGGGCCGGTCCGCCACGTCGTCATGAACCGGCCCGAGAAGCGCAACGCGATGAACGACGAGCTGATCGGGGGGCTGCACGAGGCCCTGTCGGCGGCGGCGTGGGACGACGCCGTGCGCGTGGTCGTCGTGCGCGGTGCCGGGCCGATGTTCTCCAGCGGCATGGACCACGGCGCGCTCGGCGGGCTGGCCGCCGACCCCCGCAGCCTGCGCCGGCTGCGCCGGGCGATCCTCGACACCTGGAACCTGTGCGAGGAGATGCCCAAGCCCGTGATCGCGCAGGTCCACGGCGCCTGCCTGGGCGGGGCGATGGAGCTGGCGCTGGCCTGCGACCTGCGGGTGATGGCCGCCGAGGCGGTCATCGGCCTGCTCGAGACGCGCGTCGGCATGGTGCCCGACGTCGGCGGCTCCTCGCGGCTGCCCGCCGTGGTGGGCCTGGGCCGGGCCAAGGAGATGATCATGGCCTCGAAGGTCATCGACGGGACCGAGGCCGAGCGGATCGGCCTGGTCAACCGCGTCGCGCCCGCCGACGAGCTCGACGCCGCCACCGAGCAGCTCGCCGGCGAGCTGCTGCAGTGCGCGCCGGTCGCGGTCGGCCTGGCCAAGCGGATCCTCGACGCGGCCGCCAAGCCCGCGCTCGCGCAGACGCTCGAGCAGGAGGTCACCGCGCAGGCGCTGTGCGCGCAGAGCGCCGACTTCGGCGAGGCGCTGCGCGCGTTCGCCGAGAAGCGCGAGCCGCGGTTCACCGGCCGGTGATGGACGGCCTCCAGGTCGCCCACACCGCCGACCTCGACGCCGCCACCCTGCGGGCGGTGCGGGCGCTGCTGGAGGGTGTGTTCACCGACGACGTCGACGGCGGCTTCGCCGAGGAGGACTGGGACCACACGCTCGGCGGCATGCACGCGATCGTGTGGGAGGACGGCGCGCCGATCGCGCACGCGTCGGTGGTCCAGCGCCGCCTGCTGCACGGCGGACGGGCACTGCGCACCGGCTACGTCGAGGCGGTCGCGGTGCGCGCCGACCGCCGCCGCCGCGGCCACGGGAACACCGCGATGGCGGCCGTCGAGCGGGTGATCCGCGGCGCCTACGAGGTGGGCGCGCTCGGCGCCAGCGACGAGGGCATGGCGCTGTACCAGGCGCGCGGCTGGCGGCGCTGGGAGGGCCCGACGTCCGCGCTCACGCCCGACGGGATCGTGCGCACGCCCGACGACGACGGCGGCATCTTCGTGCTCCCCGTCGACGCGACGCTGGACCTCACCGGCGAGCTGACCTGCGACTGGCGCCCCGGCGAGGTCTGGTAGCCGACGGGCCGGCTACAGCGCTCGCGCGACCGCCTCGGCGAGGTCGACGCACCGCGCCACGCACGCGTGGTCGACGTGCTCGGGCGTGTCCTGCGGGACGTGGTAGCGGCCGTAGCCGCCCTGCTCGTCGACCGACAGGATCGACACGGTCGGCAGCCCGCGGTAGGTGGCGAGCACCGGGTCGGTCCAGGCGCCCAGCCGCCAGCGCTCGGGCGGCTCCAGCCCGGCGGCGCGCGCGGCCCGCTCGACGAACGCGACGTCCGCCTCGCGGTAGCGGTGCGTCAGCAGCGTGCCCTCGCCCACCGCCACGATCGGCCGCCCGCTGCCGATCGTGTCCAGGCCGAGCACGAACGCGGTCTGCGGGTCGAGCGGGTGCTCGTCGAGGAACGCGGCCATCCCGCCCATCCCCGACTCCTCGCCGCCGGTGAGCGCGACGACGACCTCCACCCCGTCGAGCGGCCGCGCGACGAACCGGCGCACGAGCTCGAGGACCCCGGCGACGCCGCTGGCGTTGTCGTTGGCGCCCGGCACGGTGGGCGAGCGCGCCACGTCGAGCAGCAGCGCGGCGGCCAGCGCGTGCACGGCGCCGCCGATCCGCCGGCCGGCGCGGGTGCCGCTGGCCACGCCCAGCGCCGCGAGCGCCAGCGGCGCCGCGGCCGGCGGGCTGGCCTGGCGGCGGTTGCGCCGAGACGCCCCCGCGTTCACCAGCCGCGGATGCCACATCAGCCCGGTGCGGGCGGCGTCGTGGTGGGCGACGAGCACGAGCGTGCGGCGCGGCCGCCCGGCCGCCGGCAGCAG
>Ga0180220_1000839_pt1 | contig 27467 bp, 26 predicted proteins | sample eDN5th37CBELigBY_FD_151335 | JGI IMG/M metagenome (GOLD analysis project Ga0180220, IMG submission 151335) | Enriched backyard soil microbial communities from Emeryville, California, USA - eDNA 5th pass 37_C BE-Lig BY (version 2) (version 2) | ecosystem: Environmental > Terrestrial > Soil >... | reverse complement strand
GTCGCGAAGAAGCTTCTCGGCCGCTGACGCGGCCTGCGCACGAATAGGAACGAAACGAAATGGCTAGAGTCAAGCGGGCCGTCAACGCCCACAAGAAGCGTCGCGTCATCCTCGAGCGCGCCTCGGGATACCGGGGTCAGCGCTCGCGCCTGTACCGCAAGGCGAAGGAGCAGGTCACCCACTCGCTCGTCTACGCGTACCGCGACCGCCGCAAGCGCAAGGGCGACTTCCGCCGCCTGTGGATCCAGCGCATCAACGCCGCCGCGCGTCAGAACGGCATCACGTACAACCGCTTCATCCAGGGCCTCGGCCTCGCGGGTGTGCAGGTCGACCGCCGTATGCTCGCCGAGCTCGCGGTGAACGAGCCGAAGACGTTCGCGTCGCTCGTCGAGACCGCGAAGAAGGCGCTGCCGTCCGACGTCAACGCTCCGAAGAGCGCCTGACGCCGCATCCGTCGCCTGACGAGGGCGTCCTCCGCAGGGAGGGCGCCCTCTTCGCGTGTCCGGACGGACGAGACGGATGCCGCGGCGCACGGGCCCGACGGGCGCGGGACATACACTGATGCTGTGCTCGAGAACCCGCGTTCGCCGCGCGTGCGCGCGGTCGCGAAGCTGACCAAGCGCAGCGCCCGGCAGGAGACCGGGCTGTTCCTGTTGGAGGGTCCGCAGGCCGCGCGGGAGGCGCTCGCGTACCGTCCCGACACGCTCGTGGAGATCTTCGCGACGCCCACGGCGCTGGAGCGCCACCCCGATCTGCGCGACACGGCGCGCGACGCCGGCGTCGAGGTCGTGTTCACGACAGAGCCCGTCCTCGACGCGATGGCCGACACCGTCACCCCGCAGGGCATCGTCGCCGTCGCCCGGCAGTCGCCGACCTCCGTGCGCGACGTGTTCGCCGCCGCGCCGCGCCTCGTCGCGATCTGCGAGGAGGTGCGCGATCCGGGCAACCTCGGCACGATCATCCGCGCCGCCGACGCCGCCGGGGCCGATGCCGTCGTGCTCACGGGGCGCACCGTCGATCCGTACAACCCCAAGGTCGTGCGGGCGACCACGGGGTCGCTGTTCCACCTGCCCGTCGCGCTCGGCGTCGACCTCGCGACGGCGGTCGAGCGCGCCCACGCCGTGGGCGTGCGCGTGATCGCGGCGGATGTCGGGGGAGAGGACTTCCTCGAGTCGCGGAACCTCCTCTCCGAGCCCACGGCGTGGCTGTTCGGCAACGAGGCGCGCGGCCTCGGCGAAGAGGCCCTCGCGCTCGCGGATCTCGCGCTGCGGCTCCCGATCTACGGCAAGGCGGAGTCGCTCAACCTCGCCACCGCCGCCAGCGTGTGCCTCTATGAGACCGCTTTCGCGCAGCGCGCGGGCGAATGAGCGCCCGCGCGGGCGCCGCGGCGCGGCATCCGCACCTGTTACAGATCGGTAAAGGGTCGCGTCGCGAGTGGAACAGCGTCCGACCACCGCCATAGGGTGATCGTCATGGCGACACCTGACGTGCCGGCTGCGGCACCGCAGACCTCGAACATCAACGTCCGCAGGGGTGAGCCCCTCGTCGTCATGACCGACGTGCAGAAGCACTACGGCGACTTCCAGGCGCTGCAAGACATCAACCTCACGGTGAACCGGGGCGAGGTCGTCGTCGTGATCGGGCCGTCCGGCTCGGGCAAGTCGACGCTGTGCCGCACGATCAACCGGCTCGAGACGATCACGAGCGGCACCATCACGATCGACGGCAAGGAGCTGCCGAAGGAGGGCAAGGCGCTCGCTGCGCTCCGCGCCGACGTCGGCATGGTGTTCCAGTCGTTCAACCTCTTCTCGCACCTCACGATCCTCGACAACGTCACGCTCGGGCCGATCAAGGTCAAGGGCATGAAGAAGGCGGATGCCGAGCGTGCCGCGCACACGCTGCTCGAGCGCGTCGGGGTGGCGCAGCAGGCGTCGAAGCTCCCGGCGCAGCTGTCCGGTGGTCAGCAGCAGCGCGTCGCGATCGCGCGCGCTCTCGCGATGAACCCCAAGGTCATGCTGTTCGACGAGCCCACGAGCGCCCTCGACCCCGAGATGATCAACGAGGTGCTCGACGTCATGGTGAACCTCGCGCAGGAGGGCATGACGATGATCGTGGTCACCCACGAGATGGGCTTCGCCCGCAAGGCCGCCGACCGCGTCGTGTTCATGGCCGACGGTCAGATCGTGGAAGAGGCCACCCCCGACGAGTTCTTCACGAACCCCCAGAGCGCGCGTGCGAAGGACTTCCTCTCGAAGCTCATCACGCACTGACGCGAAGCCCCATCGACGAAAGGATCACGCCAGAGCAGCACCACCCCGCCCCATCGGCGGAGTCCGCACGACCCGAAGTCGGATACCAACGCACCCCACAAGGAACAACCCCAGGAGAACTCACATGCGAAAGTCACGAATTCTCGTCGGCGCCGCGCTCGCGATCGCGGCACTCACGCTGACCGCCTGCAACACCGGCACGCCCGGAGGCACATCCACCGACGCGGGCGGTGACACCGGCGGAGACGAGGCACTCTGGGAGGTCGCCACGGATGTCTCGCTCGAAGGCAGCCCGACGTTCGAGGCCATGACCGAGCGCGGCGGCGTCGTGGTCGGCGTCAAGAACGACCAGCCCGGTCTCGGCTACGAGGACGCCACGACCGGCGAGCGCACCGGCTTCGACGTCGACATCGCGCGCTGGATCGCCGCGTCGCTCGGCTTCTCGGAGGACCAGATCGAGTACGTCACGATCCCGTCGGCCAACCGCGAGCAGGCGCTCGTGAACGGCGACATCGACTATTACGTCGGCACCTACTCGATCACCGACAAGCGCAAGGAGCAGATCGACTTCGCCGGCCCGTACTTCATCACGGGTCAGGGTCTGCTCGTCGCGGCGGACAACGAGGACATCAACGGCCCCGATGACCTCGAGGGCAAGATCGTCTGCTCCGTGACCGGTTCGACGCCGCTGCAGCGCATCCGCGACGAGTTCAACCCCGGCGACACGGTCGAGTACGACACGTACTCGCAGTGCGTCGAGCAGCTGCTCGCCGGCTCGGTGGACGCGATCACGACCGACGAGGCGATTCTCGCAGGCTACGTCGCGCAGCGTCCCGACGAGCTCAAGATCGCCGGTGAGCCCTTCAGCGAGGAGCGCTACGGCGTCGGCATCCCGAAGGGCGACACCGCTCTTCAGGACCACATCAACCAGCTGTTCACCGACGGCGGCGACGTGTGGCAGGCGCTGTTCGACCAGCACCTCGCTCCGGCGGGCATCGCGGGCGACCAGCCTCAGGTCGACGACTGATCCACGCGGGTGGGGCGGCCGCGAGGCCGCCCCACCCCTCAGCCGTCGCACCGACGGCTGACCGACAAGGAGAGGAGCGCGAGTGGGCGTCATCACCGACAATCTGGATCTCTGGCAGGAGACCCTGATCGGCACGCTCATCCTGTTCATCGCGGGCGGGCTCGTCGCGCTCATCCTCGGCACGATCGTCGGAGCGATGCGTGTGTCGCCGATCCCGATCGCGCGCGCGGTGGGAACCGTGTACGTGAACACGATCCGCAACACGCCGCTCACACTCGTCTTCTTCGCGTTCGCCTTCGCGCTGCCGCCGTTGCTCGGCCTCAGGCTGACCGCGCCGGTGTCGCTCACCCTCGCGATCTTCGCGCTCGGCATCTACACGGCGACCTATGTGGCCGAGACGATCCGCTCCGGCATCAACACGGTGCCGGTCGGCCAGGCCGAGGCCGCTCGCGCCCTCGGCCTCACCTTCGGGCAGGTGATGAGCCAGGTCGTGATGCCGCAGGCGTTCCGCTCGGTCATCCCGCCCATGATGAGCGTGTTCATCGCGCTCCTGAAGAACACGACGGTTGCGGCGGGCTTCTCGGTCGTGAACCTCGGATCGATCCGCAGCTACATGAGCGAGCGCGGCGAGAACCAGTTCCTCGTGATCCTGTGGGTCATGGCGATCTTCGTCGCGCTCGTGCTCCTGCTGTCATGGGCTCAGCGAGCTCTCGAGAACCGGTGGAAGGTGGCGCGATGAGCTCGTCCGTCCTCTACGACGTCCCCGGACCTCGGGCGATCGTCCGCAACCGCATCCTCGGCGTCATCACGGTGCTCGTGGTCGCGGCGGTCATCGGATTCTTCGTATGGCGGCTCGCCGCCACGGGGCAGTTCTCGGCCGAGAAGTGGGCCGCGTTCACGTACACGAACGTGTGGATCCAGATCGGGCTCGCGACGCTGCGCACGCTCGGCGCATTCGCCGTCGCAGCGGTCGGCGCGCTCGCGCTCGGCTTCATCCTCGCGCTCGGCCGACTCTCGCTGCACCGCTGGGTTCGTTGGCCGGCCGGCGCTCTCGTCGAGGTGCTCCGCGCGATCCCGGTCCTGATCTTCATGTTCCTGCTGTACTACGGCCTTCCCGTGCTCGGCATCCGCATGGAGCCGTACTGGGCGGTTGTGATCGCGCTCATCGCGTACAACGGCTCGGTGCTCGCCGAGGTCATCCGCGCAGGCGTCGAGTCGCTCCCGCGTGGCCAGAGCGAGGCGGGGTACGCGATCGGCCTGCGCAAGTCCGGCGTCATGCGCCTGATCCTGCTGCCGCAGGCGATCCGAGCGATGCTCCCGGTGATCATCGCCCAGCTCGTCGTGACACTGAAGGACACGGCGCTCGGCTTCATCATCACGTACCCCGAGCTGCTGTTCTACGCGCGATTCATCGGGTCGCAGTCCACGCTGGGGTCGCCGATCGTGCCCGCCACGATCATCGTCGGCGCGATCTACATCGGCCTGTGTCTGATCCTGTCGGCGATCGCGACGCTCGTCGAGCGGCGCCTGCGTCGCTCGGCCCGCACGACCCGCGTCGCAGGTGCGAACCAGCCGACGCAGGAGGTCACCGACACCGAACTCATCGCGATGCAGAAAGGCGCGGGCAAGTACGACGCCCAGGGCCTCTGAGCGGGAGACGGCGCGCGAAGTCACCCTCGCCGCCGTCGGTAGACTCGGTACTCGTGTCCGACGCACCCGAGAACCCCGTCGCCGCTCCGGCGCAGATCACCCCTGAGGCGGTCGAGAGTGCGGTCCAGTCCGCGCTCGAAGCGATCGCCGCGGCATCCGACTCCGCCTCCCTCAAGGCCGCGCGCTCCGCGCACGCCGGCGAGGGCTCGCCGCTCGCGAAGCTGAACGCGCGGCTGCGCGACGTCCCGCCAGAGAAGAAGGCGGAGTTCGGCAAGCTCGTCGGCCAGGCGCGTGGGCGTGTGAACCAGGCGTTCGCGGCGCGCGAGCAGGAGGTCATCGCCGCCGAGACAGCGGCCCGCCTCGAGGCGGAGCGCGTCGACATCACGGCGCTCCCGAGCCGCGCGCGCGTGGGGGCGCGGCATCCGATCTCCCTCCTTCAGGAAGAGGTCGCCGACATCTTCGTCGGCATGGGGTGGGAGATCGCCGAGGGCCCCGAACTCGAGCACGAGTGGTTCAACTTCGACGCGCTCAACTTCGACGAGGACCACCCGGCACGCCAGGAGCAGGACACGTTCTACGTCGACCCCGTCGCGCGTCACCTCGTGATGCGCACGCACACGAGCCCCGTGCAGGTGCGTTCGATGCTCGAGCGCGACCTTCCGATCTACGTGCTGTGCCCGGGCCGGGTGTACCGCACCGACGAGTTCGACGCGACGCACCTGCCCGTGTTCACGCAGTTCGAGGGCCTGGTCGTCGACAAGGGCATCACGATGGCGCACCTCAAGGGCACGCTCGACCACGCCGCGCGTGTGCTGTTCGGACCCGAGGCGAAGACCCGGTTCCGCGCGAACTTCTTCCCCTTCACCGAGCCGTCGGCCGAACTCGACCTGTGGCACCCGACGTTCAAGGGCGGTGCCCGCTGGATCGAGTGGGGCGGCTGCGGCATGGTCAACCCGAACGTGCTCCGCGCGGCGGGAATCGACCCCGAGGAGTACTCCGGCTTCGCGTTCGGCATGGGCATCGAGCGCACGCTCATGTTCCGCAGCGATGTGCAGGACATGCGTGACATGGCCGAGGGCGACGTCCGTTTCAGCGAGCAGTTCGGGATGGTGGTGTGATGCGCGTCCCGCTTTCGTGGCTGCGTGAGTATGTGGACGTTCCGGCGGATGCCACGGCCGAGGACGTCCTGGCGGCACTCGTGTCGGTCGGGTTCGAGGAGGAGGACGTCCACCGCTTCGAACTCCAGGGTCCGATCGTCGTCGGCGAAGTGCTCGAGTTCGTCGAGGAGCCGCAGTCCAACGGCAAGACGATCCGCTGGTGCCAGGTGCAGGTCGCGCCCGAGGGTGAGACCGCGGCGGACGGCGGCCCCGCGGTGCACGGGATCGTGTGCGGCGCGCGCAACTTCTTCGTGGGCGACAAGGTCGTCGTGACGCTGCCCGGCTCGGTGCTCCCCGGGCCGTTCCCGATCGCGGCGCGCAAGACCTACGGCCACATCTCCGACGGCATGATCGCATCGGCGAAGGAGCTGGGGCTCGGCAACGAGCACTCCGGCATCCTGCGCCTGGTCGAGCTCGGCATCGACGCGCCGGTCGGCACCGACGCGATCTCGCTCCTCGGCCTCGACGATGTCGCGATCGACATCAACGTCACCCCCGACCGCGGCTACGCGCTGTCGGTGCGCGGCGTCGCGCGTGAATACTCGCACGCGACCGGCGCGGAGTTCCGCGACCCCGCGGCGCGGTACGCGTCCGAAGAGCTCGCTCCGGGTTCGGGCTTCCCGATCGCCGTGGACGACGAGCATCCGATCCGCGGGCGGGTCGGCGCATCCGAGTTCGTCGTCCGCGTCGTGCGCGACGTCGACCCGACCAAGCCGACGCCGCCGTGGATGGTGGCGCGGCTCGGGCTCGCCGGCATCCGCTCACTCGGGGTCCTCATCGACATCACCAACTACGTGATGCTCGAGCTGGGCAACCCGATCCACGGCTACGACCTCGACAAGCTGCAGGGCGGCATCACCGTGCGTCGTGCGCGCGAGGGCGAGAAGCTCGAGACGCTCGACGGCCAGCTGCGCGCGCTCAACACCGAGGACCTGCTCATCACCGACGACTCGGGGCCTATCGGCCTCGCGGGCGTCATGGGCGGCGGCACGACCGAGATGTCGGATGCCACGCGCAACGTCCTCATCGAGGCGGCGATCTTCGACACGGTGTCGATCGCGCGTACCGCGCGTCGCCACAAGCTGCCGAGCGAGGCGTCGCGCCGCTTCGAGCGCGGCGTCGACCCGGCCATCCCGTTCGTCGCGGCCCGCCGCGTCGCCGACCTCATGGTCGAATACGCGGGCGGAACCCTCGACACCGAGTACGGCGGAGCGCTCTTCGCCGAGATCGAGCGCACGACGATCGACCTGCCGGCCGGCTTCGTATCGGGTCTCATCGGCGTCGACTACACGGCGGAGCAGATCGCGCACGCGCTGCGCCTCATCGGATGCGACGTCACGACGACCTCGCACGGCTGGACGGTCGTGCCGCCGACGTGGCGACCCGACCTCACCGACAGGTGGACCCTCGCCGAAGAGGTCGCGCGCATCGAGGGGTACGACCAGATCCCGTCGGTGCTGCCGCTCCCGCCGTCGGGCCGCGGCCTGACCCCCGCACAGCAGGGCCGCCGCCGCGTCGCGAACGCGCTGGCCGCGGCGGGCTTCGTCGAGACGCCGTCGTTCCCGTTCACCACGGAGGAGCAGAACGACCTGCACGGATCCGCGTCGGGGGAGCACCTGCCGAGCATCCGCCTCGCCAACCCGCTCGACGGGCAGGCGGCGTTCCTGCGTCGCTCGCTCGTTCCGGGACTGCTGCAGGTCGCGCACCGCAACGTGTCGCGCGGATTCACCGACCTCGCGCTCTTCGAGACCGGGACCGTCTTCCTGCCGGAGCCGGGCGTCGAGTACGGCACGTCGTTCATCCCGCCTCTGGCGGTGCGACCGGATGCCGCGACCCTCGCCGAGCTCGACGCGTCGATCCCTCCGCAGCACCGTCACGTCGCGGTCCTGCTCACGGGCAACCTCGTCGCGAAGCAGCCGGGCCAGCCCGCGGTGCCCGCCGAGCTAGCCGACGCGCTCGACGCCGTCCGCACGATCGCGGCGGCGGCCGGGGTCTCTGTCGTCGTGGAGCAGGGAGAGCGCGCGGCGCTGCATCCGGGTCGTACGGGCGTCGTGTCGGTCGACGGAAGCGAGGTGGGCTACGTCGGAGAGCTGCTGCCGGCGGTCGCCGAGGCATCCGACCTGCCGGGCCGCGTCATCGTGGCCGAGCTCGACCTCGATCTCGTGCTCTCACTTGCGGGGCAGCGTGTCGTCGCGGCGTCGCTGTCGGGCTTCCCGGCTGCGACGCAGGACGTGTCGCTCGTCGTGGGGGCGGACGTGCCGGCCGCCGAGGTGCGCGACGCCCTCGTCGAGGGGTCGGGTGAGCTGCTCGAGTCACTGCGGCTCGTCGACGACTATCGCGGCCAGGGGCTTCCCGACGGCACGAAGAGCCTCACGTTCGCGTTGCGCTTCCGCGCGCCCGACCGCACGCTCACCGCTTCCGAGGCGAGCGAGGCGAAGCTCGCGGGCGTCGCCGTGGCCGCCGAGCGGTTCGGCGCCTCCCTCCGCGAGTAGACCTCCCCCCGGGTCCGTGAGCCCGTCGAAGGGTCGGTTCCTGAGGCGGTTGGTCCCTGAGCTTGTCGAGGGGTCGGTTCCTGAGGCGGTTGGTCCCTGAGCCTGTCGAAGGGTCGGTTCCTGAGGCGGTTGGTCCCTGAGCTTGTCGAAGGGTCCTCCACAGCGCGCCCGCTCTCAGCATCCGCCCACAGTTCCGCAGAGCACCGCCGCGCTGCGTAAGCGGGGGCGACACGCTGGCGGCATGCCCTCCATGTACATCGCCCGCTGCCAGGACGGCAGCTACTACGTCGGAAGCACGGACAAGGATCCCGAAGCGCGGATCTGGGAGCACAACAACGACGACGACCTCGCCGCGCGCTACACGATCAAGCGCCGCCCGGTGACGCTGGTGTACACGGAGTCGTTCGAGCGGATCGACGAGGCGTTTCGTCGCGAGAAGCAGGTTCAGGGTTGGAGCCGCGCGAAGAAGGAGGCCCTCATGGAGGGCCGAATGGACGAGCTTCCCGTTCTCGCGCGGGGCCGGCGGCGAGACGCTTCGACGAGCTCAGCGACCGGGGTTGCGGACTGAGGTGGGGCGACGCTTCGACGGGATCAGCGACCGGGGTTGGGGCCGCGCTTCGACGGGCTCAGCGACCGGGGTTGGGGCCGCGCTTCGACGGGCTCAGCGACCGCGCTTCGACGGGCTCAGCGACCGGGTGGGGGCGACGCTTCGGCGGGCTCAGCGACCGGGGGCGGGGTAGCGTGGCGTCATGCCTGAGACGATCACGCCCGAAGTCGACGGCGACCCGTTCGACGTCTACGTCGCGCGCCCCGCGGGGGAGCCCGTGGGCGGGCTCGTGCTCATCCACGAGATCTGGGGTCTGGTCGACCACATCAAAGACGTCGCCGACCGCTACGCCGCCGAGGGGTGGGTCGTCGCGGCGCCCGACATCCTGAGCCACGCGGGCGTCGAGCCGGCTCTCGGGGCGGAACTCTTCGCCCTCCGCAACGGCGACGATGAGGAGGCGAAGGCGGCGACGCAGCCGCGCATGCGCGAGATGCTGTCGGCCGCGCACGCCCCGGAGTACGCGCGGTGGGCGGTCGCGGCGCTCCGCGCGACCGTCGACTGGCTCGTCGAGGAGGCCGGTGTCGGCGACCGCCTCGCCGTGACCGGATTCTGCTTCGGCGGCACGTACGCCTTCGCGCTCGCGGCCGCCGACGACCGCATCCGCGCCGCGGTGCCGTTCTACGGCACCGCACCCACGCCCGATCGGATCGCGGAGATCAAGGCACCGGTCCTCGCCCTCTACGGGCACCACGATCCCGCCCTCATCGACGCGCTCCCCGAGGTGGCGAGGGCGATGGCCGACGCGGGCGTCGACTTCGAGAGCGTCGTCTACCCCGAGGCGGGTCACGCGTTCTTCAACGACACGGGACTGCGATACGACGCGGATGCCGCCGCCGACGCCTGGCGTCGGACGCTCGCGTTCCTGCGCGAGCACGTCTGACGCGTCATCCGCACCCTCCACGGCCCGTTAGGGTCGAGAGTGATGAGCCTCACCACCGCTGCTCCCGCCCTTCAGCTCGCGGGACTCGTCAAGAGCTTCGGTCCGAAAGTCGCGGTCGCGGGGTTGGACCTCGTCGTCCCCACGGGGTCGTTCTTCGGGCTCGTCGGCCCGAACGGCGCCGGCAAGACCACGACGCTTTCGATGGCGACGGGCCTCCTGCGCCCCGACGCCGGACGAGCGTGGGTCCACGGGATCGACGTGTGGGAGCATCCGGTCGAAGCCAAGCGCATCATCGGCAACCTGGCCGACGGCGTGCAGCTGTTCGACCGGCTCACGGGTGAGCAGCTGATCACCTACACCGCGATGATGTTCGGCATCCCGCGCCACGAGATCGCCGGTCGGGTCGCCGACCTGCTCGAGCTCATGGGATTGCAGGAGGCGGCGGGCACCATCGTCGCCGACTATTCGGCCGGCATGACGAAGAAGATCGCGCTCGCATGCGCGCTCGTCAACGCGCCGCGGCTGCTCGTGCTCGATGAGCCGTTCGAGTCGGTCGATCCGGTCTCGGCCGCGAACATCGAGGACGTGCTGCGCGGGTACACCGCGTCGGGCGGCACGGTCATCGTCTCGAGCCACTCGATGGACCTCGTGCAGCGCATGTGCGACCACGTCGCCGTGATCGCCGAGGGCCGTGTGCTCGCGGCGGGGACGGTGGAGGACGTGCGGGCCGGTCAGACACTCCAGGAGCGATTCCTGTCGCTCGTCGGTGGCCGTCACGTGTCGGAGGGGCCGCAGTGGTTGCGACAGTCCTGAGGCTTCGCTACCGCATCCTCGGCAACACCCTCGCCCGTCGCCCGTGGCAGCTCGTCGGGTTCTGCATCGGCCTGCTGTGGGCGCTGTGGGCGCTCGTCGGCGTCGTGGCCGGATTCATCGCGCTCAACGCCTTCCAGGGGCTCGACGTCGCGCGCACCGTCGCCGTGCTGGCAGGGTCGGCGCTCGTGCTCGGCTGGACCATCGGCCCGGTGCTCGTGGCGGGGACCGAGTCCACGGTCGACGCTCGGCGGCTCGCGCCGTTCCCGCTTACGACCCGCCAGATCATGTCGGCGCTCGCAGCCACCGGCCTGACCGGAATCCCGGGGATCGTCACGAGCCTCGGGGCGCTCGCGAGCGTCGTGCTGTGGCTGAGGTGGCCGGCGGCCGCCGTGATCGCGGTTCCGTCGGCCGCGCTCGGCGTGCTCATCTGCGTCGTGGCGAGCCGCCTCGTGACGACCCTGTCGACCGGCTTGGGCGGACACCGGCGGGGTCGCGAGATCTTCGGCACGATCCTGCTCGGCGTCGTGATCATGACGGGGCCGATCATCACAGGCATCCTCGCGCTGCTGAGCTCCGCGGGCGACGTCCTCGGCCGCTTGGCGCAAGCCGCGGTCGTCCTCGGCTGGACGCCGATCGGGGCGGCGTGGGCCGTCCCCGGAGACGCGGCGGCGGGAGACTGGATCCCCGCGATCGCCAAGTTCGTCATCGCCGCGGGAACGCTCGCCGTGCTCGGGCTCCTGTGGGAGCGCGCGCTCGAGGCGTCGGTCAGCGCCCCGCCGCGCCAGACCGCCCGCACCGTCGCTCCCGGTCGGCTCGGCTTCTTCGCCGTCATGCCCACGGGAGGGGTCGGCGCCACGTGGGCGCGGTCGCTGACGGCGTGGCTTCGCGATCCGCGCTACTTGCGGCAGCTCATCTTCGTACCGCTGTTCCCGGTGCTCTTCGCCTTCACGACGGGCATCGACGGCTGGCTGTTCAGCGTGTCGCCGCTCATGGTCGCGCTGATCCTGTCGATCGCCGGGTACGCCGACATCTCGTACGACGGTACGGCCTTCGCCTCGGTGCTCTCGACGGGAGTCAGCGGTCGTGCGGATCGCTGGGGGAGACTTCTGGGCGCCGCATCCGTCGGCGTGCCGGCCGTCACCGTCGTCGCGATCGTGACCGCCGCGATCGCGGGCACCTGGACGACCCTGCCTGCAGTGCTGGCCGCTGCGCTCGGCATCCTGCTCGCCGGCTACGGCGTGTCGGCTGTGTCGTCCGCGCTCCTCGTCGTTCCCGTCGCGAAAGCCGGTGACAGCCCGTTCAAGACCGTGCCGGGTCAGACGTTCGTCAACGGCCTCGTCGTGTTCCTCGTGCTCGGCGTCACGATCGTCCTCGCCGCGCCGGCGCTCGTGCTCGCGATCGTGTCGACGGTGACCTCGTCGGCTATCCTCGCGTGGATCGCGCTCGCCGTCGCCGTCGTCGCCGGAGCGGGGATCATCCTCGGCGGGATCGTCGTGGGCGGACGCACTCTCGAACGCACGGGCCCCGACCTGCTCGCGCGCATCAAGGCGTTCCCGTCCTGATCGGCGGGCGCGTTTCCGCCCTGAGCGGAAACGGATGCTGCGTCCGCGCCGCCTCTGCTGGGATGAGGCCATGACGAACGTTCTGATCCTCGGCGGAACCGGCTGGCTGAGCGGACGGGTCGCCGGTCGCTGGCTCGAGGAGGGGGCCGCCGTCACGTGCGTCGCGCGAGGGGCGCGCCCCGCGCCCGACGGGGCTGAGCTCGTGATCGCGGATCGCGCCGAGCCCGACGCGTACGCGGCCGTGGCGGACCGCGAGTGGGACGAGATCGTCGACATCTCTTCGCGCGCTGAGCACGTCGCGGCGGCCGTCGAGGCGCTCGGAGCCCGCACGAAGCACTGGACGTACGTCTCGACGATCTCGGTGTACGCCGACGCCACGATGGCCGGTGCCGACGAGTCCTGTCCGCTGGCCGAGCCGGCCGAGCCGGGCGACGAGTACGACTACAGCCGCGAGAAGGTGGCGGCCGAGGCATCCGCCCGCTCCGCCGTCGGCGATCGTGCCGCCATCGTGCGCGCGGGACTCATCGTCGGCCCCGGCGACCCGACAGACCGTTTCGGGTACTGGGTGTCCCGCTTCGCGCTCGCGGGGAAGGAGCCCGTGCTCGTTCCGGAGGCCGCGGGCCTCATGGTGCAGGTCATCGACGTCGACGACCTCGCCGCGTACATCGTCGCGGTCGGTCGCGGTCGGTGGAGCGGCACCGCCAACGCGACGGGGGATCCGATCCCGTTCACCGAGTTCGTCCAGCTCGCGCGGCGCACCGCGGCGCACACCGGTGAGCTTGTGGCGGCCGATCCCGATTGGCTCGCCGCGCACGAGGTCAACCATTGGATGGGGCCGCGCTCGCTGCCGCTGTGGCTGCCCGCCGACATGCCCGGCCACTCGACGCGCACGAACGCCGTGTACCGCTCGACCGGGGGAGCGCTGCGCCCCGTCTCCGAGACCCTGGCGCGCACGCTCGACGACGAGCGCGCCCGCGGCCTCGACCGCGAACGGCAGTCGGGCCTGACCCGCGCCGAGGAGCTCGCGCTGATCGCCGACCTCACCGGCTGACGCCTCGTGCGATTTGCGGATGCCGCGCCCCGCCCGCTATCGTCGCTCCATGCTTTCGGCGAACCGGGGTCTCGAGACGCTCTTCACGAGCGCCGCTCCCTCGCGCCGACGTCTGCCTCGCCGACTCTAGGCGACTCCGCGTCGTGCCCGCTCTGCGGGCATCTGCGGGAGTCGCCCGTCTCAGGCCCCGATCCGCAGACAATAAGGTTGAAGCATGACCTATTCGGTCGCCGTATCCGGCGCATCCGGCTATGCAGGAGGCGAGATCCTCCGCCTCCTCGCCGCGCACCCCGACATCGAGATCCGCACCGTCACGGCGCACTCGAACGCCGGCCAGCGCCTCATCGAGCACCAGCCGCACCTGCGTTCGCTCGCCCATCTCGAGCTGCAGGAGACGACTCCCGAGATCCTCGCGGGGCACGACATCGTCTTCCTCGCGCTTCCGCACGGCCAGTCCGGTCAGTACACGGACGCTCTCGGCGACGTGCCGCTCATCATCGACGCGGGCGCCGATCATCGGCTCGAATCCGTTGCCGATTGGGACCGGTTCTACGGCGGCTCATTCCACGATCCGTGGACGTACGGCGTGCCCGAGCTGCCCTTCCGCGGTGGCAAGCAGCGCGAGCGGCTCGTGGGGGCGACCCGCATCGCGGCTCCCGGCTGCAACGCGTCGACCGTGAGCCTGTCGCTCGCGCCGGGAGTCGCCGCGGGCGTGATCGACCCGTCCGACATCGTGAGCGTGCTCGCGGTCGGCCCGTCGGGCGCGGGCAAGAGCCTCAAGCCGCACCTGCTCGGCAGCGAGCTGCTCGGCACGGCGAACCCGTACGCGGTCGGGGGCGTGCACCGGCACATCCCCGAGATCCGGCAGGCGCTCGCGGCGGCGCGGGTGCCCGGCTCAGCGACCGGGGATGAGGCTGCGGATCGCGGCATCCGCATCTCGTTCACGCCCGTGCTCGTGCCGATGGCACGCGGGATCCTCGCGACCTCGTCCGCGCCGATCGCGGAGGGTGTGACGGATGCCGACATCCGCGGCGCGTGGGAGGCCGCGTACGGCGACGAGACGTTCGTGCAGCTGCTGCCCGAGGGCTCGTTCCCGCGCACGGCTGACGTGCTCGGCGCCAACACCGCGCTCATGGGGCTCGCGATCGATCGCGCCGCGAACCGCGTCGTGGTCGTGACCGCCGTCGACAACCTCGTGAAGGGCACGGCCGGCGCCGCGATCCAATCCATGAACATCGCGCTGGGACTCCCCGAGGACCGCGCCCTGACCGTGAACGGAGTCGCCCCGTGAGCGTCACCGCAGCGAAGGGCTTCGAGGCGGCGGGTGTCGTCGCCGGGCTCAAGTCGACCGGCAAGGCGGATGTCGCGGTCGTCGTCAACCGCGGGCCGCTCAAGGTCGGCGCGGCCGTGTTCACGAGCAACCGCGCCAAGGCGAACCCGATCCTGTGGTCGCAGCAGGCGATCCAGGACGGCGTCGTCGAGGCGGTCGTGCTCAACTCCGGCGGGGCGAACTGCTTCACGGGGTCGTTCGGGTTCCAGACGACGCACCAGACGGCCGAGAAGGCGGCGGAGCTGCTCGGCGTGAGCGCGGGCGATGTCCTCGTGTGCTCGACAGGCCTCATCGGCACGGGTGACGACGTCTTCCGGCAGAAGGTGCTCGAGGGCACCGAGCGGGCGATCGCCGAGCTGTCCGAGGACGGCGGCGTCGCCGCATCCGAAGCGATCATGACGACCGATTCGCGCCCGAAGCGCGCCGAGCGCTCGCAGGACGGTTGGACGATCGGGGGAATGGCGAAGGGCGCCGGCATGCTCGCGCCGGGCCTCGCGACCATGCTCGTCGTCATCACGACCGACGCCTTGCTCACCGCCGAGGAGGCCGACGCACACTTGCGGGCGGCGACTCGTGTGACGTTCGACCGGCTCGACTCCGACGGGTGCATGTCGACCAATGATCAGGTGACGCTCATGGCGAGTGGTGCGAGCGGGGTCACGCCCGACCCCGAGGAATTCCGCGCGCGTCTCACCGAGGTGTGCGACGACCTCGCGGCCCAGCTGCAGGGCGACGCCGAGGGCGCGAGCCACGACATCACGATCCGCGTGACGAACGCGGCGTCCGAGCACGACGCGGTGGTCGTCGGACGCTCCGTCGCACGCAACAACCTCTTCAAGGCCGCGATCTTCGGCAACGATCCGAACTGGGGCCGGGTCCTCGCGGCGATCGGCACGACCGACGCCGCGTTCGACCCGTACGACGTCGACGTGTGGATGAACGGCGTGCGCGTGTGCACCGCCGGCGGTCCGGACCGACCTCGCGAAGAGGTGGACCTCACGCCCCGTGCGACCGACGTGCTCATCGACCTCAAGACCGGCCCGGCGTCGGCGACGATCCGCACGAACGACCTGACCCACGACTACGTGCACGAGAACAGCGCCTACTCCTCATGACCGATCTGCAAGACACCGACCCGGCCGAGGCATCCGCCAAGGCCGCGACGCTCATCGAGTCGCTGCCGTGGCTGCGGCGATTCCGCGACCAGATCATCGTGATCAAGTACGGCGGGAACGCGATGATCAGCGATGAGCTGCAGGACGCCTTCGCGGCCGACATCGCCTACCTGCGGTACGTCGGGGTCAAGCCCGTCGTCGTCCACGGCGGCGGTCCGCAGATCTCCTCGATGCTCGACCGGCTCGCCATCCCGAGCGAGTTCAAGGGCGGCTATCGCGTCACGAGCACCGAGGCGATCTCGGTCGTGCGCATGGTGCTCACGGGCCAGATCAACCCGCAGCTCGTGTCGAAGATCAACGCGCACGGGCCGTTCGCGACCGGCCTGTCGGGCGAGGACGCGGGCCTGTTCGGCGGCCGCCGCCGCGGGGTCGTCGTCGACGGCGTCGAGCACGACCTCGGTCGCGTCGGCGATGTCGTGCAGGTCGACCCGCAGCCGGTCCTCGACCACCTCGCGGCAGACCGCATCCCGGTGGTCTCGAGCATCGCGCCGGATCTCGACAACCCGGGGCACTCCTTGAACGTGAACGCGGATGCCGCTGCCGCCGCTCTCGCCGTCGCGCTGGGCGCCGCGAAGCTCGTCGTCCTCACCGATGTGCCGGGCCTGTACGCCGATTGGCCCAACCGCGACTCGCTCGTGTCGCACCTGACCTCCGACGAGCTGCGTGCGATGCTGCCGCGGCTCGAGTCCGGCATGATCCCGAAGATGCAGGCGTGCCTCGACGCGGTCGAGGGCGGCGTCGAGACCGCCGCCATCATCGACGGGCGAGTGCCGCATTCGGTGCTCGTGGAGATCTTCACCAGCAAGGGAATCGGAACAGAGGTGGTGGCACGGTGACCGACAGCGACAAGGCGGCATGGCAGGAGGACGCGCAGCGCGATCTCCTGCGCAACGCGGGGGACCGGCTCGCGCTCATCGTGCGCGGCGAGGGCGCGCACGTGTGGGACGACGAGGGCCGACGCTACCTCGACTTCCTCGCCGGCGTCGCGGTCAACTCGCTCGGGCACGCGCACCCCGTGTTCGTCGAGGCCGTGTCGAAGCAGGCGGCGACCTTGACGCACATCTCGAACTACTTCGCGACGCCGCCGCAGCTCGCGCTCGCGGCGCGCCTCAAGCGGCTCGCCGGCACGGGCCCCTCGGGCCGCGTGTACTTCGGCAACTCGGGCGCGGAGGCAAACGAGGCCGCGTTCAAGCTCGCGCGTCTGCACGGCGGCAGCGAGCGCCCGCGCATCCTGTCGCTGCGCAACGCGTTCCACGGCCGCACGATGGGCACGCTCGCGCTCACGGGCAAGCCCGCCATGCAGGAGCCGTTCCTGCCGATGGTCGCCGGGGTCGAGCACATCGACTCGACGATCGAGGCGCTCGAAGCCGCGATGGACGACCGCGTCGCCGCCCTGTTCGTCGAGCCGATCAAGGGCGAGGCGGGCGTCGTCGAGTTGCCGGGCGGCTACCTGAAAGCCGCGCGCGAGATCACCGAGAGACACGGCGCGCTGCTGATCCTCGACGAGATCCAGACCGGAGCCGGCCGCACGGGGGCGTGGTTCGCGTTCCAGCACGAGGGCATCACGCCCGACGCCATCACGGTAGCGAAGGGCATCGGCGGTGGCTTCCCGATCGGCGCGCTCATCACCTTCGGCGCCGCGGGCGACCTGTTCTTCCCCGGCAGCCACGGCTCGACGTTCGGCGGCAACGCACTCGCGACGGCCGTCTCGGACGCGGTCCTCGCCGAGATCGAGTCCGCCGGGCTCGTCGAGAACGCGGCCGAGCGCGGCATCGAGCTGCGCGAGGCCGTAGAGGCCATCGGCTCGCCGCTCGTGAAGGGCAGCGCCGGCCAGGGTCTGCTGATCGGCATCCGTCTCACGCACGCCGTCGCGGGCGCCGTGGCCGCCGCAGCGCAGCAGCACGGCCTCATCGTCAACCCCGTCAACGACGAGACGATCCGTCTCGCGCCGCCGCTCACGATCGGCGACGAGGAGATCCGCGAGTTCTCCGAGCTGTTCGCCGCCGCGCTCGCGACCGTCGAGTCGGCGGTGCTGCTCGATGTCGACACGGATGCCGCGACCGACCCCGAGGGGGTGACCTCGTGACCCGCCACCTGCTGCGCGACGACGACCTCACGCCCGCCGAACAGGACGAGATCCTCGATCTCGCGGTCGCGCTCAAGAAGGACCGCTGGAAGCTCAAGCCCCTCGCCGGTCCGCAGACCGTGGCGGTGATCTTCGACAAGTCCTCGACGCGCACGCGCGTGTCGTTCGCCGTCGGCATCGCCGACCTGGGCGGCTCCCCGCTCATCATCTCGACCGCCAACAGCCAGCTCGGCGGCAAGGAGACGCCCGCCGACACGGCGCGCGTGCTCGAACGGCAGGTCGCCGCGATCGTGTGGCGCACGTACGCGCAGGCCGGCCTCGAGGAGATGGCGCGCGACACGCGCGTGCCCGTGATCAACGCGCTGAGCGACGACTTCCACCCGTGTCAGCTGCTCGCCGACCTGCTCACGATCCGTGAGCACAAGGGCGACCTGAAGGGCCTCACGCTCGCGTTCTTCGGTGACGGGCGCTCGAACATGTCGCACTCGTACGTGCTCGCGGGTGTCACCGCCGGCATGCACGTGCGGGTCGCGTCGCCCGAGTCGTATGCGCCGCGCGACGACGTCGTCGCCGACGCGGATCGTCGCGCCGCCGAGACGGGCGGCTCGGTCACGCTCTTCACCGACCCCAACGAGGCGGCGGCGGGTGCCGACGTCATCGTGACGGACACGTGGGTGTCGATGGGCAAAGAGGAGGAGAAGCTCGCGCGACTGCGCGACCTCGGCGGCTACAAGGTCACGCAGGAGCTCATGTCCCTTGCGAAGGACGACGCGATCTTCATCCACTGCCTGCCGGCCGATCGCGGCTACGAGGTCGACTCCGAGGTGATCGACGGTCCGCAGAGCGTCGTGTGGGACGAGGCCGAGAACCGGCTCCATGCGCAGAAGGCCCTGCTGGTCTGGCTCCTGCGGCAGCAGGGCTGACCGGAGGCCGCCGATGAGCCAGGAGGCCGGGCGCATTCCGACCGAGAGCGGTGCGCAGACCCGGCCCTGGCTCGCGACCCGCTGGGATCGCCTCAACGGGCCGGCGCGCGTCGCGGGCGTCGACCTCGCTCGCGGGCTCGCCGTCCTCGGCATGTTCGCGGCGCACCTCCTGTGGATCCGCGAGGTCTTCGACTGGGGGGACCCGACGACGTGGATCCACATCGTCGACGGACGCTCGTCGATCCTCTTCGCGACGCTCGCCGGGGTCTCGATCGGTCTCGTGACGGGTGGGCCCTCACCTCTGGCGGGTCGGCGGATGGAGACCGCTCGCCTGCGGCTCGTGGTGCGCGCCTTCCTGCTCTGGCTGCTCGGCCTGCTGCTCGACTCGACCGGCGTACCGGTGTACGTCATCCTGCAGGCCTACGGCATCCTCTTCATCCTCGCGGTGCCGTTCACGAGGCTGCGCGCACGCACGCTTTTCGTCACCGCCGGCGCGGTCGCCCTCGTCATGCCGTTCGTGCAGGTATGGCTCGACGCGAACCCTTTCTGGCTCACGGCGACCGGCGCCCTCACCGCGACGGCGCTCGGCTGGCACTACCCGTTCACCGTGTGGATCGCGTTCGTGCTCGCCGGGCTCGGCGTCGCCCGGGCGGGCATCCTGCGCACGCGCGTGCAGGTCTGGACTCTCGTCGTCGGGGCGGCGCTGGCGGCCGTGGGGTACGGCCTGCACGCTGTGAGCGGGTCGGATGCGGCATCCGAGCAGTCGTCGTTGGGCGCGGCGCTGTGGACGGCGCGTCCGCACTCCACCGGGCTCCTCGAGGTGATCGGCACGGGCGGGTTCGCGCTCGCGGTCATCGCGACGTGCGTGCTCGCGTGCCGCACCGTGCTCGTGTGGATCGTGCTCCCGCTGCGTGCGGTGGGCTCCATGCCGCTCACGGCCTACACGGCGCAGCTGCTCGTGTGGGCGGGGGTCGCGTCCGCCGTGCTCGGCACGTCGCGAGACCTCGGCGGCTTCCGCGACCTCGAGCCGTTCGTGCCACTCGCGGTGTGGACGGTGATCGGGTGCACCGCCTGGGCCCTGCTCGTCGGGCGCGGTCCGCTCGAGTGGGCTTTCGACCGCTTCACACGTCTCGTCGTGAAGGAGCCGGCGAGTGTCGGAGGACAGCCCCTCGATAGGGTGGAGCGGTGAGCGACGAGAAGGCCGACGGCACCAACCCCGGCGCCCTGTGGGGCGCCCGATTCGCGGGCGGACCCTCGCCCGAGCTCGCTGCGCTGAGCGTCTCGACCCACTTCGACTGGGAGCTCGCGCTGTACGACATCGCCGGGTCGCATGCTCACGCCACGGCTCTCGCGGCCGCCGGGTACCTCACCGCCGACGAGGAGCGCCGCATGCACGCGGGCCTCGACTCCCTCGCCCGACGCGTGTCGGACGGATCGCTGCGCCCGGGCCCCGACGACGAAGACGTGCACGGCGCGCTCGAAGCGGCGCTCATCGCCGAGGTCGGCCCGGAGCTGGGCGGCAAGCTGCGCGCCGGCCGCAGCCGCAACGACCAGATCGCGACGCTCGTGCGGCTCTACCTGCTCGACCACGCGCGCACGATCGCGCGCGAGATCCTGCGCCTCATCGACTCCCTGGTCGCGCAGGCCGAAGCGCACCCCGACGCCATCATGCCCGGCCGCACGCACCTGCAGCACGCGCAGCCGATCCTCCTCGCGCACCACCTGCAGGCGCACGCGTGGCCGCTCGTGCGCGAGCTCGAACGCCTGCGGGACTGGTCGGTGCGGGCATCCGTCTCGCCGTACGGCGGGGGAGCGCTCGCGGGATCGACGCTGGGTCTCGATCCGCAGCTCGTCGCGACGCGGCTCGGGCTCTCGCGCCCCGCCGAGAACTCGCTCGACGGCACCGCGGCCCGCGATGTCGTGGCCGAGTTCGCGTTCATCGCTGCGATGATCGGCGTCGACCTGTCGCGCCTCGCCGAGGACGTCATCATCTGGAACACGCGCGAGTTCGGGTTCGTGCGGCTCGACGACGCCTACTCCACCGGGTCGAGCATCATGCCGCAGAAGAAGAACCCCGACATCGCCGAGCTGGCGCGCGGCAAGTCGGGCAGGCTCATCGGCAACCTGTCGGGGTTGCTCGCGACCCTCAAGGGCCTGCCGCTCGCGTACAACCGCGATCTGCAGGAGGACAAGGAGCCGATCTTCGACTCCGTGCGCACACTCGAGATCGTGCTCCCCACCATGGCGGGCATGATCGCGACACTGACGTTCGACACCGAGCGCATGGCCGAGCTCGCGCCGCAGGGCTTCTCACTCGCGACGGATGTCGCGGACTGGCTCGTCAAGCGCGGCATCCCGTTCCGTGAGGCGCATGAGATCTCGGGCTCGCTCGTGCGGCTGTGCGAGCAGGAGGGGATCGAGCTGCACGAGGCGACCGACGAGATGCTCGCTTCGGTGTCTGCGCACTTGACGCCCGAGGTGCGCGAGGTGCTGACGATCGAAGGCTCGGTCGCGAGCCGCGACGGCGCGGGCGGCACGGCGCCCGTGCGGGTGGCCGAGCAGCGTACGGAGTTGGTCGCTCGGGCCCAGTCGGCGGTCCACGCGTTGGGCTTATAAGTCACAGAAATAAGCGAAGAACTTATATTTTCTGCATATAAGGCGTATGCTGGCGCCATGACCGTCGCAGTGATCGCCGACATCGTGGGCTCACGTCGCATGCCCGACCGCTCGGCCGCACAGCGCGCGCTCGAATCCGCCATCGCGCGCGTGGAGCGCGACCTGCCGCTCGCGCGCGAGCCGCTGAGCCCAACGGTGGGCGACGAGCTGCAGGGCGTCTACGATGCGCTGCCCGACGCCCTCGGCTCGCTCCTGCTGCTGCAGCTCGCGCTGCCCGACGGCGTCGAGTGCCGGTTCGGCGTGGGCATCGGCGAGATCGGCCCCGTCGCCTCGTCGACGGCGACGCTGTCGGACGGCGCCGGGTGGTGGTCCGCCCGCGCCGCGATCGAGACCGTCCACCGCCTGCAGAAGCGCACCGCGCCGAACGCGCGCACGTGGATCGTCGCATCCCCGGAGCAAGATGACAGCATGCGTCCCTCCGTCGATCTCGCCAACGCGTACGTGCTCGCGCGCGACCAGCTCGTCACCTCGATGAACGACCGTGCGCGCCGACTCACGTACGGGCGGTGTCTGGGCGTGAGCCAGGCCGCCCTCGCGAAGGAGGAGGGCGTGACCCAGCCGGCCGTGTCGCAGGCGCTCGCGGCAGCAGGTGCATCCGCCGTCGTCGAAGGCTTCCTCGCGCTTCGAGCGGAGCGCGCCGCGTGATACTCGCGGGGCTGTCGCTGCTGGCCGTCGGGGGAGCGGACCTCATCCGCCAGTTCCTGCCGTCCAAGCGACGCTGGATGGTGCAGGTCGCCGCGGCGCTCGTGCTGTTCCTCGTGGCATCCGGGTTCGATGCGGCGGTGTGGGCGTTCATCGCGATCGCCGTCGCCGCGATCTGGGTCTTCGTCGTGCCGTCCGACGGGTCGGGGCGTGCCGGGTTCTGGCCCGTCGCGGGGCTCGCGGTGCTGTGCGCCGCCGCCGTGTCGACGATCGGGCTCCGCGAGGCGACCGGCCCGCTCGGAGACGTGTGGCGGATCTCCGGGCCGAACGGCGTCGTGCATCCGGATGCGGCGATCCTGCTCGTCGGCGCCATCGCGTTCCTCCTCGAATCCGGCAACGTCATCGTGCGCACGGCGCTGCGCGAAGAGGCGGTCGCCGACGAGAACGACGATGAGGGCGAGCCCGGGCTCAAGGGCGGGCGACTCATCGGCCCGCTCGAGCGGGTGCTCGTGTTCGCGCTGACCCTCGCGGGCGCGTACACGCTGCTGGCCGCGGTGCTCGCAGCCAAGGGAATCGTGCGCTTCCCCGAGATCTCACGCGACACGGCGACCGGCAATCGCGCGGAGTACTTCCTCGTCGGCAGCCTCGTGAGCTGGGTGGCGGCTCTCGCGAGCGCGCTGCTCGTGTGGTGGGCGTTCACGACGCTGCTCTGACCGGATGCCGCGCGACCCGTCTGCGGGGGGCGCTTGACTTAGAGTGCGCTCGAAGTTGCACGCTGGGGCCATGACGACTTCGACACCTCCCACCACGCCGCTCGTCCTGGGCGCGATGATGTTCGGCACGACGATCGACGAGAAGACGTCGTTCGCGCTGCTGGACCGGTTCGTCGAGCGCGGCGGCGTCTGGATCGACACCGCGGACTGCTACAGCTTCTGGGCGAGCGAGTCCGGGCAGGGCGGCGACAGCGAGCGCGTCATCGGCCGGTGGCTCGCCGCACGACCCGGCGTGCGCGAACGCGCGCGCATCTCGACGAAGCTCGGCGCCGAGCCGCTATGGGCGGGCTCATGGCCGGAGCGCCGTGCGGGACTCTCCCGCCGGGCCGTCCTCGACGCCTTCGCGGGCAGCCTCGACCGTCTCGGCGTGGACTCCGTCGACCTGCTGTGGCTCCATCAGGAGGACCGCACCGTCCCCATCGAGGAGACGGTCGATGCCCTCGCGGAGCTCACCGGCCAAGGCCTCGCGCGCCGCGTCGGCGCCTCCAACCACCCCGCGTGGCGAGTCGAGCGCGCGCGGGCGCACGCCCGCTCCATCGGCGCGCTCCCGCTCGACGCGCTGCAGCTCAACAGCACGTACCTGCGCATCCGTCCGGGCACCCTGCCGCCCGGGGTCGTTCACCCGTTCGGTGTGCTGAGCGACGAGCAGCTCGACTACGCGCGAACCCACGGCCTCGAGGTCTGGGCGTACACGCCGCTCCTCTCGGGCGCGTACGACAACCCCGAGAAGGAGATTCCCGAGGTCTACGACCACCCGGGCACGACGCGGCGCCTCGAAGCGCTCGACACCGTCGCGAGCGAGCTCGGCGCGTCGCGCGGGCAGGTCGTGCTCGCGTGGCAGGTGGCGCGCGGCATCCGGCCCATGCTCGGCGGCAGCCGACTCGAGCAACTCGACATCGCCCTCGACGGCGTGCGCCTCGAGCTCTCGCCCGAGCAGTTGGAGCGCCTCTCCTCCCCAGTCTGACGAATCGACGGATGCCTCGGCCCGCTGGTGCGCGGGCCGGGGCATCCGCGTCGCGCTGATAGCCTGAAACCCGTGTCTACGCCCCTCGTGAGCGCGACCACCCCGGCCAACGATCCCTCGTTCGAGAACGTGTGGGATGAGATTGTCTGGCGTGGGCTCGTGCATGTGTCCACCGATCAGGATGCGCTGCGCGCGCTGCTGGCCGGAGACCCGATCACGTTCTATTGCGGGTTCGACCCGACGGCGCCGAGCCTGCACCTGGGCAACCTCGTGCAGCTCATCACGATGCGTCGCCTCCAGCTCGCCGGTCACAAGCCGCTCGGGCTCGTGGGCGGCTCGACGGGCCTCATCGGCGACCCGCGCCCGAGCGCGGAGCGCACGCTCAACACGAAGGAGACGGTCGCCGAGTGGGTCGAGCGGCTGCGCGCGCAGGTCGAGCGGTTCCTGAGCTTCGAGGGCGACAACGCGGCCCGCATCGTCAACAACCTCGACTGGACGGCGCCGCTGTCGGCGATCGACTTCCTTCGCGACATCGGCAAGCACTACCGCGTCAGCACGATGCTCAAGAAAGACGCGGTCGCGGCGCGTCTCAACTCCGAGGCCGGCATCAGCTACACCGAGTTCAGCTACCAGATCCTCCAGGGGCTCGACTACCTCGAGCTCTACCGCCAGTACGACTGCGTGCTGCAGACGGGCGGCTCCGACCAGTGGGGCAACCTGACGAGCGGCGTCGACCTCATCCACTACGTCGAGCACGCGTCGGTGCACGCGATCGGCACGCCGCTCATCACGAACAGCGACGGCACGAAGTTCGGCAAGAGCGAGGGCAACGCGATCTGGCTCGACCCCGAGATGTGCAGCCCGTACCGCATGTACCAGTTCTGGCTGAACACGCACGACGACGACGTGATCTCGCGCATGAAGGTCTTCACGTTCCTCACGCGCGACGAGATCGAGGAGTACGAGCGCCTCGTCGCATCCGAGCCGTTCAAGCGCGAGGCCCAGCGCCGGCTGGCGCTCGAGGTCACGAGCTTCGTGCACGGTCCGGATGCCACGGCCGCCGTCATCGCGGCATCCGACGCGCTCTTCGGGCAGGGTGACCTCTCGGCGCTCGACGCGCCGACGCTGCGGACCGCGCTCGAGGAGCTGCCGAACGCGACACTCGCGAGCGGCACGCCCGTCGTGCAGGCTCTCGTCGAGACCGGCCTCGTGTCGAGCCTCAGCGAGGGGCGCCGTGCGATCGCCCAGGGCGGTGTGTCGCTCGACGGCGCGCGCGTCGAAGACGACACCGCGGTCGTGACCGGCTCGCTGCCGGGTCGTGTCTCGGTGCTGCGGCGAGGCAAGAAGACCCTCGCCGGCGTGTTCGTGCACGACTGATCGCATGCCCTTCACGCCGAGCCACGCGGTCGTCGCGCTTCCGTTCGCGCGCACGCCGCTGGTTCCGGCCGCGATCGCCGTCGGCGCGATGACGCCGGACCTGCCGCTGTTCGTGCGCGGAACCCCGATCCAGTACGGATGGACGCACGACCTCCTGTGGCTTCCGGCGACCGTCGGTCTCGCGCTCGCGCTGCTGCTCGTGTGGCGGTGCGTACTGCGTCCCGCGGTGCGGGAACTGTCGCCGACGCCGCTGGCGGCGCGGCTTCCGGGGGAGTGGGACAAGGGGGCGGCCTCGGCACTGCGCGAGACCTTCGGACTGCGCCGACCGGATGCCGCGCACCCGCGCCGCCCGTGGGCGACGGTGCTGCTGCTCGTGGCGTCGCTCGTGATCGGCGTGCTGTCGCACATCGTGTGGGATCTGTTCACGCATGAGGGACGGTGGGGCGTCGCCGCGATCCCGGCCCTCGGCGAGGCGTGGGGCCCGCTCGACGGATACAAGTGGCTGCAACACGGCTCGAGCGTCGTCGGCCTCGCGATCCTCGCGGTGTGGGGGCTTGCGTGGCTCGCTCGGCGCCGGCCCGAGGCATCCGTCTCTCGTGTCCTCCCCGCGTGGACGCGCTGGGTGTGGATGCTGTCGCTCCCGGCGATCCTCGTCGCGGCGCTGGCGGTCGGCTACGCGATGTGGGGACCGTTCGACGCTCGGTTCACGGTGCAGCACCTGGCGTACCGGATGCTCCCGCCGGCGAGCGCGGTGTGGGGAGTCGTCACCCTCGTGCTGTGCATCGTCGTACAGGTGGTGCGTGCACGACGTGGCGCGGTCGTGAGCGCACGCTAGTCCGTCGTGACGGGCCGCGCCAGGGTCTGCGCTCGCGCGCGAGCGGGCCGTAGCGTCGTGACATGGGCGAGCCTGAGCGGCCGGGCGCGGAGGCGTGGGTCCCCGCGGATGCCGGCATCGACGAGCTGCGCGAAGCGTCGCAGGGCTGCCGGGGCTGCGAGCTGTGGAAGGACGCGACGCAGGCCGTGTTCGGCGACGGCGATGACGCGGCGCGGATCATGCTCGTGGGCGAGCAGCCGGGTGACCGCGAGGACCTCGCCGGCGAGCCCTTCGTCGGACCCGCTGGTCGCGTGCTCGATGAGGCGCTTGCGGATGCCGGGATCCCGCGCGACTCCGTCTACCTGACGAACGCCGTGAAGCACTTCCGGTTCGAGCAGCGCGGGAAGCGCCGCATCCACGAGAAGCCCACGGTCGCGCACATCAACGCGTGCCACGCATGGCTCGAGGCGGAGCTCCGCACGGTCGAGCCCGACATCGTCGTGTGCCTCGGCGCGACCGCTGCGCGCGCGGTTCTCGGACGCACGGTGCGGATCGGAGACGAGCGCGGACGACCGCAGGAGCACGGGGGAGTGCTCGTGGTCATCACGGTGCACCCGTCGTCGGTCATCCGCATCCGCGACGACGACGCTCGTGCCGCCGCGCGGGCGGAGCTGGCAGCGGATCTGAGGGCCGCGGCGCGTGCGGCGAAGCGGGCGTGAGAAGAGCAGGCCGAGCGGCTGATCGGGCGCCCGGATGCCGCGACACGCCCGGGTTGCGAAGGCGATTTTGCGGTCCGTGCGAGAGGCACGTACAGTATTCGTTGTTCGCCCCAAAGGAGCGCGGTGAGGCTCGCAGCTTCCCCTCCTCAAGCGGAGAACATCTCCTCCTCGAAACACCGTCGATCGACTCGCGTCGGTCGTCAGGATCCGAGGCAGGAAGCCCCGCTAGAGACGCCCAGTCTCGACCCGTCGGAGGCTCGCTCAGAGCGCCGGCGGCGATTTGACCGGAACCGCTCACAGGGGCTAAGATAGAGAGGTTGCCCTGCAGGGAAGGCCGAGAGGTCTGAAGGCAGGAGCGTCCGATCCTTGAGAACTCAACAGCGTGCACTTGTCAAATGCCAATTTATTTCCGCTGGCCATTTTTGGTTGGTGGGGGTTTTTGGATCAATTCATGGATTGTCAGTGATGGCATTCTGTTT
>Ga0180220_1000837_pt1 | contig 27506 bp, 27 predicted proteins | sample eDN5th37CBELigBY_FD_151335 | JGI IMG/M metagenome (GOLD analysis project Ga0180220, IMG submission 151335) | Enriched backyard soil microbial communities from Emeryville, California, USA - eDNA 5th pass 37_C BE-Lig BY (version 2) (version 2) | ecosystem: Environmental > Terrestrial > Soil >... | reverse complement strand
GCGACGTGCAAAAACCCGCGCTGCGGTGGTACGATTTTGCTTCTGGAATGCGTTCTGCCCCGTCGTGTTCCAGTGCCACGGACACAAAACTACTTAGGGAAAAGTATGGAGACGCAATCCTTGCACCGAGGCCGCCTGGTGGACCACATCCAACTGGTCGTTCGCAGCCTGCCGGCCAGTAAAAGGTTCTACACCGCCGTGCTCGACGTGTTGGGCGTTCCTATCGGAGGGGAGAGCGAGGGCTTTTTCTGGGCCGACGAACTGGTGATCAGTTCGGTCGACAGCGAAGCGGCTGCCGGCAAGCTCACGGGCCGCCATCACCTGGCTTTTCAGGCACGGGACAAGGCCATGGTCGAAGCGTTCTACAAGGTTGCGCTCGAAAATGGCGGCAGCGACAATGGCCCGCCGGGGTACCGGCCTTACCATCCCGACTATTACGGCGCCTTCGTGCTGGACCCCGACGGCAACAATATCGAGGCGGTTTTCCATGGCCCGGCGCAACGCAGCGCGCCATCGGTCGAGATCGTTTTCTGACGGTCACCGCATGCGGCGCTATTTGAAGCGCCTCTAGAGCGCCCGCATGTCGGGCGTTCTATTTACTCAGTATTTTCCCTAGATCGACACAATGCGCCGGGAGACTTGCGCAGGAGGCTCGATCGAAACCTCGTTTTGCCCTGCCCGGTGTCTATTGACATTGCTAAAGAACTATAATTAGAATCGTTCCAAAGATGGGATGTTAGTAAATTAGATTGCCTTATCGGTGGCAAAGCGGTTTCTAGCAACTACAGAATCCGGCATGCTGTGCCGCCACAAGAGGCGCCGGCCGTTGCGCTGCAACCGCCTTGGATCGGAGGAGTAGCGATGTCCCGTAAAGCCCGGCTCAGACGCCTGGTTCCTCTCGAAGAAGCGGTCGCAGATCTGCCCGCTCGCACACTGTTTCATGCGGGGCCTCCCTATGACGGCGCGCCGCCCGGCGCGGTCGTCAATGCGGCCGCGCAGGCCGCTGTGTTGGAAGGGTGGGCGCCTGACCTGGAAAGTGCTCGCGCTCTGATAGGGGCGAGCATCGGCCTGCGTCCCGCACAAGATTACGGCCTGGTCGTTCCCCTTGCTCAAGTAGCGTCGCCTTCTACGTGGTGCGTGGAGGTCGGCGATGCAGATCATTGCGCCTATTCGCTCGTCAGCGAGGGAGGCCCGCCCGCCTTGCGTTTCGGGTCTTCGGATCCTGCTTGCAGGCAAAGGGCGCGGGACTGGTGCGCGAAGCTGGCCGAGCATGCCAATCCTTTGCTCGAGCGAGTCGCAATTTACCCGGAAGCGTTGATGCGACAGGCTCACGCATCGGGCGATGACGGGCATGCCCAGGTGCAAGCGGGAACCCGCTTGATCGTCGATGCCTTGCACGATCTGCCCGCCACGCTCAAGGAAGAGATTCTTGCCAATCCCGGCTTTGCGCTGACCGTGTGGATGGCGTTTTGCAGCTGGAAGCTGCGCAGCAGCGACAGTGCCATCACAGCGATCGGTGGAAACGGCCTGGCCTTCGGAATCAAGCTCAACGGTGATGACGCCTGGAATACCGTTTCCGCTCCGCCTCCCAGCGGCCCGTACTTCAAGCCCGAACTTGCCCCCGAGTCGCTCGGCGCCATCGGCGACAGCGCCGTCGTGGACGCCTGCGGCTTCGGCGGCCAGGCGCTGGTCCATGCCCCCGCGCTGCTCGAGGAGTGGCGGGATTATCTTCCGGCCGACGCCACGTCCCGGCCGCAGCGCATTCTGGACGAGAGCACAGGCTGTATTGATCCGGCGCGCATAAAGGCCACAGGCCTGGCGCCGATCATCAACCTGGCCATCCTGCATCGCGATGGAGCCGACACACCGATAGGCCGGGGGCATTATTGTCCCCCGGTCGGTCTTTTTGACAATGAGGGGTAGAAGACATGCAGTTGTCGAACAAGGTTGCCGTAGTCACCGGCGGAGCGATGGGCATCGGATATGCCATCTGCGAACATCTTGCCGAGGAAGGGGCCCGAATCGTGGTCGCCGACCGCGCCAATGCGGGGCAGGCGGCGGAAAAGCTCAAGTCGCGCGGCTTTGACGCCATTGGCGTCGACGCCGATGTCTCCAGCGAAAGCGATACCGAGAACGTAGCGGCCGCGGCGCTCGACGCTTACGGCGCGTTGGACGTGCTGGTCAACAACGCGGCCATATTTTCGACCATCCAGCAGAAGCCCTTCGAGCAGCTCAGCGTGCAGGACTGGCGCTCCATACTCGATGTCAATGTCATCGGCCAGTTCCTATGCTGTCGTGCCGTTCTGCCCGCTTTCAGGAAACAGGGCGGCGGACGCATCATCAACATTTCGTCGGGCGTCGCTTTCAAAGGCAACCCCAATATGCTGCACTACGTGGCCACCAAAGGCGCCGTCGTATCCATGACGCGCGCCATGGCCACCGAGCTGGGCGAGGACAATGTGCTGATCAACAGCGTGGCGCCAGGCTTTACGCTTAGCGAAGGGGTGCTCAAGAACCCCGAACTGGCAGAACGATCTTCCCAGTTTTCCATCAAGGGCCGCGCCCTGAGGCGCGACATGCTGCCGAACGATGTCGTGGGCGCTGTAGCGTTCTTCGCCGGTCCGGGCTCCGCGTTCATCACGGGACAGACACTGGTCGTCGACGGCGGAGCCTACTTTCACTAAAGCCCTTTCCGTTCGCGGCAGTCGCGGGCGGACCGGACTCTTGTACAAGCGCAAAGGAATAGACCATGGAATTTGTCAAGAACACTTGGTATCCGGTGGTGTGGTCGGACCAGGTCGATCGAACCCTCACCCGCCACGTCATCGCCAACGAGCCTGTCGTGGTGTTCCGGCGCCAGGACGGCACGGTCGCCGCCTTGCACGATGCGTGTCCGCATAGGCTGGCGCCGCTTTCACTGGGGACGCTGATCGACGACACCATCGAGTGCGGCTACCACGGCATGACATTCGACTGTTCGGGCCGTTGCGTCCGCATTCCAGGGCAGGAGACCATTCCCAAGAAGGCGGTGGTGCGCTCTTATCCCATCGAGGAAAGATACGGTCTGGTCTGGATATGGCTCGGCGATCCGGCGCTGGCCGATCCTGAAAAAATGTTCAATCTGCCCCAGTACGGTCAAGAAGGATGGCGCGCGGTGCAGGGCGGCGTCCTGCGTATCGAGTGCAACTATCTGAGCCTGGTCGAAAACCTGCTCGACCCCGCCCACGTCACCTTCGTGCATAAGTCGACGCTGGGTACGCCGGCGGGCGCCACCATTCCGGTTCATAACGATTTCGAGGACAACGCCATTTCGGTATGGCGCTGGATACCCGATGCGGCGCCCATTCCGCTGTTCGAGAAGTTTGCCAAGATGACCGGAAAAGTCGATCGCTGGCATTACTACAACTACACGACTCCTTGCTTCTTCGACATCGACATGGGCACTTGTGCGGCGGGCTCGATCACCGACCCCGACTTGCGGCATACCGCCGTGCAGATGCACTCGTGCCATGTATTGACGCCGGTCGATGAGCGCACTGTGTTGCAGTACTGGTTCCATGTCCGGAACTTCCGCGTCGACGAGCCGGAGATCGACGCCGAAATGAATGCCGCCCTGGCGTTCGCCTTCAACGAGGACAAGGTCATTCTCGAGCGCATTCAAAAAGAAGAGGAACGCAATCCGAATGCCGAGCGCGTCATGCTGGGAATCGATGCCGCGCCGACCCGCATGGCCAGGATGGTGCAAAAACTGATAGAGGAGGAGAAACGCAGCCACGAGGCTTCGACAGCCAGAGTGGGAGTGGCCGCAACGGGCTGAATGCGACCAGGCTGTTCCGCAGTACGCAACACGCAATACCAAGCAGCATGAGCCATTCCAAAAAAACCAGGAGACAATCATGAGAAGTATTGGTATCAAAGCAGTGGTCGCAGCGTTGTCGATAGTCGGCGCGTCGCAGGGGCACGCAGCCGACGTCATCAAGATCGGCGTGAATCAGCCCCTGACCGGCGTTGTCGCCGCCGCCGGCACCTTCGTCGCAGAAGGGGCGAAAATTGCCGCAGCCGAAATCAACGACAACGGCGGTGTTCTGGGCAAGCAGATTCAACTCATCATCGAGGACAATAAAAGCAACCCCACAGAAGCCTCCAATGTGACCGAGAAACTGATCGTGCGGGACAAGGTCTCCGCCATGATGGGCGCCTGGAGCTCGACTTACACGCTGGCGTCCATGCCCAAGCTGATGGAATACAAAATGCCCATGCTGGTTGAAACCGCCAGTTCCGGCAAGATCACCCAGATGGGCAATCCGTATGTCTTCCGCATCAGTCCCACCAGCGCCATGGAGGCGGAGACCTTCGCCAAGCGGGTCAAGCCGATGGACATCAAGCGGGTGGAATTCCTGGTGGTCAACAACGACTGGGGACTGGGCGCGGCGCAAGCCTATGGCGACATGTTGAAGAAGGAGGGCGTCGAAGTGGGGAAAACCCACATCATGGACGCCGCCGCTCAGGACATGACCTCGCAATTGTCGGCAATAAAGCATGCCAATCCGCCTCCCAGCCATGTGTTCCTCACCAGCGGCACGGAACAGATCACCCTGGTCATGAAGCAGGCCGAGTCGCTCGGCCTGAATGTCCCGGTCGTGACCACGGGCGGCATCATGCCCCAGCAACTGCTCGACCAGGCGGGCGCGGCAGCGAACAACACCTATCACGTCATGTTCTTCGTGCCCTGGTTCCCCGAGGCCACGCTCAACCCGGAAGGGGCCAAGAGCTTCATCAGCCGTTGGGAAAGCCGCAAGCTCGACCCGGCCGGCATGCCCGAAGGCGCGCGGGGCTACGACGGCATACACACGCTTGCCGCCGCCATCGAACGGGCCGGGGACGCCGACCCGGCCAAGATCACTGAAGCGATCTGGCAGACCGAGTTCGATGGGTTGACCGGCCACGTCAAGTTCCATAAAGAAGGGCCCGCGGGCAAAGAAAGCGGCCAAAGCACGCCCATGACCTATCTCGTGAAGATCGAAGACGGCAAGATCGTCAACGCCGACTGACATCGCCGGCGGCTTGCGCCCGAGCCCGCGCGCTCGGCGCGCCGGCATGCCGCTTCATCCTTCCTTTCCGGGAGAAAGCAATGAAAGCAACAAGCAGACTGCTGTCCAGTGTCATTGCAAGCTTTTTTATCGCGGGCTCCGCTTTGGCTCAGGAGCCGATCAAGCTGGGCGTGAACCTTCCGCTGACGGGCGTCGTGGCCGCATCCGGAAACTTCGTGGCCAATGGCGTCAAGGTCGCCGTCGAGGAAATCAACGCCAAAGGGGGTGTACTGGGCCGGCCCATAAAATTGATCATCGAAGACAATAAAAGCAATCCGACCGAGGCCGCCAACGTCGCGGAAAAGCTCATCGTTCGAGACAAGGTGGCCGTCATGCAGGGCGCGTGGGGTTCCACCTATACGCTGGCCGCCATGCCCAAGCTCATGGAGTACAAGGTACCCATGGTCGTCGACATAGCCAGCTCGACCAAGGTCACGACCAACGGTAATCCATACGTATTCCGCGTGGCTCCGACGAATCTCATGGAAGCGCAGAGTTTTGCGCCGCATATCGGCAAGCTCGGCATAAAGAAGGCGGATTTTCTGGTCGTCAACAACGACTGGGGCATCAATGCCGTCGATGCGTTCGGCAGCGTGCTGCGTGAAAAAGGAGTTGAGGTCGGACAGGTGCAAATGATGGATGCCACGGCGCAGGACATGTCGTCGCAGCTGGCCGTCATCAAGGCCAGCGATGCCGACGCGCTTTTCCTGACATGCAGCGTCGAGCAGGCCATGCTGATCATGAAGCAGCTGCAGGCCCTGGGCATCAAGCGCAAGGTCATCACGTCGGGCGGCGCCATACCCGACCAACTGATCGCTCAAGCCGGCACGGCGGCCAACGGCACATACCACATCATGCTGTTCGCGCCCTGGTTTCCCGACGCCACCCCCGATCCCGAAGCCGCGCGCCGCTTTGTAGCGTCCTGGAAGGCCCACGGCTATGATCCCTACGGCATGCCGGAAGGCGCGCGGGCCTATGTGGGAACGCTCGTCATTGCGCAAGCGATAGAGCGTGCGGGGGTGGTCGAGCCGGAGGCCATTCGCAAGGCGCTATGGCAGACCGACCTCCATACGCTGACCGGACACATCACCTTCTTCAAAGAGGGTCCCAAAGGCAAGGAAAGCGGTCAAAGCCATCCCACCAGCTATCTGGTGAAGATCGACGACGGCAAGATCGAGCTGGTGCAATGAGCCGCCTTGGCGCGAATCAAACCTTGATGCCGCCGCGCCTGAGCAGGCGGGCGGTTTCGTACAGGGGAAGGCCCACCACGCCGCTGTAGCTGCCGCTGATGTGTTCGACGAAGGCGGCGGCCCGGCCCTGGATGCCGTAGGCGCCGGCCTTGCCCATCGGTTCGCCGGTGGCGCAGTAGGCGGCGATTTCTGCTTCCGTGAGCGCCTTGAACCTGACTTCGGTGCGCGACACATCGCAGAAAACGGATTCCGGGGCATTGCGCCCGCTGGGCGATGCAAGCACGATGGCCGTGTGCACTTCATGGCGCGTGCCCGACAGGCGTTGCAGCATGCTTGCGGCGTCGGCCGCGTCGGCGGGCTTGCCCAGGATTTCATCTCCCATGATCACCGTCGTGTCGGCGGCCAGCACCGGGTGCAGAGACAGCGGCTCCGGCGACCGCGGCCAGGCATGCTCGGCCGCAGCGACGTCCACGCCCAGCCAGTGCAGGGCGCGCAAAGCCTTCTCGCGCGCCGTTCGCTGGACATAGGCGTCGGGGCTTTCGCCGGGCAGGCGCGGCTCGTCCTCGCCCGGCGGCGAAGGCACGTGCAGCACGGTGTGGGCGATACCGGCCTGGCATAGCAGTTCGTGCCGGCGGGGGCTGGCGGAGGCCAGGTAGATCATCGGCCGTTCCTCAGTCAAGCTGGATCAGCGTCATGCTGTCGGTGCCGACGTCGCTGTCCAGGACTCGGCCCCGGGTCAGGATGGCCCAGTCGCCCGGCTGGATGAGCTGCTTGTCCTTCAGCGCGGCCAGCGCCAGGGAGCCCAGTTTGTCCGCCGGCATGGCGGCCGGATCGAAGGGCATGGCGTAGACCCCGCGAAACAGGGCCACGCGGCGCTGGGTGGCCGCGTGGCGCGTGTAGCAATAGATGGGCACGCCGGAGCGGATGCGAGACATGATCAGCGGCGTGTGGCCGCTTTCGGTCAGGCTGATGATGGCCTTGACCCCCGGGAAATGGTTGGCCGCATACATGGCGGACAGGGCGATGGTTTCATCGCAGCGGCCGAACACTTCGCCTACGCGGTGCTGCGAACGCGTGGTGCCGGGCTCTTGTTCGGCGCCGAGGCAGATGCGGGCCATGGCGCCGACGGCTTCGACCGGATATTGGCCCGAAGCGCTTTCGGCCGACAGCATCACGGCATCGGTATAGTCCAGAACGGCGTTTGCGACATCCGAGACTTCGGCCCGGGTGGGTACCGGGCTGTGCACCATGGATTCCATCATCTGGGTCGCCGTGATCACCAGTTTGTTGTGAGTGCGCGCATGCAGGATGATGCGTTTCTGGATGCCCGCGAGGCGGGCGTCGCCCACTTCGACGCCCAGGTCGCCGCGGGCGACCATGACGCCGTCGCTGGCATGGATGAGGTCGTCCAGGGCTTCGTCGTCAGCGACTGCTTCGGCGCGTTCGATCTTGGCAATGATCCACGCCTGGCTGCCCGCTTCGCGCACCAGCTTGCGGGCCTGGTGGATGTCGCGGCCATAGCGCGGGAAAGACACCGCGACGTAGTCCACGCCGATCTCGGCCATCACCTTGATGTCGGCCCGGTCTTTGTCGGTGAGGCTGTCGGCCGAGATGCCTCCGCCCCGCCGATTGATGCCCTTGTTGTCCGACAGCGGGCCGCCTTGCTCGACGACGGTGTGCACGGCCAGGCCGTCGACGCTCTGCACGCGCAATATGACCTTGCCGTCGTCGAGCAGCAGCTCGTCGCCCGGCGCGCAGTCCTGCACCAGGCTGGGATAGTCGATGCCCACGATGTGCTCATCGCCTTGCTGGGGCGGGTGCGCATTGCTCAGGGTGAAGGGCCGGCCCGCCGTGAGCGTAACGGCCTTGTCGCGGAAGCGGGCTATGCGTATCTTGGGCCCTTGCAGGTCGCCCATGATGGCGATGTAGCGGCCATGCTTCGCCGCCAGAGCGCGCAACTGACGCACGCGCTGACGGTGGTCGTCCGCCGAGCCGTGCGAAAAATTCAGGCGCGCCACGTCCATGCCGGCCAGGATCAGTCGTTCGATGATTTCGTCGCTGGAGCTGGCCGGGCCCAGCGTGGCAACGATCTTGGTGCGGCGTTGTAGCATGCGGAAACGGCCTCCGTCGGGGCGCCGCGATCAGGCGCGGTGATAGGGATGGTTGACCATGATAGCCCACGCCCGGTAGATCTGTTCGGCCAGGACGACACGCACCATGGGGTGGGGCAGGGTCAGGGACGAGAGCCGGATCATGGCATGACAGGTTTTTTTGAGCTGGCCGTCCAGACCGTCGGGACCGCCGACCAGCAGGGCCACGTCGCGGCCCTGTTCTCGCCAGCTGGACAGCTCGGCGGAAAGAGCCATGGTGGTCAGGTCGCGGCCGTGCTCGTCAAGCGCGATGCGCAAAGCCTGGGCCGGGATGGCCGCTTCGATGCGCTTGGCTTCGGCCTCCATCATCTGCGCCGGTGTTTTTCCGCTGCTGCGGGGCTCGGGCTTGATCTCGCGGAGTTCGAGCGCGCAGTCGGAAGGCAGCCGCTTGGCGTAATCCTTCCACGCCTCTTCGACCCAGCGAGGCATGCGTACTCCGACGGCGATGACGAGAAGCTTCATGTTGGGGCGCGGATCATTGACGCGCTTCCGGCGGGGCGCTCAGGCGTCGTCGCCGCTGTCGAACAAGCCCGAAAACACGGGCTGGGTGGACTGGGGCAGCAGCTTGACCCGGACCGGCTTGTCTCCCCAGACTTCTTCGAGGTTGTAGTACTGGCGGATGCTGGGCTGCATGCAGTGCACGACGATGTCGCCCAGGTCGAGCAGCACCCATTCGCCGGTGTCCTGGCCTTCGTAGGCCACGATGGTGACCTTGTGGCGCCTGGCGCTGTCGGCGACGCTTTCGGCCAGTGCGCGCGTCTGGCGATTGGACGCGCCGCTGGCAATGACGACGCGGTCGAACAGGCTGGTGATGTGGCTGGTGTTGAACACCTTGATGTCCTGAGCCTTGACGTCTTCGAGGGCGTCGATGACCAGTCGTTGCAGTTTCTGAATATCCATAGGGTGACTATAACGTGAAGGGCGTCGATTTAGGAAACGGCGGACCGGTATAGCCCGTGGCGTTCGATGTATTGTGCGACGGCCGGGTGAAGCAGCCCGTCGACCGATGCGCCCTCCGCCAGCCGCTTGCGGATCTCCGAGGCCGAAACCGGCATGGGCGGAAACGGTATCTGCAGCAGCGGCCGCTGCGAGGCGTCCAGCAGCGCCTTCAGGTCCGGCGGCGGCGCCGCATCGGCGCCGGGACGCCGGGCCACCGCGAGGCGTGCCAGGGCGGCGATCTCGCGCCACTGGTGCCAGGTGCAGAAGTTGGCCAGCTGGTCCGCGCCCAGTATCCACACGTATTCGGGGCCCGCGGGAAGCTGGCGCAGGGTGTCGACGGTGTAGGTCTTGCCCCCGCGCTCGATCTCGATGGGATTGATGCTTAGCTTGGTCGTGCCGGAGAGGGCCAGTTCCAGCATGGCCAGCCGCTGGGCCGAGGTCGCCGCCAGGGGGCCGCGCTGCCAGGGGGCGCTGGCGGGCAGCAGCTGGACTTCGTCGAGGGCCAGCTCGCGCAGGGCCGCCTGGGCCAGCGCGACGTGGGCCAGGTGCACGGGGTCGAAACTGCCCCCCAGCAGGCCGATGGACCTCACAGCCATTCGCGGGGGCGCAGATAGTCGTACAGCTCGGCCTCGGGCGTGCCCGCCTCGGGCTGCCAGTCGTAACGCCACGAAGCGAGCGGCGGCATGGACAGCAGAATGGATTCGGTGCGACCTCCCGATTGCAGGCCGAACAGGGTTCCGCGGTCGTAGACCAGATTGAACTCGACGTAGCGGCCGCGGCGATAAGCCTGGAAGTCGCGTTCGCGTTCGCCGTAGGAGGTGTCGCGCCGTTTCTCGACGATGGGCATGTAGGCGGGCAGGAAGCAGTCGCCGACCGAGCGGGTGAGATCGAAGCAGTCGTCGAAGCCTTCTTGATTGAGGTCGTCGAAGAACAGGCCGCCCACGCCCCGAGTTTCGTTGCGGTGCTTCAGGAAGAAGTATTGATCGCACCACTTTTTGTAGGCGGGATATTTGTCGTCTCCGAAGGGCGCCACGGCATCGTGGCAGATGCGATGGAAATGGCGCACGTCCTCTTCGAAGGGATAGTACGGAGTCAGGTCGAGCCCGCCGCCGAACCAGAATACGTCGTCGCCGCTGTCGTCTTCGGGCGCTCGGGCGACGAACAGCCGTACGTTCATGTGGGTGGTGGGCACATAGGGATTGCGCGGGTGCAGCACCATCGACACGCCCATGGCCTCCCAGTGGCGTCCGGCCAGGTCGGGCCGGTGGGCGCTGGCCGAAGGGGGCAGGGCACGTCCGCGCACATGGCTGAACAGCACGCCGGCCCGTTCGAAAAGCGCGCCGCCCTCTAGCAGGCGGGAGAGCCCGCCGCCGCCTTCGTCGCGGGTCCAGCTGTCGGATTGGAACGAGGCGCCGTCCGCTTCTTCGAGAGCCTGCACGATGCGGGCCTGCAGGCTGGTAAAGTAGTCGTAGGCAAGAGAGATGGGCACGGACATGGTCGTTTCCTTGTTTGCGCTCGGCGATCGTGTCGGTCAGGAGTCGGCGTTGGGCAGGGCGCGCCAGCCGATGTCACGGCGATACTGGCTGCCTTCGAAGCGGATCTGCTGCACGACGCCATAGGCCGTTTCCTGCGCACGCTTCACGGAGTCGCCCAGCGCGGTGACGCACAGCACGCGTCCGCCGGAGGTCCTGAGCGTGCCGTCCGGGTCCAGCGCCGTGCCGGCATGGAAGACGGTGCATTCGTCTGTATTGGCGGGAATCGAGGTGATGGCGTCGCCGGTGCGAGGCGACTGCGGATAGCCGGCCGAGGCCATGACCACGCCCAGCGCGGTGCGCCTGTCCCAATCGAGCGGGGCCTGTTCGAGGGTGCCGTTGACGGCGTGTTCGAAGACGGTGGCCAGGTCGCCCTTGGCGCGCATCATGATGGGCTGGGTTTCGGGGTCGCCCATGCGGCAATTGAACTCCAGCACCTTCAGGGGGCGGGTGGCGTCGGGGCCTTCGCCTATCATCAGGCCCGCATACAGAAAGCCGGTGTAGGGATGGCCGTCTTTGGCCATGCCCTGCAAGGTGGGGTGGATGACTTCGCGCATGATGCGGTTGTGCAGCGCGGGAGTAATGATGGGGGCCGGCGAGTAGGCGCCCATGCCGCCCGTATTGGGCCCCTGGTCGCGGTCCAGGAGCCGCTTGTGGTCCTGGCTGCTTGCCAGTACCAGCACCTGCCGGCGGTCGCACATGACGATGAAGCTGGCCTCTTCGCCCTGCAGGCATTCTTCGATGACGACACGGGCGCCTGCCGCCCCCAGGCTGGCGTCGCACAGCATGTCGTCGATGGCGCCGATGGCTTCTTCCACAGTGGCGGCCACGACCACGCCCTTGCCGGCGGCCAGGCCGTCGGCCTTGATGACGATGGGGGCGCCTTGTTCACGGACATACTGCCTGGCCTGGTCGGCATCGGTGAAAGTGCGGTAGGCCGCCGTGGGGATATTGTGCCGCAGCATGAAGGCCTTGGCGTAATCCTTGGAGCTTTCGAGCTGGGCGGCGGCCTTGGTGGGCCCGAATATCTTCAGCCCCGCGGCCTGAAAGGCGTCGACCACGCCCGCGGCCAATGGCGCCTCCGGCCCTACCACGGTAAAGGCGATGCCTTCGCTGCGGGCGAAGTCGATGAGCTCGTCCGCGCTGGTGAGAGAGAGGTTTTCGAGGCGTTCGGACAGCGCCGTGCCGCCGTTTCCGGGCGCGACGAACACTTTCTGGACACGCGGCGATTGGGCCAGGCGCCAGGCAAGCGCATGTTCGCGGCCACCGCCGCCTATAACAAGAAGTTTCATGGGTGTTGGAAGCTCAAAATGACGCTGTGCGCCGCGCCATGGGCGAAGCGCACGGTTGTAAACGGATTATCGGAAAGCGTAACGCGAAAAACCTATGGAGGAATATATCGTTTTCCAGCATGGTCATGCCGTGCCCGCCCGCCTTGCGCGCACCGCTGCGGCTCAGGCGGATTCGGCGGACTCGTCGAAGGCGGCCGTGGTGTATACCTCTTGCACGTCGTCCAGGCCCTCGAGCATGTCCAGCATTTTCTGCATCTTCTCGGCGTCGTCGCCGGCAAGCTCGGTTTCGTTCAGCGCCTTCATGGTAAGCGCCTGCACTTCGGGCGTCAGCCCGGCGGCCTCGAAAGCTGCCTTGACGGCGGCATAGTCGGATGGCGGGCAGGTAACCTCGATGACGCCTTCCTCGTCGGTCTGGACGTCGTCGGCGCCCGCTTCGAGGCCGATCTCCATGACCTGCTCTTCGGACGTGCCGGGCGCGAAGATGAATTGCCCGCAATGCTTGAACATGAACGCCACCGAACCTTCCTGGCCCAGATTGCCGCCATGCTTGGAGAAGGCGTGGCGTACTTCGGCCACGGTGCGCATGCGGTTGTCGGTCATGCAGTCGACGATGACCGCGGCGCCGCCGATGCCGTAGCCTTCGTAGCGGATTTCTTCGTAGTTGTCGCCGTCGGCGCCGCCGGCGCCGCGCGTGATGGCGCGCTGGATGTTGTCCTTGGGCATATTGGCCGCAGTGGCCTTGTCCCATGCCAGGCGCAGGCGCGGGTTGCTCTCCGGGTCGGGGCCGGCCTCGCGGGCGGCTACCGTGATTTCACGTATGATTTTTGTCCAGAGCTTGCCTCGTTTTGCATCCTGGCGACCCTTGCGATGCTGGATGTTCGCCCATTTACTGTGACCGGCCATAGTTAATGACTCAATATAAATGCAGAAGATAAACGGGGATTTTAACGCGTGCATCGTCGCGGTGCCGGAATTACACTACGGCTGCCGTCCCAAGCTATCGACAAGGTGAAAAATGGCTGAACCGATCTTTGTTGCACAAAGCGCCGAGGCGCCCGTCGTGATGCTGCCCAGGCTGGCCAATCGCCACGGCTGCATCACCGGCGCGACCGGCACCGGAAAGACCGTCACGCTGCAGGTGCTGGCCGAGGCCTTCTCGCGGCTGGGCACGCCGGTTTTCATGGCCGATGTCAAGGGAGACCTCAGCGGCATGTCCCAGGCCGCGCAGAACACTCCCAAGCTGCAGGCGCGTCTCGAGAAGCTCGGCCTGCCCGAGCCGCGATGGGGCGCATGTCCGGTCACGTTCTGGGACGTCTTCGGCGAGCAGGGCCACCCTGTGCGCGCCACCGTGTCCGACATGGGTCCCTTGCTGCTGGCCCGCATGCTCGAACTCAACGACACCCAGGAGGGCGTGCTGAATGTCGTGTTCAGCGTGGCCGACGACGAGGGCATGCTGTTGCTCGACATGAAGGACCTGCGCGCCATGCTGCAGCACGTGGCCGAGCGCGCGGCCGAATTGCGTCCGCGCTACGGAAATGTATCGGCAGCCTCGGTCGGGGCCATACAGCGCAGTCTGCTGCGCCTGGAGGCGCAGGGCGCCGAGCTTTTCTTCGGCGAACCCATGTTCGACGTCCACGACATGTTGCGGGTCGATGCCGGCGGCCAGGGCATGGTCAACATCCTGGCGGCCGACAAACTCATGCAGGCGCCTCGCCTGTATGCCGTGTTTCTGCTGTGGATGCTGGCTGAAATCTACGAATCCCTGCCCGAGGTCGGCGACCTGGACCGCCCCAAGCTGGTGTTCTTCTTCGACGAAGCGCATCTGGTCTTCTCGGATGCGCCCAGGGCCCTGCTCGAAAAGATCGAGCAGATCGTCAGGCTGGTGCGCTCCAAGGGAGTCGGCGTCTATTTCGTGACACAGAACCCGGCCGACATCCCGGACAGTGTGCTGGGCCAGTTGGGCAACCGCGTGCAGCATGCCCTGCGCGCCTTCACGCCGCGCGACCAGAAGGCCGTGAAGGTGGCGGCCGAAACCATGCGTTCCAATCCGGCGCTGGACATCACCGCGGCCATCACCGAGCTCGGCGTAGGCGAGGCGCTGATCTCCATGCTCGACGAAAAGGGCAGCCCCGGGGTGACACAGCGCGCCTGGATGGCGGCGCCGGGCAGCCGCATCGGCCCGGCCACCGACGCCGAGAGGCAGGCGGTGCGCCAGGCCTCGCTGTTGGCCGGCAAATACGATAAAGCGATAGACCGCGAATCGGCTTATGAATTGCTGCAGAAGCGCGCCGAGTCCGGAGGCGGGGCGAACGCGGCAAGCCGCGGGACGGCGCGCCCGGACCGGCCTGCAAGCGCGGCTCAGACGGCGGACAACGGCATGCTCGGCGCCGTCAACGACTTCTTGTTCGGGTCGACCGGGCCCCGAGGCGGGCGGCGCGAAGGGGCCGTCCAGTCGGTGGCCAAGAGCATGATGCGCCAGGCCGCCAACAAGCTGATTCGCGGCGTGCTGGGGTCGCTGGTCTCCCGCCGCTGAACCCTTTGCCCTGTTTTCATCCGGAGTTTTGCAATGCAGACCGAAGTTATACGCATTACGCGCCACGGCGGACCCGAAGTCATGGAGATGTCCGTCCAGGACGTGCCCGAACCCGGCGAGGGCGAGGTCACCATCGAACAGAAGTCGATCGGGCTCAACTTCATCGACATCTACTTTCGCACCGGCCTGTACCGCCATCCGCTGCCGCACGGGCTGGGCTTCGAGGCGGCCGGCAAAGTGGTGGCGGTGGGCCCGGGCGTCACGCACGTGAAAGCAGGCGACCGGGTCGCTTACGCGCAGAGCCCGCTGGGCGCCTATGCCGGGGTGCGCACCATGCCCGCCTGGCAGGTGGTCAAGCTGCCGCGGGGCGTGGATTTCGAGTCGGCCGCGGCCATGATGCTCAAGGGCCTGACGGTGCAGTATCTGTTTCGCCAGACCTATCGCCTGCAAGGCGGCGAAACCATATTGTTCCATGCCGCCGCCGGAGGCGTCGGCCTGATCGCCTGCCAGTGGGCCCGAGCCCTGGGGGTGCGTTTGATCGGCACGGTGTCCGGGCCCGAGAAGGCCGAGCTGGCCAGGTGCCATGGCGCCTGGGAGGTCATCGACTATTCGCGGGAGGACGTGGCGGCAAGAGTCTTGGAGCTGACCGACGGGCGCAAGGTGCCGGTGGTGTACGACGGCGTGGGCAAGAGCACCTGGCTGACATCGCTCGACTGCCTGCAGCCCCGCGGCTTGATGGTCAGCTTCGGCAATGCCTCCGGGCCCGTCGACGGGGTGAACCTGGGCATCCTGGCTGCGAAAGGGTCTTTGTACGTCACACGTCCCACCATCAGCGACTACACGCCGACGCAGGAGAAACTGGCCGCCGCCGCCAAAGACCTGTTCAGCCTGGTGGGCAAAGGCAGCATCCGGATGGAGATCGGCCAGCGCTTCGCCCTGCGCGATGTAGGCCGCGCGCACGAGGCCCTGGCTTCGCGCCAGACCATCGGCGCCACTGTCCTGCTGCCCGATTAAAGGCCGGGTAAACAGGAGGCGGAACCGCGTTCAGTCTTCTTGATGATAGCGCCGCACGCGCTCGACTTCGTTCTTGGAGCCCAGGACGACGCCGATGCGTTGATGCAGAGCTTGAGGCTTGACGTCCAGGATGCGGGTTTCGCCGTCCAGCGCGGCGCCGCCGGCCTGCTCGACGATGAAGGCCATGGGGTTGGCCTCGTACATCAGGCGCAGCTTGCCTTTCTTGCCCGAGGGACGTTCGTCGCGCGGGTACATGAAGATGCCGCCGCGCGTCATGATGCGATGCACGTCGGCCACCATGGAGGCGATCCAACGCATGTTGTAGTCTTTGCCCAGCGGCCCGGTCGAGCCGGCGAGGCAGTCGTCGATATAGCGCTTGACCGGCGGCTCCCAGTGCCGCATGTTGGACATATTGATGGCGAATTCGGCCGTGTCCTCGGGAATCGTCAGGTGTTCTTCCGTCAGCAGCCAGGTGCCCATTTCGCGGTCGAGCGTAAAGGCCGCTACGCCGTTGCCCAGGGTAAGCACCAGCATGCTTTGCGGGCCGTACACGGCGTAGCCGGCGGCAACCTGCTGGCTGCCCGGCTGCAGGAAGTCGCTTTCTTCGATGTCGCGCCCGGGGGCGTCCGAAGGTGCATGCAGGACCGAAAAGATGGTGCCGATCGAGACGTTGACATCGATGTTCGAGGAGCCGTCCAGGGGATCGAACAGCAACAGGTATTCGCCCTTGGGATAGCGGTTGGGAATGCGGTGCAGGGTTTCCATTTCTTCGGAAGCCATGGCCGCCAGGTGGCCGCCCCATTCGTTGGCCTCGAGCAGAATTTCGTTCGACATGACGTCGAGCTTTTTCTGTACTTCACCCTGCACGTTCTCGCTGTCGAGGCTGCCCAGCACGCCACCCAGCGCTCCTTTGCTGACTGCGTGTCCGATCGCCTTGCAGGCGCGGGCCACCGTCTCGATCAACAGCCGGACTTCGGCCGGCACGGTCTGGTGGGTGCGCTGCTGTTCAACCAGATATTGGGTAAGCGTCTTGCGGTTCAAGAGGGACTCCTGTCAGATGTTCAAGGCTTTGGAGATGATCTCGGCGACGTTGCGCGAGAGCGGCTCGTGTTGCTGTATGCGCTGCAGCGCATCGCGCACGGCATCGCGGTTTGGGGGGATATAACGGGCCCAGTTGTCGAAGGCGCGCGCCAGGCGCGCGGCGATCTCGGGGTTGAGTGCGTCCAGGGCCAGCACCTGCTCGGCCCAGAAATCGTAGCCTTTAGGCCGGTGCACGCCCAGCATGTTGTTCATGCAGAACTGGAAAATCAATGACCGGGCCCGATTGGGATTGCGCAGCGTGAAGGCCGGATGCAGCATGAGGGCGCGAACGGTGTCGGTCCGGGTGGAGCAGGCCGTGGCCTGCAGGGCGAACCAGCGGTCGACCACCAGCGGATCGTGCTGCCACTGTTCGTAGAAGTGCTGCAGGGCGCGCGTCGCGGCGGGTGTGTCGCCCCGCGCCACCAAGGCCGACAAGCCACCCATGCGGTCCGTCATGTTGCGGGCGCCTTCGTACTGCGCCAGCGCCAGGCTTTCTGCCTGAGGGTGCTCGCCCGCCGCCAGATAGGCCAGGGCGAGGTTCTTGAGGGCCCGGCGGCCCGACGCGACCGCATCGGGGCTATAGTCTTCGGGCTCGGCGGCGGCGCAGGCCTCGTAGGTGTCGAGCCATGCATCGGCCAGTGCGCGGCCCAGGTGCGTGCGAAGGCCTTCGCGGGCCTGTGCCACGGCCAAGGGGTCCATGGGGTCGGTTCTTTCGAGCAGGACTTTGGCGGCGGGCAGGGTCAATACCCGCGCACGATAGGCATCGCTGAGGCTTTCGTCCTGAAGCAAGGCGCGCCAGGTTTGCACCAGTATGGTTTCGCCTTGCTCATTGTGTGCGGACCGCGCCATGGCCAGCAATCGGCGCGTGGCCAGCTCCTGTCCGGCTTCCCAGCGGGCGAATGGGTCGGTGTCGTGGCGCGCCAGCAAGGCCAGCTCGGCGTCGTCCCGCTCGTACTCGACAATGACCGGCGCCGAGAAATTGCGCAGCAGCGAGGCCACCGGCCGTTCGGCAATGTCGGGAAAGGTCCAGCTCTGTGATTCGGCGCACAGGTCGAGAACGACGGTTTCGTGGTCGCGCCTTTCGTGGCGAAGGGTCAGCGTGCCTCCCTGCGAGTCGAGCAGCCCCAGGGCAAAGGGAATGTGCAGCGGCGGTTTTTCCAGGGGTGGATTGTGCAGTTTCTCGATGCCGACCGGCGCGCACTGCTGGCGCAGCGTGATGCGGCATTCGCGGCGTTCGGCATCGTGTTGCAGCGTGACATGCACGCGCGGGGTGCCCGCCTGCGAATACCAGCGGCGGAAGACTTCGAGCGACTTGCCGGGGTGGCGCGCACGGTAGACCGAATCCATGGCGTCGACGAAATCGTCGCAGGTGACGGCCTGGCCGTCGTGGCGTCGGAAGTACTCGCGTATTCCGGCCTGGAAGTCTTCTTCGCCCAGCAGCGTGTGCTGCATGCGTATGACTTCGGCGCCTTTTTCGTAGACGGTGGCGGTGTAGAAGTTGGTGATCTCCTGATAGCTTTCCGGCCGGATCGGATGGGCCATGGGGCCGGCATCCTCGGGGAACTGCGCGACGCGCAAAGCCGTGACGTCGTCGATGCGCTTGACCGCCCGCGCGCTGCGGGCGGCCTCTTCGGACAGGCCGTGAGCCATCATGTCGGCCGAAAACTCCTGGTCGCGAAAAACCGTGAGCCCCTCTTTGAGCGACAGCTGGAACCAGTCGCGGCAGGTGACCCGGTTGCCGGTCCAGTTGTGGAAGTACTCGTGGCCGATGACGCTTTCGATGCCGTGGTAGCTGGCGTCGGTCGCGGTGTCGGGGTCGGCCAGCACGTAGGACGAATTGAATATGTTCAGGCCTTTGTTTTCCATGGCCCCCATGTTGAAGTCGCGCGCCGCGACCACCATGAAGCGGTCCAGGTCCAGCTGCAGGCCGAATCGCCGTTCATCCCATTGCACCGACCTGTGAAGGCAGTCGAGCGCCCACTCGGTCTTGTTGCGCGAGCCCTTGTCGCTGTATATCTGCAGCAGCGCATCGCGCCCGCCGCCGGTGCGAATGCGACGCTCGAGGCAGTCGAAGTCTCCGGCCACCAGCGCAAAGAGATAGCTGGGCTTTGGGTGCGGGTCCTCCCAGACGGCTTCGTGCCGCCCTTCCTCGAGCTGGCTGCCGGCCACCAGATTGCCGTTGGACAGCAGAAGGGGGTAAGAGGCCTTGTCGGCGCGCAGTGTAACGGTATAGCGCGACATGACGTCGGGCCGGTCGGGATACCAGGTGATGCGGCGAAACCCTTCGGCCTCGCATTGGGTAAAGAGGCTGTCGCCCGAAACGTAAAGACCCATCAGGGCGGAGTTTTCGGCGGGGCGGCATTCGCTGACCACGTCGACGGTAAAGCGCGGGCTTCTTGGAAACAGCGTCAGTGTTTCGTCGTCGAGACGGTATTCGCCGGGCCCGAGCTCGACGCCGTCGATGGCGACGGATATCAGGCTCAGTTCTTGCCCATTGAGCAGCAGCGGCGGCAAGCCGCCGTCAACGTTGCGCTCGACCTCGAAGCGTGCGTGCACACGGGTACGTTCCGCATCGAGATCGAATTGAAGCGCCACCTGAGGCAGCTTATACGGGTAAGGCTGATAATCGTGGCGTGAGATGGCGGGGGCGGTGTCTGTGCGCATGTAAATCGATCGGCCAAAGAGTTCGTGAATACAATGTATTGTAGTGGCAGGGTGCCCCCTGCGGTACCGCTGCGGCGGTGCAACCTTTTACGCCGCCGCGGGTCTGAGTTCTGGTGATCGCCATCTTTGGGAGCAAGGTATGTTGCAACGCACAATACGAGAAGCGGCCGCATGGTCGCGCATGCTTTTTGGCGTGGCCGCCCTCATGCTTCTGGCCGGCTGCGCCTCCACTTTATCGGCGCGCGTCACGACCTTCCAGCAATGGCCTGCCGACTCCCAGGGCGCCCATTACCGCATCGTGCCCCCTTCGGGCGATACGCTCGAGGTCCAGGCGTTTTCGGACATGATACGCGCGGCGATCGGACGCACCGGCCTGGTCGAAGCGCAAGGCGGCCAGAAACCCCGTTTCGACGTGCATTTCGAATATGGCAGCACGGCGTCGCAGGAATGGGTCCAGCGCTTCTATGATCCGTATTTCGACGGCTTCGGGCCTTGGGGCTGGGGCGGCTATTACGGCGGGTACAGGGGTTGGGGCGGCGGAATCTATTACACGCCGTCCGTCGTGAACGTGCCGGTGCGGGTCAATAAAAATACCCTTACCGTCACCATCAACGATAATCAGCGCCAGGGTGCGCAGGTATATAAATCGACGGCCGTCAGCACGTCCGGAAGCTTGGTTGAAGTCATGCCTTATTTGGCTCAGGCGGTATTCGACGGTTTTCCGGGCAACAACGGCCAGGTCCGCAATATCACCTACGAGCTGCAACATTAACGAGGCCGGAAATCGCAGCATATTATGCTCGCCGCAACGCCTGTGCAGGGCTTTTTCGAGGGCGCCGGGCGCCCTCGGGCGGATTTTCTCAGCGTTTGATCAGGAATTGATCGCGGCTTTTACCCGCGGCTTCGGCTTCGCTGATCCAGCGCGGTGCCTTGCCGCGGCCGGTCCAGGTGGCGCCGGTTTCGGGATGCTTGTATTTAGGCGGCACGGTGCGTTTGGCCGCGGTGGTGGCCCGGGCAGGGCGGGCGGTTGAACGGGCCGGTTTTTTCTTGGTATAGGCGGCGGTGATTTCTTCGGGAGAGATGTCGTATTCGCGCATTGAACGCACGATGGAGGCTATGACAGGCGAGCGTTGCTTGGTTTGAAGCGCCTGGGCTTGCTTTTGAAGACGGGTAATTTCTTTCTGGATTTTCAACTGAAGTGCGGCGTACGTGTCGCGCGTCATTATCTTTCCTTGCCAGATAATCCATTAATAAAGGGGATTGCGAATAGACGTATTATTATGTGCCCGTATATTAATTCAATTGCATTATTAATAAAAGGCGCCAAAGCAAAACGTTCCAGCGGGCTTTTTGAATATGCACGCCTGCCGAAACTTTATATTCAAATTTTTCCTATACCGATATTTGATTTTCTTGCGCGGCATATTAATTTTCAATGAATCAAGATGTCATTTCGAAAGATGTTTTATTATTACATTCGACATTTTTTGTAATTCTTTCGATGCGGCGATTGAATAAATGGACAACATGAGCAATATCGATGACTTTTGCGTGGCAGCCATACAAACCGTGTCCAGCGCGGACGTGCGCGATAATCTGGAACAGGCGGCAGCGTTAATACAGCAAGCGGCCGAACGCGGCGCGCAGATGGCCGTCCTGCCCGAATATTTCTGCCTGATGGGGCGGCGCGACGTCGACAAGGTCGCTCTGCGTGAGCAGCCCGGCACGGGGCCCATCCAGCAATTTTTGCGCGAGTCGGCCAGGCGCCACGGCATATGGCTCGTGGGCGGTACGCTGCCGCTTGAAAGCCCCGATTCCGGCCGCATCTATAACACGACGCTGGTCTATGACCCGCAGGGCGTACAAGTGGCGCGCTATGACAAGATCCATCTTTTCGGTTTCCGGCGCGGCGATGAGTCCTACGACGAGTCGGCCACCATTCGGCCGGGCGAATTGCAGCCGCGCACTTTCGATGCCCCTTGCGGCAAGGTGGGGCTTTCCATCTGCTACGATTTGCGGTTTCCCGAACTGTACCGGGCCTTCGGTGAAACGAGCCTCATTGTCGTGCCCGCGGCGTTCACGTATACGACCGGTTCGGCCCATTGGGAGACCCTGCTGCGAGCCCGCGCCATCGAGAACCAATGCTACGTGCTGGCGGCCGCGCAGGGAGGCAAGCACGAGAACGGTCGCCGGACATGGGGGCATTCGATGCTGATCGACCCCTGGGGCGAGGTGCTGGATTGCCTGCCCGAAGGCCCGGGCCTTGCCGTGGGCGTCGTGAACCGGGGCCGCCTGGACGACGTCCGGCAGGCCCTGCCGGCCCTGCGGCACCGAACGCTGTAACCCACACTAATCACACCGTTAATTTATGAAAATCGCCGATCCCGCCATCCACGCCCTTGCCACTGCCAAGTCGTTGCTGCTCGACCCATGGGGTCTGACCGAGGCCGACATGGCGCGTGCCCTGGGCGAGATATTCACGCACAAGGTCGATTATGCCGACCTCTATTTTCAATACACGCGCAGCGAAGGCTGGAGCCTCGAAGAGGGCATCGTCAAGACCGGCAGCTTTTCCATCGGCCAGGGTGTCGGCGTGCGCGCCCTCAGCGGCGAGAAAACCGCCTTTGCCTACTCGGACACGCTCTCTCCCGATGCCTTGCTGTCGTCCGCGCGCGCGGTGCGCAGCATCGCCCGCCAGGGGGCCGGCCGGCAGAAGATCGTCGCGCGGCCCGATGCGGCCGGCCACGATCTGTATCCGGCCGTCGATCCGCTGAACACGCTTTCGGCGCCGGACAAGGTGGCGCTGCTCGAACGCCTCGAAGCCATGGCCCGCGCCGCCGACCCGCACATCATCCAGGTCATGGCCGGCCTGGGGGCCGAATACGACGTGGTCCTGGTCGCGGGCAGCGACGGCAGATTGGTGGCCGACGTGCGCCCGCTGGTGCGCCTGTCGCTGACCGTCATCGCCGAGCGGGACGGACGCCGCGAGATGGGGCACGGAGGCGGCGGGGGCCGCGCCGGCCTGGCCTACTTCACCGACGACGTCCTGCGCTCTTATGTGCAACGCGCCACGCACGAAGCTCTGACCAATCTTTCCGCCCGTCCGGCGCCCGCCGGAGAAATGACGGTGGTGTTGGGGTCCGGCTGGCCCGGCATCCTGCTGCACGAGGCGGTCGGGCACGGCCTGGAGGGCGATTTCAACCGCAAGGGCTCCAGCGTCTTCGCCGGCCGGGTGGGCGAGCGGGTCGCCTCCAAAGGCGTCACCGTGGTCGATGACGGCACGCTGGCCGACCGGCGCGGCTCGCTCAATATCGACGACGAAGGCAACCCCACCCAGCGCAATGTCTTGATCGAAGACGGCATTCTGAAAGGCTATCTGCAGGATTCTCTCAATGCGCGCCTGATGAAGACCGCCGTTACCGGAAACGGCCGGCGCGAATCCTTCGCCCACCTGCCCATGCCCCGCATGACCAACACCTATATGCTGGCGGGCCGGGACGATCCGCAGGAAATCATCGCTTCGGTCAAGAAAGGGCTGTATGCCGTCAACTTCGGGGGCGGACAGGTCGACATCACCAACGGTAAATTCGTGTTCTCGGCCTCCGAGGCCTACATGATCGAAAACGGCAGGATCAGCTATCCGGTCAAGGGGGCCACCCTCATCGGCAACGGTCCGGACGCCATGACCCAGGTCAGCATGATAGGCAACGACCTCGAACTGGACTCGGGCGTGGGCACCTGCGGCAAGGACGGCCAGAGCGTGCCTGTCGGCGTCGGCATGCCCACTATCCGGATGGAAGGCCTGACTGTCGGCGGGACGGCCTGAAGCACCTCCCAAAAAAGTTACCGTTTGTATCTGAAGCCGCTGCGATCCGCAGCGGCTTTTTTCATTGCAGGGCGGGGGTTTCCAGCATATTTCGAACCCGCAACCTTACCCAAATACGGCGGCAATCCGGTTGACTCGAATGGTTCTGGACAATATGATTTGAGTAGAAATCAATTTAACTGAATTATTTCCTATCATGACGGATTTCGTTGAACCCCAAGCGTACGATTTGCGTATTTTGCGTGCCCTGCGCCGCATTACGCGATCCATTGCGCTGCATTCGCGGCAGCTGGCGGCGGGCAGCAACATTACTGCCCCGCAGCTCATCTGCCTGCGCGCGATCGTCGAGAAAGGCCCCATGACGGCCACGGCCATCAGCCGCGAAATCCATGTCAGCGCCAGCACGGTCGTGGGTATTCTCGACCGTCTGGAAGACAAGGAACTGATTCGGCGCGAACGCGGACGGGAAGACCGCCGCATCGTATTCGTTTCGGCCACTCAGGCCGGTATCACGCTCGCTCGGGAAACGCCTTCGCCGCTGCAAAAAAAGCTGGCGGACGCCCTGAACGAGCTACCTGAACTGGAGCAGGCCACGATCACGCTCTCGCTCGAGCGCATTGTCGATCTCATGGAGTCCGGCGGTGTGACTCCGGTCGAAGTGTCGGCCGAGCTTGCTTCCCCAATACTAGAGGTTCCCGACGGGCGCATCCCGCCTGAATCGGGTTTGGTAGTTTGATTGACGACACAGAAACTTATCTCTCCGCGCAGCCCGATACCGTGTCCGGCACGAGCCAAACGCAAACCGGACACGACACAGCACTGCGCCTTCCCAACAAGGCAGACGCTTCTGCCATTCACAAGCTCATCGAGCAGTGTCCGCCGCTGGACCTGAACTCGATCTACACCTACCTGCTTCTTTCCGAGCACTTCCGGCAGACCTGCGTGCTTGCCGATGGGCCGCAAGGCCCGGATGGGTTCATTTCAGCCTACATCCCCCCCGGCAAGCCCGACGTGCTGTTCATATGGCAGGTCGCGGTGCACGAGCGGGCGCGCGGACGCAGTCTCGGGCGGCGCATGCTGCTCGACCTTCTGGCAAGGCCGCAGCTTGCCGAGATACGCTACATCGAGACCACTGTGGGGCCCGACAATGCGGCCTCGCGGGGCATGTTCGCGGGACTGGCCCGCCACTTGCAAGCCGATGTCTCGGAGAGCGCTTTCTTCGACAGCCACTTGTTCGGCGATGCGGGCCATGACGACGAGCGGCTGATCCGCATCGGGCCATTGCGCCTGCCTCCCCCCGATATATAGCTGTTGCGGTTTTTTCGGCCGCCGCCCGGCGGGGCGGCTCGGGTCCGCGAGGGCCCTGGCTGTTTCTGAGACGTGAATCCCAATAACTTGAGAGGAAGATGATTATGGATTTGAATATTTTTGACCGGATGGAGTCCGAGGTCCGTGGCTACGTCCGGTCGTTCCCGGTAATTTTCAATCAGGCTCGCGGCTCGGTGCTGGTGGACGAAACCGGCAAAGAGTACATCGACTTCTTCAGCGGCGCGGGCACCCTGAACTACGGCCACAACAACTCCATCCTGAAGGCCAAGGTCATCGAGTACCTGAACTCCGACGGAGTGATTCATGGCCTCGACATGGCCACCACGGCCAAGAAGGATTTTCTGGAAACGGTCGACCGCGTGCTGCTGAAGCCGCGCAACTGGCAGTACAAGCTGCAGTTCACGGGACCCACCGGCACCAACGCCGTCGAGGCCGCCCTGAAGCTGGCCCGCCTGGTCAAGGGCCGTCCCAACGTCATTTCGTTCACGCACGGCTTTCACGGCGTGAGCGGCGGTTCGCTGGGCGTGACCGCGAACGCCAAGTTCCGCGACGCCGCAGGCGTATCGCTGGCCAACACTTCGTTCATGCCCTACGACGGCTATTTCGGCCCGGACGTGAACACCATCAGCTATCTGGAGCGCATGCTCGAGGATCCGAGCAGCGGCATGGACCGCCCCGCCGCGATCATCGTCGAGACGGTGCAGGGCGAGGGCGGAGTCAACGTCGCCACGGTGCGCTGGCTCAAGGACCTGGAAAAACTCTGCCGCCAGCACGACATGCTGCTCATCGTGGACGACATCCAGGTGGGTTGCGGCCGCACGGGCAGCTTCTTCAGCTTCGAGTCGGCCGGCATCAGCCCCGACATCATCACCTTGTCCAAGTCCCTGTCGGGATTCGGCCTGCCGATGTCGCTGGTGCTGTTCAAGCCCGAACTGGATATCTGGAAGCCCGGCGCCCATAGCGGCACTTTCCGGGGCAACAACATGGCATTCGTGACCGCCTCGCAGGCATTGGATAGTTACTGGGCCGACGAAGCATTCGCCACCGACGTGCAGCGCAAGGCGGGCATGGTGCGCGACTGGCTCGAGAATCTCGTTCATAGCTATCCCATGGCTGACTTGAGCGTGCGCGGCCGCGGCCTCATACAGGGCCTGGTCACGCCGGTGGGCGACGACATGGCCAATCAATTCGCGCGCAAGGCGTTCGAACAGGGCCTGGTCATCGAGACTTCGGGCGCCAATGACGAAGTGCTGAAGGTGCTTCCCGCCCTGACCATCCCCGAGGAGCAGCTCAAGGCCGGGCTGGAGATTATCGAGCGCAGCGTGGCGCAGGTTCTACAGGAAAAGGGCGTGAGTTCCAGCGCCCATGTTTTGAAATTTGGAGGTAAGCGTCGATGATAGTCAAGAACGTGAAGGACGTGATTGGCACCGAACACGAAGTCAAGACCGAGACCTGGCTCAGCCGCCGCGTGCTGCTGCAGAAGGACGGCATGGGTTTCTCGTTTCATGAAACCGTCATTTTTCCGGGCACCGAGACCCACATCCACTACCAGAACCATCTGGAAGCCGTGTGGTGCATCGAAGGCGACGGAGAAGTCGAAACCATCGCCGACGGCAAGAAGTACGCGCTGGGCCCGGGCGTGGTCTATGCGCTGGATCAGCACGACGAGCACTGGCTGCGGGGGGGCAAGGAGCCCCTGCGGGTGATCTGCGTGTTCAATCCGCCCCTGACGGGTTTCGAGGTTCATGACGAAGACGGAGTCTATCCGGCCGCGGTCACCGACGCGGCCTAGGCTTTCGAACATCGGGCGGGCGGGGCGGCCGGCGGTTTGCAAGCCGCCGTGCCGATCCGGCCCCGCCTTGAAAGGAGCAAGCTATGACTATGGGTGATTTATACGTTTCGCGAACGGACCGTGGTTCGGCCATCATCGCCCGGCAGGACCCGGTCGTATACGAGGGCGGCAGCTACGCCGACGCGCTGGACGCCGAGCAGATCGCGAGCTACAACCGCGACGGCTTCATCATGCTGCAGGATCTCTTCAGCGACGACGAGGTCGAAGCCCTGCTGGACGAGGTCAAGCGCATGAGCGTGGACGCCGACATCACCAGCCTGAAGGAAGCGATACGCGAGCCGGGCGGCGACGCCGTGCGCTCCATCTTCCGCGTGCACGAACTGAGCGACCGCATCGCCGCGCTGGCGCGCGATCCGCGCCTGATCCACGTGGCGCGGCAGATACTGGGCTCGGAAGTCTACATGCATCAATCGCGGGCCAACATGAAGCCCGGCTTCAAGGGCAAAGAGTTCTACTGGCATTCCGATTTCGAGACCTGGCACGTCGAGGACGGCATGCCCAATATGCGCGCCCTGAGCTGCTCGGTACTGCTGACCGACAACAACGAGTGCAACGGGCCGCTGATGCTGATTCCCGGTTCGCACATGCAGTTCATCTCGTGCCAGGGCCGGACGCCCGACGAGAACTACAAGAAGTCCTTGCGGGCCCAGGAATACGGCGTGCCCGATCCGCTCAGCCTGCAATTGCTGGCCGACCAGGGCGGCATCCGCCAGATGACCGGCAAGGCCGGCTCGGTGGTGTTCTTCGACTGCAACGCCATGCACGGCTCCACGGGCAATATCTCGCCCTGGCCGCGCGCCAACGTGTTCATGGTGTACAACAGCGTCGAAAACACGCTCAATCCGCCCAAGTACGGCCTGAAGCCGCGGCCCGAATACATTGCCGCGCGCAAGGATTTCTCGCCGCTGGAGCCGGCCGACGCGACCAGCGCCGTGGCGTGACGGCCTGAAGGTTCGCCTTGCGGCGAGCCCCGCACGATCGAAAAGCCCGAAGCCGTTTGCGGCCTTCGGGCTTT
>Ga0180220_1000836_pt1 | contig 27515 bp, 25 predicted proteins | sample eDN5th37CBELigBY_FD_151335 | JGI IMG/M metagenome (GOLD analysis project Ga0180220, IMG submission 151335) | Enriched backyard soil microbial communities from Emeryville, California, USA - eDNA 5th pass 37_C BE-Lig BY (version 2) (version 2) | ecosystem: Environmental > Terrestrial > Soil >... | reverse complement strand
GGCGGCTTCGCCGATATTCATGGACGGGTCTCCTTGATAGCGATGGTGCGCAGCCGCAAGGCGTTGGCGACGACGAAGACACTGGAGAGCGCCATGGCGCCGGCCCCGAGCATGGGCGAAAGCGTGATGCCCCACAGGGGGTAGAGCAGTCCGGCAGCGACCGGAATGAGCGCGACGTTGTAGCCGAACGCCCAGACGAGGTTCTGCTTGATATTGGTGATCGTGGCGCGGCTGACGGCGAGGGCGGTCAGCACCCTGCGCGGATCACCACCGACGAGGACGATATCGGCGCTCTGGATGGCCGCGTCGGTGCCGGTGCCGACCGCAAGGCCTATGTCGGCTTCGGCAAGCGCCGGGGCGTCGTTGATGCCATCGCCAACGAAAGCGACGATACGCCCGCCTTCGCGCAAGGTCTTGACCGCCGCCGCCTTGTCGGCCGGCAGCACCTGGGCCCGCACCTCGTCGATGCCGAGCTCATGGGCTACCGCTTGCGCCGTGCGGCGGTTGTCGCCCGAGATCAGCGCCACAAGCAGGCCTGCTTCATGCAGCGCAGCGATGGTATCCCTGGCACCCGGGCGCAGGGTATCGGCCACCGCCAGCGTTGCGGCAAGCCTGCCATCAATGCCTGCAAAGATCGGCGACTTGCCGGCGCTACTGAGCGCTTCGGCGTCATCGGCAAGCGGCGCGATGTCGATGCCGTTGGCCTCGAGAAAGCCGGCAGAGCCGACAAGGACGGTGCTGCCTTCCACGCTCGCCTTGATACCCTGGCCCGGCACAGCCTCGAAGTCCTGCGCCTTGGCGAGGGTCAGGCCACGATCACGGGCGCCGGCGACGATTGCCTCGGCAGTCGGGTGTTCGGAGAAAGCTTCGGCGGATGCGACCTTGGCCAATATCTCGGCTTCATCGAACCCCGGCGCGGTTACGACATCGGTGAGCGAGGGCCGGCCGATGGTCAGCGTGCCGGTCTTGTCGAAGGCGACGACATCAGCCTTGCGCAATTGCTGCAGGGCCTCGCCCTTGCGAAACAGCACGCCGAGTTCGGCCGCGCGTCCAGTGCCGACCATGATCGAGGTCGGCGTCGCCAGCCCCATCGCGCAGGGGCAGGCGATGATGAGGACGGCGACGGCGTTGATAAGACCGAAAGTGAGTGCCGGATCCGGGCCGAAGACGAGCCAGACGAAGAAGGTGGCAAGCGCGATGGCAATGACCACCGGCACGAACCAGGCGGTCACCTGATCGACCAGTGCCTGGATCGGGAGTTTTGAACCCTGGGCATCCTCGACCATGCGGATGATCTGGGCGAGCATGGTGTCGGCGCCAACCTTGGTGGCGCGGAAGGTGAGCGCACCTTCCTTGTTGATAGTGCCGCCGACAACTGTATCGCCCACGCCCTTGGCAACAGGGATCGGTTCGCCTGAGATCATCGATTCATCGATATGCGTTACGCCTTCGGTGACCTCGCCATCGACGGCGATCTTCTCGCCCGGGCGCACCATGATGAGATCGCCGACCTTCACCTGATCGAGTGGGGTTTCAACGGGTGTGCCGTTCTCGAGAACGCGTGCGGATTTCGCCTGCTGGCCGGCAAGCCGCTCAATGGCGGCGCCTGCCTGTCCCTTGGCGCGCGCCTCGAGCAGGCGTCCGACAAGGATCAGCGTGACGATGACCGCTGCGGCTTCGTAATAGACGGAGTGCGCCCCAGGCGGCAGCAGGGCGGGCGCGAAGGTGACCAGAAGCGAGTAGCCATAGGCCGCCGTCGCGCCGAGCACGATCAGCGAGTTCATTTCAGGCGCACCCTTGAGAAGCGCCGGCACGCCAGTCTTGTAGAAGCGCAGGCCGGGGCCGAACAGCACGATTGTCGTCAGCGCGAAGGAGAAGAGCAGCATTGCCTGATGCGGCACATAGCCCATCAGCCAGGTGTGGAATGCCGGAAACAGATGCGTGCCCATTTCCAGGATGAAAACGGGAATGGTGAAAAGAGCAGCGATGGCAACGTCGCGCGTGAGGACGCGAATGTCTTCGTCGCGATGTTCATGACCGTGGTGGTGGTGACTGGTTTCGAGGACGCTGGCCTTGTAGCCGGCATCCTCCACCGCCTTGACGAGAGCGGGAACGGCGTTGTCGTCCGCGACCTCGATCGTGGCGCGCTCGGTCGCCAGATTGACGGATGCCGCGTTGACGGAGGGTACCTTGCGCAGCGCCTTTTCGACGCGCGCCACGCAGGAGGCACAGCTCATACCCTCGATGGCGAGGGAAACCGGGGCGGAAGCAGGTGCGGTGTGGCTGGATTGGGTCATGGGAAATCGCCTTTCCGCCCTGATATAAGGGTTCCCATCATGGGAAGGTCAAGGGTGTGCGAAGCAGTTTTTTGGCGGCTGGTCTTCCCCACCATCCTCTACCAAAAACGCATGGCTGGTGTGCATTATGCCTAACTTATAATCACGACCGAATGTATATAGATATGCGCTATCTACAAAGCAGGGGAACCCGAAATGAATATCCGTCAGAGAATCTCTCAGATGGTCCAGTACCACCGTACTGTCCGCGAGCTTAGCGCTCTCGATGCACGCCAGCTGCGCGATCTGGGCATCACCCGCGCCGATATCCACGATATCGCCCGGGGTAAAGTGCTCTAAGCAGCAGCCAGGCACGAGAGTTACGAAGGCGTCCGCAAGGGCGCCTTTTGTTTTTCCGGGGTCAGCGGATCAGGTCCGCGGCTTTGGCTCCGGCCGCCGCAATGGCGTCGGCGGGACGCAGCTTAATTTGTAGTCCGCGCTGTCCGCCATTGATGAAAATTTCATCACAGAGCAGCGCAGTTTCTTCGATAACGGTGGGTACCCGGCGTTTCTGGCCGAACGGGCTGATGCCGCCGACACGGTAGCCGGTGAGGCGCTCGGCATCGGCGGGCTTCATCATCTGGGCGCTTTTGCCGGAGAAGGCGGCGGCGAGTTTTTTCATGTTTATTTCTTCGTCCGAGGGGACGATGGCGCATACTGGCTGCCCATCTACCAGCGCCATCAAGGTCTTAAAGACGATTCCCGGGGGTACGCCCATGGCCTCGGCCGCCTGCAATCCGACCCGTTCGGCGCCCGCTTCGTAGTTGTATGTTGTGAGACTGAAAGTGACGTTGGCGTAGGTCAGCGCCCGCGTCGCAGTGGTTGTTTTCGCCATGGCTGTTTTCTAGCGCAACCATGGCGATGTGCAATGTCAGTTGTGACGGCGCGTGATGATGCAGTCGAGAAGGCCGAGATCGCGCTTGATGTGTTCGGAACTGGCGGCGAGGTCGAGCCAAGCCTGCCGGCGGCGGCGCTCGCGGCCGGCAAACGGCAGGTAGAACCAGCGGACGAGCGTCAGACCGATTTGCATGACCATAGCAGTCCTTATGTGTGGCGGACTGTCCCTGTTGCGGATGACTGCAAATATCAGGGCTATTCGACTGGATATCCAATCGAACGTCAGCTAGCATGCATAAGGAGGATTTATGCATGGTCGCGAACCTGCCACCGCTTGCCGCCGTGCGCGCCTTTGAGGCGGCGGCTCGGCATCTGAGCTTCACGCGTGCTGCCGACGAGCTGGGGATGACCCAGGCTGCAGTGAGCTATCAGATCAAGCTGCTCGAGGAGCGGGTGGGGGCGCCCTTGTTCCTGCGTCGGCCGCGGCAGGTGGCGCTTTCCGAAGCGGGCGCGCGGCTCTACCCGCAGGTGCACCGGGCGTTCGAAGCGCTGCGCGCCGCGTTTGCCGAGATGCGCACGGCCAACGAGGCGACGTTGACGATCAGCGCGGTGCCCACCTTCGCCGCGCAATGGCTGGTGCCTCGGCTGGGGACGTTCCAACTGGGGCATCCCGACCTCGCGGTGCGCCTGGATGTGTCGGAGCGTATAGTGGACTTTGCCGCTGAAGATGCCGATGTCGGCATCCGCACCGGGCGGGGGCCATGGCCGGGCCTCATCCAGCACGAACTGCTGCGGGCCCGGTTTTCGCCCATGCTCAGTCCTGCGCTGGTCGAGGAGCATGGCGGGCTCAGCGCACCGGCCGACTTTTTGAAATTTCCGCTGCTCGATCCCGGCGATCCGTGGTGGCCGGATTGGTTCGCATTGGTAGGCGTGAGCGATTACGATCTCGAAAGCCGGCCGCAATCGCGGCTGGGATTTCAGACCTATACCGCCACAGCCGCCATGGCCGGGCACGGCGTCGCAATGCTCACCCCGGCGCTTTACCGGTCAGAACTGGCCGAGGGCAGGCTGGTGCAGCCCTTCGATGTGCTGGGCGAGGAGGAAGGGGGTCGTGCCTATTGGCTCGTCTATCCCGAGCAGCGGCGCAATGTCGCCAAGATCAAAGCTTTCCGCGATTGGCTGCTGGAGGCGAGCGTCGAACTGCGCGACTGAACCGCCAAGGCGATGCCATGTGCAGGCAAAGAACCCGGTTGCATTTGCTTGCGCGCCCGGGTGCTGTAGGTGTGCCTGACGAGATTCGTCGCGCTCAGCGTCGTCGTCGCCCTGCTTCGCTCTCGCCCACCGGGACTCGTTGAAAAAATGACAACTCGAAATCTACTGATCATCCTGATCGTCGTTGTGGTGGTCGTTGGCGGCTTTCTTGCCTACCAGGCCTATCAGCGAGACCAGAACACGCTGGACATCAGCATCAGCCCGAACGGCGTTACCGTCGACTAGGAGCACGCGGCGCGCCTAGACGATCCCGCCCGAGCCGCCCTCGACCGCCGGACGGACCGCGGCGATCTGCTGGCGGTAGCCCGAAGTGCGATAGGCGGCCACCGGGTCGATGGCGCCGCCATTTTCCAGACGCGCCATGGCCAGGATCGGCTCGACATCGGTGCGGAAGGCGGCCTTGAGGGTCAGGGTTGCCAGCAGGGCGTCATTGGCTTCCTGATAGCCCGAGAGAGCCTGCCGATCGACGAGCAGAGCGCATGCATAGGCGCGCTGGACTTCCATCGCCGAGACCATCAGCGACTCGATGGGGTCGGTGACGTTGTGGCTCTGGTCGAGCATATGGGCCGGGTGGAAATCGGTCCGCGTCAGTTCGGCATCGACCAGTTCGTTGAAGATGAGGAACAGGCGGTACGGGTCGATCGCGCCGGCGTCGAGGTCGTCGTCGCCATATTTGCTGTCGTTGAAGTGGAAGCCACCGAGCTTGCCGAACTGGATGAGGCGGGCGACGATCATCTCGATATTGACGTTGGGAGCGTGGTGGCCGAGGTCGACAAGGCAGTAGGCCCTGTCTCCCAGCTCCTGGGCAATGAGATAGTTGGTGCCCCAATCCTGCACGACGGTGGAGTAGAAAGCCGGCTCATACATCTTGTGCTCGGTAAAGAGCCGCCAATCTCCGGGCAGGGCTTTATAGACCTCGGTCAGGGAGCCGAGATAACGCTCGAACTGGCGCGTGAAATGCGACTGGCCGGGAAAGTTGGAGCCGTCGCCGATCCAGACGGTCAGGGCTTTCGAGCCGATCGCCTTGCCGATTTCGATGCATTCGATGTTGTGCTCAATCGCTTGGCGGCGGGTGGCGGCGTCGGTGTGGGAGAGGGAGCCGAACTTATAGGAAAGCGGCTGGCCTTTGGCATCCGAGAAGGTGTTGGAGTTCATGGCATCAAAGCCAAGGCCCAGGCGGTCCGCGGTGTCCTTCAGCCGGTTCGGATCGGCCTTGTCCCAGGGAATGTGCAGCGAGACGCTGGGGGTCGCGCATGTCAGCTGGTTTATGACGGCACAGTCTTCGAGCTTGTCGAAGATGTTGCGCGGCTCGCCAATGCCGGGAAAGCGGGCAAATCGCGTGCCGCCGGTGCCCACACCCCATGAGGGGATGGCGACGGTAAAGGCGGCGACTTTGCGCTTGATCTCGTCGATGGCGATGTTCTGCCGCGCGAGCCGTTCGCCAAGGGAGTCGTAGTCGACGCGCAGGTCTGTGTGATCCTTGGCGTTCTCGGCTTCGATGATGGACGGATCGATGATGTGATCGGTCATTTGTGGTCCTCCCTAAAAACCCCCCTCCCAACCTCCCCCGCAAGGGGGGAGGTGCCGGGCCGGTGTATCTGGCAGCATGGTGCCACAACCACGATGTGACACCCTCCCCCTTGCGGGGAGGGTTGGGGAGGGGGTTCTTCTTACCGCGTGAACGCCTGGGCGTTGCCTGCATCGACATTGATGATGTTGCCCGTCGACTTTGCCGACATCTCGGAGGCGAGGAAGTAGATCGCTTCGGCAATGTCCTCGGGGAAGACGGAGCGCTTGAGCATCGAGCGCTGGCGATAGTGTTCTTCGAGTTCGTCGGTCGACATCTTGTAGGCGGCGGCGCGCTGTTCCTTCCATTCGCCCGTCCATATCTTGGAGCCGCGCAACACCGCGTCGGGATTGACGACGTTGACGCGGATCTGCTCGGGGGCGCCTTCGAGCGCAAGGCAGCGGGCGAGGTGAATTTCGGCGGCCTTGGCCGTGCAATAGGCGGCGGCGTTGGGTGAGGCGGCAAGGCCGTTCTTACTTGCAACGAAGACGACATTGCCGCCGATCTTCTGGGAGCGGAACAGCTTGAACGCTTCGCGAGAAACGAGGAAGTAGCCGGTCGAGAGGATATCCATGTTGCGGTTCCAGAGATCGAGCGAGGTTTCCTCGATCGGGGCAGACGAGGCGAGGCCGGCATTGGAGACGAGGATATCGAGGCCGCCGAATGCCACCGCCGTCTCGGCAAAGCCGGCCAGCACGGCATCCTCCTTGGTCACGTCGAGCCTGACGGTGTGCACGACGTCCTTGCCGAAGGCGGAGCCGAGATCGTCCTTGGCGCCGGTGAGGCCGGTTTCGTCGATATCGGCAAGCACGACGCAGGCCCCATCGCGCAGAAGCCGCGCGGCGGTCGCCTTGCCGATGCCGCCGGCGCCGCCGGTAACCAAGGCGATGCGTCCGGCGAGCGATTTGGGCTTGGGCATGCGCTGGAGCTTGGCTTCCTCGAGCGACCAGTATTCGATGTCGAAGGCCTCCTGCTCGGGCAGGCCCCGGTATTCGGAAACGCTCGAGGACCCGCGCATGACGTTGATGGCGTTGACGTAGAACTCGCCTGAAATACGCGCCGTGGCCTTGTCCCTGGCGAAAGTGAACATGCCCACCCCCGGCATCAGGTAGACGACGGCGTTGGGATCGCGCATGGCCGGTGAATCGGCACGCCTGCAGCGCTCGTAATAGGCGGCATACTCGGCCCGGTAGGCGGCAATGTCATCGGCGAGCCTGGCGGCGACCGCATCGACATCGGGGCTCGCCGGATCGAAGGCGATCACCAGCGGGCGGATCTTGGTGCGCAGGAAATGGTCCGGGCAGGAGGTGCCGAGCGCTGCAAGGGCACGCAGATCGTTGGAGTTGACGAACTCGAGGACAGCAGGGGAGTCGTCGAAATGACCGAGCTTGTGACTGTCCTGCGAGATCAGCCCGCGGATTTTCGGCATCAGCCTGGCGGCAATGGCGCGGCGCTTCTCGCCAGGGAGCGCCTTGACCGCCTCGCCGCCGAACACCGCCTTTCCGGCGGTCTCTTCCTCGAACCAGGCGATGGCCTTGTTGATGATCGCGATCGTGGTCTCGTAGCATTCCCTCGGGGTGTCGCCCCAGGTGAAAAGCCCGTGCGATTCCAGCACCACGCCCTTGGCGTTCGGGTTTTCGAGGCAGAATTTTTCCAGCCACAGGCCAAGCTCATAGCCGGGGCGTTTCCAAGGGAGCCAGCCAATCTCGTCGCCGAAGATTTCCCTGGTCAGCGCTTTGGAATCCTTGCTCGCGGCAATGGCGATGATCGCATCGGGGTGCATGTGATCGACATAGGGCCTGGGGACATAGGCGTGCAGCGGCGTGTCGATCGAGGCGGCGCGCGGGTTGAGATTGAAGGTCGCGTGGGGCAGGTACCCCACCATCTCGTCCTCATGCTCGACGCCGCGATAGAGGCCTTTCAAAGCGCGCAGCTTATCCATGTAGAGGGTCGCGAAGCCATCGAGCTTGATGGTGCCGACATCGCCGCCCGAACCCTTGACCCAAAGGACCTCGACATCCTCGCCGGTCAGCGGGTCCTTCTGCCAGATCTTGGAGGAGGTGTTGCCGCCGCCATAATTGGTGACGCGCTTGTCCGAACCCAGCAGGTTGGAGCGATAGACGAGGCGTTCAGGCTCGCTCATGGCGGCGGCCCTGGCCTCATCCCAAAGGTTCGCAAGGCGCGGTTGCGCTGAGACGGACATCATGCTCCTCCCCGGATCGTGCGCTAATTGTGGCGGACATGCCCACAGAACCGCGAAGTCGTCAATCAAAAACAATCATTTTCCGTCACAAGACACGACAAATGATCAGACAGAGCAAAATACTGATTGACAGTGATCGGAATTGGTGGAACTCAAATCGATAAGGGAGAGAGCAGCGTGCACGAAACCGAGCGCCACAGGGTGATTCTGGCAGCCGTTCAGGCGCGGCCGGTCGTTACCGTCGCCGACCTGGTGGAGATGACCGGCACGTCGGAGGCGACGATAAGGCGCGACATTGCGGCGCTGCATGTGCAGGGGCAACTGCGGCGCGTGCGTGGCGGGGCCGAGGCGGTCAACCCACCAGCGCAAGGTTCGCTCATCGGGCGGCCATTTTCGGTCAACGAAACGATCAACATTGCCGAGAAACGCGCAATCGCGCGCGCGGCGGCAGAACTCTGCAAGAATGGCGAGCCGATCATCATCAATGGCGGCACGACGACCTACCAGATGGTGCCGCATCTGGCCGCCAAGCGCCTCTCGGTGTTCACCAATTCGTTCGCGATCGCCGAGTACCTGCTGCACAATTCGCGCAACAGCGTCGTCATTCCGGGCGGCACGGTCTATCGCGAGCAGAATGTCATTCTCTCGCCCTTTGGCGGGGTCGTGGCGAGCCATTTCTATGCGCGCAAGATGTTCATGGGCTGCCAGGGGCTCAGCCGGCACGGACTGATGGAGGCCGACCCGATGGTCGTGCAGTCCGAACTCGCGCTGATCGGGCAGGCGGACGAGCTGATCGTTCTTGCCGATTCATCCAAGTTTTCGGGCAGGTCGAGCCTGATCCTGTGCGAGCTCGAGCGAATTACCACTGTCATCACCGACAGTGGAATAAGCGACGAGGACCGCCAGATGCTGGAAACGGCAGGTGTCGGGCTGATCGTTGCGGACAAGACCAGCAGCGAGGCAGAAACATCGGTGGCCTGAAAGCCACGGGGAATACAAACGGGAGGACAACACCATGAAGCTTTTCAAGACCCTTGCGGTCACCAGCGCGCTTGCCGCGGTGATGATGGCAGCGCCCGCCTATGCGCAGACGCGCATAGCGCTCGTCGTCAAATCGCTCGGCAACGGCTTCTTCGAGGCTGCCGCGCGCGGCGCCGAGGAAGCGGCCGAGGAGATCGGCGATGTCGAGATCATCTATACCGGCCCGACCGAGCCGACGGCCGAGGCCCAGATCGAGGTGGTCAACTCGCTGATCGCCCAGCAGGTCGACGCCATCGCCATCTCGGCCAACGATCCCGATGCCCTGGTGCCGGTGCTGCAGCGCGCCATGGACCGCGGCATCACCGTGATCTCGTGGGATTCGGGCGTCGCGCCGGAAGGGCGCGAGATGCACCTCAATCCGTCGAGCAACGATCTCATCGGCAACACCATCATCAAGCTGGCCGCCGACCACCTGCCCGATGGGGGCGACGTGGCCATCCTTTCGGCAACGGCGACGGCAACCAACCAGAACATCTGGATCGAGGAAGCCAAGAAGGTGCTGCCCAATTATCCCGGCATCAACCTCGTCGCCACGGTCTATGGCGACGACCAGTCGGACAAGTCCTATCGCGAAGCCCAGGCGCTGATTTCGAGCTATCCCGATCTCGACGCGATCATCGCACCGACGACAGTGGGCATCGTTGCCGCGGCCCAGGCGGTGACCGATGCCGGCAAGATCGGTGAGATCAACGTTACCGGCCTGGCGCTGCCTTCGGAAATGGCCGCGCACATCAAGTCCGGCGCCAGCCAGTCATTCGCGATCTGGAACCCGATAGACCTTGGCTACTCGGCAACCCACATCGCCTATGCTCTGGCCACCGATGCCGCGACCGCCGAACCCGGCGCAACGATCCCGATCGGGCGCGTCGGCGAGGTGACCATCGGCGAGAACGGGGAAGCGGCCATGGCCGAGCCGTTCACGTATGATGCCTCGAATATCGATGAGTATTCCTCGATTTTCTGATGCGATGTGGCGGTCCGGCGGTGCGGCTGCCGGATCGCGGCTATCGAGAGTCCCCCCACCCTAGCCCTCCCCACCAGGGGGAGGGAACCGCTCCGTGCTCATGGAGGGCGTTGTGTTTCAGCAAACTCGATGGGGCTCCCTCCCCCTTGTGGGGAGGGTCGGGGTGGGGGTGAAGCCGAGAACGTACGGGACCCGCACGGCCCGTGAAAGCCGCTGGCACGGTTCTCCTTCTCCCCTTGTGGGAGAAGGTGGCGCGCAGCGCCGGATGAGGGGGATTGCCGGCAACACGCACCGTGTTTGCGGCAGCACCGCAACCCCTCACCCTGACATTCCGCTGAACGCGGAATATCTGTCCCTCTCCCACAAGGGGCGAGGGGAAGCGTGGCATTCCCGCGGGTTGAGGCTCAGAAGAAATTAGCGCAATGACCGACCCCATCCTCAGCCTTTCCGGCATCAGCAAATCCTTCCCGGGCGTTCGGGCGCTGCACGATGTTTCGCTCGAGCTCTACCCGGGGCAGGTGACGGCGCTTGTCGGGGAGAACGGGGCGGGCAAGTCGACGCTCGTCAAGATATTGACTGGCATCTATCACCCCGATGCCGGAACGATCACGGTCAAGGGTGAGCCGGTGTCGCTGCCGACGGCGCATGCGGCGTTCGAGAAGGGCATTACCGCCATCCATCAGGAGACGGTGCTTTTCGACGAATTGACGGTGGCCGAGAACATATATCTCGGCCATGCGCCGCGCACGCGCTTCGGGCTGATCGACTGGAAGACGATGCGGGCAGAGGCAAGGGAACTGCTCGACTCCATGGCCTCGGGCATCGATCCGGATACCAGGCTCAAGGAGCTGGGTATCGCCAAGAAGCACCTTGTCGGGCTGGCGCGGGCGCTCTCGATCGACGCCGAAATCGTCATCATGGACGAGCCGACGGCTGCGCTCAGTCAGAAGGAAATCGAGGATCTCTATGTGCTGATCGAGCTCCTCAAGGAGGAGGGCCGCGCGATCCTCTTCATTTCGCACAAATTCGACGAGATTTATCGCATTGCCGACCGCTACACGGTGTTCCGGGACGGCGAGATGGTCGGCAAGGGCATGATCGCGCAGACGCCGCAGGACGAGATCGTCAGGATGATGGTCGGGCGTTCGGTCGAGCATATATTTCCCAAGGTCCCGGCAGAGATCGGCGAAACGGTGCTGGAGGTCGCAGGGCTCAGCCACCCGACCGAGTTTGCCGATATCTCCTTTGCGCTGCGGCGGGGCGAAATCCTTGGCTTTTATGGGCTGGTCGGGGCCGGGCGCACCGAGGTGATGCAGGCGCTGTTCGGCATAACCCGGCCCTCGGCGGGCACGATCACGCTCGAGGGCAGGCAGGTTGCGCCCAAATCGGCGGCCGACGCGATCAGGGCGGGCATCGTCTATGTGCCCGAGGAGCGCGGCGCGCAGGGCGTGGTGATCGGCCTGCCGATCTTTCAGAATGTCTCGCTGCCTTCGCTGCGGCGCACCAGCAGGGCGAGCGTGTTGCGCATGGCTGAGGAGTTTGTGCTGGCGCGCACCTTCACCGAACGGCTCGACCTGCGCGCCGCCTCGCTCAGCCAGGATGTCGGCACGCTTTCGGGCGGCAACCAGCAGAAGGTGGTGATCGCCAAATGGCTGGCGACCAACCCGAAGGTCATCATTCTCGACGAGCCGACCAAGGGCATCGATATCGGCTCCAAGGCTGCCGTGCATGCCTTCATGAGCGAACTGGTGGGCCAGGGGCTCTCGGTCATCATGATCTCATCGGAAATGCCCGAAGTCATGGGTATGTCCGACCGCATCGTGGTGATGCGCCAGGGGCGGATCGCCGGTATCTTCGAGAACAGGGACCTCGATCCGGTTACACTGGTCGAGACGGCGGCGGGCATCAGGGGGCAGGCGGCATGATGCAGGTCCTCAAACAACGCGAGGTGCTGCTGTTCGCCATCATCGCCATCATCGTGGCGCTGGTGACGACCCGCTCCACCGGATTCGGCCGCCCGGCCAATCTCGCCTACATCTTCAACGACACCGCCGTATTGATGATGCTCGCCTGCGGGCAATTGCTGGTGATCCTGACGCGCTCGATCGACCTTTCCATGGCCTCGAACCTGGCACTGACCGGCATGCTCGCGGCGCTGATCAATGCGGCGATGCCGGGGGTGCCGATCGAAGTCCTGATCGTCGGGTGCATCGTCTTTGGCGGCCTGCTCGGCGCTTTCAACGGCGTGCTGGTCTGGAAGCTCAACATTCCCCCCATCGTGGTGACGCTCGGCACGCTGACCATCTATCGTGGCCTGGTGTTCCTGGCCTCGGGCGGCACCTGGGTGAATGCGGCCGAGATGTCGGATCGGTTCAAGGCGCTCACACGCGTGGAATTCATCGGACTGCCGATGCTCTCCTGGTTCGCCGTCATCGTCATCGCGCTCTTTACGTTGCTGATGACGCGCACACCGCTGGGGCGTTCCTTCTATGCGGCTGGCATCAACCCGACGGCGGCGACCTATGCCGGGATCGACGTGGGCAAGACCAAGTTCATCGCCTTCACCATTGCCGGGATGGTGTCGGGTCTGGCCGGGTATCTGTGGGTTTCGCGCTATGTCATCGCGTCGGTCGATGTCGCACGCGGGCTGGAATTGCAGGTCGTTGCCGCCTGCGTCATCGGCGGGGTCTCGATAGCGGGCGGGATCGGCACGGTTGGTGGCGCGGTGCTGGGAGCGCTGTTCCTCGGCGTCGTCAACAATGCCCTGCCGGTGATCGGCGTCTCGCCCTTCTGGCAGATGGCAATTTCGGGCGCGGCGATCATCACCGCGGTGATCTTCAACGCCCGTAGCGAGCGCAAGCGCGGGCGGATCATCCTGCGTTCGGCGGAGGCGGTGTGATGGAGAGGTCGGTGGTTGTGGCGAGAACCCCCCTCCCATCCTCCCCCGCAAGGGGGGAGGTGGGGCGCGGTGGACTCTCGGCGGAACCCCCACCCGGCTCGATCACGGACTTGAGCTTCGCCAAGTCCTATCTCGCTTCCCTCCCCACAAGGGGGAGGGAGGGCGGCTCTGCGTCCATGGGCAAGTCCTTCAGCTCCGGAGCACGGCATGACTGACGCTGTCCAAACCAGCCGCCATATCCCCGACCGGCTGGATAATCCGGTCAAATCGGCAGTGCTCTCCTGGGAAATGCTGCTGGTGCTGGTGGCGCTGGGGATATTCATCCTCAACTCGATCGCATCGCCCTACTTCCTCAACGCCTGGAGCCTGTCGGACCTCACCTTCAACTTCACTGAAAAGGCGATCATCGCGCTCGCGATGGCGCTGTTGATCATTTCCGGCGAAATCGACCTCTCGGTTGCGGCGATCATTGCGCTGGCCTCGACGCTGATGGGCATGGCGGTGCAGTGGGGCGTGCCGGTGCCGGGGCTGATCGCCATCGGCATAGGGGTCGGGATTGCCTGCGGGGCGTTCAACGGGTTCCTGGTGACGCGGCTGCGGCTGCCTTCGATCGTGGTTACCATCGGCACGATGAGCCTGTTTCGCGGCATCTCCTATGCCATTCTCGGCGACCAGGCCTATGGCGGATATCCGCGCGAATTCACCTGGTTCGGCCATGGCTATGTGTGGTGGGTGGTCTCGTTCCAGCTGGTCCTCTTCATCGTCGCCGCGGCGGTGTTCTGGTTCGCGCTGCATCGCACCAGTTTCGGGCGGCGCATCTTTGCCATCGGCAATAACCAGGTGGCGGCGCGCTTCTCGGGGGTGCGGGTCGAGCGCATCAAGTTCATGCTGTTCTGCCTCACGGGCCTGATGAGCGGCATTGCGGCGGTGCTGCTGACGGCGCGGCTCGGTTCGACGCGGCCCTCGATCGCGCAGGGCTGGGAACTGGAGGTCATCACCATGGTGGTGCTGGGCGGGGTCAATATTCTCGGCGGCGCCGGATCGATACTCGGGGTTGTGCTGGCGGCGCTGATCATGGGGCTGGTGACGTTCGGGCTGGGGCTCATCAACGTGCCGGGCATCGTCATGTCGATCTTTATCGGCGCGCTGCTGATCAGCGTGATCGCGCTGCCGATCATCTTCCGCATGATCAGGGAGAAGCGCGCGTGATCGAAAACGACGGCTGGGAAAAGCACGCCTTCAAGATGCGGCTCAATCCCGGCATGGCCGATGAGTACAAGCGGCGTCATGACGAAATCTTTCCCGAACTGCTCGAACTGCTCAAGCAAGCCGGGATACGCGACTATTCCATCCATCTCGACGAAGAGACGTCGACGCTTTTCGGCGTGCTCTGGCGGCGCAAGGACCATGGGATGGACGCGCTGCCCGATCACCCGGTGATGCAGCGCTGGTGGGCGCATATGGCCGACATCATGGAAACGGATGCCCGGAACGAGCCGCTATCGGTCGATCTCAAACCAATGTTCTGGATGGAGTAGGCGCGCAAAGGGGGCGAACGGGACCTCCTGCGTCCGTGGCTCTCGTGTGGTAGAAGTCGTGTGCAACGCACACCGACACTCAAACACAGGGAGCCCACCCTCCATGAATGCCGCCGCCCCGACGATCCGGCTGGAAGGCAAGCCGCTCAGCTTTGCCGATCTCGTGCGGATCGGTACGCGCAAAGCTGGTGTTTCGGCCGATGAGGCCGCGCTGGAGCGGGTGCAGAATGCGCGCCTGGTGGTGGAAGAAACGATAGCGGCCGGCCAGCCAGTCTATGGCGCGACGACCGGCGTCGGGGCGATGAAGGATGTCAGCTGGTCCGACGAGGACCTCGAAACCTTCAGCGTCGGCCTGGTGCGCGCCCACCATTTCGGCACCGGCAGCCCGTTCCCCACCGATGTCGTGCGCAATGCCCTGGCGATACGCATAAACATGGCACTGACCGGCCGGGTCGGCTGCACGCCGGACCTGGTTGCCGCCTATATGCGCCTGCTCGAAGCCGATGTCATACCGGTGGTGCGGCGCACCGGCTCCATCGGCTGCGCCGATATCGGCCTGATGGGCCAGATCGGGGCGGTGCTGACCGGGGTCGGCGAGGCAGTCCACAACGGCGAACGACTGCCGGCCATCGAAGCGATGCAGCGCGCCGGATTGACGCCGACAAAGCTGGCGCCGCGCGACAGCCTGGCCTCCGTTTCGACCAATGCCGTGGGATATGCGGCCGCAGCGCGCGCGACACGGCAGGCGGCGGGAGCGGTGCGCACATTGCTGGCGACCGGGCTCACCACGGCCGGCGCGCTCGGCGCGTCGCGCGATCCATGGAAGGCCGTCGCCCATGTCGGCACCGACCGCGAAGCAGCCGTCGGTGCCTGGCTCTACTTCAATGCCCTTGGCTGGGAATGGCCGACCGGCACGCATGTGCAGGACCCGCTTTCGGTGCGCATGATGAGCCAGGTCTTCGCCACGGCATTCGAGAGCCTGCTGGTTGTCGGGCGCACCATCGTGGCCGCGACGGGTCGGACCGACGACAATCCGGTGGTTGCCGGCGGGCAAGTCCTCACCTCCGGCGGCTCGCTGCCGCTCGATGTCACCGTGTTCCTGCAGACCGCGCAACTGGCGCTGGCGCATGTGGCGCGCAATTCCTTCAACCGCTGCGTGCTGCTCGGCAATGGCGGGCGGCGCAATTTGCCGATCAACCTGGTTGCGCCCGGTGCCATCGCCACGGGCTTCGGGCCGATCATCAAACTGGCCGGGGAACTGTTCGTGCGCGCGCTGTCCCTCTCGAACGCGATTTCGGCGCAGTCGCTGGTGGTCGCCAATGGTCTTGAGGACGAAGCGGCCTTCCTGCCGCTGGTGGTCGAGCGCTTCGAGCGCCAGGTCTCGACCCTGCGGCGCCTTGCAGCGCTCGAGGGATTGCTTGCTGCCCAGGCCATGGATCTCTCCGATGATCGGCCCGGCAACGTTCCGGGGATGATCTACGACCTCGTGCGCGACCACGCCGCCTTCTACGAGCAGGACCGGCCGCTCTCGAGTGAGGTCGAGGCGATCGAAGAGGCACTCTGTTCCGAAGAGTTCGTGTGCGAACTGATTTCCCACTCCGCGCTCGTCGACGTGGACGAATATTTTGCATTGGGGCCCGTGCATTAGGGCAAAAGGCTCTGGCCACATTCTGTCAGTGCGCTAGGGTAGGCAGAGCCGATTGTTCAATCGGTCCAGACAGGGAGAGACACATGCGTCTTACGACCAAAATCCTGAGCGCGGTCGCCGCGTTCGCCATGACCGCCACTGCCGCGCAGGCTCAGGTGGTCGTTTCCTCCAAGATCGACACCGAGGGTGGTGTGCTGGGAAACATCATCCTGCAAGTGCTCGAAGCCAACGACATTCCGGTCGAGAACCGCATTCAGCTCGGCGCCACGCCGATCGTGCGCGAGGCGATCACCGCCGGCGAAATCGACATCTATCCCGAATATACCGGCAATGGCGCATTCTTCTTCGACCGCGCTGACGAGCCGATCTGGAACGACGCGCAAACGGCCTATGAGGAAGTCAAGAAGCTCGACTACGAGGCCAACCAGATCGTGTGGCTGACGCCTTCACCGGCCAACAACACATGGGCCATCGCCCTGCGCCAGGATGTTGCAGAGGCAAATGACCTGACCACCCTCACCCAATTCGGCGAGTATGTCGCCAATGGCGGCGAGGTGAAGCTTGCCGCATCGTCCGAGTTCGTGAACTCACCGCCGGCGCTCCCCAAATTCCAGGAGGTCTATGGGTTCGAACTGACCCCGGACCAGCTCATTACCCTTTCGGGCGGTGACACGGCGGCAACCATCGCCGCGGCCGCCCAGCAGACCAATGGCGCCAATGCGGCCATGGTCTATGGCACCGACGGGGGCATCGCGCCCTCCGGCCTCGTCGTCCTCGAAGACGACAAGGGCGTGCAGCCGGTCTATCAGCCCGCGCCGATCATCCGCGAGGAAGTGCTCAACGAATATCCGCAGATCGAGGAGTTGCTCGCACCCGTGTTCGAGGCGCTCACTCTCGAGACGCTGCAGGAGCTCAACGGGCGCGTGCAGGTCGGCGGTGAAGCCGCATCGGCGGTGGCCGAGGACTTCCTGACCAGCAACGGGTTCCTGAGCTAGGGCCTTCGAGGAGGGGGAGGAATCACCCCTTCCTCACCTCCCCCATCATGGGGGAGGTGGGTCGCGGTGGATGTGAGACGTTCGTGCACCGACCTCGCTTCCGGCAACGAGCGCGCCACTTGCTCGATGCCACCCTCCCCCTTGTGGGGAGGGCCAGGGAGGGGGTGCTACACTTCCGGCACTCAGGCCTTTCGGGGGCACGATGACGACAGCAGAAACAGCCAGCGCCTCGCGGCCCGCGCTCACGATCGACAAGCTCGGTGTGCTGATCGCGCTGATCGCGGTGGCGGGGGCGCTGATGCCGTTCGCCATCTTCAGGGCCAACCGCATCGTGCTCGGCGAGGCGCGCAGCCTCATCGAAGCGCTGCCGGCATTTGCCTCGGGCTTTCTTATCGGCATCACCCTGGTGGGCGTCGCCGCGGCGCTCGTCAGGGTCAACATATATGGCAAGCTCGTCGTCGGCTTTGCGGTGCTGGCCACGCTTTTCGTCTTCATCGGACAAAGCGCGACCTATCTGACGCCGCCCGACAACAGCTTTGCGCGCGTTTCACCGGGAGCTGGGTTCTGGCTGTTGACCTTTGCCTTTGCGTTGATGGTCACCGATGCGCTGACGCGGCTGAAATTCGGGCCCTGGCTGCGCATCGCCATTCTGGCTGGGGTGGCGCTGGTGCTTGCGGCGCTGCTCTGGAGCGGCGCCTGGAACGATCTCTCGATCCTCAAGGAATATGCAAACCGCGCCGCCGTCTTCTGGCAGGAGGCGCGGGTGCACCTGATGCTCGCCTTCGGGTCCGTCGCCATCGCGACTGTTGTCGGGGTGCCGGTGGGCATCGTGTGCTATCGCGTCGCGCCATTGCGCGCGGGCGTGCTCAATGTCCTCAACATCGTGCAGACCATTCCATCGATCGCGCTTTTCGGCCTGCTGATCGCGCCGTTGGCGTGGATCGCGGCCAATGTGCCGGGCGCCGCGGCGATCGGCATTTCCGGCATCGGCTTTGCCCCGGCAATGGTGGCGCTCTTTGCCTATTCGCTGCTGCCCATCGTCGCCAACACTGTGGTGGGGCTGGAGAATGTGCCCGAAACGGCCAATGAGGCGGCCAAGGGCATGGGCATGACCGACATGCAGAGATTGCTCGGTGTCGAGATGCCGCTCGCCTTTCCCGTGATCCTTACCGGCATCCGCATCGTGCTGGTGCAGAATATCGGGCTGGCGACGATTGCCGCGCTGATCGGCGGGGGCGGGTTCGGGGTATTCGTGTTCCAGGGGATCGGGCAGACGGCAATGGACCTGGTGCTGCTGGGGGCAGTGCCGACTGTGGCGCTGGCGTTTGCCGCCGCGGTGGTACTCGATGCAGTGGTCGAGATGGTGAGCGTGGGGGGCGGGAAATGACGGGAACGGACGCTATGGCTTGGCGAGCGCCGGAGTTTTCCGCATGATCGAAATTCAGGAGCTCACCAAGGTCTATGGCGAGACGACCGTCGTCGATCATGTCTCGCTGACGGTCGAGGCCGGCGAGATCAGCGTCGTCGTCGGCACCTCCGGGTCGGGCAAGACGACGCTGATGCGCATGATCAACCGGCTGGTGGAGCCGACCTCGGGCCAGGTGCTGATCGACGGGAAGGATACGCGCGAGGTGCCTGCCTATGAACTGCGCCGCCGCATCGGCTATGCGATCCAGGGGCATGGCCTGTTTCCGCACCGCACGGTTGCCCAGAACATCGGCACGGTCCCCAAGCTTCTCGGCTGGGACAGAGCGCGCACCGACAGGCGCGTCGATGAGTTGCTGACGCTCTTTCAGCTCGATCCGGGCCAGTTTCGGGACCGCCTGCCAACCGAGCTTTCGGGCGGACAGCAGCAGCGCGTCGGCGTTGCGCGGGCGCTGGCGGCCGAGCCGAACATATTGCTCATGGACGAGCCGTTCGGGGCGCTCGATCCGGTGATCCGCGCCAAAGCGCAGGACGATCTGCTGGCAATACAACGCCGCTTCGGCACCACCATCGTGCTGGTGACGCACGACATGGAGGAGGCCATACATCTGGGCAACAAGATCGCGGTGATGGATGCGGGCGAGTTGCTGCAATATGCAACGCCCGAAGAGATCATCGCCAATCCGGCTACCGATTTTGTCGCCGAACTGCTGGGCGGCGACAGGCCGTTCCGGCTGCTTTCACTGGAAAAGGTGGGCGATCACATCGAGCCGGGCGAGGCGCCGGGCGAGGCGATCGACGCTCAGAGCAATCTGAGGGAGGCCTATGCCGAGTGCCTGTGGAGCGGGCGCGAGGCGTTGCCGGTGGCAGAGAACGGGAAGCTGGTCGGGCGCATCACGCGCGAGGCGCTGGCCCGGCAGGCGGCGAGGCCGTAATGAGCATCGGGCTCGCCATCAGGCTGATCGTGCTGGCGCTGCTGGTGGCGTTCCTCGTCAGTCCGCAGAGCTTTGCCTTCGTGTTCGCGCCGCTGGCGACAGGCCGCCAGCCGGTGATCTACAATCAGGGGAGCCTGCTGGATCTCACGCTCAACCATCTGATGATCGTTGCCATCGCGACGGCATTGGCGACGGCATTGGCTGTCGGGCTCGCGATATTGGTGACGCGCCCGTTCGGGGCCGAGTTCCTGCCGCTTTCGCGCAGCCTCGCCAATGTCGGCCAGACATTTCCGCCGGTGGCCGTGCTGGCGCTGGCGGTGCCGGTCCTCGGCTTCGGGACGGGGCCGACGCTGGTGGCGCTGTTTCTCTACGGATTGCTGCCGATCTTCGAGAACACGCTGACCGGGCTCACCAACCTGCCGCCGACGGTCACCGAGGCGGCGCGCGGCATGGGCATGACCGGCTGGCAGCGGTTGACGCGGGTGGAATTGCCCCTGGCACTGCCGGTGATCCTCGCGGGCGTGCGGCTTTCGACAGTGATCTCGCTGGCGACGGCGACCATCGGCTCGACGGTGGCGGCGCGCACGCTCGGCGAGGTGATCATTGCCGGGCTCCTCTCGAACAACACCAGTTTCGTGCTGCAGGGCGGATTGATCGTCGGCGTGCTGGCGGTGTTGATCTATGATGGGCTCTCGGCGGTGGAGCGGATGCTTTCCCGGCGGACGGGGCAGGGGAGGGTTACGGCATGAGCCCCGCGGGTGCCGGAGTACCCCCCTCCTGGCCTCCCCCGCAAAGGGGGGAGGTGGGTGCAGAGCTTTTGGCGGAATGGTGCCCCGGCCACTGGAAGGAACCCGACTGATGGATAGCGGCCATGGCTGATTTCGACCTCGCGATTTCCGGCACGGTGGTGCTGCCCGACCGGGTGATCGAGGGCGGGCATGTCGCCGTGCGCGATGGCAAGATCGCGGCGGTTGGCGAGGGTCCGGCGCCAGAGGCGCGAGAGCGGCACGAACTGGGCGAGGCGCTGATCCTGCCCGGCGCCATCGATGCGCAGGTGCACTCGCTCTCGCAGAAGGACCAGGAGGATTTCATCTGGTCGACGCGCTCGGCCGCCGCCGGCGGCGTCACCACCATCGTCGACATGCCCTATGACGAGGGCAATCTGGTGTGCTCGGCGCAGGCCGTACACAGCAAGATAGAGCATGGCGAGGGGCAGGCGCGCGTCGATTTCGCGCTTTACGGCACCATTGATCCCGAAGAGGGCGCCGCGCGCATTGCCGAGATGGCCGAGGCAGGCGTTGCAGCGTTCAAGTTCTCGACCTTCGGTACTGATCCCAAGCGTTTCCCGCGCATCGCGCCAGCGCTTCTCCAGGAGTGCTTTACGGCTGTCGCAGAGACGGGACTGACGGCGGGCGTCCATAACGAGGACGAAGAGGTGGTGCGCGCGGCAATGGCCAGGGTGAAGGCCGCGGGGATCACCGACTACCGTGCCTATGGGCTGAGCCGCCCGCCACTGGCAGAACTGCTGGCGAGCCTGCAGATCTACGAAACGGGTGCACTGACCGGGTGCCCGGCCCATGTCGTCCATTGTTCGCTCGCGCGCGGCTATGAGATCGCCAGGCGGTATCGCCAGGAGGGATATCGGGCGACGATCGAATGCTGCATTCATTATCTGACGCTCGATGAGGAAAATGACGTCCGGCGGCTGGGCGGCAAGGCCAAGATCAATCCGCCGGTCCGTCCGCGCGCTGAGGTTGAAAAGCTTTGGGAGCATGTGCGGGCCGGCAATGTCACGCTGGTCTCGACCGACCATGTGAGCTGGTCAGAGGATCGCAAGACCGATCCGGACATGCTCGCCAACGCCTCGGGCGTGCCGGGGCTCGAGGTCATGGTGCCGCTCTTCGTCAAAGGGGCACTCGAGCGCAATGTCGGGCTCCACTGGGCGGCACTGCTGATGGCCCATAACCCGGCGCGGCACTTCCGTATCGACGACACCAAGGGGGCGCTGACGGTTGGGCGCGACGCCGACATCACCGTCCTGGTCAAGCGCCCCAGGGTCTATGATGCGGCCGTGAGCGGGCACAATGTCGTGGGCTGGAGCCCGTATAATGGCATCGAGCTGCCCTGGACCGTGGATGCAACGTGGCTGCGCGGGCAGTTGGTGTTCGACGGGACTGATGTGTTGGCAGAGCCGGGGAATGGGCGGTTCGTGCGGCCGGGGGTGGGATGATGGTTTCGAGCGTGTTGATGGATACCCCCACCCTTGTTCCCTCCCCACAAGGGGGAGGGAGACCCTCTCGGTCGACCGTAGAAATCAGGGGCTCCGAGCCTGCGGCTCTTTCGCCTCCCTCCCCCTTGTGGGGAGGGATCGAGGGTGGGGGTTACTGGTCATGACCCGGAATCTCGTCACAAACCCCAACCGCATTGCCGAGGATATCGATGCCCTCGCCGCGATCACCGAGGAGGATCGGCCTTATACGCGCCGGGCGTTCACGCCGATCTTTCTCAAGGGCCGCGAGTGGCTGCAAGCGCGGTTCGAGGCGGCGGGGCTCGACACCTATGTCGATGCGGCGGGCAATTTGATCGGACGGCGCGCGGGGCGTGGCGACGGGATCGGCACGATCATGCTGGGTTCGCATTCCGACACGGTACCGGATGGCGGGCGCTATGACGGGATTGCCGGGGTCATCGCGGCGCTGGAGGTGGCGCGCTCGCTCAACGAGCAGGGCGTGGAACTGGACCATGATCTGGAGATCGTCGATTTCCTCGCTGAGGAAGTTTCGATCTTCGGCGTTTCCTGCATCGGCAGCCGGGGACTGAGCGGTCAGCGGCCCGAGGAGTGGCTTTCGCGCGAGGCCGAAGGCGTCACGCTGCGGCAGGCCATCAAGGAAGTCGGTGGCAGTCCGGGAGCGCTGCTGACCCGCAACGACATTGTGGCGTTCCTTGAACTGCATATCGAGCAGGGGCCGGTGCTGGAGAGCGAAGAGATCGACATTGGCGTGGTAACGGCGATAGCCGGCATCACGCGTATCGAGATCGAGGTCGAGGGGCGGGCGGACCATGCGGGAACGACGCCGATGGACGCCCGCAAGGATGCGCTGACGGCGGCGAGCTGGATCGTGCTCGCTGTCGAACGTTTTGCCCAGGAACTCGCCAGGGGCGAGGCGCACTTTGCCGCGACGGTAGGTGAGTTCCGAATGGAACCGAACGCGGCAAATGTGGTGCCGGCGCGGGTGCGAATGCTGATCGATGCACGCGCGGAACGGCGCGAGGATATGGAGCGGTTCATTTCCGAGCTGACAATGGGGCTCGAAGGTATCGGCGTTCAGACCGGACTGACGGTGCAGCCGCCAAGGATCGTTTCGGACAATCCGCCGACGCCCTGCGATGCCGGTCTGCTGAGCGTGCTCGACGCAGCCTGCGAGAGTGCCGGCGCGCGGCACAGGCGCATGGCCTCGGGCGCGGGACATGACACGGCCTGGATGGCGCGGGTAACGAAAGCAGCGATGATCTTCGTGCCCTGCGAGGGTGGGCGCAGCCATACGCCACAAGAGCTGGCCAAGACCGAGGATATCGCGCTCGGCGCTGCTGTTCTGCTCGAAGCGGTGCAGCGGCTCGACAAGGATTTGCAGGAGACGCATTGAATGGGGCGCATACTGACCGAAAAGGATGTCGAGGCCGCGGTGAAGGGTGGCTCTGTCTATGCCGCAGGCGGAGGCGGCTGGGCTGACCATGGACGCATGCTGGGCTATGCGGCCGTCTCGATCGGCAAGCCGGAACTGGTTTCGGTCGATGAGATGGAGCCGGATGACTGGATCGCGACCGCCGCCGCCATCGGCGCGCCGGCCTCGACAACGCCCTGGGAGATGCGCGGGGTCGACTATATCAAGGCCGTGCAGCTGTTGCAGGACGCATTGGGCGAGCCGCTTGCCGGGCTGATGATCGGGCAGAATGGCAAGAGCTCGACGCTGAATGGCTGGCTGCCCTCGGCGGTGCTCGGCACCAAGGTCGTGGATGCCGTGGGCGACGTTCGCGCTCATCCCACCGGGGACATGGGCTCGATCGGATTGGCAGGCTCGCCCGAGCCGATGATCCAGACGGCGGTCGGCGGCAATCGCGACGAAAACCGCTATATCGAACTGGTGACGCGCGGCGCCACCGCAAAGGTGTCACCGATCCTGCGCACCGCTTCGGACATGTCGGGCGGCTTCATCGCCAGCTGCCGCAATCCGGTGCGGGCCAGCTATGTCAGGGAGCATGCGGCGCTCGGCGGTATTTCGCTGGCGCTGAAACTCGGGGAGGCGATCATCGCCGCCGAGGGCAAGGGGCCGGGCAAGGTGCTCGACGCCATTGTCGAGATGACGGGCGGCACGATCCTGGTGCGCGGCACGGTGACGGCCAAGGACGTGGTCTATACCCCCGAAGCATTCGATATCGGCACCATCACGGTGGGCGTTGGCGACGATGCGGCAACGCTGCATGTGATGAACGAATATATGGCGGTGGAGGGTAATGACGGCACACGGCTGGCGACGTTTCCGGACGTGATCACGACGCTCGATGCGGCGGGGCAACCGCTCAGCGTTGGGCAGGTGCGGGTGGGAATGGATGTGTTCATCCTGCATGTGCCCAAGACCATCATCCCGTTGTCGTCGAGCGTGTTGGACCCGGCGGTTTATCCGCATGTGGAGAAGTCGATGGGGATCGAACTGGCGCGGTATGCGCTGGAGGGTGTGACGGCGAAAGAGTAGTGCCACGCCCCCGTGGTTCGAGGGTCGCTACGCTCCCGCCTCACCATGAGGGCTACTGGAAGACCGCTCATTCTGTGCTTCTCGCCGAGAGGTAAAGTGGCGAATTCAAGGAACCAACATCATGCCCACACCAAACCCGCGCCATCCGAACTTTCCCATTCCCGGGGGCAGCGAATTGCGTGCCAGGGGGTGGCGGCAGGAGGCGTTGCTGCGGCTGCTGGAGAATGTGCTCAGCGTCGGGGAGGACCCGGAGAACCTCGTCGTCTATGCGGCGCTTGGCAAGGCGGCGCGCAATTGGGCGAGCCATGATGCGATCGTTGATGCGCTCAGGACCATGGACGAGGACCAGACGCTGATCATCCAGTCGGGCAAACCGATCGGCTTGCTCAAGACGCATGCCAGGGCGCCGCTGGTGATCATGGCCAATTGCAACATCGTCGGGCAGTGGGCCAAGGCCGAGGTGTTCTACGAGCTCGAGAAAAAGGGCCTGATCTGCTGGGGTGGACTGACGGCGGGTGCTTGGCAATATATCGGCTCGCAGGGGGTGATCCAGGGCACCTACGAGATCTTCATGCGCATCGCCGAGAACCGGTTCGGCGGCGATCTCGCCGGGCGGTTCATCCTGACGGCCGGGCTTGGCGGCATGGGCGGTTCGCAGCCGCTTGCCGGCACGATGGCAGGGGCGGCGATCCTCTGCGTCGAGGTCGACCCGGAGCGGGCGAGAAAGCGCCAGGAGATCGGCTATCTGCAGGAGATCGCGCCCGACCTCGATACGGCGCTGGCGATGATCGATGCGGCGGTGAAAGAGAAGCGCGCGCTTTCGGTCGGGCTGGTCGGCAATGCGGCTGAAGTTTATCCCGAAATCGTGCGGCGTGGGGTGGTGCCCGATATCGTGACCGACCAGACCTCGGCGCACGACCTCGTCTATGGCTATGTGCCCAAGGGCTATTCGCTCGAACGCGTGCGCGAATTGCGCAAGAGCGATCCGGACAAGCTGATGGCGGCCAGCCTCGCCTCGATCGTCGAGCATGTGCAGGCAATGCTGGCGTTCCAGCAGAAGGGCGCCGAGGTGTTCGACAATGGCAATTTGATCCGCACGCAGGCCAGGGATGGCGGCGTCGGGAACGCCTTCGACATCCGTATCTTCACCGAGGCTTATCTGCGGCCGTTGTTCGCCCGCGCCATCGGGCCGTTCCGCTGGATGGCGCAATCGGGCGATGCCGAGGACATTCGCAAGATCGATGAGCGCGTGGTGCAGATGTTTCCCGACAATCGCATCGTCACCAACTGGATCCAGCTGGCGCGGCGGCATGTGCCGTTCGAGGGGCTGCCGGCGAGGATCGCATGGCTCGGGCATGGCGAGCGCACGGAACTGGCGCTTGCCGTCAACGAGATGGTGAAGAAGGGGGAACTGGCGGGGCCGGTGACCTTCAGCCGCGACCATCTCGATGCCGGCGCTATGGCGCATCCCAACATCATGACCGAGCGCATGAAGGACGGATCGGACGCGATCGCCGACTGGCCGATCCTCGATGCCATGCTGCTGTGCTCGTCGATGGCCGACCTCGTCGTGGTGCATTCGGGTGGCGGCGGTTATGCCGGGTACATGACCTCGGCGGGGGTGACGGTGGTCGCGGATGGCACCGATGCAGCGGCGGAGCGGCTGCGTCATGCGCTGACCAATGACACGGCGCTCGGCGTGATGCGCTATGCCGATGCGGGATACGACGAGAGCCGCGACGAGGTGGCGAGGAAGGGGATCGGGTATCTTGCGATCTAAGGCGCTGGTATGAGCTTTGTGCCTGGGGTGAGATCGCAACCCCTCACCCTGGTTTTCTGCTGAACGCAGAAAATCTGTCCCTCTCCCACAAGGGGCGAGGGGTGGCCGTGCCATATGCGATAGCCCTCAAGGGGAGAGGGGGGCGGCGGTGAGGCGGTGGGCTTCGACGATCAGGCGGATTTCGGCGCGGCAGGAGCCGCAATTGGTTCCCGCGTAAGTGAGGGCGCTGACCGCCTCGACGCTGTTGCAGCCGGATTTGGTGACGGCGTCGATGATGGTGTTGGCGCCCACATTCATGCATGAGCAGACGATTGCCCCCTGGTCGGGCATATCCGAGCCGGGGCGGCCGGCGAGCAGGGCGGGGCCATTTACCGTTTCGGCCTGGAGTTGCGAGACGACCCATTGGCGCGAAACGGGCACCGGGTCGGGGGCGAGGAAGAGCGCGAAATCGAGGCGGCCGTCGATGGTGGCGCAATAGCTGGCGCGGCCGGTTTGGCGGTCGGATACGGCAGCGAACGGGACCAGCCCGAAGGTCTCGCGGACAAAGGCATCCCAATTGGCGGGTTCGGAAAAGAAGCCGAGTTCGCCGCGCCAGCCGCCGGGAGCGGGGGCGACGGCCCAGTAATCGGCGGAAATTCTAGGGCGCTGGCGCGAGACGAAAAAGCCGTAGATGCGGGTGTTTACCGGGGCGATATTGACCCGCGCCATCTTGAGGGCGGGCTGGCCGGATACGGGATCGGTCTTGCCCGTGACGAGGGTATCGACGCGCCCGTTCGAGGTGAACTGGTCGGTCCAATGCATGGGCACGAACACCTGTCCGCGTTGCTGACGGTCGGTGACGAGAGCGCGCGCGAGGGCGCTGCCGTGGCGGTTTTCGAGACGCACGAGACTGGCGCGATGGATGGAAAGGGCCTCGGCGTCGGCGGGGTGGATCTCGACGAAGGGTTCGGCGAGATGCGCGGAAAGCCGGGCGGCTTTGCCGGTGCGGGTCATGGTGTGCCAGTGGTCGCGCACACGGCCGGTGTTGAGGACGAACTGGCCGGGATCGGGGGTGATCGGCGGAGGCGGTTGTACGGCGACGAAACGCGCCTTGCGGTCGGGGGTGAAGTAGTGGCCGTCGGCAAAGAGGCGGGGCGTGCCGGCGCGGTGGACAGGCCATTGAACGGGGGTCAGGGCCTCGTAATCGACGTCGATGAGGCCGGAAAGGTCGAAATCGCGCGCGCCATCGTTCTCGAAGGCGCTTAGCGCTACGTGCTCGGCGAAAATGTCGGCGGGGGTGGAAAATGCAAAGCCGTCGGCAAAGCCCATGCGCCTGGCGATTTGG